>Ga0265780_10011965_pt1 | contig 10211 bp, 8 predicted proteins | sample P1T30metagenome_FD_192432 | JGI IMG/M metagenome (GOLD analysis project Ga0265780, IMG submission 192432) | Plant litter microbial communities from East Loma Ridge, Irvine, California - P1 T30 | ecosystem: Environmental > Terrestrial > Plant litter > Unclassified | place: USA: California... | reverse complement strand
TCGGCGCTCGGAACCAGCCGCCGTCGTCGGCCGTCATCGGGTGGACCTCCCCGTCGAGGGAGAGGCGGACGCTGCTGGCCTTCGGGGCCCAGACGTCGTACGTGCCCATGGTCGTGCTCCTGTCGTGCGGTCGGGTCTAGCGGGCGGGGGTGGGGGAGACGGGGACGAGCAGCGCCACCGGGTAGGTCGCGAGCAGCTCGGCGAGCCGGACCTCGCCGCCCTGCAGCTCGAGGCCGGTGAGCACGTCGCGCCAGGTGCCCCCGTGCAGCAGCACGACGGTGTCGCCCCAGCCGCCGGCGCGCTCGAGGGCGAGGGGCAGGCGGGTGGCGACGACGACGGCCCCGCCGCGGTCGATCGCGATCGCGGAGTCCGCGCCGGGACCGAACACGGGCAGGGGGGCGTACCGCGTGAACAGGTCGGGTCGGTCGCGGCGCAGCGTCAGCGCGTGGTGGGTGACCACGAGCTTGGCGTGGCCGGTCTCGTCGACCGGGGGCGTGGCTCCTGCGCGGACCTCGTCGAGCACGCGGCGGCGCTCGTCGAAGTCGACCTCGCGACGGTTGTCGGGGTCGACGAGGGAGCGGTCCCAGAGCTCGCCGCCCTGGTAGACGTCGGGCGCGCCGGGGCCGGTGAGCTGCAGCATCGCCACGCCCAGGGCGTTCACGTAGCCGGGCTCGCGGACGAGCTCGACGAGGCGCTCGAGCTCGGCCCGGACCTCGGCGTCGTCGAAGCAGGCGTCGACGAGCGCGTGCATGCGCTCCTCGAAGGCCTCGTCCTCGTCCGTCCAGCGGGTCGAGGTGCCGGCCTCGCGGGCGGCCTTCTCGGCGTAGGCGTGCAGGCGCTCGCGCGACGCGGGCCACGCCCCGGCGATCGACTGCCAGAGGATCGACTCGAAGGGCGCGTCCCCCAGCGGTGCCAGCTCGCGCAGGCGCGTGAGGGCGGTCCGCCACTCGCCGGGCAGCTCGCTGAGCACGGAGATGCGGGCGCGCACGTCCGCGCTCCGCTTCGTGTCGTGCGTCGAGAGGGTCGTCATGCCGAACGGGCGCTCGGCGAGCCGGCGCTGCTGGCGCGCGTGGAACTCGAGCGGCTCGAGGGCGGACTCCGCGGGGTCGGCGCCCACCTCGGTGAGGGTCGCGAGCGGCGACCAGCGGTAGAAGGCGGTGTCCTCGACGCCCTTGGCCATCACCATGCCGCTCGTCTGCTGGAACCGCACCGCGGCGGGGTGCGCCGGGTCGGCGAGCTGCTCGCCGACCGTGGCGAGCACGTCGGCCAGGTCGGGGCGGTGCTCGGTGGCGACGCGCACGGCCGTCCTGAGGTCCTCCGCACCCTGGGGCAGGTAGCTGCGGTACACGGGGAACGCCGCGGCCAGCTCGGCCAGGGCGTCGTGCACGGCAGGGTCGGCCTCGGCGCCGGCCGGGGCGAGCAGCCGGGCGAGGCGGGCGATCTCGCTGCCGAGGATGCCGTCGGCGATGCCGCGCTTGGTGCCGAGGATCATGGCGTGCCAGTCGTCGGGGCCGCCGGTGCCGGCGCCGGCGAGCTCGGCGTGGAGCGCCTGCAGCGACGCGGAGCCGGCCGGGTCGACGAAGACCCGGTCGAGGTCGGCGAGCGCGTCGTAGCCGGTGGTGCCGGCGGTCGCCCAGTCCTCGGGGAGCGTCTCGGGGCCCTCGAGGATCTTCTCGACGAGCACGTGGGCTCCGCCGGTGAGCTCGGCGAGGTCGTCGAGGTAGCGGCCGGGCTGCGCCAGGCCGTCCGGGTGGTCGACCCGGAGGCCGTCGACGAGCCCGTCGCGGAACCAGCGGCCGATCTCGGCGTGCGACTCGGCGAAGACCCAGGGCACCTCGACGCGGACGCCGGCGAGGGTGTTGACGGCGAAGAAGCGCCGGTAGTTGAGGTCGGTGTCGGCGCGCTTCCAGTGCACGAGCTCGTACGCCTGGCGGGCGTGGACGTCGGCGGCGGAGTCGCCGGCCGAGGCCGTGCCCGGCGCGATCGGGTAGGCGTTGTCGTAGTGGTGGAGCTCGTCGCCGACGACCTCGAGGCCCTCGATGGTGCCGTCGGCCGCGGGCGGGTCGCCGAGCACCGGCACGAGCAGCTTCCCGTCGCCCGCCGCCCAGTCGACGTCGAAGGCCTCGGCGTACCGCGACTCCTGGCCGTGCGTCAGCAGGTCCCACCACCACGGGGTGGCCTTCGGGGTGGCGACGCCGACGTGGTTGGGGACGATGTCGACGAGCACGCCGAGCCCGGCGTCGTGCGCCGCGCGGCTCACGGCGTCGAGGCCCTCGGCGCCGCCGCGCGCGGGGTCGACCCGCGAGTGGTCGACGACGTCGTAGCCGTGGTCGCTCCCCGGCTCTGCCTCGAGGATCGGCGACAGGTACACCCAGTCGGCGCCGAGGTCGTGCAGGTAAGGCACGAGGCGCGCCGCGTCGTCGAGGGTGAACGCCTCGCGGACCTGCAGGCGGTAGGTGGAGATCGGGTGGGGCTGACGGGTCACGACGGGTCCTCTGCGGTCGCCCTCAGCACGACGAGCGAGCGCGCCCCGACGGGCAGGCTGTCGCCGGCGCGCAGCGCGACCGGCGTCTCGGGGGCCGAGGGGGGTTGGGGGGTGGTGGCGGCGCGGGTCGCGGCGACCGAGCGCGGGGGAGCGGTGGGGTTCGGCACGGGCGGCGTCACGGTGCTGTCGACGACGACCTCCCAGCCCTCGGCGTACTCGTCGGGCGGCAGGACGAAGGTGACCGTCTCTTCGCTGGCGTTGAAGTAGAGCACGAAGTTGACGTCGGTGATCCGGCCGCCGCGGGCGTCGCGCCCGCGGATGCCCTGGCCGTTGAGGAACATGCCGATCGCCTTGGCGTAGGCGGTGTTCCACTCCTCCTCGTGCATGGCGTCGCCCTCGGGCGTGAGCCAGACGATGTCGGGCAGGGGCTCGCCCTCGCCGCGCGTGACGGGACGGCCGTTGAAGTAGCGCTGGCGACGGAACGTCGGGTGGTCGTGGCGCAGCTTGATGACCTCGGCGACGAACTCGACGAGCTCGCGGTCGGCATGGTCCCAGTCGATCCAGCTGATCGGGCCGTCCTGCGCGTAGACGTTGTTGTTGCCGTGCTGGGTCCGGCCGAGCTCGTCGCCGTGCAGCAGCATGGGCACCCCCTGGCTGAGCAGCAGCGTCGCCAGGAAGCTCCGCTGGCGCTGCTCGCGGAGCGCGACGACCGCCGGGTCGTCGGTCTCGCCCTCGACGCCGGAGTTCCACGACCGGTTGTGGCTCTCGCCGTCGGCCCCGCCCTCGCCGTTGGCGTCGTTGTGCTTCTCGTCGTACGAGACGAGGTCGCGCATCGTGAAGCCGTCGTGCGCGGTGACGAAGTTGATGCTCGCCACGGGGCGTCGACCGTCGCGCTCGTAGAGGTCGGCGGAGCCGGTGATGCGGCTCGCGAACTCGCCGAGCACCGCCGGCTCGCCGCGCCAGAAGTCGCGGACCGTGTCGCGGTACTGCCCGTTCCACTCGGTCCACTGCGGCGGGAAGTTCCCGACCTGGTAGCCGCCGGGGCCGACGTCCCAGGGCTCGGCGATGAGCTTGACCTGCGAGACGATCGGGTCCTGCTGGACGAGCTCGAAGAAGGTCGACAGCCGGTCGACCTCGTAGAACTCGCGGGCCAGCGAGGCCGCGAGGTCGAAGCGGAAGCCGTCGACGTGCATCTCGGTCACCCAGTACCGCAGGCTGTCCATGATGAGCTGCAGCGAGTGCGGGTGGCGCACGTTGAGGCTGTTGCCCGTGCCGGTGTAGTCCCGGTAGTACTGCTGGTCGTCCTCCATGAGCCGGTAGTACGCCGCGTTGTCGATGCCCTTGAACGAGAGCGTCGGCCCGAGGTGGTTGCCCTCCGCGGTGTGGTTGTAGACGACGTCGATGATGACCTCGATGCCGGCCTGGTGCAGCACGCGCACCATGGTCTTGAACTCCTGCACCTGCTGGCCGATGTCGCCGGTCGCCGAGTAGGCGGCGTGCGGGGCGAAGAAGCCGATCGTGTTGTAGCCCCAGTAGTTGCTGAGGCCCTTCTCGAGCAGCGTGTTGTCCTGCACGAACTGGTGCACGGGCATGAGCTCGAGCGTGGTGACGCCGAGCTTCTGGAGGTGCGCGATGATCGCGGGGTGCGCCACGCCGGCGTAGGTGCCGCGCTCCTCGTCGGGGATGTCGGGGTGCGTCTGCGTGAGCCCCTTGACGTGCGCCTCGTAGATGACGGTCTCGTCGTAGCCGACGCGCGGCGGACGGTCGCCCTGCCAGTCGAAGTACGGGTTGATGACGACGCCCAGCATCATGTGGGGGCCGCTGTCGTCGTCGTTGCGCGAGTCGGGGTCGCCGAAGTGGTACGCGAAGAGGGACTCGTCCCAGTCGATCGTGCCGCAGGTGGCCTTCGCGTAGGGGTCGAGCAGCAGCTTCGCGGGGTTCGCCCGCTTGCCCTGCGAGGGGTCGTACTCGCCGTGCACGCGGTAGCCGTAGCGCTGACCGGGCTGCACGGTGGGCAGGTACGCGTGCCACACGTAGGCGTCGACCTCGACGAGGTCGACGCGGGTCTCGGTGCCCGCCTCGTCGAAGAGGCAGAGCTCCACGCGGTCGGCCGCTTCGCTGAAGAGCGCGAAGTTGGTGCCGCTGCCGTCGTAGGTCGCGCCGAGGGGATAGGGACTGCCGGGCCAGGTGTGCAAGTGGACCTCCGATTGGACTCGATCCAGCCTAGGGAAGAACCGTCCCCGCGTCCGCGCCGGCCCCCGTCCGCGCAGGAGGCGCGCGCGCCCGGGCCGCCCCGGCCCCCGCCGCGTAGGGTCCGGGCATGTCGAAGATCGTCGTCCTGGGTGCCAGCGGCCACATCGGCGGGTACCTCGTGCCCCGCCTCGTCGAGGCCGGCCACGAGGTGGTCGCCGTGAGCCGGGGCAGGAGCGCGCCGTACCGCCCGCACGCCGCCTGGGACGCCGTCGAGCGCGTCGTCCTCGACCGGGACGCCGCCGAGGCCGACGGGACCTTCGGGGCCACGATCGCGGGACTCCGGCCCGACGTCGTGGTCGACCTCATCTGCTTCACCGTCGACTCGGCACAGGCCCTCGTCGACGCGCTCCGCGGCAGCGGCGCGCTGCTCGTGCACTGCGGCACCGTGTGGGTGCACGGGCCCAGCGAGGTCGTGCCGCTCACCGAGGCCGACCCGCGCCGCCCCTTCGGCGAGTACGGCACGCAGAAGGCCGCGATCGAGCGCCTCCTGCAGGAGGAGTCGCGCCGGCCCGGCGGGCTCCGCTCGGTCGTGCTGCACCCCGGCCACATCACCGGTCCGGGGTGGGCGATGATCGGCCCGCAGGGCAACCTCGACCTGCAGGTGTGGCGCGACCTGCTCTCCGGCCGGCCGGTCACGCTGCCCGGGCTGGGCCTCGAGACCCTCCACCACGTGCACGCCGACGACGTCGCCCAGGCCTTCCAGCTCGCCGTCGAGCGCCAGGACCAGGTCGTGGGCGAGTCGTTCTTCGTCGTCTCGGAGCGGGCCGTCACCCTCCGCGGGCTCGCCGAGGGCGTCGCCCGCCGGCACGGGCTCGAGGCCGACCTCCGCGTCGTCCCCTGGGAGGAGTTCCGGGCCTCGACCACCGAGGAGCACGCCGACGCGTCCTGGCAGCACGCCTCGCGCAGCCACTCGATGAGCATCGACAAGGCTCGCCGGCTGCTGGGCTACGCCCCGCGCTGGTCGACCCTCGACGCGGTCGTCGAGGGCCTCGACGCCCTGCGGGCGGACGGCACCCTCGTCGTCGACGAGCGCGTCGACGAGCAGGCGGGGGAGGCGGCGCGCCCCTGACGGGCGCTATGCTCGCCGCATCACACACGGGAGTCCGGTGAGCCGGGCTGAGAGGAAGCGATCCACGCTTCGACCGTCGAACCTGATCCGGATCATGCCGGCGCAGGGAGGAGAGACCATGGCCGTCCACACGTCTGCGTCCACCACGAAGGGTGCGCCCGTCACGGGTCGTCCGAGCCGCCGCTGGCGGGTCGTCGACATCGTCGTCGCGAGCGTCATCGGCGTCGCCTCGGGCGTCGTCTTCTGGGCCTGGGGGCTCGCCTGGACCCCGCTCTCGGGCCTGCTCGGCTTCACGCCCGGACTCGAGGGCCTGCTCAGCGGCGGCTGGCTGTTCGCGGCCGTCCTCGGCGGGCTCGTCGTGCGCAAGCCCGGCGCCGCCGTCTACACCGAGGTCGTCGCGGCCGTCGTCTCGATGCTCATCGGCACCCAGTGGGGCTTCTCCACGCTGCTCTGGGGCATCGTCGAGGGCCTCGGCGCCGAGATCGTCTTCGCCCTCTTCTTCTACGGGTCGTGGCGCCTCGGCGTCGCGCTGCTGGCCGGCGCCGGGGCCGGCGTCGCGGTCGGCCTCATGGACACCTCGTTCTCGTCGATGGCCGCGTTCGCGATCGAGTACAAGGTCGTCTACGTGGCGTCCGCCGTCCTCTCGGGCGTCGTGCTCGCCGGCCTCCTGCCCTGGCTGGCGATGCGCGGCCTGGCCCGGGCCGGCGCGCTCGACCGGTTCGCCGCCGGCCGCGGCGCCGCCCGCGTCTGACCGCCGAGCGCCCCGTCGCCGACCGCTCCGCCGCCGTGCCCACCGCGCCGACCGTCCCGGGCGCCCGCGTCACGGCGCGCGGCTGGGGCTGGCGGCACGCGGCCCGGCACGCGCGCGCGGTCTCCGGGCTCGACCTCGTGCTCGAGCCGGGGGAGCGCGTGCTGCTGCTCGGCGCCTCGGGCGCCGGCAAGTCGACGCTGCTCGCGGGCCTGGCGGGCGTCCTGGGCGGCGACGAGGAGGGCGATGCCGAGGGCGAGCTGCTGGTCGACGGCACCGAGCCGGCGCGGCAGCGGGGGCGGGTCGGCCTCGTGCTGCAGGACCCCGACTCGCAGGTCGTGCTCGCCCGCGTCGGCGACGACGTCGCGTTCGGCTGCGAGAACCTGGGCGTGCCCCGCGACGAGACGTGGCGTCGCGTCGACGCCGCGCTCGCCGCGGTCGGGCTCGACCTGCCCCGCGACCACCCCACCACGCAGCTGAGCGGCGGCCAGAAGCAGCGCCTCGCGCTCGCCGGGGCCCTCGCGCTGCGGCCCGGCCTGCTCCTGCTCGACGAGCCGACCGCCAACCTCGACCCGGAGGGCGTCGTCGAGGTGCGCGACGCGGTGGCCCGCACGGCCGCGGCCACGGGCACGACGCTCGTCGTCGTCGAGCACCGGGTGTCGACCTGGCTGCCCGTGGTCGACCGGGTGGTCGTCCTCGCCGCGGGCGGGGGTGTCCTCGCCGACGGACCGCCCGGCGTCGTGCTCGACGAGCAGCGCGACGTCCTCGTCGACGCCGGCGTGTGGGTGCCCGGGGCGGCGCTTGCGCTGCCCGCGCGACGGGTGCGCCTGGCCGACGACGAGACTCCTGCCGTCCTGCTGCGCGCGCAGGGGCTCGCCGTCGGGCGGCGCGGGACCAGGGGCCCCGCGGTCGCCGCCGACGTCGACGCCGTCGTCCGGGCCGGGCGGGCGCTCGTCGTCACCGGCGACAACGGCGCCGGCAAGTCGACGCTCGCGCTCACGCTCGCGGGCCTCCTCGCGCCCGCAGGAGGCTCGCTCACCGCCGACGACGCCCTCGCCTCGGGCGCGGGCCCCGCTCCCGTCCGCTGGCGCTCCCGGCAGCTGCTCACCCGCATCGGCACGGTGTTCCAGGAGCCCGAGCACCAGTTCCTCGCCCCGACCGTGCGGTCCGAGCTCGCGGTGGGGCCGGAGGCGCTGGGCCTGCCCGCCGAGGAGGTCGCGGCCCGCGTCGACGGGCTGCTGGCGCGCCTCCGGCTCGCCCACCTCGCCGGGGCCAACCCGTTCACCCTGTCGGGAGGTGAGCAGAGGCGGCTCAGCGTCGCCACGGTGCTCGCCACCCGGCCCCGCGTGCTCGTGCTCGACGAGCCCACGTTCGGGCAGGACGCCCGGACCTGGCGCGAGCTCGTCGCCCTGCTCGGCGAGCTGCTCGACGAGGGGTCGAGCATCGTGGCCGTGAGCCACGACCCCGACTTCGTGGCCGCCCTCGCCGACGACGTGCTCGACCTCTCGGCGCACGCGACGAGCGTCGCCTCCCGGCGCGGGGCACCGGCGTGAGCGCGGTCCTCGCCCCCGTGCACGCTCCGGGCGTCGTCGGCCGCGTCAACCCCGTCGCCAAGCTCGGGGCCGCGATCGTGCTCTCGGTCGCCCTGCTGCTGTCGATCGACTGGGTCTCGGCCGGGGTCGCCCTCGCGCTCGAGCTCGTGCTGCTGCCCTTCGCCGGGCTGTCGCTGCGGCAGCTGGCGCTGCGCACCCTGCCGCTGTGGATCGCGGCGCCGTCGGCCGTGGTCGCCACGATGCTCTACGGCCGGGACGACGGCGGGCTGCTCGCGCAGTTCTGGTTCGTCACCGTCACCGAGGGGTCGATGTCGCTCGCGGGGGCGATCGGCCTGCGCATCCTCGCGGTGGGGATCCCCGGCATCGTGCTCTTCGCCACGACCGACCCCACCGACCTCGCCGACGGGCTCGCGCAGGTGCTGCACCTGCCGGCGCGGTTCGTCCTCGGCGGCCTGGCGGGCCTGAGGCTCGTGGGCCTGTTCATCGACGACTGGCGTCAGCTCGCGCTCGCGCGCAGGGCCCGGGGCGTCGCCGACGCCGGGGGCCCGTGGGGGGCGCTGAAGCGCTTCGGCGGGCAGGGGTTCGCGCTGCTCGTGCTGTCGGTGCGGCGGGGCAGCAAGCTCGCCACGGCCATGGAGGCCAAGGGCTTCGGGTCCGACACGCCCCGCACGTGGGCGCGGCCGTCGACCTGGGCCGGGCGCGACACGGTGCTCGTGCTCGTGGCCGTCGTGGTCGCGGCCGCCTCGGTCACCGCGGCCGTCCTCGCCGGGACGTGGGAGTTCGTCCTTGCCTGAGCCGCGGGGCGCGCACGGAGCCGGGTCACCGGGGTCCCCGGGACCTCGGCGAGCGGTGCGCACGTCGCTCGACGAGCTCGTCACCCTGGTGGTGGGCCGCGCGACGGCGCCCACGGTCGTCCGTCCGGTCGTCCTCGTCGACGGCCGCTCGGGCTCGGGCAAGACCACGGTCGGCGACGCCCTCGCCGCGGCCTGGCCGGGCGAGGTGCAGCTCGTCCACCTCGACGACGTCTACCCCGGCTGGCACGGCCTCGAGGCTGCGTCGCGCGTCGTCGAGCGGGGCCTGCTCGACGCCGAGCGGCCGGGCTGGACCACCTGGGACTGGACCGCGTCGGCCCCGGGCGCGCACCGCACGCTCGACCCTGTCGTGCCCCTCGTCGTCGAGGGCGCAGGATGCCTCACCCGGCGGGCCGCGCCCCTCGCGTCGGTCTCGGTGTGGCTCGAGCTCGACGCCACCGAGCGTCGGCGCCGGGCCCTGGCCCGCGACGGCGCCGGCTACGAGCCCTGGTGGGACGTCTGGGCCGAGCAGGAGGCGCGCCACCTGCAGCGCGAGGACCCCGTCGCGCTGGCCGACGTGGTCGCCGAGGTCACGGGCGCGAGCTGATCCGGCGGGCCGCCGGCCCGGATCCTCGTCAGGCCCAGCCGGTCGTCGTGCCGGGCTGGTCGTCGAGCCCGACCGGCAGTCAGGCCCAGCCGAGCTCGTGCAGCTGGTCGTCGTCGATGCCGTAGAAGTGGGCGATCTCGTGCACGAGCGTCACGTGGATCTCGTCCCGGAGCGCGTCGAGGTCGTCGACCGCGGCGAGGTGCGGCTCGCGGTAGAGGATGATCCGGTCCGGCAGCTCGCCGAAGCCGTACTGGCCGCGCTCGGTGAGGGCGACGCCGTCGTAGAGGCCCAGCAGCCCGAGGGAGCCGTCCTCGGGCCGGTCCTCGGTGACGAACACGACGTTGTCGAGGCCGTCGACCATGTCGTCGGGCAGCCGGTCGAGCTCGTCGGTGACCAGCTCGTCGAAGCGTTCAGCGTCGACGGTCGCGGGGTCGATGCCGTCGCGGGTCTCGTCGTCCATGGATCGAGCGTGGCACACGGGTGCTGGGCGACCGCGGGTCACCTGGTCGCAGCCGGTCGGGTCGCGACCGCTCAGGAGGCGCGGGTGCCGGTCCGGCGCTCCCGCACCTGCCCGGCGATGCGGCGCGCGGCGACCCGGGCACCGCGGCCGATGCCCCAGAGGATGAAGAACAGGCCGAGGAACGGCGAGACGACGGCGGCGCCCTCGGTGCGTCCCCGCCAGCCCCAGTACGAATGGGCGAGGAT
>Ga0265780_10011963_pt1 | contig 10213 bp, 9 predicted proteins | sample P1T30metagenome_FD_192432 | JGI IMG/M metagenome (GOLD analysis project Ga0265780, IMG submission 192432) | Plant litter microbial communities from East Loma Ridge, Irvine, California - P1 T30 | ecosystem: Environmental > Terrestrial > Plant litter > Unclassified | place: USA: California... | reverse complement strand
GTCTGCAGCAGCGAGCGGTCGTCGGTCTGGAAGTTCGACAGCATGCGCAGCTCTTCGACCGTGCGCGCGTTCAGGTTCTGGGCTTCGTCGATGACGAGCAGGGCGCGCTTGCCCTGGCGGTCGACGCTGCGCAGGAACTGCTCCAGGCGGTTCAGCAGCTCGGCCTTGCTCGAGCCTTCGAAGGGCAGGCCGAAGCTCGACACCACCATGCGCAGCGTGTCTTCCGGATCGAGGCTGGTGTTGACGATGTGGGCGGCGACGATCTGGTCGGTCGGAATCTTGTTCAGCAGGTTGCGCACCAGGGTGGTCTTGCCGGCGCCGACCTCGCCCGTGATGACGATGAAGCCTTCACCCTGCGACAGGCCGTACTCGAGGTAGGCCATGGCGCGCTTGTGGCCCTTGGAGCCGAAGAAGAAGTGGGGGTCGGGGCGCAGCTGGAAAGGCTTGGCGGACAGGCCGTAGTAGGTTTCGTACATCGTGTTTGATTCCGCTAGAGCGTCATGATGAGGGTGGCGGCGATCGCGTGTTCGGTGTAGTTGCGCGGCGTGACGCCATCGAAGCCGCCACTACGGCGGTTCAGGTCGATGGTCGCCTGCACGTGACGGCCGAGCCTGCGGTTGATGCCGACGCGCAGCAGGCGCTGGGTGTCGTCCAGGCCGGTGCTGAGCGACTTGCTGGTCGCGTAGTTGGCATTAGCAAACAGGTTGCTGCGCGCACTCAGGTTGTAGGTGAACAGGGCGCTTGCGCCGCGCTGGCGCACATTGTCGTTGAGCGAAGCCAGCGTGCCGCCCAGCAGTGCGCTATCGCTTTCCTGGCTGGACAAGGCGGTACGTTCGCTGGCACTGGCGCTCAGGACAAGGCTGCTGCGCGCCCACTTGAAGGCGCTGGAGGCTTGCAGCAGCTTCTGGCGCATGTAGCGGTTGGACAGGTAGTTGACGTCGTTCGCCAGACTCGGCGGCAGCCCGGTCTGCTGCAGGTAAGCCTGCACCGCCTGCTGGCGCAGCACCGGGTCGGGAATGGTCGCACTGAACAGGCTGTCCAGCAGGCGCGCCGTGTCGATCGCAGACGGCAGGGTGAACTGCTGGCGGGAATTGGTGATCGAGTCGTCGTAGTTGACGCTCCAGACACTGCGGCGGCTGCGTACGCTGGCCGCCAGCGAGCCGGTCTTGCCGTAGAAATGGCGGCCGAACGACGCCTCGATGCTGGTGCGCTGCGACGGGGTCCAGGCGAATCCGGCCGACCAGCTGCGGCCTTCCGTGCGGCCACCAAGTGAATTGTAGTCGTAGCGGTCGTAGCCGGTCATGGCGGTCAGCGCGAAGCTGCTGTCCAGGCGGTAGCGAAGGTTGCCGTTCAGGTTTTCGGTCGACGAGTCGCCAGTCAGGGCATTACGCTGGTCCTGGCGCAAGTAGGACACACCACCCACCAGCTTATGGACACTTGTGTAGTTATTCACGTTGAACTGCACCGAATCGGCCAGGCTGTCGCCGAACAGATTGCTTTCATCGGTCTTGACCGAGTCCCGGGTCAGGCGCAGCAGGGTCGTGACCTGGTTGCCGAATTTATGTACCAGGTAGGGACTGATACTCCAGGTCTTGACTTCGGTACGGTTCAGCGCCGAGTAGGGATTCGCGAACTGGGGACCAAAGGCCGACATGCTCTGCTGGCTGGAGCCCGCCGCGGCATCCACATACAGCAAGTCCTGTGCGAGTACGCCTTGCAAACTGGCGGCGTAGGTCGCAAGCCGATCGTTGCGTGGAGTCAGCGCGTCCCTGGAGCCACTGTAGGCGTACTGGCGTACCGAGCCGTTCGCCGTCGCCTTCAGGCGCCGGCTATCGAGGACGTAGCTGAATCCCGGCGCGACCTCCGTGATCCACTGGCTATGCGCCGCGTCGTCGGGGAGCAAGGCAGCGTTGTCGCTGAAGGTCTGGGTGACGCCGAGCGACGGTACGAAGCGCCAGTCGGCCCGGGATGCGGGTGCGACCAGCAGCGCGGCCACGGCGACCGCAATGGGAGCGAGGCGCGGCAAGCGCCTGCGCGCCGGCAGTAGCCGCTCAGCCGTAGTGGTAGTCATACGTCTCTTCGATGCCAGGAATGTCCCTGGTCTTGTTGTAGATGAGATTGACGTTCTTGATGCCTTCCAGCCGGTGCAGCGCTTCCTTGACCGCGTGCTGGGTGGTGGTCTGGGCTTCGACCACCATCACGATCTGGCCCATGTGGCTGGCCAGTACCCGCGATTCGCTGGTCAGCAGCAGCGGCGGCGAGTCAAAGATGACGACGCGGTCCGGATACCGGTTGGCAATTTCGGTGACCAGGCTTGTCATCGTCGAGCTCGCCAACAGCTCGGTCGCACGCGGCGTACCGGTGCCGGCAGGCAAGATGGTCAGGGTATCGACATTGGTACGGAGCAAGACATCGGACATGTCGAGCTTGTCGTCCACCAGGATGTCCATCAGGCCGCGCTCGGCTGGGAGGCCGAGCGTACGCAGGACCGATGGACGCGCCACGTCGGCGTCGACCAGCAACACAGTGTGGTCGAGTTCCATCGCGATACTCATTGCCAGGTTGATCGCGCAATAGGTCTTGCCTTCTCCCGGCAGCGAGCTGGTTACCATGATCAGGTTGGGCGGCAAGTCGCCTGAAGCACGCTCGGCGAAAGCGCGCTTGAGCAGCGGCCGTTTGATGATCCGGAATTCCTCGAGCAGGGAGGTGCGGCCGCCGGCGGCTGTCACCAGGCCCATGTCGCGCATCTTGGCGAGGTCGAGTTCGACGCGGCGCGGGTTGGCGCGGGCGGCGCCGAGCTGCGCTGCGGCCGCTTCCGGCGCCGGCGCAGCCTCGATCACGACGGTGTCGGCAATCGGAGCGGCGACATTGTCGATGACCAGGTTCGGCGTTTCCACGACTGCCACATCAGTCGGAACCGCGCTATCGGCGGGGACGACGGCAGTGGCCACGGCGCTGTTGCGCTGGCGGTCGATGCGGCTTGCTGCTTTTTCAATGATACTCACGTTGGCTCCTTGGGCGCGTTACATCGTGGGACGCACGAGAATGGCTGCGACGCCGGCGCCATAGGTGCCGAACAATAAGAGGATGGACGCGCCAAGCTGCAGCAGGCGGCGCTTGCGGCGGACGGTCTGCGCGCCGGTCCAGTTCATGCTGATCGAGCCCAGGATCGGGATGCCGGTGGCTTCGCGCAGCGTGGCCTGGCTGAGGAAGGTCGGGCGCAGCTGGCTCAACAGGAAGGCGACGGCCAGGCCGGCGCCCAGAGCCGCAGCGAACACGGCTGAGAACAGGAACAGGCGGTTGGGGCCGACCGGTTTCAGGGGAACGGACGGCGGATCGATCACGCGGAAAGTCAGCATGTCAGTAGCCGAGGAGAGTTCGCCCGACAACTTGGCCGAATCGCGGCTGGCAAGCAGCTTCTGGTAATTTCCGCGATTGAGCTCGTAGTCACGGTTCAGCTGCGCCAGCTGGGCCTCGATTTCCGGCACGGCCGTGGTCTGGGTGCGCAAGGTCGCGACACGCGAAGAGTATTCAGCCACGCGGGCTTGCAACGATGCGACGCGCGCTTCGGCTTCCGATAGCGCCACCTTGAGCTGCTGCAGCATCGGGCTGTAGCTGGCGCCCGGGTCGGCCGAGTTTCTGGGGTTCTTGCTTTCTTCCGCCTTGCGCGCCAGCAACTGGTCGAGCAGGCGGCGATTGGCGACGATGTCAGGGTGCTGCTCGGTGTACTGGAGTCGCAGGGCATCCAGGTTCTTGGTGGTGGCGGCGATACGCGCCTCGAGTTCGGGGTCGACCAGTGCCGGCAGAGCGGTTTGTCCCGGCGTGGCAGGGCCGCCGGAAATCTGGCGACGGATCGCATTGCGCGCCTGCTCGGCTTCCGCCAGCTCGAGACGGGCTGCATTCAGGGCTTCGGACGCGCCGGTCAGGCGCGAGCTGAAATCGGCGCCCTGGTTCGGCAGGACGCCCATGTTGCGGATCTTGAAGTCTTTCAGGGCATTCTCGGCGGTCACCAGCTTTTCTTCGTAGCTACGGATTTGCTCGTCGATGAATTGAATGGCCTTGTCGGAATCGCCCTTCTTGCCACCGAAGCTGCCTTCGACGAAGATGGTCAGGAATGCCTGCACGACTTCCTTGCCGAGTTGGGCATTCGGTGAGCTGTAGCTGATGGTGTAGATGTCGTCCCGTTCGGTGCCACCCATCTGGATCTTCGACATCATCTTCTCGACCATTTCCTCGTGTTCCTTGGCATTGCTTGCCTTGACGTCGAGGTCGACCATGCGCATCACCCGCTCCACGTTTGGGCGGCTGATCAGGGTGCGACGCATGAACATCACCTGCTGGTCGAGGTTGGGCAGCAAGGTCATGCCCGACAGCAGGGGCTTGAGGATGCTCTGAGTATCCACGTAAACGCGGGCAGAGGCTTCGTACTGGTTTGGAAGCTTGAGCACCACGATCCAGCCGCATATGGCCACGATCCAGGCGACAATCACGGCCTGCCAGCGATATTTGCCAATAGCCTTCAGGAAATTCAGGATCAGGGCGGTAATTTCTGCCATCTTGTCAATCTCGCATCAAGGTCCGGCACTGGCCGGACTCAACATCAATAAGTGAGTTGCATGATCGCTTGCGCTCCATGCAATTGCAATTGCGCGTCGGAAAATTCAACAAATTGCTCGCCAAATGCGCCGCGTTAGCAACACAAATTCTGACAAGCAATGTGATTCTCTGTTAAACGACCTGCTTTGGTATCAAACTTGGCACATCACCGCGACTATCTGCAAACGCTGGCCTTGCAATCGCGGCACTGCCTGCATGGAACTTTGCTATTGTAGTGTTGATTTGTTGAAATAGCTTGTACGATTGATTGCCTTTTAAATACATTTCTTGTAATAAGTTTTTGATATGACTATTGAACGAATGTGGTTTGCACGCTGGATGGGCCGGCTACTGCCAGCCGTGCTGCTGTACATGCCGATATTTGCGCAGGCGCAACTCACTCGAACGATTCCAATCGTGAAGCGTTCGGTAGTGGGCGTCGGCACCGAACTCAAGACCCGCAGCCCGGCCGTCGCCTTCTTCGGCACCGGCTTTGTCGTGGGTGATGGCTTGAGCGTGATCACCAACGCGCACGTGGTGCCGCCGGTATCGGAAGATGCCGGCAAGGAAACGCTCGGCATCGTGCTGCGCGACCGCGCCGGCGTCGCGTTCCGCCCTGCGCGCCTGGTGGCGATCGACCGCGAGCACGACCTGGCCCACTTGCGCCTTGAAGGGGAGCCACTACCGGCGCTGCAGCTTGCGGAATCGGAGCGCGCAGTCGAGGGGCAGGATCTTGCCTTCACCGGTTTTCCGTTGGGAATGACGCTGGGCCTGAACCCCGCCACGCATCGGGCCACCCTGGCAGCCATCACGCCGATCGTCATGCCGTCGCTGAGCTCGCGCAAGCTCGATGCCCGCGCCATCGTGCAGTTGCAGCGCGCCAGCTTCGATATTTTCCAGCTCGACGGCACCGCCTACCCGGGCAACAGCGGCAGTCCGGTGTACGAGCCGGATACGGGGCAGGTGCAGGCGGTCATCAATATGGTGTTCGTCAAAGGCCTTAAGGAAAGTGCGATTTCGGCGCCAAGCGGGATCACCTATGCAGTGCCGGTACGCTACGTGCGCGCTTTATTGCAACAAAAGTGAGCACAGCGACGCATCGAAAGGGCTTTCTAGAAACAGTCGTTATACAATACACCTCGGCCATTCATGGCAAAACAACAATTTGATGACCATACGGCTTCCGTGACGATGCTCCGGACGCTGTCTCGAAGGGATTTCACGTGAGCATGAGCAAGATGATGAAAGGGCTGGCCATGATGCTGGCCGCCACGCTGGCGCTGGCTGGATGCGCTACTCCCGTACCGCCGAGCTCGGCCGCATTGGCGCCGATCAATCCCGACTACCTGATCGGCCCTGGTGACAACGTCACCGTGACGGTCTGGCGCAATCCCGAAGTCTCCGGTTCCGTCCCTGTCCGCCCGGACGGCAAGATCACCACCCCGCTGGTCGAAGACCTGCCGGCGGCCGGCAAGACCTCGACCCAGCTGGCGCGCGACATCGAAGCCGCACTGGCCAAGTTCATCCAGCAGCCGGTCGTCACCGTCATCGTCACGAATTTTGTCGGCAATTACGGCGACCAGATTCGCGTGATCGGGCAGGCTGCCCGCCCGCAAGCCTTGGCTTATCGCCGTGACATGTCCCTGATGGATGTGCTGATCACGGTGGGCGGCATCACGGAATTCGCAGCGGGTAACAAAGCCAACATCATCCGCAACGTCGACGGCAAGCAGGAAAAAATCGTTGTGCGCCTGGATGACCTGATCCGGAACGGTGACATTTCCGCCAATATGCCGATGCGTCCGGGCGACGTTCTGGTCATTCCTGAGAGCTTCTTCTGATCTACTGTCGATTTTTCTTACACACCAGGCGCGCAAGTACTACAATTGTTGTGATGAAATTGCGGCGGGCGTTTCTGCCTTCCGCAAGTCTTTGTTTATAAAATAATTTTTTCCTGAGCGCATTATCCGGCACGATTCTTGCATGTGCCGGGTCGAGGCCGCCGCGCGGTCATTCCCGAGGACGCACATGGCTGACCAACACCAATCCGACAACCCGAACGCGACGCGCCCGAGCGAGCCGCCGGCGCCTGCGCTGGCCGAACTCGGCAAGCGCGGCGCGGCGCGCCGTCGCCTCGGCAAGGCCGGTATTGGCGCCGCCGGTATCTTGTGGACGCTCGATAGCAAGGCGACCGGATTCAAATGCGCCACGCCTTCCGGCTTCTATTCGTCGAAGATGCACAATAGCGCCACGGCGCCGAAATCGATGTGCGAAGGCTTCCCTCCCAAGGTCTGGTGCATCATCGGTAGTTACTTCTGGCCCAAGTCCTGTAGTTCCGACGTGAAGTTCAGTGCCATTTTCCCCTGCATTACAAGCGGCACGAGTACTTGTTATGGCGACAAGACCATGTTACAAGTCTTGGGCGGCCTGAGTGGAGACAAGGATGGACTTGGCGCCGAGCTGGCTGCAGCTTACCTCAACGTCCTCACCGACAAGATCAGCATGATCGACACTGACGACCTGTCCAGGATGTGGAGGAGCATCCAGGGTGGTTCATACAAGGTGTCGTCTAACGTGTACCTGAGCTGGAAAGAATTGTCGGATTTCTTGAAGCAAACCCACTATTGAAATGTGGCAAGTAACTCCAGGGCAGACCCTGGTAGCGCGCCAGTGGGATGACGAATTGGTCATCCACAATTCCTTGTCCGGCGCAACGCATCTGCTGGGCCTTGGTGCGACGATCCTGCTGGGTGTCCTGCAAAACGGACCTGCAGATGAAACCACCCTGGCAGCGGCCTTGCAAGACGAATTCGCGCTCGATGCTGCCGAAATCGGCGCAGAACTTTCTCCCATGCTGGCCAGGCTGGCCAAGCTCGAACTGATCCAGCAATGCCCCTGCTCGCCAGCCTGACGCGTGCCGAACTCCGGCGCCGTCTGGGTGAAGGCGAACTGGTATTGCGTACCGGACCGTTCACCACCCGTATCCGCAGCGATATTGCATTAGTCGACGAAGGGCTGGCGCGGCTGTACGCCGCGCATTCGGTCGAGGATGCCGATTCCTTTGCCGACTTCCAGGTCAACCTGCTGCGCTCGCGTGGATGGCGGCGCTGGATCCGCCCGCAAGTATTGTTCGACCAGGGCGGCGATGCGCCGTTCACGCCCTTGCCGCTGGCGCAGAGCCAGCCGATGTTCGAATGGGTGATGAACTGGTGCATATCGAACCACGCCCATGGCTACCTGATCGTGCACGCCGCCGTCCTCGAAAAGCATGGCCGCGCAGTGATCCTGCCGGCGCCGCCTGGCTCCGGTAAGAGCACCTTGTGCGCGGCCCTGGCCATGCGCGGCTGGCGCCTGCTGTCGGACGAGCTGGCGCTGGTGCGCTGCGCCGATGGCCTGCTGGCGCCGCTGGTGCGTCCGGTCAGCCTGAAAAACGCTTCCCTCGACGTGATTCGCGCCTTCGCTCCCGAGGCGCGCTTCGGCTTGCCGGTCGAAGGCACCATCAAGGGCACGATCGGTCACCTCGCGCCGCCGGCTGCCAGCGTCGCCCGCGCGGACGAGCCGGCGCGGGCGGCCTGGGTGGTGTTCCCGCGCTTCGAGGCGGGCGCGGCGACCAGCCTGACGCCGGTGCCGAAGGCCCGGACCTTCATGCGCCTGATCGACAATGCCTTCAATTATGCGCTGCTCGGCCAGCGTGGTTTCGAGGTGCTGGCCCAGCTGGTCGACGATTGCGAGGGCAGCGACTTCGTGTACAGCAGCCTGGACGAGGCGATCGCGCTGTTCGACGGCCTGGCCGGGGACGCGTCATGAAGCCGGCCTTGCTGGTCGAGGTCTTGCGCGACCCGCAGTGCGCCTCCGCGCTGGCGCCGCGCGACTGGGAACTGCTGTTGTCGCAGGCGCGCGCGGCCGGCCTGCACGGCGCCTTGCCCTTCGTGCTGGCCGATGCGGGGGTGCAGGCGCCGCCGGCGCCGCGCCGGCATCTGGACTGGTTGCGGACCGAGGCGCTGCGCCACCGCGACAGCATGCGCAACGAAGTGCGGCTGATTGCGCAGGCACTGGGAGGCAGCGCGCCGCTGCTCCTGCTCAAGGGCGCTGCTTACCTGATGGCCGGCCTGCCCACCGCGCGCGGCCGCCTCTTCGGCGACGTCGATATCCTGGTGCCCAAGGAGTCCCTGTCCGCGGTCGAACGGGCGCTGGTGCTGCATGGCTGGGTGACGACCCATCACGACGCCTACGACCAGCGCTACTACCGTGAGTGGATGCACGAACTGCCGCCTCTCGAACACATGCAGCGCGGCACGACGATCGACGTGCATCACGCCATTCTTCCGGAAACCGCTTCCTTGCGCCCCGATCCGGCGCGCCTGCGCGCCGCCGCCGTTCCCATCGCCTGGCCGGGGACGATGCCGGGCCAGCGTCCGCTATTCGTCCTGGCGCCGCAGGACATGGTGCTGCACAGCGCCCTGCACCTGTTCTGGGACGGCGAATTCGACCATGGATTGCGCGACCTGTTCGACATCCACCGCCTGCTGACGGCGTTCGACGCCACGCCTGGCTTCCGGGAAGCGCTGGCCGGGCGCGCGCGCGAACTGGGGCTGGAACGGCCGCTGTTCTATGCGCTGCGCTACTGCGGCCGGCTGTTCGGCACGCCGGCGCCAGCGCTGGCGGCGGGACGTCCGAACCGGCTGCAGCTGCTGCTGATGGACTTCCTGTTCGAGCGCGCCCTGCAGCCGGATCATGCGAGTTGCGCCGGCCGCGGAACGCCGGCCGCGCGCTTTGCCCTCTATGTGCGCGGCAACTGGCTGCGCATGCCGCCGCTGCTGCTGGCGCGGCACCTGTTCCACAAGGCGGTCATCTCCCGCCGTGCACCGGCAGGGCAAGATGAATAATTTTTTTGTGGAAATGCCTATGCTATGCTGGCGGGTGACCAATCCACCCACCCTGTCCGACCTGTCCCGGGAGCACCATGTTCGATGATCTGGACCAGACCTGGGATGCCATCGTGGTCGGCACCGGCATGGGCGGGGCCACGCTCGGCCTGGCCCTGGCCCGGGCCGGACAGCGCGTGCTGTTCCTCGAAAAGGGCGCCTCGCACCTGGATGCGGACGGTGCGCTGCTCGGCAGCTATGCCGAGACCGATTTCTCTGCCCCTGCCGCACCGCAGCCGCGGCACCGCGACAGCCTGGCGCGCGCCGGCCGCTATACCGAGGTGGTGGAAGACCGCTCGGGCGCGCGCACGACCCGCTTCATTCCCTTCATCGGCGCCGGCACCGGCGGTTCGAGTGCGCTGTACGGGATGGCGCTGGAGCGCTTCTTCCCATCGGACTTCCGGCCCGGCGAGCGCCATCCCGATGCACCCGGCTCCACCCTGCCGGCGCGCTGGCCGATCGCCTACGAGGAGCTGGCGCCGTATTACGCGGCGGCCGAGCGCCTGTACCGCGTGCGCGGCACCCCCGACCCGCTGCGCGCCGACCCGCCAGGCACAGCGCCGGCGCCGCCGCCGCTGACGCCGGGCGCGGCCGAACTGGTCGACTTCTTCGGCGCGCGCGGCCTGCATCCCTACCGCCTGCCGCTGGCCTGCGAGTTCGTCGAGGGCTGCGCGACCTGCCAGGGCTACCTG
>Ga0265780_10011961_pt1 | contig 10214 bp, 7 predicted proteins | sample P1T30metagenome_FD_192432 | JGI IMG/M metagenome (GOLD analysis project Ga0265780, IMG submission 192432) | Plant litter microbial communities from East Loma Ridge, Irvine, California - P1 T30 | ecosystem: Environmental > Terrestrial > Plant litter > Unclassified | place: USA: California... | reverse complement strand
CCAGACGCTGGGCTACGACGTGTTCAACCCGTTTGAAGTTGTACCCGAGTTTATCAGCGACATTGGCACTAAGAAAGGTGAGAAGGTCGACTACGCTGTTTTGAAAGAAGATCCCAATGGTGGTCCCGCCGAGCCTTGTATGCTCATTGAGTGCAAACATTGGAAGCAGGCACTCACGCTACACGACAACCAGCTTTTACGCTATTTTCACGTAACGAAAGCTCGTTTTGGCGTATTGACCAACGGCGTTATTTACCGATTCTACACCGATTTACAGGAGCCAAACAAGATGGATGAAAAGCCATTCCTGGAAATCAACATGCTGGATCTGCGCGATAATCAGGTTGAAGAACTCAAGAAGTTTCACAAGTCGTATTTTGATGTTGAAACCATCATTTCAACGGCCAGCGAGCTGAAATACACCGGCGAGTTAAAGACGCTTATTCAGCAGGAAATGGCTAATCCGTCAGATGCGCTGGTACGTCATTTCGCCAAACAGGTGTATCAGGGTACGCTTACAGCGAAAATGATGGAGTACTTCACGGCGCTGGTACGTAAGTCTTTCCAGCACACGTTTTCCGACCAGATTACCGACCGGTTAAAGACGGCGCTGGGTCAGGAGGAAATCGCTGCTCCACAACCGGTGGTCCCAACTGACCTGCCGGTTGTGGCGGTCACCGATGAGAAAAAAGAACCGAACATCGTTACTACACAGGAAGAACTGGAGGGCTTTTACATTGTCAGAGCTATTCTTCGCCACACGATTGACGCCAATCGAATTGTCCATCGCGACGCCCAATCCTATTTTGCGATTCTGCTGGATAATAACAACCGCAAGCCCATTTGCCGTCTGCATCTCAATAGTGGCAAAAAATCAATTACAGTTTTTGATGAAAGCCGGGCAGAACAACGTCACGAAATAAACAGCATCAATGACATTTTCCAGCACAGCGACGCATTGATCAAGGCACTAGCAGCCTATGAAAAGCCTGCGGCCTCATAGTTTGCTTTATTATCCACACCAACCAATTCAACCTTACATCAACTCAGCGAATGATCCGGCTTTTGCTTTTTATCCTGCTCTTCACGTCGAGTTTATTCTCCTTCGCACAAGTACACGTACTAGGGTACTACCGTAAGAACGGCACCTACGTTCAGCCTCACGAACGAACCCGGCCAAATCATACTGTCACGGATAATTACAGTTATCCCGGTAATTACAATCCCAATACCGGCAGTATCACAGGCGGCTCAACCCGTACCAGCACAACATCGACAGACTATACTAACGCTTATACTCCTTCTCAAAAGACGAACTATACTCCGGCTCCGGCAAGTCAGCAGTATACCCCTACTTCATCACAATCGATTGAGACAGTAACTCCCACAACGTTTGCTTCAGACCAATTATATGCGGAGACGGAACCAAATGCGGCCCTAAAGGTGGAACCGAACTACATGGCTAATTCACGTTATGCTATTCCCACAGGAGCAACCGTACGCATAACTAAGTATGATGAATATTACTACCGGGCAGACGTAGACGGGCGGAGTGGTTATGTTTGTACTTGCCAAGTAAAGCGTACGTTTACTAGCCGTTAGCGTGCTTATACCTAATAACATCTCCTCCAAACGAAAAAGGGGTCCTGTTTTTAAAACAGGACCCCTTTTTCGTTACAAAATACTATAGCTAGTCGTTCAGCTTGGAGCGGACGTAGTCGTGCTCGGGCAGTAACGGCATAGTATATAGGATCGTTTTATTACGTTCGAATGTCGGTTTGTCCAGGTCAGCCGTCGTATGGAAGTTTTTGACGAACATGTCCACCGTCCGGCGAATCAAGTCGGCATCGCTGGGACGCTCCTCCCCGATCAGCAGGTCGACCGTGTCCACCGCAGGCGGCTCGACTACGGGCAGCGGCCGTGGTTGTGGATGCAGTACGTTCGTCGATTCCGGCCGTACGGTCATTGGCTCCATAATTGTGTGCCCGTTATAACCCGTATCGGTCGATTTTTCATCCGCTTTTACCGTGACCCCCAACTGCCCCGCCGATGAATCAGTGTGACCTGCATCCGCCGTCTCCAGTTCAAGCTCCGGCTCGGCTGACTTTTCCTCATCAACTTCGATCACTTCGTCCTCAAATTTCGGATTCAGATCGTCTTTAGTATCCGTCGTATTCTTAAGCTGGTCCAGCAGCGCCGTTGTTCCATCAAAGCCAGCGGCAATAACGGTAACCCGCAATTTGTCGCCCAATTCCGTATCGGTGATAGCACCAAATTTGAACATCCGGGCTTCTGTGTGAATCTTCTTGGCAACGTGCTCCGAAATGGCCATCTGCTCCTTCAGAAGCATGGCGTGTTCCTTACTCGACGCAATTGTCAGCAGGATACGTTTGGCCCCCCGGATATCGTGGTCATTTAGCAACGGCGAGTTCAGCGCGGATTCGATAGCACGAAGCGCCCGGTCCTCACCGCCCACTTCGGCCGATCCCATCACCGACTGACCTGCCTGTTCGAGTACTTTCTTTACGTCGGCAAAGTCAGCGTTGATATCCCCCTGCGTCGTGATGATTTCGGCAATGCTTTTTACGGCATTGGCCAGTACATCATCAGCGTGGGCATACGCTTCTGTCCAGGTCAGCTCGCTATAGAGCTCGGCCAGTTTATCGTTCAGCACGACGAGTACGGTATCACAGCTTTTTTTCAGCTTTTCGATCCCTTCCCGTGCCTGATCTTTCTTATCAATGCCTTCGTACCAGTATGGTGCTGTTACAACCGCCACCGTCAGCATACCCATTTCGCGGGCAACTTCGGCAACGACCGGTGCAGCACCCGTACCCGTACCACCTCCCATACCCGCCGTAATGAAAACCATTTTGGTGGGGGGGGCCAGCAGATTTCTTATTTCTTCGATACTAGCACGGGCCGCGTCTTCTCCCGCTTTAGCTTCCGTACCAGCGCCCAGACCGTCGCCTAACTGGAGTTTTGTCGGCACAGGGTTACTCATCAACGCCTGCCGATCGGTATTACAGATGGCAAAATTGACATCCTTCATGCCCATGTTATGCATGTGCTTGACGGCGTTGCCACCCATACCGCCAACCCCGACAACTTTAATAATTGCCTTGTTGTCTTCGGTCTGCTCGAATCTAAAGCCTTGACTAAGTATCATTTCGACCTCTGGTGTCTTTTCGTTTTACAAATACTGTGTGGTAACTACAAACTCCAAACCGGAGTCCCCACTCTCGGGTCTCAATACGTGTCGGTCTCGCTTCCGCGCGTAGGCTGTAATGCTTCTTTCAGCCAGCCCAGCCAGCCTCCGGATTTCTTTTCTTTTTCGGGCTCGCGCTCCACAGGCACCACGGGTTTTTCGCGTCCGGCTGCCGATGTTGTACTATACGTCGGCCGGGTAGACGGACTTTCCGTGTGGGTTGTCCGATTGGGGTCACTTATGAACGAGATGCGGTTGTCAATGGTTTTGTAACCAGCCCATACCAAGCCAACGGCCGTAGCATAAGCGGGATCGCCAACCAGATCGGCCCGACCATTCGGTTCCAGATGTTCAGGATAACCTACGTGGACTTCTTCCATCCCCGTAACCCGCGCAAATACCTGTTCTACGCCCGGAATTAACGCCGAACCACCAGTCAGAACAACACCCGCCAATAGCTTGCCTTCGTAGCCGGAACGAATAATTTCGGCCTGCACCAGTGCCGCAATCTCCCGCAGGCGGTCTTCAATGATGAGCGCTACGTTCTTCAGCAGTACGTCCTTTGGTTTCCGGTTACTCAGCCCCGGCACGGCTACTACCTCGTTAAGGTTGTATTCCGCCGGATCAGCGTTACCAAAGCGTTTTTTTAACTGCTCGGCCTGTTCGGGCATGATTTTGCAGCCCGCCTGAATATCTGATGTCAGGCTGTTGCCCGCCCAGGGAAATACGGCTACGTGCCGCAACACCCCCCGGTGATAAATAGCCAGTTCGGTCGTTCCGCCACCGATGTCGATCAGCGCTACACCCGCATTTTTCTCTTCGTCCGTCAGTACCGCCAGTCCCGACGCCAGTGCCGACAGCATCATGGTGTCCTGCATCAGATTGTTGCGGGCAATACATTTGCGGACGTTACGGGCTGCGTTGGCCTGCGCGGTAATCAACTGAAAGTCAGCTCCCAGCTTTACCCCGTTCCGGCCAACTGGTTGTTTGACGTTCGTTTCCCCATCGACGGTGAAGTCCATGGGTAATACGTGAATAATCTCTTTGTCGGCCGGGATCGATGTACGGTACATATCAAACAGTAGATGGTCAATATCTTCCATCTGAATCTCGTCGCCCGACGAGGAGCGCGTGATGTTACCGCTTGATTTAACCGATGTTACGTGCGATCCACTGAAGCTTACGTTTACCAGTTGAATATTCAGATTCGACTGGTTAGAGGCCTCAGAAACGGCTCGTTTGATGGCATCGACCGTGTTGTTGACGTTCACCACCGACCCTTTGGTTACCCCATCGGTCAAGGTAGTTTCGCCAACGCCCAGCACTTCGAGCGTTTCCTGCTCTTTATTATTGCGGATTACGCGACCGGCAACGGCACACACTTTTGTGCTGCCAATGTCCAGTCCTACTACAATCTTATCGTCCATACCTATGCCTGTCATTCACACACGATCTGATTACGGTACTGAACGCTTACCCGTTTATACCGGTCCCAGCCTTTAGCAGGCAATACATCCGTGTAAACTAATTTCAGTTTCTTAAATTTTGCGTCCAGATCCGTCGGAAACCCGAACTCAATCTGGTGACTGCCGATTTGTGGCCACATGGTAACACCACCCTGCGCGTCCACCGACAACTCGTTAATCTGCGCCCGCCAGAACGAATCCTGCTGGATATAACTCAGCAGAACCAGCAACGGCTGATTCTTTTCTGTTAACAGCGAACGATTCTGCCGGAAGTACTCCCCCGTCAGAATAGGTACCCGGGCTGCGTAATTCATTGACAGAGGGAAAAACCGCCCTTCCTCGCTGACGTACTGACCCGACATCGCTCTGATTTCCTCACCGGATGCCATTAATCGGGCAACCGGACGGGGCTGTTCTATCGCGACGAGCAAGTTTCCCTGCAGGTCACGTGATATCTGGCATTTTTTTACTAGTCCATGCTGCAACAGCCGCTTTTCCAATTGCCGGAAATCAACCTCGTCGAACGCCTTTCCGATGACTGGATCAGCGCCTTCGTTGGTTAGATAACCCCGAACATCCCGGTTCGTCAAAAATCGGTGACCGTCGATCTCATCGAGATGAATAACAACCGCCTGAACGCGTTTCTGCCCCTGTTGAATTTCGGTGAAAGCGATAAGCCCAAACAGGCAGCAAATGCCGCCAATGGTCAGTATCCACTTTCTGGTCGAATTAAAGGTAGAGAACATCCGTAAATATGCTAAGTCGTCAAACAAATATTTTTATCTATTGGTCTCTAATTCTGATTTTAACACCGGTAACAGCTGATCAATGTCACCTGCACCGATAGTGACCAACAATGACGGCTTAAGCGATTTAACCAATGAAGGTAGTTCAGTTTTTGTACTTTTTTCTTTTTTCTTCGTCTGAATCTTCTCAAAAATAAGATCCGACGTTACGCCCTCAATTGGTAATTCGCGGGCCGGATAGATATCCAGCAGGATCACATGGTCGGCCAGCGATAGGCTTTCGGCAAAACCATCAGCAAAATCGCGGGTCCGCGTAAACAGGTGCGGCTGAAAAATAGCCGTTATTTCGCGGTCCGGATACAATGCTTTTACTGATGATAGAAATGCGTGTACTTCGGCTGGGTGGTGGGCATAATCATCAATCAGGACGACTTCATCGGTTTTAAGAATGTAATCAAACCGACGTTTTACGCCCCGGTAATTTCCCAGTGCTGCTTTAATTCCCTCGGGTGTTACGCCCAGCTCGAGGGCAACGGCGCCAGCCGCAATCGCATTTTCGACGTTGTGAAAGCCGGGAACCATCAAACAAATATCGCTGATGACCCCGCCGGGGTACACCATGTCGTACCGGAACGTAGCGTCATCGACGTGCAGGTTCTGGCTGTAATAGTCGCCACTCTCGAGCGAATAAGGACGAACCTGCGCCGTTGTTTTATCGGTCAGGGACAGGCCCTGTTTCATGAACAGCACTCCGTCGCCTTCGATCTGGCTGACGTATTTAGCAAACGATTCGAGTACGGCCTCATGCGCCCCGTAGATATCCAGGTGGTCGGCATCGGTCGACGTAACGACGGCCAGATGAGGAAATAAGGTCAGGAACGACCGGTCGAATTCATCGGCTTCCACCACGCATATCACCGAACGCAGGTCTTCGGTTGGTTCGTTCAGCAGGAAATTCGTGCCGTAATTGGCCGTAATGCCGCCCAGGAAAGCCGCGCAATTGATTCCCGAATCCCGCAGGATGTGGGCTACCATCGACGAGGTCGTCGTTTTACCGTGCGTACCGGCAATACCGACCGTCTTCATCTGTCCGGCAATCAGGCCCAGCACCTGCGACCGTTTTTGCAGCGTAAAGCCGTTTTCGGTCAGGTAGATGTATTCGGCATGCGTTGTCGGCACCGCAGGGGTGTATATGACCAGCGTTTCGGCCGGGTTCTCCCGAAACGAGGCCGGAATCTGGTCAGCGTCTTCGGTAAAATGGATGGTCATGCCTTCAGTTTCCAGCGCATCCGTCAGTGGCGTTGGCGTTTTGTCGTAACCAGCCACGGCATAGCCGTTGATCCGGAACCAACGGGCCAGGGCACTCATGCCGATTCCACCAATTCCCAAAAAATAAGCGTTCTTGATTGTGTCTAACGTCATAGCTCAGTTAACGAATTGTACGAACAATTTCATTCTGTTTGTTCTTTACGGTTTCGTCGGCTCCTTATTTCACCAGTTTTCGTACTTCTTCAGCAATTTCCCGAGCGGCATTGGGTCGGGCCAGCGTTTTGATCTGCTGGCTTAATTGCTGCCGTTCGCGTTCGTTGTTCAATAGCGCCAGTGCAGCCGGTACCAGTTCCTGCCGGGCGGTCCGATCATTGACCAGCAGAGCCGCCTGCCGATCGACCAGGCTCATGGCATTTTTAGTCTGGTGGTCTTCGGCTGCCGTTGGCAATGGCACCAGAATAGCGGGTCGCCCTACCAGACATAATTCCGACACTGACAAGGCCCCCGCCCGCGATACCACGGCATCGGCCACGGCATAGGCTTTATCCATGTCGTAGATAAAGTCGTACGCCTTGATCAGCGGAGACCCCAGCGTGGCTACAGCTGCCCGCGCCCGCTCGATGAACGCGGTTCCCGTCTGCCAGACTACCTGCACCCCCGCATCAACGAATTGCGCCAGACCGGCTTCCATGCTTTCGTTCAGCGTGCGGGCGCCCTGACTCCCACCAATAACCAGCAGCGTTGGGCGACCGGCTTCCAGGCCGAACAGCTGCCGTCCGGCCTCAACCTGCTGATCGGCGTATTGAATATCACTACGTACCGGATTGCCGGTCATTTTTACTTTGTCAGCCGGAAAGAAAGCGTCCATGCCGGGGTAGGCCACGCAGATGCGTCGGGCCCAGCGCGCCAACACTTTATTGGTAATACCGGCATAGGAGTTCTGCTCCTGAATCAGCGTTGGTATGCCTTTCAGCGAAGCCGCCAGCAGCAGCGGGCCACTCGCATACCCCCCCACGCCCACCGCTACGTCTGGTTTGAACGCCCGCACGATCTGCTGCGCCCGCAGAAAGCTGCGACCCAGTTTAAACGGGAAAGCCAGGTTCGCCAGCGTCAGTTCGCGTTTGATGCCCACCACCGGTAGCCCCAGAATCTGGTAACCCGCCCGGGGTACTTTTTCCATCTCCATCTTCCCCTCCGCGCCGACAAACAAAATCGCGGTCGTTGGGTCCAGTGCTTTAAGTTCGTTCGCGATGGCAATAGCCGGATAGATATGGCCACCGGTTCCGCCCCCGCTGATAATTACGTTCATAGGTATTCCTGAATAACTGCTGCCCGGCTACGTAACGGGACCATCGGCAATAGCCCGCTCATCGGCTTCGCCCCGGCTTACGCTCAGGACAATCCCAATCGAAAGACCGGTAAAAATAAGTGACGTCCCGCCCATACTAAGCATCGGCATCGGCTGCCCGGTTACGGGTGCCAGCCCAATAGCGACGCACATGCTGGCAAATGCCTGAAAAACAATACTGAATGTCAATCCTACTGATAGCAACCCGCCAAACGGTCGGCTGGTTACGCGAATCGCTCGAATGCCTCGCCAGAGAAACCACAAATACGCCATCAGTACCGGAATACCGCCCAGCAGCAACCCGTATTCCTCGACGATAATAGCATAGATAAAGTCGGAAAAGGGGTTCGGTAACGTATTGCGCTGGTGGCTGTTGCCCGGCCCCTGCCCCATCAGCCCCCCGTTGGCGAGGGCGATGTACGACTGCTCCACCTGGTACACGATGGTATCGGAGTCCATAAAACTTTTCACTCGGTTCGTCGCCGTACCAAACCGCTGCCCCAGTACCAGGCCCAAACCACCCAGCACGACACACACAACGACCATGAAGGTCAGGTACTTTGTTGGCACCCGGCCAATGTACATCAGCAAAAAACAGGTTGCCGCCAGCAACAGCGCCGTCGACGTATTGGACAGGATAATGAGCGAACAGATTATGCCGATCCAGACGATGAGACTTAGCAGTACCTCCGGGTTGTTCATGATCTTCTGCCGCTTGGCCAGCATGGCCGCCAGGTTGGAGATCAGCGCCAGTTTGGCCAAATCGGAGGGCTGAAACGTCTGCCCAATAATCGGAATGGTTACCCAGCGCGAAGCATCGTTCAGGTTTGTGCCTTTGAAGAAAGCCCACAACAGCAACGGGATAGACAGCCAGAGTCCAAACTTCGACAGCTTGGCGTACACTACGTAGTTGAACCGGTGGGCAAAATACGTGCAGGCCACGCCGACCAGCAGCAGGAAACCGTGCTTAAACAGAAACGCTTCGGTATTCCCGTCCAGCTCGCGGAAAGCTTTGGTTCCGGTTGCGCTGTACACAACCAGAATACTCATGATGGAGAGGTACAGGACGATCCACCAGATTTGGCGATCACCCTTCAGGTGCGTGCGGAGCCAGTCGCGGAGGGCCATAGTAGGTAGACGTATTAAGGCGTTCGGAGTAAGTGATGAATTCGTTTTGACTAGTCAGGGACAGCCATCGACTGAACAATGGCCTTAAACTGGTTTCCCCGGTCTTCGTAATTTTTGAACAGGTCGAAGCTGGCGCAGGCGGGTGATAGCAGCACTACGTCGCCGGGCTCGCTCAGCGACTGCGCCTGGGCAATGGCATCCTCCATCGACTGGCTTTCACGAATCACCGGAATTTTACCGGCGAAGTAGGTCAGCAGTTTCTGATTGTCGATGCCCAGGCAAACCAGCGCTTTGACGTGCTGCTTTACCATCTCGTCCAGTTGCTGGTAGTCGTTACCTTTGTCCTGACCACCCGCGATCCAGACGGTGGGTGCTTCCATGCTGGAAAGCGCGTAAAAAACCGAATCGACATTCGTTGCTTTTGAGTCGTTGATATACTGCACCCCGTCGATGGTTCCCGCCGATTCGAGCCGGTGAGCCGCATTGGTGAAGGTTTTCAACCCCGCCATGATAGCCTCGTTCGAAATACCCAGCGACTGCGCCACCAGCATTGCCGCCAGTGAGTTGATCGCGTTGTGCGGACCACGTAGCGTCGTTTCGGTCTGGGGTAAGGTCAACTGCTTGCCATCAAGCGTGGTCGTGAGTTGACTATCGGCCAAGTAGCCGCCTTCGGCAAGGCTTGTTTCCAGCGAAATCGGGAGCTGCCGAACAGTAGGCTGGCGCTTAGCCAGTTCTGCTATGATTGGTGCACTTTCCTGAAAGTAAATGAACGTATCGTCGGGTTGGGCGTTCTGCAGAATCCGGAATTTGGAATCGATGTAATTCTGGAAATTATAACCGTAGCGGTCCAGGTGGTCGGGCGTAATGTTCAACAGCACCATCGTGTCCAGATGCGTATCATACATATCGTCCAGTTGGAAGCTACTCAGCTCCAGTACGTAGTAATCGGCTTTTGTTGTAAGCACTTGCCCCGCGAAACTGTCGCCCACGTTTCCACCGAGTCCGACGTTCAGACCAGCCGATTTAAGCAAGTGGTACGTCAGCAAAGT
>Ga0265780_10011960_pt1 | contig 10214 bp, 6 predicted proteins | sample P1T30metagenome_FD_192432 | JGI IMG/M metagenome (GOLD analysis project Ga0265780, IMG submission 192432) | Plant litter microbial communities from East Loma Ridge, Irvine, California - P1 T30 | ecosystem: Environmental > Terrestrial > Plant litter > Unclassified | place: USA: California... | reverse complement strand
AAGGTAAACGGGACGTTGGCCTGGTCGGGCCCCAGGTTCTGGAGCTGGACCTGGGCCAGCGCCTCGGCCGCCGCTGCGGCGCCGGGGCCTGCCAGCATGGACGCCAGCCACGCCAGCCACGCCAGCCACGCCAGCGCTGTCAAGCGGCGCAGGCGGCCAGGCGCGGAAAAGAAGGATGAGCCGGACATCGCAGCGCTGGTGCGGCCCGGTCAGCCCGCCGTGGTCGATTGCGCGAGAGGAGCACTGGCGCCTGGCGCGGCGCCGAGCGTGCGGATCACGTCGCGCGAGGTGGCTTCGTACTTGCTGTTAATGAAGCGCATCGAGCCGATGAAGTGCAGGAAGGCCGTCTCGCTGGTGGCGCAGTCGGGCGTGCCGTACTTGGGGAAGGGCAGCGAGCGGGTGCCGCGGGCGTTGGCCACGAGGTAGTTCGAGGTCACCTGTTCGGTGCCCCAGCGCTTCCAGTCCTCGCCCAGCTTGGCGGTCATGCGGCGCGAAAAGTCGACCATGGCGTCGCGCATCGTCTCCGAGCGCGGGAAACCGGTGAAGCCGGCGCAGCCGCGCACGTACAGCGCGTCCTGCGGCAGGCCGACGTTGACCATCTCGCTCTCTGAAATGGTCTGGATGTGGGCGCCCGGCTTGAGAAAGCGCAGTGCGTGCTCGCGCACCGCAGGCAACTGGCGCAGCGGGGTGTCCGGCAGGTCGGCCAGTACGAAGCCGGTCGCGCTGCGCACGCCTTCGACGATTTCAGGGATCGGCTGGACTGTGACGGTATCGGCGTCGAGCTGCACCACATAGGTGTCGCGCACGAAGCCCGAGATTGCATACAGCCGTTCCCACACGCCGCCGCGCGGAATATCGGGATGGACGAATTCATCGGCATGGTGCAGTTCGATGTGCGGCACGTGCTGGCGCAGCACGGCGCGGTCGTCGTCGGTGATCGAGGGATCGCAGACCACCACTACCCGCTCGGCATTGGCGAAGCGCACGAAGGACTTGAGCGCGACCAGGTAAGCCAGCACGTCGCGGGTATGGACCATCGACAGCAGCATGAACGGCAGGCTGCCGCGTTCGACCGGAGGGGTCGACAGGATCTGCCGGGTCACCTTCGTGTGCCGGGAACGGAAATAATCCCGCTTCAGGCGCTGAACGATCCTCTGAATTAAAGACATCCTAGTTGACTCCTGTATCGGCATTCAGGCGAGCGCGGCATGTATCCAGGGTCATGCCGCGCTGACGTGATATTCTTGCATTTCTTGCAATAGAGCGCGATTATTATATGCCGAATTATTGGTCGCACGCGTTCCGTGCTGCATTTTTTGCCATTTGACATTATCTTCACGCTTCAGCGCGCTGGTAGCTATATGTGGCAACGGAAATATTTATGTATGGAGAGCACTTGAGTAATGAGCAAGTAACATTTTTCATGCCCGATCCGCGGCAGGTGCAGTTATTCCAGGATGCCGATCCGGACCGGGACTGGAAACTGTTCAGCACCGGAGTCCAGGTCTGGGTCGGGCAAACCTATCTCCGCCTGAAGCGGGCCGGATATCCAGTGCTGCTCAGCGCCAGCGTCCCATCCTCGGGCCTGGTGGTGGCGCACGCCGACCATGTGCCGGTGCTGCTGTGCCGGCGGGGCTGGGGCGCGGCCCTGACCATCGTGGCGGCGCGCGCCGATCGTCCGCGCCAGCCCCATGCCGACGTCGAAATCGTGCAGAACGCAGCTTCGGCCAACGGGGACGACGCCTTCCACATCCAGCACTGGCCGCAGCCGGGCCTGGTGGCGCGCGATGCGGGACGCGGCGACGCCGTGCGCACGGTGGCCTTCAAGGGGACAGTGGGCGAGATGACGCCCGAATTCGCCGCGCCCGAATGGGCCGCGACTTTGCGCGCCCAGGGCATCGAATGGCGCTGCGACGCGGTGGCGTGGGGCGGCAATGCCGCCTCGTACCAGACCAGCTGGAACGATTACCACGACACAGACGTGGTGCTGGCGATGCGCAAGGACTTGTCGCACCTGTATGCCAAGAAGCCGGCCAGCAAGTTGATCAATGCCTGGCTGGCCGGGGTGCCGGCCGTGCTCGGCCCCGAGCAGGCCTACCGCGAGCTGCGCCGCTCGCCGCTCGACTATATCGAGGTAGCGTCGGCGCAGGAAGCCGGGGCGGCGCTGGCGCGGCTGGCGGCCGAGCCGGCGCTATACCGGGCGATGGTCGAGAATGGACTGCGCAGGGGCGCCGAGGTGGGGGCCGGGGAATGCACCAGGGCCTGGGCCAGATTGCTGTTCGAGACGATCCCGGCGCGCCGCGCGCCGGCGCCGCTGGCCCTGGCCAGCCTCGGCCTGCGCAGCCTGCGCTGCCGGCTGCGCGCCTGGCGCAGGGCGCCCGCCATGTAAGAAAGGCGCCGTTACCTCCCGGTAACGGCGCCTTCTGGCGTTTCTGGTTGGCGAACTTCAGAAGAAGCGCGCCGCTGACTGGCCTGCGATCAGCGTGGGACGATGTCCCACTGCGGGCCCTTGTTGTAGTCCGGCTTGTCGGCGCGGCCGCTGAAGACGGTCCAGGCCTGGCTCGCATTGGCGATGCCCGAGTTTGCCGCCACTGCCAGCGCCGGCTGCATATTCGATGGGTAGCCCATCGTCGAATCGGAGAAGCCCGACATGCGGCCTGGCGACCAGTGGCCATTGCTGGCGGCGCGCAGCCAGTCGCTCTGCTCCTTGCTGGCGCAAGGCTGGTCGATGTACTTCAGGCCTTTCGGGTGCTTCAGCTTCTTGCTCTCGTTCAGGATGGTGTCGCCGCCGAAGTTCGACTGGTGCATCGTTGCCAGGTCGCTGAACAGCGGTGCGGTGGCGCTTGGACGGAACTCCATGTGGTAGGCCGACGCCTGGATCCAGCAGAAGCCGGGGGTAGTCATGCGGCCGACCGGGTATTTCGCCTTCCATTGCAGGATTGGCAGCGCCTTGTCGAAGCCCAGCTCGACCAGATAACCGAAGCTCCAGGTCAGGAAGTCGTCCTGCCATGGGGCCGACGCCGCGACCTTGAAGGAACCGGTGCCGGAACCGTCGTACACGCCCAGCTGGTTCGGATTGCCGGTCACGTAGGTGGCGTGGTAGAACTTCAGGTTGTTGTCGAGCTGCTTGACGAAATAGTCCTTCAGCGTATGGGCGTCAGGCGTGATGTAGGCGGCGTGGCCCAGCGTGCGCAACGACCAGGCCTGGCCGCGCACCTGCTGCCAGCGCACCAGGCCCTGGCCGTAGCCGGAATTCGACGGATCGGTTTCCAGTGGGTTGCTGGCGGCCCAGAACAGCAGCTCTTCCAGATAATAATAGTCGCCCGTCAGCAGGTAAGGCAGGTAGGCCATCGACGGCTGGTGGGCGGTATCCTGGGTGTACGGCGAGCCGCACAGCTTCTTGTCGTTGTTGGCGCAGCGCGGCACCGGCAGCGGGCCTTTGTTGGCCAGGTTCATGTGGGTCGAGGTGTTCTTGTACGCATCGTTGTCGACACGCAGCGGGAAACCGGTCTTTTCGTCACGCATGTGGATCGACCAGCTGCCCGAACCGTCGGCCACCGCCATCATGGCGTTGCGGGCGCGCATGTCCAGCGACAGCAGGTAGGACACGCTCCACATCGGCAACGGGCCGAGGTCTGGACGGCCGCCGGTGCCACCCATGGCCGGGACCACCAGGCCGATCTTCATCGGGCCGGTATTGTCGGCGGTGAGCTGATTGCCCATGGTAGCCAGCATGGCTTCGGTCGGCTTGATGCTCTGGTCGTAGTTCGACACCGCCTTCGAGGCGATCAGGTAGGCGACGTTCGGGCGTACGTGGATGGCCGGGGTGCGCGCGCCATCCCACCAGGCGCTCTGGTGCCAACGGGTGTGGTGCATGTGCATCAGGCCGTCCTTGGCGTAGATCGAGCGGCCAGCGACGTTCACGTTGACGTCGTACTTCATATTGTGCGAAGCCTTGAACGTCATGGTGTTCTCGACGATCGCATCGACCCGCGCCTGCTTCAAGGCCGGGTACCAGCGCACCGCGAAGCTGGCGGTAAAGCGCGGGTGTGCGACGCCGGCAGCGCTCATGAGCGGTGCGCTGACGATCCATTCGTTGACGACCGCGCCCGACAGCCAGCTGACCGGCTTCGGCGCAGCCAGCGCGGTGGCGAGCGAGGCGCTGTACTGGACGCCTTCGTAGGTCACCTGCACATCGCTGGTCAGGCCGCTGGCGGCCAGGTCCTGCAGCGTGACGGCGCTTTTCTCGGCTGGGGTCGACTTGACCAGCTCGATCTTCTCGATCTGGCCGGCGGCCAGGCTCGGCAGGATGCCGGACACGACCAGGTGACGCACCGAGCCGTCGGCGTGGGTAGCCTTGATATCGGTCTGCAGGCGCATGAGGGTGCCGTTCGACAGGCGCGCTGCGAGGCCTTCGGTCTTGGCCATCTGGCCGGCCGCGATTACCTGGCCAAACGTGAACGGCACGTTGGTCTGGGCAGCACCCAGGTTCTGGATCTCGAAATCGGTAATGGTGGCGCCGGCGACGATCGCGGTCGGGGTATTTGCGGTCACCGGGGTCAGCACGGCCGGGGTAGCCGGGCGTGGGGTCACGACGGTGGTCTTGGCCAGCGAAGTGCCGGAATCGGTATATGACACGGTCTGGGACGCGAGATCGTCGCCACCGCCGCCACCGCAGGCGCTCAGCAGGGCGGCGCTCAACACGGTGGCGAAGATCGAGGCACAACGCGTAGGCAGGCGGACCGGTTGGGAAGGTCGCACATTGCCACGGTCCGCGCGGCTCGGGAGGATCTGGTCAGAGGTCATTAAAGTAGGGATAAAAGTTCGCAAGAGAAATTTAATTTCCGTGTGGAACTGAACTTTACCCCGTTCAAAATTTCCGTGGGACAATTTTGAACAGATTTTGCCGATTTTCTGCGCAAAAACAACGGAAATGTCGCTTTTGAAAGTATTGACGATAATAAAGTCAAGGATATTTTTGCTGAAATACGTGAAAAAGCTACAATTTTCTTGGTTTTAAGGCATTTATTTATGTGGGAGTTCTGATTTCGATGCGATTCTCGTCGTTTCGATTGAGAAGACATTTTCGAATTTACTGATTTTGAGTCGGTGGACGCTCCGTGTCATTGCGAAGTTGACATCAAACTATTCTTGCGTGTGATAGGATGACAACATCAATGGACTGGCGACATGGCTAGTCCCTTTACAAGGACACAGTGCCGGCCGTTGTGCTGCGCCCCATGTGGCGCACTCGGCTTCGCGGAAATGATGCAATGCTAAGCACAACCAACCATGTAGCGGCCCGGCTGGAGGCCGGCCGCGCGCCGGTTCTGATCGTGATCGTCGATACCGAAGAAGAATTCGCCTGGGACCGGCCATTCGACCGCGCCAACGTCGATACCGCGTCGGTCGCGGCCCAGCCAATGATGCATGAGCGGGTGTTCGACCGCTTCGGCATCGTGCCGGCTTATATGGTCGACTGGCCGGTGGCTACCGCCCCGGAGGCCGTCGCCACCCTGCGCCGCTTGATGCAGGAAGGACGCTGCGATATCGGCACCCAGCTCCATCCCTGGGTCTCGCCCCCGTACGAAGAACAGGTCACGCGCTTCAATTCCTACGCCGGCAACCTGCCGCGCGAGCTGGAGCTGGCCAAGCTGCGCATGCTCACCAATGCCATCGGCGACGCCTTCGGGCGCGCGCCGACCGCGTTCAAGGCCGGCCGCTACGGCCTGGGGCCGCACAGCGCCGATGCGCTGGCCGCGCTGGGCTACGAGATCGACGCCAGCGTGGTCCCCTATACCCGCTTCGAGGACGATGGCGCGCCGGATTTTCGCGCCTTCGACGAGCATCCCTACTGGTTCGAGGCCGGTGGACGACGCCTGCTCGAGCTGCCGGTGACTACCGGCTACGCCGGCTGGCTGCGGGGCATGGGATCGCGCCTGTTCGACCTGGCACGCAGTCCGGCGGGACGCGCGCTGCGCATGGGCGGCGTGCTGGCGCGCACCCGGGCGCTGGAGCGCATCCGCCTCAGTCCCGAAGTCGCCAGCGGTGGCGAGATGCGGCGCCTGACGCGCGCGTTGCGCGCCGACGGCTGCGAAGTGTTCTCGCTCACCTACCACAGCCCTTCGCTGGTGCCGGGCCACACGCCCTATGTGCGCGATGCTGCCGACCGCGAACGCCTGATCTCCACGATCCACGATTACTGCGCCTGGTTCCGCGACGAGATCGGCGGCCAGTTCATGGCCTTGTCGCAGGTCGGCGCGGCACTGGCGCCGCACGCAGTGCCGGCGCCGCGTGCACTCGAAGCGGCGCGCTGAATGATGCGCTCGGCGATGCGCTGAGCCGCGCGCCAGGACGCGCCGCGCCCGCTCAGCGCCGGGCGGCGCGTGCGTGCAGCCGGCCCAGCCAGGACCAGCGATAGGCGTTCAGGTGGTACATGGTGCGCACCTCGTCGGTCCAGCGCAGATGCCACTCCATTACCCGGCCATAGAATTCGATGCGCTCGAAGCGGCGCGATTCGACGATGTCACGCGTGGCTTCCTCGCGCATCAGGAGCGCCGGCGACAGGCCGTTGCCGATGCCCTCGTCGTAAGCCGTCTTGAGCACGACGATGCAGCCGCCGCCCTCGACGCACAAGTCCATCGCCGCCAGCCGCTCGCCGATGAAGTAGCGGTAGACGCAGGCCGCGCCCATGCCGGCGAAGGCTTCCAGCATGGCGCGGTAGAAGCGGCCCTGCTCATTGCCGGCGGCGACGGCGGTGCCGTCCTTCGCCTTCCAGCCCGCGCTTTCCAGGCGGCCGTAGTCCTCGACCGCGGCCGCCATCTCGTGCGCCGCGCGGCTGGCCTCGAGCCGGGTTGGCACGCCGTCATCCTGCAGGCGCTTGCGCTGCTTGCGCAGGTTGGCGCGCAGGTTCTTGCCGCGCGTATTCCAGTAGTCGTCGAAGCTGGCCGGCAGGGTGACGCGGGCGGTCTCGATATAGTCCATGGTGCGCACGTCGTCGCCATCGGGCGGGCGCGCCATCAGCATCGGATCGCACTGGGTCACGCCAAGCATGAAGGCGGCGCCGGGCAGCGCGCGCAGCAAATCGGGCAGCAGTTCGGGTGGGGTGGCGTCACCTTGCAGCCACAGGCCCACCGGCGCCTGGGCCGGCTGGAAGGTGTTCCAGGCGCCCAGGCGCGACGGCGCCAGGATCGCCATCACGTCGGCGCCGCCATCGCGCTCGCGCCAGGCCAGCACTTCCCGTCCCGTGCCGAACACGGCCAGCAAGGGGAGCACGAATTCCGGCGCCAGCAGCGGCGAGCCGGCGCTGTCCCGGTGCAGGCGGCGCCAGCGTTCCAGGTGTTCGGGGCGGGACGCCAGTTCGGCCGCGGGGACCACGCGCCAGCTCATGGCGCCGCTCCCGCCGCGTCTTCCAGCGCGCGCCGCACGGTGGCGGCCAGCCAGGCGCGTTCGCTCGCGCGCAATTCCTGGTGCACGGGCAGGCCGAACAGGCGCCGGCCGAGCGCCGCGCTGTTGGCGCACACGCTGGCGTCGACCCCGGGCCACAGGCTGGCGCCGAAGCGCACCATCGGCACGCCGGCATCGCGCAGGCGTTCGAACAGCGCTTCCGGATGGTCGGCCAGCAGCGGGAACACCCACGGGCAGGCGCCGGCCGGCAGCGCCGCGAACAGCGGCTGCCAGCCGGGCGCGCCGGCCAGCGCGCGTTCGAGTTCCAGGTAGTGGCGGCGCCGTCCCTCGACCAGGCGCGCGCGGCCGGCGCGCCGCAACACGGCGCGCGAGAACCAGGACGAGCGGCGGTCGAGCCAGCGCGGGTCGAACTCGAAGCTGCTGTCGGACGAAGACGGGGCCAGCGCCGCGGCCGGGACTTGCCCGGCACCGGCCTTGCTGCGCGCCTTGACCCGATTCCACAGTGCGGTCTTCAGATGCAGGGGCAGGGCCAGCGCGGCGCGCAGGGCCGGCAGGCGGCCGTGGCCGAAACCGGTCTCGAGTGCGCCCAGCGCCGCCTTGGCTTCGAAGCCGGCGCCGCCGCCGCCGAGTGCGCCAGGCAGCCGGTGCCGGTGCGAGACCAGGCAGCCGCCTTCGAAGATGGGGAAGAACTTCATGCTGCTGCCGATCGCATAATCGCCGCTGCTGCCGACCGCGACGCCATCGTGCTCGCCGAAGTAGCAGTGGGCGCAATCCTCGACCAGGCCGGCGCCATGGGTGTCGCACAGCGCGCGCAGGGCGCGCAGGTCTTGCGGGAAGCCGAAGAAATGGGTGGCCATGACGGCCTTCACGCCGGGGCCCAGTTTACGCGCCAGGTCGTCGAGGTCGGCCGTGGTATCGGGATGGACCCGGTAGAACACTACCTCGGCCCCGCGCCAGTGCACCGGCGGGATCATCGAAGGGCTGTGGTAGGCCGGCACCAGCACCCGGTCGCCGGGGCCGACGCCGAGCGCGCGCAGCGCCATGCCGATCGCGATCCGGCCGCTCGTGACCAGCTGCACCGCGGGCGCGTCGTCCAGCGCCGGCAGGGTGGCGCCGCGGCCGCCAAAGGTGCCGAGCGAGAGCACGGGAACGGAGGGAATGGCCCGGGTGTCGGTCATGCTGGCGCGGCGGATGTGTTTATTCTCGGCATGATTTAAATATAACATGCGGCCCTGCGGTTCCCGCGCACCGGCGCCGCTGCATGCATCTTTGTGACGATGTCGAAAGAGCATCCAATCCCCTTGTGGCGCGGCCCGAACTGGTAAGATGGTGGATGCGCCGCGCCATTTCGCGCCATGCGGCACCGGACCCAATGCGATGAACCACCTGATCCACGACAGCATCTTCGACAGCGCGGCGCGCACTCCCGACGCCGCGGCCCTGGCCTATGGCGCGGCGCGCTGCACCTACCGCGAACTGGCCGACCAGGTAGCTGCGGCCGCCGCCCTGTTCCTGGCCCAGGGCCTGGGGCCGGGCGAGCGGGTCGCCGTCTATATGGAAAAGCGCATCGAGAACGTGGTGGCCATGTTCGGCGCGGCCGCCGCCGGCTGCGTGTTCGTGCCGGTCAATCCCCTGCTCAAGCCCGAGCAGGTGGCCTACATCCTGGCCGACTGCAATGTGCGCCTGCTGGTGACGACCCCCGAGCGCCATGCCCAGCTGGCTGCCAGCCTGGCCGGCTGCCCCGACCTGCGCGCGCTGCTGCTGACCGATGGCGTCCCGCCGGCGCCGCCGGCGCAGGGCCTGGCGCCGCCGGCGCAGGGCCTGGCGCTGCTGCGCTGGCCGCAGCCCGGGAGCGAGGCCGCTGCCGCAAAAGACGCAACCCCGCACCGCCGCATCGACACCGACATGGCCGCCATCCTGTATACCTCGGGCAGCACCGGCGCCCCCAAGGGTGTGGTGCTGTCGCACCGGAACCTGGTGGCCGGCGCCGCCAGCGTGGCCGGCTACCTGGGCGTGGCTGCCTCCGACCGCCTGCTGGCGGTGCTGCCCCTGAGCTTCGACTATGGCCTGAGCCAGCTGACCACCGCCTTCCTGCGCGGGGCCTGCGTGGTGCTGATGAACTACCTGTTCCCGAAGGATATCGTGGCCGCCGTGCGCGCCGAACGCATCACCGGCCTGGCCGCGGTGCCGCCGCTGTGGATCGCGCTGTCGCGCCTGGAGTGGCCGCAGGATTGCACGCTGCGCTTCATCACCAATTCCGGCGGCGCCATGCCGGTGGTGACGGTCGAGGCGCTGCGGGCAGCGCTGCCGCGCGCCGAGGTCTACCTGATGTACGGCCTCACCGAAGCCTTCCGCTCGACCTACCTGCCGCCGGCCGAACTGGCGCGCCGCCCCGACTCGATCGGCCGCGCGATCCCGAACGCCGAGGTGCTGGTGGTGCGTCCCGACGGCAACCTGTGCGAGGCCGGCGAGCCGGGCGAACTGGTGCACCGCGGCGCCCTGGTGGCGCTGGGCTACTGGAACGACCCGGCGCGCACCGCCCAGCGCTTCCGCCCGGCTCCCGGCCAGGATCCGGCGCTGCCGCTGCCCGAACTGGCCGTATGGTCGGGCGACACGGTGCGGCGCGACGCCGAGGGCTACCTGTACTTCATCGGCCGCAGCGACGAGATGATCAAGGTGTCCGGCTACCGCATCAGCCCTACCGAGGTCGAGAGCGTGCTGCATGCCAGCGGCCTGGTGAGCGAGGTGGCGGTGTTCGGCATCGCCGACGACACACTGGGCCAGGCGATCGTGGCGGTGGCCGTGGC
>Ga0265780_10011959_pt1 | contig 10215 bp, 7 predicted proteins | sample P1T30metagenome_FD_192432 | JGI IMG/M metagenome (GOLD analysis project Ga0265780, IMG submission 192432) | Plant litter microbial communities from East Loma Ridge, Irvine, California - P1 T30 | ecosystem: Environmental > Terrestrial > Plant litter > Unclassified | place: USA: California... | reverse complement strand
CATCGCCGGGAATGTGGAAATAGCGGCTGAAGCCACCGCTGGCCAGGTCGGCGCGGCGCACGCCCGCAGTCCAGGAACCGACCCACAAGGTACCGCTGCGGTCCTGGAACAGGCTCGATACCTCCTTGCTGGCGCTCTGCTGCGGATCGGCGGAAAGTGCGACAAAGCGGCGCCGCTGCGCGTCCCAGCGATGCAGGCCGTTGCTATTGGTGCCCAGCCAAAGTGTATTGTCGCGATCCTGCACCAGCGCCGTCACCAGCCCCGGCGCCAGGCCATCGGCAGGGCCGAACACGTGGCGCGGCATGCCGGGCTCGCCCAATTGCCAGCTGACCAGGCCATCCATCGTCACCAGCCACAATACCCGGCGCTGGTCGATGCGCAACTGCTGCACCTCGTTGAGCGGCGCGTTCGGCCTGGCGGGGGTATCGACGCGAAAGTGCTGGAAGCGCGTGCCACCGGCGGGCAGCCGATCCATGCCCTGCTTGAGGCCCACCCACAGCGCGCCATCGGCTTCGAGCGCCAGCGCGTTGACCTGGTCGTGGGCCAGGCTACCGGCATCGGCCGGGTCGTGGCGCAACGCCGTGTGCCGGCCTGTTTCGGGATCGAAGTGGCGCAAGCCATCGCTGGTGCCCAGCCAGAGCCGCCCATGGCCGTCGTCGATGATGGCCTGCACTTGCTGCTGGCTGGCGCGCTCCGGGCCATCGTCGGCGGACGGAAAGCGCGTGAAATCGCCGCTTGTTGGATCGAAGCGCTGCAGACCGCCGCGCGTGCCCACCCACAGGCGATTTTTCTGGTCCACGTGGAGCACCTGCACCCAGTTGTCGGCCAGGCTGCGCGGGTCGTTAGGGATGGTGCGGTAGACGGTGACGCGGTAGCCATCGTAGCGGCTCAGGCCATGCTGGCTGCCGAACCACATGAATCCCTGCTGGTCCTGCACGATGGCGGTGACGGTTTCCTGCGCCAGTCCATCCTTGACGCTCAGCTGCGCGAAGTTGAGGGTGTGGGGCACGCCGCCCGCCGCAGCCCAGTGGCACAGCCACAGGCAGCAAGCCAGCAAGGCGCCGCGCAGCATGCCGGCCGGCTTACGCCGGCGAAGCTGCGACATCGGCCGAGAACACATAGCCGGCGCCGCGCACAGTCTTGATCAGCGACGGCTGCTTGCCATCGTCATTAAGGCGCAGACGCAGCTTGCTGATCTGGACGTCCAGCGAGCGGTCAAGCGGGCCGGCGTCGCGGCCACGGGTTTGTTCGCACAGGACGCTGCGGTCGAGGATAGCGCCCGGGTGCTCGACGAAATACTTCAGCAGTTGGTAGTCCATGCCGGTCAGCGGCACCGGCGCGCCGGCGCTGTCGGTGACGACGCGCTCAAGCAGATCGAGCGTGAAACCGACGAAGCGGTAGTAGCGCGGCGCGCTCTGGTTGTCGAAGCCGGCGCGGCGCAGGATCGCCTTGATGCGCGCCAGCAGCTCGCGCGGGCTGTAGGGTTTGGCGATGTAATCGTCCGCGCCCAGCTCCAGGCCGACGATGCGGTCGGCTTCGTCCGAGCTGGCGGTAAGCATGATGATTGGCACATCGGAGCGGCGCCGCACCAGCTTGCACAGCGCAAAGCCGTCGGTATCGGGCAGCATCACGTCCAGGATGACCAGCGAGAGCTGGTCGGCAAGGCGGGAGAACTCGGCCTGGAACGTGACGCCATCTTGCGCCAGCGTTACCTCGTACTGGTGTTTTTCCAGATAGGTCTTGAGAAGCGTGCCAGCTTTGAGGTCATCCTCCGCGATCAATATCTTGCGCATGCAGTTCCCGTCCGATGAATTCAGTCTACTAGTCACTGGCAACTAGTATAAACACAAGGTAGCGGAAAGAAAAAGCCGGCGCCCGGCGGGGCGCCGGCAAAGGGAGAGCACATCACTTGGGGGAGCGATGCGATTCCTCGTTTGCGCACGTTGCGGCGCCGCGCAAACAAGGACGGTAGTAACCATCTGGCAAATACCGTGAATCGATTCTAACAGCCGAGACATTGCATCGCTTAAGTTTAGTAAGTCTTTGATTTTAAAGCAAACGTATCCGAATTCGACTGCACTGGCATTACACTTCCTTACCGATTGCGCCGCAGCACGGGCGAAATGCGCTGTCGCAGCTCAACGCCCCGCTACGCTATGCGGCAAAACCTTACAAAACTTAACAAAAATGTTCCGCTGTTGTTGTTGAGATACGCCAGTGGTCCGGTTGCGGCGACCGCCTTCCGCCAGACCCAGACGGGCATCGGCGGTGGAATTTCTACTTTATGTGACTCAAGAGCTATATAATAATGAGAACTATTCTCATGTATCCAGGATGATATTCAATGGCGGGGTCAGACTCCATCGCACAACCGCAGCTGCTGCACACGCTGTATGCCGACCATCAGGGCTGGTTGCAGGGATGGCTGCGCAAGAAGCTGGGATGCGGCTTCACCGCTGAAGACCTGACCCAGGATACCTTCGTGCGCCTGATGGTACGGCCGCGCGAACTTGACGCGAGGCAGGATCCCCGAGCTCACTTGACCACCATCGCCAAGGGGCTGGTGATCGACCATTGGCGCCGCGCGGAGATCGAGCGCGCCTGGGCGCGCGCGATGATGGAGCGGCCCGAGGCTGCGCAGCCCTCAGCCGAGCATCAGGCCATCATCGTCGAAACGCTGATGGAGGTCGATCGCATTCTTGCCAGTCTGGCGGCCAAACCGCGTGAAGCGTTCCTGCTGGCGCACCTGCACGACCTTACCTACAGCGACATCGGCGTGCGGCTCGGCGTCTCCGAGCGCATGGTCAAAAAATATATGGCGCAGGCCATGCTGCATTGCTTGTCGGCGGGCGCGACGTTTCGCGCCGCCCTGCCCTGAACCGGCGGACGCCAATGCATCACAATCACGACGCCACCCAGGACATCCCCTACTCCACGCTTGAACAAGCTGCCGAGTGGTTTGCGGTTCTGCGCTCCGGCGCGGTGGAAGAAGATGAGCGCAAACGCTGGCAGGACTGGCTCGCGCGCGACGCCGGCAATCGCCAAGCCTGGGACCGCGTGGAAGCCATCAGCCAGGGTGTCGCCATCGCCCGCGAAGCGCCGGACGCCGCCAGTTCGGCCTTGCACGCCGCCGGCCAACTGCGCAAGCGCCGCAAACTGATCAAGACACTGGTGCTGACCGCCGCCACCGCCGGCGTGGGCTGGCAATTGGCGCGGCAGGACGAGGTGCGGGCGACCATCGCCGCCCTCGGCGCCTCCCATCGTACCGGCATCGGCGAAAGCCGGGAGTTGGCGCTGGCCGACGGTACGCGTATCTGGCTCAATACCGATACGGCGGTAGACGTGCGCTTTGACGCAACGCAGCGCCTGCTGGTGCTGCACAAGGGAGAACTGCTGATAGAAACGCATCCCGACGTTGAGCGGCGGCCTCGGCCCTTTGTTGTACACAGCCGCCAGGGGGCCATGCGCGCGCTTGGCACGCGCTTTACTGTCCGGCAATACGATACGCATACCCGGTTGGGGGTAACCCAGGGGCGCGTGGAGATCACGCCATTCGCGCACAACGCGGCGCGGCGTGTGATCGGTGCCGGACAGGAGGTGCGGTTCTCGCCACGCGATATTTCTGCGCCGGGCGCGCTGCCCGCCGAGGGTCTGGCGTGGACGCAAGGAATGTTGATCGCCGAGGACCTGCCGCTAGAACAGTTCCTGGCCGAGCTGTCGCGCTACCGCCGCGGCCACCTGGGCTGCGATCCAGCGATTGCCGGCCTGCGCGTGGTGGGGGCCTTCCCCGTGGGCGAGACCGGCCAGGCGCTGGCGATGCTGGAGGCGGCGTTACCGGTTCGGGCGAAGGTCGTGCTGCCGTGGTGGGTCACGGTTAAGGCAAGCGGCGACGTTGCGTAAAAAAAGCCGCAGTTGCGGTTCCCCTTTTTGGATGTCGTTCGGAAAGCAGAGTGAAGAAGGTTTCTTTTCCCATTTCCGAAAGTACGTGATGACATCCCATTTTGCTCGCCATGCCCTGACCGGCCTGCTGGCCGCCGCCGTAGCGGTAACCGCCCCTGCCCTCGCTGCGGACGCCGCGCCCCGCACCTACAATATCCCGGCCGGCCCGCTCAACGCGGTCATCGCGCGTTTCGCGGCCGAATCGGGGGTGTACATCGCCGCCGATGGCGCGCTCACCGCAGGCAAGTCGAGTCCCGGTCTGCAGGGAACGCTAACGCCACAGGAAGCGCTCAACCGCCTGCTCAAAGGCAGTGCGCTGGACGCGGTGCCGCAAGGCGACGGCCGCTATGTCCTGAAGGAAGGCACGGCGCCGAAGGTCGCGCCGCGTTCGGATACGACGGCGGCCCTGCCGCAAGTGACGGTGCAGGCGGAGCGCGAAACCGCGTCAGGCCACGTGGACGGCTACGTCGCCCGGCGCAGCGCCACGGCGACCAAGACCGACAGCCGCCTGATCGACAATCCGCAATCGGTGTCGGTGATCACCGCCGACGAGCTGGCCGACCGCAAGGTGGAAACGCTGTACGAGGCGCTGCGCTATACGGCCGGCGTCACGCCGAATATGAAACCGTGGGCAGTGGACGAATTCTCGATGCTGCGCGGCTTCGATCTGGGCACCGCCGGCATCTTTCGCGACGGCTTGCTCACGTCCGGCCGCGCCTATGCCGCCCCGATCGAGCCGTATGGCCTGGAACGGCTGGAAGTGTTGCGCGGACCGGCCTCGGTGCTGTACGGCCAGTCGCCGCCGGGCGGCATGATCAACGCCGTTTCCAAGCGTCCTACGGCCAGCGCGGTGCGCGAGATCGGCGTCGAGTACGGCAGTTACGACCGCAAGCAGATCAAGGTCGACGTTGGCGGCGCGCTGGACGAGCGCGGCGAGTGGACCTACCGCGTCACCATGCTGGGCCGCCAATCGGGCACACGCCTCGACCTCGACAGCGACGACCGCGTCTACGTGGCGCCAGCGCTGACCTGGCAGCCGAACGCCGCCACCCGGCTGACGCTGCTGGCGCAGTATCAGAAGGACGACCAGTCCTACGCCTGGGGCAATCAGCTGCAAAACCCCGGCCCGCTGGGACAACCCGATCCTGGCGTCAACCTGGGCGGCCGCGACAACCGCTGGAAGCGTGAAAACCATGCGCTCGGCTATGAATTCGAGCATCGCTTCAACGATATCTGGGTCGTCCAGCAGAACTTGCGCTATACCGAACTGGACCGCAAGGAAACCAATGTCTTCCCACGCGTTTTGCTGGCCGACGGCCACTCCGTGACGCGCTTGTTCTATCCACGCGCATCGGCCTGGCGCGGCATGCAGGTCGATACGCGCGCGCAGGCGACTGTGCACACCGGCGCGCTGACACACAATGTCCTGCTCGGGATGGACTATGCGGACAACAAGACTATCGACCGCTACCATTACAGCATCACGCCGATGCCGAACCTGGACCTGCACAGCCCGGCGTATGGCGATAAGCAGGCACAGGTTGCCGCGCCGGCGCCGCGCAACGAACTGTATCCGCTCAAGCAAACGGGTTTGTACCTGCAGGATCAGCTGAAATGGAACAAATGGGTGGTCACCGCCGGCGTGCGGCGCGACCGCGCGGAAAACTCGAACACGCGCGAACTGCCAGCCTCGGGCACGTCCACACAGGCTTACAGCCAGTCGGCCAGCAAGACCACGGGGCGCCTTGGCGGCGTCTACCTGTTTGAGTCGGGCTGGGCGCCGTATGTCAGCTATTCGACCTCGTTCTCGCCCGAGATCGGCCGCGACATCAACAACGAACTGCTCAAGCCGTCCACCGGCCGGCAGCTGGAGGCCGGCCTGCGCTACCAGCCGGACAACGCCAACGTCAGCTATACGGCGTCGGTGTTTTCGCTGGAGCGCAAAAACGTCACTACGGCAGCGTCGCAAGACCCGGATTCGCTGGTGCAAAGCGGCGAGGTCAGGTCCCAGGGCATCGAGCTGGAAGCGCGCGCAGATATATTGCGCAATCTCAGCGTCGTTGCGCAATACACCTACCTGGATTCCGACATCAAGCAGAGCAACAATGGCGACCGTGGCCTGTCGCAACCGGGCGCGGTCAAACACAGCGCATCGGTATGGAGCAAGTACAGCTTTAAGCTGAGCGATACAGTGTTGGCCAATGCCGGGCTGGGCGTGCGCTATTACGGCAAAGCACGCTCGTACCAGGATTACGGCAACGAAGGCACCAGCAATCCCGCCTTCGGCATGGTTGACGCGGCCTTCGGTGTCGAGCGAGGCGCTTGGCGCTTCTCGGTCAACCTCAACAACTTGCTCGACAAGCGGGTCCTGCTCGATTGCGACGGCAGATTCTGTTATCGCAGCGCCGAGCGCACCGTCAATGTGAGCGCCGGTTATCGTTTCTGATCGCCTACCGCGTGCGCTTGGGAGGCGAACCGGCCGCCATTTTGTCGAGATAGGCTTGCAGTTGCTCGCCAATCTGGTCTTGCGCCTGCGCCTTGGCGTTGGCTTGGGCCAGTAGCAACTCGAAATCGCGCGACCTTGCTTTAACCGGTTCGAGTTGCGCTTCGGCGGCCTGCAGTTGCTCGCTCAGCACTTCGGCCTCAGCGATCTTGCTGACAAGCTGGCGCTCGAGATCGCCAGTGTGCCGGTGCGCGGACTGAAGCTGCTCGATCTTCTGTTCGAACTTGCGGCCATTGGTCAATTGCTCGTAAAGCGACTGCTTGGTGTGCGACAGCTCCAGCACCAGGCGAGCGCCCTCCTGATTAAGTTTGTTGATCTCGTCCTGCTTGCCGCGTGCTGCCAGTTGCTGCTCACGCAGCGCTACCTTCGCCTGCTCGAGCCGGTCTTTTAAATCGGTGACCTGTTGCGCCGCTGCATGGCGGGCGGCGGTCTCGGTCTGCAGCGTCGCGCGTGTCCTGGCGTGGGCTGCAGTCTCGGCTTGCAGGCGCGCCTCCATATTTACGGTTGCTTCGCGCGCGGCGAGCAGCTCGTTCTCGAGTTGATGCAGAGCCTGTGCATGGGCAAGTTCCCTAACAGCGAACTCTTGGGTCGCTTGCTCAATTCGAACGTCGGCCTCGTCGGCAAGCCGCGCCGCCAGACGCGCGACCAGGTCCTGCAGCGCATCGCTGATCGGTGCCTTCTGGCCACTGCTGCTGCCGTCTTCTTCTTCCAGCTCCTTCAGGTACTTGTGTATCGTGGTCTTCGATCCCGTGTTGCCGAGCGCTATGCGAACCGCGTCGACGGATGGGTACTGGGATTGCGCCACCAGGCTGTCCCGCGCTTTCCTGACGTCCGATTTTTCAAGCCCTGTCCTTGCCATGCTTTTCCTCGTAAAAATTACGTACCGTATTACATACCATGTAATTATGTACTATTTTTAGGTTCCGCGTCACCATAGTCGTCGGGAAGATACGCGGTGATGCGGTTGCGACCGCCGCTTTTGGCCTGGTACAGCGCGCGGTCCGCGCAGGCCAGCAAGCGCTGCGAGGTCAGCGGGCGCGCATCGGCTGCGGCAGCAACGCCGCCTGAAAAGGCGTAGCTAAAGCCGGGCACCACGGCGTCGACTGTTTGCTCCGCCAATTCGTCGACCACGCGGCGCAGCACGAACGTCGCCTCGTCGATACCCGTCGCCGGCAATAATACTGCGAACTCCTCACCACCCAGCCGGCCGACCAGGTCGGCCGCGCGCATGCGCTGGCAAAGGAAATCGGCGAAGTGGCGCAGCACGGCGTCTCCGGCGGCGTGGCCATGCCGGTCGTTGACGTGCTTGAAGTGGTCAAGGTCAAGTATCGCCAGGCACAGCGGATACCCGTATCGTTCCGCCCGCGCCAGCTCGGTCTCGAATTGCGGAAAGAAATGGCGCCGGTTCGGGATGCCTGTCAGCTCGTCGGTCAGCGCCAGGCGGCGCAGCTCGGCTTGCGCGTGTTTCAGCTCGAACTCGGTCTTTTTCAGCCGGGTGATATCGGTGCACATCACCAACAGTTCGCCGCTGGCGTTCACCTGCTCGGTGATCAACAGCCAACGGCCGTCGATCAAGTCCACCTCGAAGCTGCGAAACCGCGCGCTGCGCTGGCGGGTGTGCACATAACACAACCATTCTTCGATGCTCGCCGCCTCGATAAGCGGTCCGCAGCGGTGGGTGTAGGCCCAGGTCATCATGTCGTCGTGGTGCTTGCCGACCATGCTCTGGCCGGGGAAGCCGAACATCCGCGCGTAGGCTTGGTTGTGGTACAGGAAGATATTGCCGGCGTCGAGCATGGCGATGCCGTTATCGCTGTCGTCGGTGTTGCGCAGCAAGCTGGCCGCCAGCCGCCTGTCCCCGATGGAGGCTGCGGCGCGCGCCTCCACTGGCGGGTCGGCCGGGTCCAGGCTGGGCTTGCGTGATGTCATGCGGTACTTTCCGTTCAGCGGGTTCTTGGCCGATCGCCGCAGGAACCCGGGCATATTTCCACTTGAGAAATAGGTTCCCACGGCAATTACGGTACCACATCCAGGATCGCCCCGACACAAACATCCGCCAAATTTGCCGGGCCGGAGCCCGCCAAACGACAATCACGCGCGTCACATCTTTTTTCGATGCCGGCGGGCTCAGTCCTCGGTGCGGGCGCGCCGGCGGCGGGCCACTATGCCCAGCATCCCCAGTCCGGCCAGCAGCATGCCATATGTCGCCGGTTCCGGCACCGCCGTGACGTTGATGTTGGCGTCCGGCGCGAAGTCGGCCAGGCGGCCGAGCCCGGCGACGTTGGTGTCGATGGACCACACGGTCCAGGTGTAATCCTTGAACGCCAGGCCGTTCGACGGCAGCAGGGACGCCGACACCGTGGTGAAAATCCGGTTGCCGACAATTTGCTCGGTAATCGGCGTCGCGCCGACGCCGGCCGTGCCATTGGCGCGCAGCGTCACCGTCCGGTTGAAGACGGCGCCTGGCAAGCCGACCGAAGCGAACGGCGCGACGGTGGTGCCGCCGGCATCGAGGCCGAAGACGTAGGCGGCCCCGTTGACGCCGGCGATCGCACCCGCCGCCGTCGTGCTGAACACGAACTCATTGGTCGCTGCGTTGAAGCTGACATCGGCCGACAGCACGTCAAAAGCGGCGTCGCGGCTGCCGGTATAGCCCGCCAGGAAATCGCCCGGGACGTCGGAAACCGCGTAGGCGGGCGCATGGGTGGCCAGGGCCAGGGCGGCAACAGCCAAAGTCTTGTGTAACAGGTTTTTCATCATCGTCATCCTTATCGTTGTTGTGGGCGCCGGTTGGCTGCCTACCGTACATTCCCGACGCGTTGGAAAAGGTTCAACAAACTTGGTATTTATTTACGCCCTGCTCTCTCCATTTCGATGGTGGACGGCAAGGCCGGCCGGATGAGATACTTGCACGCTGAACAATTAGCGCCGGCAGCGGCACGCACAACGGAACTCTATGGAACACGGCTTTCTCTTACACATGGTGTTTTATCTGGTAGCTGCCGTCGTGCTGGTGCCGCTTGCCAAGCGGGCCGGCATGGGCGCGGTGCTCGGTTATCTGGCCGCCGGCGCCCTCATCGGCCCGTGGGGCCTGTCGCTGATCGGCAATGTCGAGGACGTGCTGAGTGTGTCGGAGTTCGGCGTGGTGCTGATGCTGTTCCTGATCGGCCTCGAGCTGGAACCTAAAAAACTATGGTCGCTGCGCCGGCCGATCTTTGGCTGGGGCGGCGTGCAGGTGGTCATCGTCGGCGCGGCGCTCACGGCCGCTGCCATGGCGTTTGGCGTCGACTGGAAAATCGCCCTTGTCGCCGGCCTGGGCATGTCGCTGTCGTCAACCGCGATCGTGCTGGCCACCTTGGGCGAACGCAAACTGATGCCCAGCCCGGCCGGCTCGGCGAGCTTCTCCATTCTACTGTTCCAGGATATCGCCGCGATCCCGATGATCGCGCTGGTGCCGCTGCTGGCCGGCGTGGCCGCCGAACATGCCAGCGGCGGCTGGATGCGGGCGGTCAAGCTGGTGGCGGTGCTGCTGACCCTGGTCGCCTTCGGCCGCTGCATGGTCAACCCGGTGATGCGCTTCCTGGCCCGCACCGGGCTGCGCGAACTGTTCACCGCTTTCGCGCTGCTGCTGGTGATCGGCATCTGCCTGCTGATGGAATCGGTCGGGCTGTCGCTGGCGCTGGGCACGTTCACTGCCGGGGTACTGCTGGCCGACTCAGAATATCGGCATCAACTGGTGAGCGACCTGGAACCGTTCAAGGGCCTGCTGCTGG
>Ga0265780_10011958_pt1 | contig 10216 bp, 3 predicted proteins | sample P1T30metagenome_FD_192432 | JGI IMG/M metagenome (GOLD analysis project Ga0265780, IMG submission 192432) | Plant litter microbial communities from East Loma Ridge, Irvine, California - P1 T30 | ecosystem: Environmental > Terrestrial > Plant litter > Unclassified | place: USA: California... | reverse complement strand
TACCGCCATAACGCCGACTACTATCAGCAAACCGGCGACCAGAACACCGTACTGCCACGGCAGGGCTTGCAGCGCTGGAACGGGTTTGCCCACTACGTCGCTGAACAGGGGCTGGAATAGGATGTATAAACCCAGCGACAGGATGGCCGCCAGTAGTGTCAGCGTGAGGGCTTCGAAGAGAAACTGAGCCGTCAGCTGCTGACGCAAGCCGCCTAATGCCTTTCGAACGCCGATCTCCCGCAGTCGGGACGAGGAACTGCCCATCGACATGTTGACAAAATTGACAATCGCCATCAGGAGAATGAATACGGCAACTGACGCCAGCGTGATGATCATTTTTCGGATCAGGCCGTTGTTGCTCTGCAGGTAATAATCGGTGAGCGGAGTAAGGTAGGCCGTCAGGTTTTTCTGGATGTCGGCCGGGGTGTTTGTCCGGATAAGCTGGGCCAGTGGTTTAGTCAGATCCTGCGGAGAAATGCCGGGCTGTAACTCGACGTAGGTGACAATATACTGATTCAGCCAGGAAGACATGGGGCCTGCCCCGCCAAAGAAATACGTCAGGCTGCTCAGCGGCATAAAGATCTCGTTCTTCTCGGTAAGGAGATTGGAAACCGAGTTGGGCGGCAGTGGAGCCAGTACGCCGGTAATCAGGAAGGTCTGTTTGCCAGCCGCCGTGGTTTCCACCTGTAGCGACTGATTCAGTACGTCCGTTCTGCCGAAGTAGAACATCGCCTTTTCGGCTGTGATCACCATGGAATTAGGACCAGTCAAGGCCGTGCGCGGATCGCCATGCAGCAGAGAGAAACCGTACATGGACAGGAAGGTTGAATCGCCGATCTGCATGGATTCACGGGCCTTCGTGGTGCCTCGTGAGAGCGTAGCGCTGGCCCCGTAGAACCGGTAAAAATTGGCAATTAAGGTCGGGTACTGTGCCCTGAGGGCTGGACCAAGCGGAGCCAGTGTGGTGATGGCCATGCCCATATTCTCCTCCTTCCACCGACTCTGAACAAGAAATTGCCGGTCAGCCTGTTTCAACTGTCGATTCACCTGAAATTCACTCCAGATGTAGCTTCCGATCAGGAGAAAAAACGTCAGGCCAACGGCCAGACCGGTGATGTTGAGAATGGAGTAAAACCGGCGCTGGAGCAGGTGCCGCCAGGCTATTTTTAGGTAACTGCGCAGCATATTATAGTGCTAATTGACGGCCCGGATGCCCAGGCTACGTTCGGTTTCCTTGATGATTTCCTGCTTTTCGCGCTCAGTCTTGCCCAGTACGTTCGCGGTGCGCTCAATGACGAGTTCTTCGTTGTCCTTCCGGAAAACGTACTGCATCCACAGCCGACCGTTCTCTTTATCCTCGCGCACAAGCATCGACGACGGCGACACAGAATCGGTCGTCAGAGCAGGCGTAACGATGGGAGCTACTGCTGCCCGAACGTAGACCGAATCATTATCAATCAGGACCGTTGATTCGTGGATGTTACGCGTACCCCCTTCACGTTTAGCCGACTGCTGAGCGACGGCCTGAATCCCAAGTAAGCAAAGAACCAATACCAGAAGCGTTTTCATAATCAGCAGAAATTAGTTGTTTACATAGGGCTGCTGCACGCGTACCTGCTATGATCGTGCCAGATGATTTATTCTATTGATAATGAGATTGTTGAAATTTTTGAAAAGGCAAGAAATGTCCGGCAGCGGACAAGCTTCTGTACGCAGGTGGACAGGGAAGGGGGGCGGTAAATCTGACACCTTAAGTCCCAGCTCTGCATCAATGCGATGGCACTGATGTAAAGCTTTGCGGCTTCATTTCCCTAGCTTCCATCAAAATCCCCTTGCCCTTAACCCTCTGCCCCAACCCCTAGTCCATTCGCAGGCTTTTTACCGGATTCATCAGTGCAGCTTTCATGCTTTGAAGGCTGACCGTCAGGAGAGCGATTGCTACGGCGAAAAGGCCCGCGAGGGCAAAGATCCACCAGGCAAGGTCAATCTTGTAGGCAAAATCCTGCAGCCACTGGTGCATGGCGTACCAGGCCAGGGGAGAAGCAATGACAATCGCGATCAGAACTAGCTTCAGAAAATCTTTGGACAGCAACGTAACGATACTGGTGACCGACGCGCCCAGTACTTTCCGAACGCCAATCTCTTTGGTACGCTGCTGGGCAGTATGCGTTGCGAGGCCAAACAGACCCAGGCAGGCGATCAGGATGGCAAGCCCCGCCCCCAGCGATACGATACGTTCGTATCGCTGACTGGTCTGGTATTGCTGGTTGTAGCGTTCATCCACGAAGAAAAACTCGAACGGGTTGCCAGGGCAGGTAGCCTTGTAAATCTGTTCCAGTTCTGTTAGCTTTTTTGATGGATCGGCCGTGTTCAAATCAATCGTCAGGTAATCGCTGGTACGGCTGGGCATAAAAATAATAGGGTCGATGGCCTGCTGCACCGACTGGTGGTGATAATCGCTGATAACGCCCACGACCTCGAACGGTTTGCCCCAAAGGATTTGCTGCCCAACGGCGGCCTGGGCCGCTGGGAAACCGAGCTGCCGGGCCGCCGTTTCGTTGATCATCAGTTTACCACTCTTCTCCGGACCCGCTTCCACTTCGGCCGGACTAAACGGTCGCCCGGCCGTCAGGGTAATCTGATACGTACTGAGATAGCGATCGTCGATATAGGCCATCGAGTAGTTTTTCTTGTTATCGCCGGGCCGGGGATTACGTCGGGTAATGCCGTTGGTGGCATAGTTGTAATTTCCGCCCGGCACAATGCCCGAATTCGTGTAATTCCGGACATAGGGAAGCTGGGTGATCTGCTGCTGCAGAGCTGTTCCGCCCGTGCCGGTAGCTGGCTGGCGAATCACCAGCCGCTGAGATAGATTAACGCCCAGATCTTTCTGCTGCATAAATCGCAGTTGCTGAACCATGACGATCATGCCAATCAGCAGCGCTACCGAAATGCTGAACTGAACGACCACGAGTGTCTGACGCAGTTGCACACGCTGGCCAACGGAACTGACCACGCCCTTCAGAATCTGGATCGGCCGGAAAGACGTCAGCACAAACGCTACGTAGCCGCCGGACACCAGCGTACCCAGTAGGAGGGCGCCCAGACCAATCAGCCAGCCACTGTCTACTGCCAGATCGGCCAGCGACAGGGTAAGGCCGATGAGTTTGTTGAACGGCTGTTGAACGGCCATAATAAGCAGGATTGCCAGGCCAAGCGCCAGCCCGTTCAGCATCAATGATTCGCCCAGGAACTGCCCGATCAGCTGCCCGGGCCGGGCACCGATCACCTTGCGAACACCAATCTCTTTGGTCCGTTTGAGCGAACCCGCCGTCGACAGGTTGATGTAGTTGAACCAGGCAATGAGCAGGATCAGGATAGCGATACCGCTAAGCAGGTAGACAAAACTCAGACTCCCCGACGTAACGCGCGTATCCCCCAGCGACTCGGCCAGATGAACATGGCGGAGCGGCTGTAGCAGCACGTGAGCTTCATCGCGGGGCGTCAGTTTCTTCTTGAAGCTGGTTAAGGTTTCGGCGAGCTGAGTGGGGTCTGCCTGTGACCGTAGCTCCAGAAAGGTCATAATGTATTCGCTATCCAGCCCGTCGATCCGTGCCCAGTCCGATCCATTCAGGTTGCCGGGACTAGCCAGCGTCTGTAGCGAAAATAGCGCTGAAAACTGCAGGTCGGAGTTGCGGGGCAGGTCGCGGTAAACCGCGCTTACGGTGTACAATGTCTTACCAAACTGATTGATCAGCGTCAGCGTTTTGCCGAGGGCCTGCGCTGTGCCGAAGTATTTCCTGGCGTACGTTTCAGACAGCGCCACCGTATTAGGCGAGCGAAGGGAAGTCCCGCTTCCCGTAACGAGCGGAAACGAAAACAACGTAAAGAAACTGCCGTCGACGTAAGCAAGATCCGACTCTCGATAGGACTGAGCCGATCCGTTATTGATCGTAATCGTACCCTGCGCTACCCCGTCGGCAATCCGGCAGTAGCTGGTGATGTCGCTAAACTGCTGCTGGCTGCGGGGAGCCAGTCCTGGTACGATGTGCTCCCAGCTTTTGCCGTCTTTCTCGTATAAGACCCGATATAGATCGGGTAGTTTCTGGTGAAAGCGATTGATGCTGTATTCAAAACTGACGTACTCCAGAATCAGACCGAAGGCGGCAATGCCCAGCGCTAACCCCACTACGTTAATCCCCGAGAAAACCCGGTTATTCCAAAGCGACCGAAACGCGATTTTAATGTAGTTCTGTAGCATGATCAGCGCGTGAAGATAAAGGGTAGAAACTCGTCAGCATTAATACGGTGACAAATGGCGTACCATGAAGTTAAGTTATTGATTAGAAGGAAATTATATTGTGAGTCCATAAAAAAATGTCCGCTGCCGGACAGAAATTTGTACGACAGCGGACAGGGAGAGAACAATAGTGCGCCGGTTCAGAACCAGCAGAAAATAGTCGATTTCTACGGGGTTACGTGCTGAGCCTTCCCTGGTCTGGTGGGGGCGAAAATCTGCAGGGAGGCATTATTGCGGGCAACCAGCCAGCGCAGGCCGTTTGCCGTTTTGATCGATTTGATATCCCGTACTTCGCCCGTCAATGCGAAACCGGTTTTGTCGGACGTAAGCGCCGTAAACGGTGTTTTAGCGTCCCGACCGGTAGTCTGGTTGCGGAGAACCAGCCCATAGTCGGCGTCATATCGCCCTTGGTACGTACTGACCCCGTAGAAATTACCTCCCGCCAGCAAATCAGGCTTTCCGTCGTTATCGACATCCGTAACCGCCAGGGAGAACAGCTTCGATACCTGTGCCAGCATAGGCAGTGGTTTCACCACAAACTGACCGTTCTGATTATCGAGATAAACGGACGCAAATTGGTTGACGACGTATTGATCGGCGTTATCCAGTGCGCCTTCATCGAAAATTTCGTCGATTGTCTTACCCGCTATTTTCTGGTAGTTGGTGAATTTTCGATTGATAATCCCCGGCATCTGTTTACTCAGCTCATCTTTAAAAGCCACCGGATACCACTTCGGGTTACCGTCGTTATCGGTCCGTTTGTAAGCCAGAATATGGTCCGTAGTCTGATTGCCGTCAATATCTTTGAGCCACATAGCCAGTTCGGGGCTGGGTTGTTTGTTAAACTTATTGTTCAGTCCCAGATTACCAGCTACCAGATCCAGATCCCCATCGCCATCAAAGTCGGCCGCAGCTACGCATTGCCAGAAACCAGTGAGGGCTGCGTCTGGCCCGGCAATGTTGGTACGCGGTACCAGTTTGCCGCCCTGGTTAGTAAATATCCGGATCGGCATCCAGTCGCCTACCACAATCAATTCTGGGCGCTTGTCCTTGTCCAGATCGGCCCAGATGGCGTCGGTTATCATACCCGCTCGCCGAAGCTGTGGAGCGAGCTGGTCAGTCTTATCGCTGAAGCGGCCCCGGCCATCGTTAATCAGTAGGTAGGAGCGGGGGCTTTTGCCGTATGCCTGGGCTTGTACCCGCCCGCCGACGAATAGATCCAGATCGCCATCTCCGTCAACGTCACCGGCCCGAACACAGCTTTTATTGTCGTACATGGGTGGCAGGCCCGTTGAGCGGCTGAACTGCCCGGTGCCATCATTAAGATAAAGGCGATCAAGTAGCTGGGGTGCCTTGTCGGAGAACTCGTTTCCTCCCGACACTACGTACAGATCCAGGTCTTTATCGCTATCGGCATCAAAAAAGACTGCGTCGACATCTTCGCTCAGGGAGTCCTGCAGGAATATAGACTGCCGGGATGGGCTAAATTGCCCGTTGGCCTGCTGCAGATGTAAACTCCCCGCCTGCCATTTACCGCCACCTGCGTAAAAATCGTCCAGCCCATCGCCATTGACGTCACCGACGGCGAGCTTTGGTCCTTCCGTCGAGACTTTGAACGGAATCAGCGACTCCCGGAAAAAATCGTAATAGTCGGTATTCTCCCGGTGCGTATAGGCAATGGGGTACTGATCGGTAACCTCGGAGAAAAGTGCGGGCGTTTGTGGGGTAAACTGGTAAGCACCGGCATTGATCGTTGCCTGCGCCTGTTGCAGCAGTACCTGCTGATTCGCTTTGACGCGGGTGCGAATTTCCATGCGCTGGTCTGGCCAGACAACAATCAGTGAATCGATTACCGTTTGTTTCCCCAGGCCAAACGTAAGCACGGGTTCTACCGACGATTCGAAGCCATGCGTGGGCATGAGCTGCTGTAACTGAAGGCCATTCTTTGTTTTCAGAATCACTTTGGCTCCCACGCCAAACGTATTAGGCTTGTTGCCCTTCAGACTGACTCGCAGGTAATGATTGTCCGGGAACAGTTTATTTGCCTGATTGAGGTAAACACCGCCCGGCTCGTTCATATCATTGGTAATCAGTTCCAAATCCCCGTCATTATCCAGGTCGGCGTAGGTGGCTCCGTTCGAAATGCCCGTCTGGTCAAATCCCCAATCCAGCGACTTATCCTCAAACTGAAGATCGGGCGTACCCCGATACAGGTAATTATGAACCTTGCCTTCGGGCATCAGGGCTATTGCCTTATCACTTATTGCCTGAGAGGTAGTCATCGCCATCTGGATCGAATCGTTCATTACATACTTGATGTAATCCAGGTTATTGGGTCGGCGCGGAATGCCATTCGCAATGAACAGGTCTTTGATACCGTCACTATCGTAGTCGGCCAGGAGGGGCGACCAGCTCCAGTCCGTAGCGGCCACGCCCGCCATCGTCCCCACGTCGATAAATCGTTTCCCGCCCAGATTTAGCTGCAGGCAGTTGCGACTGTACTGGTTCATGTACCCGTACGACAGCTTGTACAGGTAGATATCCAGCAGGTCTTCACCCTGTGACGATTTTTCTACTGTTTCGTCGGCTGGATACATGTCCAGCGTCATTACGTCCGGGAAGCCATCGTTGTTGACGTCGCCAATGTCATTCCCCATTGAAAAGCGACTTACGTGCGCGAATGCTGTCTGAGCGCTTTCCGTGAAGGCGGGGCCGCCCGTCTGTTTATTGCCTTTGTTGACGTAGTAATAGTCGTTCTCGTGAAAATCGTTGGAGACGTAAATGTCTTCCCAGCCGTCGTTGTTCAGGTCGGCCACTGATACGCCCAGCCCGTAGCCCATGGCTGCCCCATAAATACCGGCCTGCTCACTGATGTCGTTAAATTTGACCGACCTGGCTGGTGTCGACGGCCCCGCCGAAATAAGCGGATTCTCGAACAGGTAATCACCCGATTCCGGCTGGCGGGTCGTTCGTGTGGCGGCCCGATCGTAACTGCGCGAGGTATGAACGGCGTGGTTAAGCAGAAAACAGTCCAGATCGCCATCGTGATCGTAATCGAAAAAGGCAGCCTGTGTGGAAAAACCGGTAAAGTCCAGGCCATATTCGGCGGCCTTCTCGCTGAACGTCGGGCGGCCATCCGGGCCATTACCGTTGTTGATATAAAGTTCGTTGTTGCCCTCCAGTCCTTTGTAATTGCCGACCGCACACACGTAAATGTCCAGCAGCCCGTCCCCGTTAACGTCGGCCATCGTAACGCCGGTCTGCCAGTCTGAAAAACCGGCCACACCCGCCTGTTCGGTAATGTCGTCGAAGGCTGGTGCCTGACCCGGCTCGGTTTTGTTCAGATACAATCGGTTCTTTCCCTGATTCGAGACGAAGTACAGATCCGGTTTGCCATCGTTATTGACATCTCCCGCCGAAACACCCCCACCGTTGTAGAAATAAAGGTATTCCAGGATGTTTAACTTGGCGGTACCAACCACCTGATTGACGAATGAGATTCCCGTCTGGGTTGAATCCAGCTTCGTAAATAAGGCAGGCCCGGTCTTTTTGGTGCACGAAAGGCACGTGCTAAGAACAACTGAAAGGAGAACGCCTGAAAAAAATGACTTCATTATTGATACGTATACGATGGGAGTCGGTCAGGGCTTTCGGGGCGCGAAAATCTGAGCCGGTGCATTATTTTTTGCCAGTACAAATTGCCCCTGAGCCAGCCGTTTTAAGCGACGAACCTGCCCGCTGGCGACGAACCCGGATATCGTTGATGGCATTGTGGCAAACTGGCCGTTACCCAGCCCCTGCAAAACGAGTCCGTAGCTGGCGTCGTACCGCCCCAACTCCGGCAGTACGTCATAGAAATTGCCGGCAAGCAGTAAATCAGGTTTGCCGTCGTTGTTGATGTCGTTTATCTCAATACCACAAACCGGCGACAATTGCGCTTCCATTGGCAACGGGCTGACGGTCATGGTGCCCTTGCCGGTGTTGAGCAGCACAACAGATTCCGCCAGATTTGCCCGTCTCACTACCGCACTACGTAGCTGATTCTCATCGAGGAGCTGCTCCAGCGGTTGTCCGGCATAGTCGGTATATTTGACATACTTTTTCTTGATACCCGGCATCTGCTTCTGAAATTCCTGCTTCAGCAGCATGGGGTATAGTTTACCGGTTTCATCGGCGCAATTGATGATCTGCTCGATAGTACCATTCTGATCGAAATCGGCTGTATACAATTCTGACGGAGTCGACTGAGTAGCTTTTATGCGGCTGTTGGTGCCCAGGTTGCCCAGTACCAGATCGATGTCACCGTCGTTATCGATATCGCCCGCCTTGATGCAGTTCCACCAGCCACCCGTTTTCAGCGGAGTATTGGTCTGGCTCTGAATAGTCTGGTCATTACGCAGCACAAGTTTTCCCCGCTGGTTATCAAAAATCTGGATGGGCATCCAGTCGCCAACAACGATCAGTTCAGGAAATGTATCGGCGTTGAGGTCGGCCCAGACAGCGCTGGTAACCATACCAAGCTGAGTAGCCTGGGGCAAGTACCGTTTGGTGTAATTTTTGAAGACGCCCGTTCCATCGTTGACCAGCAGGTAACTGGCTGGCGCATACCCATACTGACCCGGAATCATCCGGGAGCCGACAAACAGGTCCAGGTCGCCGTCGTGGTCGAAGTCGGCGGCTGTTACGCAGGAGCCGCTGGCTGCCAGATTAGGCAGGCGCGTGTCCCGGCTGAACGTACCGCGGCCATCGTTGACATAAAGTCGATCCTGCAACTCGTCGGCTTCCGGCGCAAATTCGTTGCTGCCCGACACGACATACAGGTCCTGATCACCATCCTGATCGGCGTCGAAGAACAGCGCGTCGACCGCTTCGTATTGCCTGTCCTGTTGCAGGGCGGGGGGCGTTTTATCGACAAACCGACCATTGCTCTGCTGAACCATCAGTTTGTGCGGTTTCCCGGCGGCACTGCCGAAAAATACGTCATCCAGCCCGTCGCCGTTGACATCGCCAACCGCCAGCGCGGGCCCCTGTGTCGACAGCATCTGCTTTAGCAGTGGGTCACGGTTGTAATCGACAAACGCACTTTCCTGATGCGTATAGATCAGCCCGCTACGTGCCGTTACGTCGGTGAGTAGTGGGGGGGGCTGGTTTTTGGCAACTGACCAGGTGGCGGTAGCGTCCCGTTGCCGGAGCGTCAACAACTGGTTGGCGGCTGGTTGCCGGATTGTCTGCGTGTGGTCGTCCGGCCAGACGACAACGAGTGAATCAATACGCGACTGCTTTCCCAGGCCAAACAGTAGGGATAGATCGACAGATGACTGAAAACCCCGGTTCGGCATTTGCTGGAGCCGCTGCTGGCGCGGCTTCCCGCTCGAATCGGGGCCGTAGAGGTACACGCTGGCCCCGATTGCATTGCGATTTTTATCCGTTCCGATTAGATTGACTTTCAGATAATTCGTAGCGGTTTTTTCCCGGGACAGGTTCTGATAAACTGCCACCGGTCCATTTACGTTGTTGACGACGAGATCCTGGTCGCCGTCATTGTCCAGATCACCATAGGCCGCCCCGTTGGAAAAATCAGGTTCGCTAAGTCCCCAGTCAATGGCTTTATTGACAAACTGGAGGTTACCGGTATTTCGGAAAGCGTAGTTGGGTACCGGTTCGGATGGGGCCTGATCCAGAAATTTCTTCGGGTCGAGTGTTCCCTGTCGGGCGATCTGAACCATGTTTTCTCGGTCGGCCAGGAAGCTGACGAAATCCTGATTGGTCAAGTCCTTGGCAATGCCGTTGGCCACGAAGATATCTTTCTGTCCGTCGTTGTCCATGTCAAAAATCAGTGCTCCCCAGCTCCAGTCGGTGGCATGTACCCCGGCAAACCGGGCGACGTCGCTGAATAGCGGCACCGCCGATTTTCCG
>Ga0265780_10011957_pt1 | contig 10216 bp, 6 predicted proteins | sample P1T30metagenome_FD_192432 | JGI IMG/M metagenome (GOLD analysis project Ga0265780, IMG submission 192432) | Plant litter microbial communities from East Loma Ridge, Irvine, California - P1 T30 | ecosystem: Environmental > Terrestrial > Plant litter > Unclassified | place: USA: California... | reverse complement strand
CCGATATGCCGCAGCATCCCGAATTCGCGCGTGCGCGCGATCGTCTGCGCCGACATCGTCGCGGCGACGCCCGCAAGCCCGACGAGGATCGCTACGCCTTCGAGAAGATAGGTCACGGCGAAACTCCGGTCGAACAGTTCGAGTGCATAGCGGCGCAGCGTGGCGGGGCGGGCGATCGACACGCGGCTACGCAGATCGCGTGGCGACCGCCGGACCAGCGCTTGCTGAACCGTCTGCGCAGCGGCGCCCCCCGCCAGCGTTATCGCGGCTTCGGTGCGCGTGCTGTCGCCGGTGGCGCGCGTATAGTCGGCGTCGCGGATGACGATCGCGCCCTGCTGCCGCGCATAGTCGCGCCAGATCCCGGCGACGGCATAGCGACCGGCGATCGGCAACGTCACGGCATCGCCGACGCGGAGGCCATAGATGCGCGCGGCAGGCTCCGACAGCCAGACCGGCGTCCTGCCCCTGGGGACCGCGTCGGCGGCCTCGATCAGCACGAGCGACTGGTCGCCACCCGTCGCGACCGGGCGCGCGATCAGCGTCACCGGCGGGCGATCGGCAGCGAGCGTCAGCGGGATCTGTCTGCTGAACGCGATCGACGCAACGCCGGGCGTCGCCCGCAGGAGCGCTTGCGCGGCCGGATCGAAGCCCGCGGCGCCATCGACGCGAAGGTAGAGATCGTCGGCGAGCACCTGCCCGAGCCACTCGTCGACCGCGCCGCGAAAGCTGGTGACCATCACCGCCATGGCGATCATCAGCGCGGTGCTCGCGACGATCCCGCACAGCGCGGTCGCGGCTTGGCCGGGGGCGCCGTGGAGGTGGCGAACCGCCAGATCGACGGGAACATGCCGGCCCGACCGGCGCGCCAGGGGCCGCAAAAGCGTGCGCGCCAGCCAGGGCATTCCCGCAATCCCGCCCGCAAGGATCAGGGCCATGCTGGCGAACCCGAAGATCGGCAAGCCATTGATCGCGGGCAGGAGTGCCATCGCCGCGCCGGTCGCGAGCAGGATCGCGGCAGAGATCCAGGGCACGGACGCGCGCGGGTCCATCACGTCGCCGGCATTGCGCAGTGCCGCTGCGGGCGCGGCACGTGCGGCGATCCGGGCCGGGAGGACGCTGCCCGCGACGGCAGCGAGCAACCCGAGCGCAAAGAACCCGGCGGCTGCGACCGGTGCAAAAGTGAGCCGGACACGACCATCCGCGAAATAGCCCGCACCCAGATCACCGCCGAACCGCGTGAGCGCGGCATAGGCAAGCGCATAGCCCAGCATCAGGCCGAGGGTGGCGCCGATCGTTCCGATCGCCAGCCCTTCGAACGCGACGGTCGCGACGATACCGCTGCGTGGCAGCCCGAGCGTCCGGATCAGCGCAAAGCTGCGCAGCCGTCGCGCGACCGACAGCGACTGTGCGGAAAAGACGAGGAAGCCGCCGGTCAGCAACGCGACGAGGGCCAGCATGTCGAGGTTGACGCGGTAGGCGCGCGACAAGGCATCGCTGCGGACGGCGTCGCTTGCGGCGGTGCCGATCACCGCGTCGCGCGGCAGGATCGCCGCGAGCGGGGTGGTGTCGGCGCCTTCGGCCTGCGCGACGTCGATACGGTCGAGCCGGCCGATCCGCCCGAACCGCCACTGCGCGGTGGCGATGTCGACGACGCCGATCGCCTGGTCCTCGGCGACGCCGGGGAGTCGCCCGGCGATACGCAGCGACGTCGTCCGGCCGTTCGCCGCGACCGTCACCGCCTGCCCGGGCTCGACGCGCAGGTTGCGCAGCGCCGCGGCGGACAGGAACAGCGCATCGCCGTCGAACGCCGCGTCGGAGCGGCGGTCGACGCCCGTGGGTACGATCCCGACCAGCGACGGCGTGACCTGAGCGGCGCGAAGAACGTCGAGACCAAGCAGCGTGAAGCCCGTCGTCCCGATCGTCGCACGAAGGACGACGGCCGGGCTCGCGTCGACGACGCCGGGCGCGCGGGCGACGCGCGGGTAGAGGGCCTCGTCGAAACCGAGCGGGCTGGTCGCGTTGACCTGCACGTCGGCGCGGCCGTTAACGGTACGCAGCGCGCCCTCGAACGACGACAGCGCCGAGCCGTTGACGAGGTGGACCGCGAAGCCGAGCGCGACGCCGATCGCGATGGCGATGGCGGTGAGCGCCAGGCGTGCCGGATGCGCCCGCCACTCGCCTACGACCAGCCAGGCAAGCGCGAGCCGTGCGGACAGAACGCTCACTCCCGGCGTTCCAGCCCGGTCGCGGTCAGCGTGAGGACGACGTCGGCAATTGCCGCCGCGGCTTCGGAATGCGTGACGATGATCGCCGCGACCTTGTCTTCGCGCACCGCCTGCGAAAAGAGATCGAGGACCTTGGCGGCGGTCTCGGGGTCGAGATTGCCGGTCGGTTCGTCGGCAAGGATCAGCGCGGGGCGGTGGACCAGCGCGCGGGCGATCGCGACCCGCTGCAACTCGCCGCCGGACAGATCGCGCGCATAGCCGTCGCCGCGCGTGCCGAGGCCGACGCGTTCGAGCATCGCCTGCGCGCGAGTGGCGATGGCGCGGCTATCCGACGAGACGAGCGCGAGCGGCAGCGCCACGTTCTGGCGAAGCGTCAGATAGGGAAGGACATGGAACGCCTGGAAGACGAAGCCGATGCGGGTGGCGCGCAAATGCGTCAGCGCGGCCTCGTCCAGCGTACCGAGCGTCACGCCCTCGACCGCGACCTGCCCGGCATCCGCGGTATCGAGCCCGGCGAGGATGTTGAGCAGCGTCGATTTCCCGACGCCGCTCTCGCCGACGATCGCAATAAGCTGCCCGGGGTTGGCGGTGAGATCGAGCGCGCGGAAGAGTTGTCGGCCACCGGGCACCGACTTTTCCAGTGCGGTGACGTGGAGGAGGGCGGGAGCTTGCATTGTCCGCTCATGCCACGGCGCGTCTCCGGGGGACAGCATGGCGGGGTTGCCCTGCGTTGCTTTGGGGGCGGGTTATCCGTGCGCAGTTGCGGCGGGCATCCCCGCCCGCCGGTCTAAGGTCCGTGCCGGAGCTTTCGCCCCGGCGTCGGTGTCAGGCTGCGAACTGGTTCATCGTATTGTGCACGCCGCCTGCCTTCAGCGCTGCCTCGCCGGCGAAATACTCCTTGTGGTCGTCGCCAAGGTCGGAGCCCGACATGTTCTGGTGCTTCACGCAGGCGATACCCTCGCGGATTTCCTTGCGCTGGACGCCCTTCACATAGCCGAGCATCCCGGCATCGCCGAAATACTCCCTGGCGAGATTGTCGGTCGACAGCGCCGCGGTATGATAGGTCGGCAGCGTGATCAGGTGATGGAAGATGCCGGCACGCTTCGCCGAATCCGCCTGGAAGGTGCGGATGCGTTCGTCCGCCTCGTCGCCAAGCGCAGTGCCGTCATAGTCGACGCTCATCAGGCGTGCGCGGTCATAGCCCGAGACGTCGCGGCCCGCTTCGCTCCACGCATCAAACACCTGCTGGCGGAAGTTCAGCGTCCAGTTGAAGCTCGGCGAGTTGTTGTAGACGAGCTTGGCATTGGGGACGACCTCGCGAATCCGGTCGACCATGCCCGCAATCTGTTCGATGTGCGGCTTCTCGGTCTCGATCCAGAGCAGGTCTGCGCCGTTCTGCAACGAGGCGATGCAATCCATCACGCAGCGATCTTCGCCGCTGCCCGCGCGGAACTGGAACAGGTTGGAGGGCAGGCGCTTCGGGCGGAGCAGCTTGCCGTCGCGGTTGAGGACGACGTCGCCATTCTGCGCGGTCGCGGGATCGATCTCCTCGCAGTCGAGATAGGAGTTGTACTGATCGCCGAGATCACCGGGCGCCTTGCTGACCGCGATCTGCTTGGTGAGCCCGGCACCGAGCGAGTCGGTGCGCGTGACGATGATGCCGTCCTCGACGCCGAGTTCGAGGAACGCGTAGCGGCAGGCGCGAACCTTCGCGAGAAAGTCCTCGTGCGGCACGGTGACCTTGCCGTCCTGATGTCCGCACTGCTTCTCGTCGCTGACCTGGTTCTCGATCTGGAGCGCGCAGGCGCCCGCCTCGATCATCTTTCGCGCGAGCAGGTATGTCGCCTCGGCGTTGCCGAAGCCCGCGTCGATATCGGCGATGACGGGGACGACGTGCGTCTGATGATTCTCGACCGCGTTGAGCAGGCGCTTTTCCTCGATCGCGTTACCCGCGGCGCGCGCCGCGTCGATGTCGCGGAACAACATGCCGAGTTCGCGGGCATCGGCCTGGCGAAGGAAGGTGTAGAGCTCCTCGATCAAGGCGGGGACGCTCGTCTTTTCGTGCATCGACTGGTCGGGTAAGGGACCAAATTCGCTTCGCAGCGCGGCCACCATCCAGCCGGACAGATAGAGATAGCGGCGGTCGGTCGTGCCAAAATGCTTCTTGATGCTTATCATCTTCTGCTGCGCGATGAAGCCGTGCCAGCACCCCAAGGACTGCGTGTAGTGCGCAGGGTCCGCATCATAGGCAGCCATATCGCGGCGCATGATCGCGGCCGTGTACCGCGCGATGTCGAGACCCGTGCGGAACCGGTTCTGCGCGCGCATCCGGGCGACGGATTCGGACGCGATCCCATCCCATGTCCCGTTCTGCGCGGCGATCAGGTGGTCGATATGCGTGATGTCGGTCTGGAAGGTCATGCTGCGTCCTCGTTCCGCGTTTGATGCGGCGGGAGTACACAGCATTACACGCGACCGCCGCGGTCAGCGCACCTCCGACAGCGTCGAGCTGTCACAGGCAATCATAGCCGTCTGTCCGGTTGTCACGATCTTGACAAAACCGATCAGGCCGGGGCGGTCGTGCTCGCGGCCGGGATCTGCTGGCTCGGATTGGCAGACGTCTGTTCGAGCAGCCCGTTGCGCTTCGCCACGATCGTGGGCACGAGCGCCTGGCCGGCGACGTTGACCGCGGTGCGGCCCATGTCGAGGATCGGGTCGATCGCGAGGAGGAGCCCCGCGCCTTCCAGCGGCAACCCGAGTGTCGACAGCGTCAGCGTCAGCATCACGACCGCGCCAGTCAGACCCGCAGTCGCTGCGGAGCCGAGGACGGATACGAGTATGATGAGGACATAATCGGCGGCGTGGAGCGGAATGCCGTAATATTGCGCGACGAAGATCGCGGACACGGCGGGATAGATCGCGGCGCACCCATCCATCTTCGTCGTTGCCGCGAACGGTACGGCGAACGCGGAATAGCTTCGCGGGACGCCAAGCCCCCGCTCGACGACGTCTTCGGTGACCGGGAGCGTCGCGATCGACGACCGCGACACGAAACCGAGCTGGATCGCCGGCCAGGCGGCGGCAAAGAAGCGCTTCGGGCTCAGGCCGTTGGCGATCAGCAATATGGGATAGACGACGAACAGGACGAGCGCGAGGCCGGCATAGACCGCGATGCTGAATGCCCCGAGCGCGGACAGCGACTGCCAGCCATAGCGGACGATCGCATTGCCCAGCAGCGCGCCGGTCCCGATCGGCGTAAGGCGGATCACCCAGCGCAGGATGCGGCGGAATAGCGCGAGCGCAGAGGCGTTGAAGGCGAGGAACGGTGCGCCGGCGTCGCCGATCCGGACCGCGGCAACACCGATCGTGATCGAGATGACGATGATCTGAAGGACATTGAACGACAGGGCGGTGCGCGCAGCGCCGTCCGCCAGCTTGGTCGACGCCTCCAGCCCGAGAATGTTTGCTGGCACGAGGCCACGCAGGAAGTCGAGCCATGATCCGGCCGCCTTCGGCGCGACCGCGCTTGCGGCATTTACCCCGGCGGTGACGCCAGGCTGGATCAGCAGGCCAAGCGCGATGCCGATCGTGACCGCGATCAGCGCGGTGATCGCGAACCAGACAAGCGTGCTGATGACGAGGCGGCGGGCGTTGTCGAGGTTGCGGAGAGCGGCGATCGAGGCGACGATCGCGGTGAAGACAAGCGGGACGACAAGCGTCTTCAGGAGCTGGACGAAAATCTCGCCGACGATGCGCAACGTCTCCGCAAGCCCCGAAGCTTCGCCAAGATTGCGCGCGACGAACCCGAGCGCGAGCCCGCTGATCATGCCGATCAACACCTGCAATCCGAACGATCGCCGTAACGTATGCATTGCCATCATCCCGTCTAAACCCGACCGGGCTACAGGGGTTTCACGGTGATGTGCAACGAAGACGCTGTCCGTGGCGGGATAGCCGAGCTTGTCGCGATCAGCGGACGATGGGGAATTGCTCGCGGAACCGGTCGACCAGCGTCTCGATGCGATCAATGTCTTCGGCGCTTCCCGACGGCGTGACCGACCAATTGCAGTGCGGATGCGTGTCGATCGAATAGACGCGCACGTCGCCCACCGCCATCCGCCACCGGCGGCGGTCGCCGAGATGGTCTCTGGTCAGCACCGTCACGAGGCGGTCGCGCAGTTCGCTTGCGGTCATCGGCGGGATCTGGAGCAGGGCATCGGGGCGTGCGATACCGCGTGGGGCGCGATGTGACACCCCAAAAGCGCGTTCAGGTTGGATCGCTTTCCTCGGAAATCGCGATCACCGGCAACGGGGTGCCCGCCGCCATGACCGCGCCGCCATGAGCGGTGCCGACATGGATGCGGACGCCCGATGCCAGTCGGAGACGAGGGGAGGGCATGGTCGAGGCGAGCGCCGACGCAGGCGGCGACGGCACGATTGCCTCGGCGTTTGGCGCTGTTCGACCGCGGTGGACGGTGACGCTCGACTCGATCGCGCCGGTATAGCCGGAGGCGACGGTCGTGGCGGCAAGCGTGGTCGCGGGTCCGGCGATGGGGTCGGGCTCGAGGCCCGCATAGTGCTGACGGAAGGTCAGCGCGCGTTCCATCGCGCCGCGCCAGCGATAGAAGACGTGCGCGCCGATCGCGCCGACCCGGCTGAGGCTCGGCGCCCACCAGGGCAGGATCGAGGCGGCGTGATACGAGGTCGATGCCCCGATCGGCGCGAAGACGCTCCCGTCAAAGGCAGCGCGGGCGATCGATGCCGCGCGTGCCCAGGCGCTCTCGTCGCGGGGACGGTTCATCGAGCCGTCGCAGGTGAAGCTGAACTGGCAGCCGGTGCGACGCGTCGACCCCTGATAGACGACGCCGCACACGCTGTGCGGGAAGGCGCGATCACGGACGCGGTTGAGCACGACCTGTGCGACCGCGCGCTGCCCGTTGGTGGATTCGGACCGCGCCTCGTAATAGACCGCGGCGGTCAGGCACGCGATCGCCCGCTGACGGTCGTCCTCGCTGCGGGCGGCGCCGGTGAACGCGGGGGCTGCGGCGGGCGTCAGCGGCGCGTCGTTCAGCCTGCCCGGGCTGGCGAAGGCGCGTTCGAGCGGCTCGACCGGTGCGTCGAGCGCGAGCCCGGCAAGCAACGTGCGGGCTTCGGCGGCGTCGCGGACGGGAACCGCGGCGACGTGGCCGGCCTGGCGCAGCGCGGGCGGAACGCACGACGTGCTGGCGGCGATCGCCGTGAACCCCAGCAATGTTCTCTTGAGCATAAGGCGGATCGCGCGTCCTGACAGGAACCCCGCACGTACCGCCCGTATCTTAGATAATGGTTAAATCGCCGGCGCGGCGGCGACGAGGCTCAGCCCGACGGCCTCGGCAACCTTGATCCCGTCGACACCCGCCGAGAGGATGCCGCCCGCATAGCCGGCACCTTCGCCCGCGGGAAACAGCCCGATCGTGTTGAGGCTCTGAAAGTCGTCGCCGCGCGTGATGCGCACGGGGGACGAGGTACGGGTCTCCACACCAGTCAGTACCGCGTCGGGGTGGTCATAGCCGGGAATGTCGCGGCCGAAGACGGGGAGCGCTTCGCGCATCGCGCTGACCGCAAAATCGGGCAGGCATTCGGCAAGGTCGGTGAGATGGACACCCGGGCGGTAGGACGGGATCACCGTCCCGAGCGCGGTCGATGGTCGGCCCGCGAGAAAATCGCCCAGCCGCTGTGCAGGGGCCTTGTAATCGGAACCGCCGGCGAGATAGGCCCGCGACTCCCAGTGCCGCTGGAGTTCGATGCCGGCGAGCGGATTGCCGGGATAGTCGCGCGCGGGATCGATGCCGACGACGAGCCCCGAATTGGCGTTGCGTTCGTTGCGCGAATACTGGCTCATGCCGTTGGTCGCGACGCGACCGGGCTCCGACGTCGCGGCGACGACGGTGCCGCCCGGGCACATGCAGAAGCTGTAGACCGTGCGGCCGTTCGAACAGTGATGCGACAGGCTGTAGGCGGCGGCGCCGAGGTCGGGATGCCCCGCGCAGGGGCCGAACCGCGCCTGGTCGATCCAGGATTGCGGATGTTCGATGCGCACGCCGATCGAGAACGGCTTGGCCTCCAGATACACGCCGCGATCGTGCAGCATGTGGAAGGTGTCGCGCGCGCTGTGCCCGACCGCGAGCACGACGTGATCCGCCTCGAGATACTCGCCGGTGTGAAGGTGGAGGCCGCGAAGCCGCCGCGTGCCGTCGTCGTCGACCGCGATGTCGAGGTCGTCGACGCGGTGTTCGAAGCGATATTCACCGCCAAGCGACTCGATCGTCTCGCGCATCGCCTCGACCATCGTCACCAGCCGGAACGTGCCGATATGCGGATGCGCCTCGGTCAGGATCTCGGGCGGCGCGCCGGCCTTGACGAACTCGGTGATGACCTTGCGGCCGAGGTGGCGCGGATCCTTGATCTGGCTCCACAGCTTGCCATCGGAGAACGTGCCCGCGCCGCCTTCGCCGAACTGGACGTTGGACTCGGGATTGAGGACGCTGCGACGCCACAGCCCCCAGGTGTCCTTGGTGCGTTCGCGAACCAGCTTGCCGCGATCGAGGATGATCGGGCGGAACCCCATCTGCGCGAGGATGAGCCCGGCGAACAGGCCGCACGGGCCGGTGCCGACGACGACCGGACGGCGCGCGGCCGGCGTCTCAGGCGCCTTGGCGACGTGACGATAGCCGGTGTCGGGGGTCGTGTTGACGTGGCGGTCCTTGCGGAACCGCGCGAGGATCGTCGCCTCGTTCTTCGCGGTGACGTCGATCGAATAGACGAGCTGGATGTCCATCTTGTCGCGCGCGTCGTGCGCGCGCCGGGCGACGGTATAGCGGATGAGTTCGCGCGGGGTGATCCGCAGTCGCTTGCAGACCGCCGCGGGGATCGCTTCGTCGGCGTGGTTGAGCGGAAGCTTGAGTTCGGTGATGCGGAGCATGGGGCCCTGTAACGCGGCGTTGCGGATTTCGCCATGTCGCGCGGTGCGGGTTCGCGACACGACCGCCCCGTACGGTTGGTGGGGGGATGGTGGGGCGCCGGCAGGGCTTGCCGTCGGGGGCCGGGTTCTGCACGGTGCTGTTAAGGGCCACCACAGGGATGTCGATCGATCAACAGCGCCGTCGTCATCGCCGCGATGCTTGCCTATGGGGCGGCGCTGTTCGGGATCGCGTGGGTGGTGGACCGGCGCGGGCTTTCGGTGCGGATGGCGCGGATCGCGTACCCGCTGTCGCTCGCGGTATATTGCAGTAGCTGGACGTTCTTCGGTGGTGTCGGCACGGCGGCGACGCAGGGCTGGGACTATCTGTCGATCTATCTCGGGCCCGCGCTGGTCTTCCTGCTCGCCCCCGGTTTCCTCGCAAAGCTGGTCCGGCTGGCGCGCGACGAAGGCTCGAGCTCGATCGCGGACTTCATCTCCGCGCGCTACGGGCGCAACCGCGGCACCGCGGCGATCGTCGCGGGCACCGCGCTCGTCGCATCGATCCCGTATATCGCGTTGCAGCTGCGGTCGGTCACGCTGAGTTTCGGTGCGCTGATCGGGATCGGCGGATCGGCGCTGGTCGGGCCGCTCGTCGCGTTGCTGCTGGCGACGTTCGCGATCAGTTTCGGTGCGCGGCGCTACGAGGTCGCGGGCGGTAACGAGGGGGTCGTCGCGGCGATCGCGGCGGAATCGTTGATCAAGCTGCTGTGTTTCGTCGCGCTGGGCGGGTTTGCGTTGTGGCTGCTCGTCGGGCTTCCGCCGACCGCGACGGACGCCTCGCTGACGAAGTTCGCGGACGGATTTGCCCCCGGTGCGCTGACCCCCGACTTCTTCATTCGTACCTTGCTGTCGGCGTGCGCGATCATATGCCTGCCCCGCCAATTCTATGTCGGCATCCTCGAGGCGCGAAACCCCGGCGCGATCGCGCGCGCGCGCTGGCCGTTCATCGCGTACCTCGCGGTGATATCGGTGATGGTCCTGCCGCTCGCGC
>Ga0265780_10011955_pt1 | contig 10220 bp, 11 predicted proteins | sample P1T30metagenome_FD_192432 | JGI IMG/M metagenome (GOLD analysis project Ga0265780, IMG submission 192432) | Plant litter microbial communities from East Loma Ridge, Irvine, California - P1 T30 | ecosystem: Environmental > Terrestrial > Plant litter > Unclassified | place: USA: California... | reverse complement strand
TAATTAATTATTTTCTAAGTTCCTGAACTTTTTGATCAACAAACTGAGTAATTGAAGGGTCTGCCGCAAGCTCCTTACTTTTCTCGTAAGCAGTTATAGCATCCTCTTTTCTTCCAAGATTTTCATAACTGGTAGCAAGATAGAACCATACTTCCGGCCTTGGATCTTTTTTCAAGACTGTTTTAAACCGGTCTACAGCTTTGTCAAACTGTCCGGATCGCATTGAAAAAAGCCCCAGATTCATATTGGCCTTCACATTTTCAGGTGCTTCCTTTACTACCTCCAGGAGCATTGTAATACCCTGCATCGGATTTGGAGTACCGCTTACATAAGCTATCCCCAATCCGGTTTTTGCATCAAGGCTCTCCGGTTGTATTTTTTGCGCTCTCTGATAAGAAACAATTGCCTTTTGAACAAGAGCAGGCTGAGTTAAACTATCCTGCGTCTGCTGATATGCTGCAGTAAACAGATCGCCGGCTTTCAGCCAGTCGGCATAGTTATCACTTCCCTCTGCTATAAGCTCTTTATAAAAAGCACTTGGTGCAGGTTGATTTACATCCTCCCATATCTGCGCTAATTGTCTCTGCAAATCAGGCTTTCCGGAAGCAGAAGCTGATTGCAACTGACTTTCCAGGCCACTGATTTGCTGAGACATATTTGCATTTAGGGATTGTTTTGCCGTAGCAGAAACACTTTCAAGAGTTACAACAACAGTTTGAGCGGCTTCAGTTGCCGCATCGCCCGAGTGCTGTCCCTCTTCTTTTACTAATCCTTTAATATTTAACGAAAATAACAGGCCTACAAGTACCACTACTAATCCGATTACTCCTATTTGTTTTCCGTTCAACATCGATTTCCAGATTAGGCCTCTGTGTTAGCTTCAGCTTCTGCTGCTGCAGCAGCTAATTTAGTTACGTTACCGTTTTTTACTTTTTCTACAAACACCTTAGCTGGTTTGAAACTTGGAACGAAATGTTCCGGAATAATTATAGCTGTGTTCTTAGAGATGTTACGTGCTGTTTTTGTAGCCCTTTTCTTAACTACAAAGCTCCCAAAACCTCTCACATATACATTTTCTCCTTGTACCATTGAATTCTTTACTACCTTAAAAAACGCTTCTACCGCTTCTTGCACATCTAACTTCTCTATACCGGTTTTGCTAGAGATTTCTGCGATAATTTCTGCCTTAGTCATTGTCTTATTGAGTTAAACTATTTCGTAAACACTTAATTGTTTTGGGGTTGCAAAAGTATTGCTTTAATTCGAAATCGTAAAATAATTCAATATTTTTTTGAAACTAGATTTTCGGGAATACTGATTTACCTTTGTAAAATGACATACAAACAAGATTTCAGGGATGACTTTTATTAGCGAAGTGATTGATTGGTACGGAAATAACAAACGCGATCTCCCATGGAGAAATACCAGCGACCCCTATATTATCTGGCTTTCTGAAGTCATATTACAGCAGACCCGCGTAGATCAGGGTTTGCCGTATTTCCATCGCTTTGCCGAAAGATTTCCCAGCGTTTCTGCTTTTGCCAGCGCAAATGAAGATGAAGTTCTAAAATTATGGCAGGGACTTGGGTACTATTCCAGGGGAAGGAATATGCATCAGACTGCACAGATTGTGATGGAAGAACATGCGGGCTATTTCCCTTCCAGATACGACCAGCTTATCAAGCTTAAGGGGGTCGGGGAATATACGGCAGCCGCAATTTCGTCCTTTTCTGCAAACGAAGCTAAAGCTGTGGTAGACGGGAATGTTTTCAGAGTGCTTTCAAGATATTTTGGAATTACCGATCCCATTAATACCGGCCAGGCTAAGAAGAAGTTCACAGAGCTGGCCAACAGCCTGATCGATCCATCGCGGGCGGCTTTGAGCAACCAGGCTATAATGGAATTCGGAGCACTGCTGTGCAAACCAAAGAACCCGGATTGCGGCAGCTGCCCTTTAAGACCCGGCTGTGAAGCTTATAAAACAGACATGGTTTCTGTACTTCCTGTCAAAATAAAAAAACAGGCGGTAAGGGAACGGTACTTCAACTACATCGTTGCCCTGAATAATGAAAAGGTCGTATTCAGCAAGCGGGGAGCCGGAGATATTTGGCAGAATCTCTATGAATTTCCTTTAATTGAGGCTACTGAATTAATCAGCCCGGCAGAGTTAACCTGCCTGCCTGCATTTACTGAGCTTTTCGGCGAAAAAGCTGCTGTATATCATAGCTATACCCCGAAAGTTCATGTTCTGAGCCATCAGAAGCTGCATTCGCGGTTCTTCTTTGTCAGCAATGCCGGCACGGTTCTTACAGACAGGCCCCATTGGTTTTTAACAGAAACAGAACTCCTGAAGAGCTTCGCCACTCCGAAATTAATTTTTGCATTTCTGGAAAAATTTCCGACATTGAATCCTCACACTAAAATCTGAATATGTCAGGCGTTAATAAAGTTATTCTTGTTGGGCACCTTGGAAAAGACCCCGATGTCCGTCATCTTGAAGGAGGTACAACCCTTGTCAGTTTCACACTGGCAACTACAGAAACCTACACCAAAGACGGAAGAAAGATCGAACAGACCGAATGGCATAACATCGTTGTATGGAGAGGTCTCGCAGACGTTGCAGCAAAATACCTGCTGAAAGGTAAGCTGATTTATCTTGAAGGGAAGTTAAGAACCCGCTCATTCGATGATAAAGAAGGAATAAAGAGATTTGTCACCGAAATAGTTGCCGACAACTTCACCATGCTGGGCCGTAAAGAGAACGAACATCAGCCGCCCGCTGCCGCCAGCTTTCCAAAGCCAAATGAGCAGTTTACAAATACCAATAGCAGCACGGCAGATGACCTTCCGTTTTAAGCCTAATATTCAGTAATTTTTTCCATGCCGGATGAGGCTTCTTTTTGCAACCCTAAACCGCCCCATAATTTCTTGACTTGCAGATGAATAAAATTTTTAATTCAACTTGTAATAGTTGCTTTAAATTCAATACTTTTGCAGTGTTTTTAAAAATCACATTACACTGTATTTAGTTTCCGAAAATGAACGTATCAATCATAAATATTATAACAGCAGCAAAGCATAAGCATGACTTTGTTTGCGTTATGATACGTCCCATAAACAGTGAAAAATCAATATTCCGTCCCCGACGACCGTTCATGCCCAGATTTTGATTCTGATTGGCAGCTTTTTTGATACGTCACACCCCTAGCGGGGAAATAAACAATTTTTCTGGTAATTAAAAAAGACTCAGGTCTTTATCCGTAACAAAGCGGATTTTCAAAAAAAATGAACGAAAACGATTTTTCTATAATAGTAGCATCTGAAGAGCATGCCGGGTATGCTGAACAGATCTGTGATGAGATGGCCGAATCTGCAAAGGCCAGGGGAACGGGAATAGCTAGAAGAAGTCCGGAATATGTGGCAGATAAGATGCTTGAAGGAAAAGCCGTTATCGCTCTGCATAAAGACGGCACCTGGGCCGGTTTCTGCTATATCGAGACATGGAGCCATGGCGAATTTGTGGCAAACTCCGGTCTAATCGTCAACCCTCAGTTCAGGAAGTGTGGATTAGCCAAGTCCATCAAGAAAAGAATCTTTGAGCTTTCAAGGGAAAAATACCCTGATGCCAAAATCTTTGGTTTAACCACTGGTCTGGCCGTGATGAAAATCAACTCTGAACTTGGTTACGAACCTGTAACCTATTCCGAACTTTCTCAGGATGAAAATTTCTGGAAAGGATGCCAAAGCTGTGTCAATTTCGATATCCTCACCATGAAACAGCGGAAAAACTGCTTATGTACAGCTATGTTGTTCGATCCTGTCGAAAAGAAAAAAGCAGAAGAAAAAGCAAAAAAAGAAATGACACACAAAGCAAGTTTGCTTGAGCGCATTGAAGAGTCTATCAAGAAATCTGTAAAGGTTTTAGTCTCTGTAACAAATCTTGTTTCCTAATACTATACTTACAAAATGAAGAAGAAAGTCGTTTTAGCCTTTAGTGGTGGCCTTGATACATCTTATTGCGCCATTTATCTCTCTAAAGATCTTAACCTCGAAGTACATTCAGTTATTGTTGATACAGGCGGTTTCAGCAAAGAAGAACTTGAACACATTGAAAAAAGAGCTTATGCGCTGGGAGTTGCTTCCCACCATGCTGTAGATGCAGTTAAAGGCTACTATGACAGTTCTATCCGCTATCTTATTTATGGCAACGTACTAAAGAACAATACTTACCCGCTGTCTGTAAGCGCAGAACGCGTAACGCAGGCTACAGCCATCGCGGAATACGCCAAAGAAATAGGGGCTGATTTTGTTGCCCACGGCTCAACGGGCGCAGGAAATGATCAGGTCCGCTTTGATATGATATTCAATATCCTGGTTCCTGAAGTTGGTATTATCACTCCGATCCGTGATCTCAAACTGAGCCGCGAAGCCGAAATCGAATACCTCAAAGCTCATGGCGTTGAGTATAATTTTGAGAAAGCACAATATTCTATTAATAAGGGCATCTGGGGAACCTCTGTTGGCGGCAAGGAAACATTAACTTCAAACGGCATACTTCCTGAAGAAGCATGGCCAACGCAGGTTACCAAAACAACTTCCGAAAAAGTTGAACTTGAATTCATTAAAGGTGAACTGACCGCCGTTAACGGAGAGAAATTCGAGCACCCAACAGATGCGATAAAAACGCTGCAGGCCATAACCGCTCCGTATGGTATTGGTCGTGATATTCACGTAGGCGATACGATCATAGGAATCAAAGGCCGGGTAGGTTTTGAAGCCGCGGCACCGATGGTAATCATCAAAGCTCATCATGCAATAGAAAAACACACACTTACAAAATGGCAGCTAAGCTGGAAAGATCAGCTGGCTATGTTCTATGGCAACTGGCTGCATGAAGGTCAGTTCCACGATCCTGTAATGCGTAATATCGAGGCATTTTTAAAAGACACCCAGAAAACTGTTTCCGGAAAAGTTTTTGTTCAGCTGATGCCTTACCGCTTTCAGATACTCGGCATCGAATCAAAACACGATCTTATGTCGAGCAAATTCGGCAGCTATGGCGAGATGAATAACGCATGGACAGGAGAGGATGTAAAAGGATTTTCAAAGATCTTTGGCAACCAGGTGATGATATACCATAAAGTTAACCAGGATGAAAATTAAGGCAGGCGTAATTGGCGGAGCAGGATATACAGGAGGCGAACTCCTGCGTATCCTGGTGAACCATCCTGATGTTGATATTGCATTTGTTCATAGTAAAAGCAATGCCGGCAACTATATTTATGATGTACATACAGATCTTCTGGGCGATACCATTTTAAAGTTTACAGATAACCTCTCGCAGGACATAGATGTACTTTTTCTATGTGTAGGCCACGGTGACGCGAGAAAGTTCCTGGCTGCTAATTATGTAGACACTAAGATAAAGATCATCGACCTGAGCCAGGATTTCAGGCTGGAAGCAAACTCTTCTTTAAAAACAAATGGTGAAAACGAAAGCATAAAAATAGCTGAACGAAGTTTTGTCTATGGCTTGCCAGAGCTTAACAAGGAGCTTATCAGATCTGCTTCAAATATCGCCAATCCTGGTTGTTTTGCCACCTGCATACAGTTAGCGCTGCTTCCATTGGCGCAGGCGGGCTTATTAAATGAAGATGTACATATTTCAGCTACTACTGGATCTACAGGCGCAGGACAAAGTTTATCCGCTACATCTCATTTCAGCTGGAGGAATAATAATACATCAGTATATAAAGCTTTTAGTCATCAGCACTTAAATGAAATCGGAGAAAGCCTGAAACAGCTGCAGCCTTCATTTGAAGCTGATCTGAACTTCATCCCTTATCGCGGCGATTTCACCAGGGGAATTATCGCATCAGTCTACACAGATTGCGATCTGAGCGCTGCAGAGCTTGAAGAGCTTTACCAGAATTATTATTCCGGCCATGACTTTACACATGTAAGTAAAAATAATATAGATCTTAAGCAGGTTGTTAACACAAATAAAGCGCTGGTTCATGTAGAAAAACACGGCAGCAAGGTTCTTATCATAAGCATTATCGACAACCTCTTAAAGGGAGCTTCCGGTCAGGCTGTACAAAATATGAATCTGATCTTCGGACTCGAAGAACGTACCGGATTACGATTAAAGGCCGCCGCATTTTAATGCAAAACAATCGTCCGTTTTAATTATATTCTTTAACTAAGAAAGCACAGCTTTCAGCATAACCTTAAGAACCATGAATTTATTCGATGTTTATCCAATCAACAATATAGAGATTGTAAAAGGATCAGGAAGCCTGGTCTGGGATAAAACAGGGCAGGAATACCTTGACCTTTACGGTGGCCATGCCGTGATATCAATTGGACATACTCATCCCGTTTATGTGGATCGTATAACAGCGCAGCTGAATAAACTTGGTTTTTATTCGAACTCCATAGAGATTCCTCTTCAACAGGAACTTGCAGAAAAACTCGGACAAGTATCGGGCAGGCAGGATTACCAGCTCTTCCTGATCAACTCAGGTGCCGAAGCAACCGAAAATGCCTTAAAACTTGCGTCATTTTACAATGGAAGGAAAAAGATCATTGCATTTAAAGGCGCGTTTCATGGCCGTACCTCCATGGCCGTGGCCGTTACCGATAATCCTAAGATTGTTGCTCCCGTCAATGAAACAGAAAATGTAATATTCCTCCCTCATAATGACGAGGCGGCTCTCGAGCAGGCATTTGCAGAGTCGGGCGATGAGATCAGCGCAGTGATTATTGAAGGGATCCAGGGTGTTGGTGGTATCAGAGTGGCATCCGAAAGCTTTCTAAAAAAGATACGTTCCCTTTGCGATAAATATAATGCAGTATATATAGCCGATGCCGTGCAATGCGGTTATGGCAGATCAGGAAAGTTTTATTCACATGATTTTGCAGGGGCCGATGCCGATGTTTATACAATGGCTAAAGGTATGGGTAACGGCTTCCCTATAGGAGCAATATCTATTGCACCGAAGTTCAAACCATGGCATGGCATGCTCGGTACTACTTTCGGAGGCAACCACCTGGCCTGTACCGCTGCGCTCGCCGTTCTGGAAGTGATAGAACAAGACAATCTGATTCAGAATGCAGCAAATGTCGGATCGTTTTTAATGGACGAACTAAAACAGTTCGGTCAGATAAAAGAGATCAGAGGCAGGGGCCTGATGATAGGTATAGAGCTGCCTGAAGAATTAAGTAATGTAAAGAAGGAGCTTTTATTTAAACACCATATATTTACAGGAGAGGCTAAACCAAACGTAATTCGTTTATTACCTGCCTTAAATTTAACAAAAGCGCATGCCGAAAGATTTCTGGAAGCATTCAGCTCCATTTTATCGTCTTCAAATTAAAGCCTGATACTAATGAAATTATTCACTTCTGTACACGACGTAGACAACGTTCCTGCCCTGGTAAAAGAGGCTCTGATTCTTAAAAGAACTCCTTTTAATCACCAGGAACTGGGAAAAAACAAAACAATTGGTCTTATTTTCCTTAATCCAAGTCTCCGTACACGTCTCAGCACTCAAAAAGCCGCACTTAACCTGGGTATGACACCTATTGTTATGAACATAGATAAGGAAGGGTGGGCGCTCGAAACAAAAGATGGTGCTATAATGAACGGGACAACCGTTGAGCATATCCGCGAAGCAGCAGGCGTAATGGGAGAATATTGCGATATACTCGGTATCCGCGCATTCCCGGGCTTAAAAGATAAAGAAGAAGATTACAGTGAAGATATCCTCAACAAGTTCATCAAATACAGTAAGATCCCTGTTGTAAGCCTTGAAAGCGCCACCAGACATCCCTTACAGGCATTTGCCGACCTGATCACGATCGTGGAACATAAAAAGAACGACAGGCCGAAAGTTGTTCTCAGCTGGGCACCTCACGTTAAACCGCTTCCACAGGCTGTTCCAAATGCTTTTGCCGAATGGATGTGTAAAGCTCAGGAAGAAGGAATGATAGACTTCGTTATAACCCATCCGGAAGGTTATGAGCTCGCTGAGCAGTTCACTCCGGGAGCTACCATTATTTATAACCAGGACGAAGCGTTGAAAGATGCCGATTTTGTTTATGTAAAAAACTGGTCAAGTTATAAGGAATATGGTAAAATCTTAACTGAAGGTAACGGCTGGATGATGAACCGTGAAAAATTAGCCATCACAAATAAGGCTAAAGTCCTGCATTGTTTACCGGTACGCCGGGATCTGGAACTCGGTTCAGACATCCTCGACAGTGAGGACTCACTCGTAATACAGGAGGCCGGAAACAGGGTGTGGGCCGCTCAGACCGTATTGAAAAGAATCCTGGAAGCTATGTAATAAGATAGCTTCCAGGATAGTTTATATAAATTAACAGCAAGGCCACTAAACATATCCCGATGAAAAAACTATATGTCATCAAAATCGGTGGAAACGTAATTGACAATTCCGAAAACCTTCATCACTTTTTAAATGACCTGGCTTCATTGAAAGGGGAGAAGATTCTTATACATGGAGGAGGCAAGATCGCTACAGATCTTTCCCATTCATTGGGTATAGAACCCAAAATGGTAGACGGCAGGAGGATAACCGATATTGAGACACTCAGGGTTGTTACCATGGTATATGCCGGCCTTGTGAATAAAAACATAGTAGCACAACTTCAGCGCTTCGACTGTAATGCCATTGGCCTTACAGGGGCAGATGCTAACCTAATACAGGCAAAACGCAGGCCTGTAAAAGACATCGACTACGGTTTTGTCGGCGACCTTGATGAAAAATCTGTAGACAGGGAAAAATTAAAAGATCTGCTGGAAACCGGAGTTGTTCCTGTCTTTTCGGCAATAACACATGACGGACAGGGACAGCTTTTGAATACCAATGCTGATACAATTGCCTCTTCAATAGCAGTGGCAATGTCTTCATTGTATAAAGTGAGCCTTATATATTGTTTTGAAAAGAAGGGTGTATTAGAAGATGTCAATGATGATCAGTCTGTTATCAGGGAAATAAGCGCTTCAGAATTTGAAAGTTTAAAAGCAAACAATATTATTGCAGGGGGAATGCTCCCCAAACTTGAAAATGCTTTCAAGGCAATAAACAGCGGAGTTAACGAAGTATATATAGGCAAGTCTGATGAACTGCCCTATATACAGGAACAACTTTTTGGAACACGATTATTTATGTGATATGAAAACGATAAAGGGTAATATAGCAATTCTGGGTAGTGGAAATATAGGATTATCACTTGCAAACGGACTCGTAAAATCCGGCTACTGCCCCGCAGAAAAAATATACCTCACGAGAAGAAATACAAGTTATCTGGCCGATTACGCAGGCAAAGGGCACAAAGTAACTGATGATAACAGCAGAGCTGTTTCAAAATCAACTGTTATTATACTTGCAGTACTTCCCCAGCAGCTCAAGTCGCTGCTAAATTCAATTGCCGATGTTGTAGATCCGGAAAAACATCTGATCATATCTGTAATTTCCGGTGTCACCTGCAAAAATATTCAGGATACATTGGGGATGAAGGTGCAGGTAGTCAGAGCTATGCCCAATACAGCCATTTCCATAGGCCAGTCAATGACCTGTATAACATCTTCGGAAAATGCCGCAGATAAAAATCTTGAACTGGTTAAATCAATGTTTGAAACCGTAGGGTCGGTAATCCAGATCAATGAAGAACTGATGACATCTGCTACTGCATTGTGTGCCTGCGGGATAGCATTCTTTCTGAGAGCAATCAGAGCTGCATCCCAGGGCGGCGTAGAAATAGGCTTTCATGCCGAAGATGCCTTAAAAATGGCGGTTCAAACCGCAAAAGGTGCTGCAGACCTGCTTCTTCAGCACGGCAGCCATCCCGAACATGAAATCGATAAGGTAACATCTCCGAAAGGCTGTACTATTGCCGGGCTGAACGAGATGGAACATCAGGGCTTCAGCTCCTCATTAATAAAAGGAATTAAACTTTCGGCTTTAAAAGCCGGCGACCTGTTTAATGACTGAAAAACTGATGACTGAAAACAAGCTTGCAGATGAAAGTTTAGGGCTGTTAAGAACCTTAATATCTGTTCCGTCTTTCAGCAGGGAGGAAAATGGAAGCGCTGATGTTATTGAGGATTTTTTCAAAGCACAAGGACTAACGTACAAAAGGCAGCAAAATAATATCTGGTCTTTTAACAAACATTACGACCCTTCAAAACCGAC
>Ga0265780_10011954_pt1 | contig 10221 bp, 13 predicted proteins | sample P1T30metagenome_FD_192432 | JGI IMG/M metagenome (GOLD analysis project Ga0265780, IMG submission 192432) | Plant litter microbial communities from East Loma Ridge, Irvine, California - P1 T30 | ecosystem: Environmental > Terrestrial > Plant litter > Unclassified | place: USA: California... | reverse complement strand
TACAGCGTCTTGCCCCGCGGGGAAACGCCGATGCCGGGTGATGTGCCTGGAAAATGACCGCCGGTCGGGGCGGTGGTGGACAGGGCTGGATTCGAACCAGCGTACGCTTGCACGGGCAGATTTACAGAGGGGCCGTTTACCTGTCCCGAAGGTTCCCATTATCGTTTAATAACAGATGGTTGGGGCTATTATCGGCGGGAATCGGCGGGAGCGAAATACCCGCTAATTCCCGCGTTTTCCCGGCGTGATTACACAGGAATTACACACGTTTCGTGCTATCGGCGATTGGGTATGGAGCTTGGCATTATCGACCGGTGCCGCGTTTGACGGCAAGGTAAGCCCTAAGCTTAACGCCTTGTCGCACTGGCTCACTAAGCCCCTTTGATCGCCTTAAGGGTTACAGAAAAGCCAAGGCGGTGGCGCGCATCCGACCATCCACGACCTGTAGCGGACCATCCATGCCACGCCGCCGCGCGTCACCTTCGAAAGGAGAGAGGCTCGTCTGTGGGGATAAGGACGGGTAGGGAGCGGATAAGCCCTCTCTGCGTCAACTGACGGCCTACAAGCGGCATAGGACAGCTAAACGGGCATAAGGGGGATGGAAGCCTAGGTCGAGCGAGGGCTGTTGGCATCCAGCGCGCTCCTATCAAACCGCGCCACCATTCATCCGTGATAGCACGAAGCGCGCGGTAGCCGGTATCAACGCCGTATACCGGCCTTGGCTGCCTTGGTGAGGGACAAAGCGGTAACGGCGTTACGTGCTATCATGTGACCGTCTACAGGGGCGTTAGGGCTGCTAACGCGTGGAAGGGGGAGGAGACGCGTCTTATCTCTAAAACTCCGCTAAGCGCCTTTCAGAGGGTATATGACGTGCATGGGTGTTCGCGCCGCTATCAACGCCATTAGCCTTTCTAAGAGCATTGTGCGGTCTTCTTACACCAGCCAGTATCAGGCTTGCGAAGCGCTTCGCCGCTAAGGTGGCATCTGTGAGAAGGTATCGGGTAATATGGCTCTTGGTGATCTTACCTCGGATGCCGTGCAACTCGCTATGCAGGAGTACGACCAGCTAGGGGCCGATGCGTTCCTAGCGACGTACGGGTTTGCAGATGCTAAGCTCTATTGGATTACACACAACGGCAAGCGCTATCCCTCGAAAGCTGTAGCAGGTGTCGCCCACCGCTTTATCGATGGCCACCAGCTACTGCCATCATCGAGCTTCACCGGTGGCGAGGGGTCGGTTGTCCGTAAGCTACGGCAGCTTGGGTTCTTGATTGAAACACCGGAGCGCAATCCGCCTTGGTCGCGTGACGAGTTAATCCTTGCCCTGGACCTGTATTTTACGAACCCGGCTAATCCCCCCGGCAAGGGCAGTCCCGCTGTTGCCAACCTATCCGCGCTGTTGAACAAGATGCACCGGCTTAACGGGGTGAACGCTACGCCGACCCTTCGCAATGAGAACGGCGTCTACCTTAAAATGATGAACCTACGCGCCCTTGATCCGGCCTTCACGGTGCAGGGGAAGGTAGGAATGCAGTCGGGTGGTAGACTCGAAAAGGTCGTGTGGGCCGATTATAAAGGGCGACGAGACGACCTAGCGGCGGATGCCACCGAGATAAGGCAGACGGTCATCGCTGCCAATGAAGCTCTCGTAGCCAAGCTTCCCGTAGCCGACGCCTACGAAGGCACAGAGGGCGGCGTCGTAATGCGCCTTCACAAGCGATACGAACGCGATCCCAAGCTAGTTGCAGAGAAGCGCAAAGCAGCGGCTGCAACAGGGGACCTAGCGTGCGAGGTGTGCGGTTTCGACTTCAAGGCAGTGTATGGCGATCTTGGTGATGGGTATATCGAAGTCCATCATACCAAACCGGTTCATACCCTTCTAGCCGGCATGAAGACGAAACTGGATGACCTAGCGCTGCTCTGTGCAAACTGTCACCGAATGGCACATAGGAAGCGAATACCACTATCCCTTGATATGATCCGCCTCGCTTTGCTTTAATATCAATGCGAAGGTCCGATACCTAGCCATAGACAATAAGAAGGGTGGGCGAAATGATAAGGTTTGGTCCAGTCAGTAATTGACAGGCTTCATCCAATTAGATCATCATACGCGGTACTATTAGAAATATCCTCGGTGGATACGCCGTGAACAATGAGCGCCTTTAAGCGGCCAGTAGAACTGACTAAGCGTTGTGCAACCAGACGAACTGTACCAGCACGACCTTGCCGATTAGCAGCGTTAGCACTCAGGCTTTGAGTGAGTTGCACAAGTACTTCGGTATTTCTTGCTCTGTCAGATAGCTCGAAAGGAACGGGCCTCTGTTCATCATAAACAAACAATCTACCCTTGTACGTATTGATGTTAAAACTACTGATCGAGCCGACCAATATCACATCTGAACGTTGCTTAACCGTCGTGGACAGGTAGCTGTAGGTTGTTTCGGTAAGTTGGGGTCCTATTGTGAAATTTGCTGCTTTTCCATTGTGCCCGACTAAGTCCGCTTTTGTCGCGGTCTTAGATGCCACTATCGGACGATGCATATCACCGATACTAGACTCCGTTTTCTCTATAAGACTATCCATTTTCTCTTGCGTGATCTTCTTCTTATGCAGATATTCCTCATGCTGCTCGCCTAGGGATTTCTCAAAGGTGGGATGAAACCCAAGGCTTTCCTTGATAACATAGTCATATGCTGAAAACAGAAGAGCGCCAGCGACAGTATCTTTAGGGGCTGTTGCTACAGTCCATATACCTGCAAGAATAACCGCAGTTACCTTCCAGCTCCCCTGTTCTGGCGTTGTCGTAATTATTTGAGCGTCCCGAAGAGACGGCGCTTGTGTGATTATCTCGCCATGGAGGACAAGATGAGTGGTTAACGCCAGCGATCTATGAAAGCCGGCAAGCCCGCGAGCCGCATCGTACATATCGATGACGTTATTATCGGCCAGGCCGCCGGAATAGCTTAACGAAATTTCGACCACGACGTCCCCCGATATTGTCGATGACAAACAACACCATCGGTCGTTGGGTGGCAAGCTGCTCCGGCCCCATTTCGATACGACGCGATTGCCCTTCTGTCCGAGGCTTGGCGACATCTGCGGATTTGTGAAAGACAATCGTGGGGCGTCATATCCCCGCTGTTACGTAGCCTGATCGAGTTTTCGGTCGGGTGGGCCTCGCGGGGAGCTATCGGTTCAGATCGGTAAATGCGGCACTGACGCTATGTTACCCGAACCCAACAGAGTTACGTTCCGCTTCGCCATATACGTCCTTGTACATTCGTAGCGCAGCCTCGGCTTCTGCGAGCCTTATATCGAACTCGAACTTGTCACCTAAAGACTGTGAAGCATGCTCACTATACTGCGACGCAGTTCGAAGTAGTCGCTCAACAGTAGACGCGACTTGGTGTAGGTCGTAGGAGCGCATCGTCCTTTTTGCGGATGACCGAAAGAAAACTAGGAACATGACTGCGGTTGTCGCTGAGATTGCAGCAATGGTTCCGCCGAATACTTCGCTACTCTGTAACTTAGCGAGAGAGCTAATACCAAAGGTGAACGTCACTCCCATAATGAACAAGGCTGTCGCAGCCGATAGTACGAACTGCTGCCGCTTGATTTTCTCTTCTAGATACGCATCACAAAGCGCTCGCAGCTTGTCGGCATACTCCTGAATAAGAGCGAGCATCTTGTCCGCATCCCGGACTGAAAAGGGACTCGAATACGTTCCCGCGCTCATTGCGACACCAATAAGTTAAGTTTGCTTGAAAGCTCTTTAAGCGACTTGTCGCGAGCGTACACATCGTACCCGCCGACGACGGGGGCAACAATTTCGCCGGAAGGAGAGATTAGATTTGATATTGCAAGTGATACCGGGATGTACTCGTGTTGAAAGCTACGACTTCCAAGTCTAGATGCCACCTTGTCAATAATCTTGGAGTAAGGTCCATCACGATAATGCCGGATAACTTCCTGTTCCTTATGCCGCCACAGGTCCTGTTTGTTAATAATTGTCGCTATCCATATTCTTGACGTCGTAGCCGACAGTCCTGACATAACTTCTTCGAGAAGCTCAAGTTCAAGATCGCGTCGATCAGATGAATACGCATCTAGAAAATCGGCGTTCGTCATGCCCGGACGATACGATATTGATTCTTGAATGCTATCGATCTCAAATGAATGGTAGCCATACGACACGACGTTGATAAGGCCTAGCGCTCTTCCAGCCGACAAGCTTTTGAAGAGTTCTGGCCAATGCCGGTCCACGCGAGTTTTCTGACCGGGGGCCACTCTTAATTCGCCCGGAATGTCGCCTTTCAGGCGAACGATTTCGGTCCAAAGTGACTCTTCGTATGGCTTATGCGCAGCGTCAGGGAGTTCACCGGCGATTATTCGAGCGGCGGTGCTCTTGCCAACCCCGCCGCTGCCAAAGATAGGAATAATTGCGTAGCCACTGGTGACCCGGCGCACGGCGCGCCTGACGAGCCGCATCACGCCCGGAGACGCTTTCGCTAGTGATCCTAGCGCTCCCACCGTTTTGCCGGTTGCAATCACAACCTCACCGAATGGCATATCAGATTCCTGCAAAAGCCTTATTCAATCAACGTACCCAACGTCGCCTGTTTTAGAAAGCCCGCTAGCCGGTAGGCGAACGGCCACGGTCGGAGGCGAAAAACTTGTAACATGCGAGCCAGCCACCAAGCTCTAGGACGGCTAGGGTCAAAAGATAGGACTCCACAATAACAGGCTAGGCGCTTAACAAGGGTCTATCTTTCGAGCGACTCGGAGCCTGTATGTCTCGCGTTCTCTACTGCCGATCTTCCACCTTGGACCAAAGCGTAGAGTCACAGCGACAGGCGCTTGGTGGCAATTTTGAAAGAGAGTTTACCGATGAAGGCGTGTCCGGGGCCGTGCTTGCTGCCGACCGTCCGGGGTTCGCTGCACTGTTGAACTATGTTCGGGAAGGCGACACCGTCTGCATTTACGCGATTGATCGCCTTGGTCGCGATGCCCTCGATATCCAGACCACCATCCGCCGCCTGATCGACAAGGGCGTTACGGTTGACGTTCGTGGCCTTGGTCCGATCGCGAGGGGCGTTGGGGAATTGATCGTAGCGGTACTGGCGCAGGTAGCGGAAATGGAACGCCAGCGTATCAGGGAGCGGTGCGATGCCGGTCGTACCGCAGCGAAGGCCGCACTAGCTGCAACAGGTAGGACGCACCGGGGCAAGGCAAGCCTTGGAAGGCCGATGGCGGCGGATCGCATTGAGGTTCAAGCTTGGCGCAAGGATAACGCCGCCAGTATCGCGCAGACAGCTTCACGGTTCGGACTCTCGCTGGCGACGGTGAAGCGGTACTGTGCTACTACATGATGGCAACGACGGTATCACAAGCGGCTTCCAGACCGATTGTGGGTCGGTTAGCAGCCTGTCCGCCTATCAGTTCGGCTCCACCGTCTATGACGCCTTGGTGTTCGACGTGAGGGCGACGGAAGGGTTCGGGGTTAGCGCGCTTGGCTATGGCGTTCTTGCGCCTGTGGCGTTGGCGGCGCTGGTACCAGAGCCGGGTTCATGGCTTCTTATGATCGCTGGCTTCGGGATGGTTGCTGGGGTGATGCGATACAAGCGCCGTAGGTCGGTAGTCGCGTTCGCCTAATTACGACCGAGTAAGACCGCCGATAGGGGCCGCACTTAGTTTAGGTAGTGGCCCTTATCCGTGTTCATACTATCATTTGTTATGTTTCATTTCGGTTTTAATCCCGCAATGGGACAGTTGTAATATTATTACTACCGACGTCGCATGGAACTAAGTGTAACCCCCCGTTTGTAAGCGGTAAATGCCGCACTAAGGGGAGGAATCTACGTGAAACTTACTATCACTGCGGCCGTGACCGCTATTGCTTTCACACACACAGCCGCTGGCGCTGCCACCGTAGTTGTAACCACGCCAGCGGGGGTGTTTACTAATAACGGACCCACCAACATGGCGGGTCCCGGCGTCGGGTTTGATCAGTGGTTCGCGAACAATGTTCGAAATGGCGGGTCCGCTGGCATCACGACGACCAATCCTAACAATGGGAATGGATCACTGGCATTCTCCGGCCCAGCTAATGCCAAGGCTGATTTCGAGTATTATTTCTCGGCGCCCAACCAGTTCTTACTTAGCGACCTGAATGCCCTTAGCTACGACTACTATCGGTCGTCATCCAGCACCGCCGGTTCTCAATATGCCCCGGCGCTTCGTCTGTCTGTTACTAACGGGACCCAAACGGGATACCTTGTTTACGAGGGCATCTATAACGGAACTCCGGTTTCTCCGGTAAACAGCTTCATTGCTGCCAACACGATTAGTGCAAAGTTTTGGGCAACTGGATCGCTGCCCGATGCTTTCAACAATTATGACCGCACGCTTAGTGATTGGACGACGCTCGTTCCAAACCTACGGGTGACTGCGTTAAGCACCGGTATCGGATCAGGATGGAACGGGTCGTTCGAAGGTGCGGTTGACCAAATCACCTTTGGTGTTGCGGGTCGCGGTACGACGACGTTCAACTTTGAAGCGGGTGCCGTTGCAGCCGTTCCCGAAACTTCGACGTGGTTGATGATGCTGGTCGGTTTCGGCATGATTGGTACGACTGCTCGCTATCGTCGTCGCACTACAAAGATCGCCTACGCCTAATTACTCCCATGTATCTGGTGTAGGTGAGAGGGTCGAGGCGCAAGCTTCGGCCCTTTTCCGTTTTTGCGACTGTGACGGCGTATCACCGTATGTGTCGATTTGGGACATCCGGTTCATGTCTCGCTTGAACGGGATGCTGCGTTGCGTCAATTCGCCCTTGTTAAGTGGTTAATCGCTCGGGGGATATGATGAGGACAGTAACGAAGCTTTTGTCTGGTGCATTTTTTGCGATTCTTGCAACACCAGCCACCGCCGCACCGCTGCTTTATAGCTATTTCGAGAATGGTAGTGAGACGGCGCGCTTTACGTTCGTCTTAGACGACAAGCCGCGTGTGTCCGGTCTGCTAAACGGGACGCCCCGCGAAGGGTTCGGAGTTGGAACTGACCTTACCCTTTTTTGGACCACTCAACCGATGGGCTGGTATATTTAATTCTTCACGTTGAATTCTGGCGGTGGTTTTTCTGCGCTAGGTGCCACATCTGGTGGTTTCTCGGCGGGGCAGCAGCTTTTCAGTGGGAGCGTGACGAACCCGACGATGCTCACCGGCCGTTTCAATCTCGTAGACCAGTTTATTGGAACGCCCGGTGTCCTCACCGTCGCGGCTATCCCCGAACCAGCCACTTGGGCAATGATGATGGTTGGCTTTGCAATGGTCGGCGGGGCCGCTCGCTATCGTCGTCGTGCTACGAAGATCGCCTACGCCTGATTACTCCCATGTTCCGGGTGTAGGTGGAAGGGTCGCTAGCCAGAGGTTAGCGGCCCTTCATGCTTTAAGCGGAACCTCTTTCGTGCCGAGGCTTTGGTTCGAGGACCGCTTAAGGGGATGGGAATGGCACAGAAGCCCACTACCGCCGCAAAGCCGAACGACGGGGACATAGCCCGTTCCCTGACACCGCGAGAGCTACGATATGCCTTAGGCGTCTTTGGAAGCGCCATCGATTATAAGCGCACCAAGGTTCACAACACCCCGGCCTATTTCTTTCAGCCAAACGGAACAGCCATCGCCCCGAATGGCGAGGTTTATTTCAACAAGTCAGACTACCTTGCTGACTTCGGCGTGAACGTTAGCCAGATGGCATGGTTAATCCACGAATTAACCCATGTATGGCAGCACCAACAAGGTATGTGGGTGCGGGCAAGAGCCTTAGCTAATCGAACCTATGAATATGGCGATCTGTCAGGTGCCAAACGAAGCTTAATCTCATTCGGGGTAGAGCAACAGGCTTCTATCGTGGCAGACTACTTTCGTATCTATCATGGCATGAAGCCCACCCGTGGGTCTGGCGCGATTGCCGACTACATTTCCACTATCCCGTTCATACAGGGAAGCCGAACATGAAGACGTTTGTGGTCGCGTTGATCCAGAGCGCCTTGACTGCCGCCTATTGGTGGCTGGTGACGACGGTATCCTACGGCTTCTTTGGTGGAAGCCGGAACCCGTCTCTGCCGCCCCCCAACGAAGGCACGGTGATGGCACAGACCATCGGCACCATCGTCCTCGCTGTCGTCGTGTATGCGTTGATCCTGATTGTGTGGAAGCGGGTTTCCAGCCGTTCGATCCGATAAGGGACGCATTGAACGCACTTCGTTTCCGGCACCTACCGGCCTAAGCTACCTTGCATAGTGTTCACCTTTTGTACCATATTCAGTGCGAAAGGAATGCGTCATGGGTATCATCACTGTGGAGCGGATCGCGGAGCTAATTGAGGAAGCGCCGGGTTGGGCCTTGGTCGCCCTTACAATGCCGCAAGAGGGGCTTAGAGAGGCGGCGCGACATGAAGTGGCATCCCACGTCTATCATGCCTTGTATGCCCTTCCTGTAGACGGTGGCGAACAGCTTCCCCTTCCGCTGTGACCCATGGGAAGCAACCCGCGTTTCCGAAGCCTGTACGACTTCTGCCGGGACCGGATAAATCTGCATCTGGAATGCCGTAATCGCCAGTGCCGTCATACCGCGATCCTAAGTAGCGGACAGGTATGGCGATGGGGATCAATCTGGCGCTGGTCGATGGCCCTAGACGGAAACGTGATGGATCACTTTCGCTGTCATAAGTGCGGGGTCAGGAACCCGATCCCCCGACCAACCGAACAGGGCGTCACGCATATGAAATTCTTCCCCGAAGGCGAAGGGGAATGGAAGCGGGTCATCGGCAAGATACGGGGATAGCGACTGCCCCCGTTCGGTTCCGATTCAAGTGCTTGCGGTTTAAGTCCGGTTCGGTAATGGTTACGGCATAGGGCAACAACGACTGCATTTACCAAGCAGCGGGGAGAGGGTGGCGCAGCCAGCATGGGTATCACGATCTTTACGCCCGCGCCGTTGCCCGAAAATGACCGCACTAGGAGCTTAGCTGCCGAGCAGTCTGGCTTGTTGGATCGGGTTAATGAGCCACTATTATGTGACTTCACGAAAGAAGGTCGCCGCGTTTTTAATGCGCGTTGGTGTGGCTTAATATTAATGATAGATCAGATTCAACACGTTATAGCTTCTTCCAACGGGCTAGCAGGGCTGTACCGTCGATCCACTACGCTTAGCAGTTACGTAATCTATGACCCCGGCACAGTCTTTATTGTGCTTAACGCGGTCAGCGACGATAGATTCGCCGGTAACCCTTTTGTAGATAATGGCCTTATCGGATTCTACGCCGGTGCTGCCGTGTTAGATAAAGCGGGATTGGCTATTGGTGCGCTATGTGTCAGTGATTCCACGCCGCGTTCGTCTTTTAGTGAGTACGAAGCCGGGCTTTTGTGTGGGTTCGCTGATCGGGTGACCGGAATGCTTACCTAAGGTGGGCTGCCAATCGTTGAGCCTGTAAAAGGTTATATGTGCGTTTGAGTTGCTGCCGCCATTTCTTTGAGGAATCGTATCCAGTTATCGGCCAGTTGATCGGTAAATGCCTTGTCTTCTAAATCCCGTTCAATCAGGGGCCTAAGATAGTCCCCTGTAAAGACATCGGGACCGGAGAATGCCAAACTCCAATCTTGAAACGTCCTATCTACGGTCGTCGCTATTCTAATTACATCGACGTTACAGTGACGGTCATCACATAGTATTTTTGAAACTAGCTCGCTTATGGCTTGCGGCGGACCTTCGATGTATTGCGAGAAGTGCGTCTCTGTGAACGCTAAAGCGCCTGTTATTCCAACGCGCCTATTCCACGAAACAGACCACCTAACAAGGTCACCAACCAGATAAGCCTTCTTGGGAAAGTCGATATTACTACGACTTACATAAAGTACGCTTTGTAGTTCCACGCAACCGTTCCATAAAACGACAGTGTTTATGTCATATCTGGTCGGAGAATCAGCAGATATCACATAGGTTAGGATACCATGACCGGCCCCGGTCGCCGTTGTATCGCGGAACCACAGCGCGTCGCCTCAATTCCCCCGTAGATGGCCTTACAAGGCCGAAGGCGTCTCTAGGCTACTGTACTAGGGCAATCATCGCGATGGGACCTGTTGGGCTTTGCAGGTGGGTTAAGAGCGATGCTGTCAGCGGGGGTATGCAAGAGGGCGGAAGCGGCTGGCAAAGAATTACACAA
>Ga0265780_10011953_pt1 | contig 10221 bp, 6 predicted proteins | sample P1T30metagenome_FD_192432 | JGI IMG/M metagenome (GOLD analysis project Ga0265780, IMG submission 192432) | Plant litter microbial communities from East Loma Ridge, Irvine, California - P1 T30 | ecosystem: Environmental > Terrestrial > Plant litter > Unclassified | place: USA: California... | reverse complement strand
GTACAGGGTCCCACAACCTTCGCGCTGGGAAAAAGACCAGGTAACCCATGAACCAAACACAATCTATCAAACACCAAGGGTACTGTGTATATTACAAGAAACAACGCTAACATGAATCGATGTGCATAAATGGAGATTAATGCCGAGCAAGGGTGTCCCTGGTAAACATTAGCGTTTTAAAATAGCCATAATTGTTTCCATCACAGTTCTTGGCATGGTTCCCTCCCCCCCCTAATTGTTTGTGCTTATGCGTATGCTTATGTCTACATCTATGTCAATGCATATGTCTGTACTTGGAAACTTGATTGGCATACCTACACAACAATGCGATATTGTCACAAAACATCACGAGCACTTTTGATTTTGAGACTTTGTCAAGGGCACAGGAATGGTGCAAAGGCTTAGCAAAAAGCAGTGTATATGTACGATATCAGGGCAGTACGAACTAAGCGCAACTGAAGCCCTAGAAATATGTACAAAAAGGGAGTCCAAAGTAGGACAAGAAGGTAATAGGCATCCGATCTATAAGAACATTTCAAACTCGAGCATCCTGTCCATCCCAACATTCCGATTCGTCATGATACGGGTCACATGAAACCATCTAGAGGGAGATGCAGCCGTTGCTGGAGTCCTCGAGGAAGAGACCACCGTAGATCTGGCCCTCGTTGAGGTTGGGCGACTGGTATCCAGCGTTGGCAACGTCAGAGGTGCCGGTGGGCTTCTTCAAGATACCGATTTGGTATTGGCCGCCACCAGCGAGGTTGATAGCAGTGGGCCCGGAAACCTTCTTAAGCTGATCCAAGCCAGTGCTGTAGTAGAAGGTGGCTTGGCTGAATTGATTATTAGCATTCAGAACATTTTCCAAAAAAGAAATACATGGTAAAAAAGAAGCAACTTACTTGTTGTTGAAGTCGAGCGTAACAGCAAAGTTTTGCCATTGGGAAAAGTTGATTGGCACGGACCAGAGCGAGGTACCGCTACGGTCGAGGATCTTGAAGCTCTTCTTGTCGGCATCGCTCTTTCCAATCAGAGATCCGGTCTGGAACTGGATCTGGTTGTTGCTGTAGTCGGCAGCCTCGTGCCAGACATTGAGATACTCGTGAGTCAAGTTCAACGGCTTAGCAGGGTCCTGCTTGACGCTCCAGTGCAGGGTCTTGACACCCTTGCCTCCCTCGCCGTCGGGGGCATCCTTGAGGAACTGGAGACCAGCGCGGCGGAAGCCGTTCTGCGTCTGGAAGATGGACTTGTCGGAAATGGTGACCTCGAGAGCCTTGAAGTTGCTTCCATCGAAGCGCGAGACTTCGTATGGGAACTGCAGGATTTGCGACCATGTCAGGTTGTTGCCCTTGACGTAGTCGGCGTTGAAAATGGTGTTTGTGGACTGGACATCCAGGGCTGAAGGGGTGAGGTTCTTGGGAACACGGCCATCGAAGACAATGGTGCACTTTGGATCAACGCGGTTGTTGGTCCAGGGCGCTGCCAGAGCAGTGGAGGCCACGGCGACCACGGTAAGGAAGGTGGTAGAGAGCATGTTTGAAGTAGACAAGACAAGGCAAGGCAAGGCAGACGAAGGAATGGATATGAGTCGTGGGGCGATGGGAAGGAATGGAAGGATTCGAAGGAATGATCGGAGCCGTGGATAGCATGTAGAGTCAACGGTGCTGGGGAGTTTATATAGTAGGTGCCAGGATGAGGCTGATCACCCCTCTAGCCCAACGCCGTGTCATCTTACTATGCCGCCACTGCGGGAACGTATGCTGCGTTTCTCTCCGGCTCTTTTCCTGGCCGGAATATAGGGTCCTACCGTGCCTTAATTTCGAGCTTGCACGAATGAACGTCGCGGGTGCGTCGTCGAAGGGGCGAAAGAAGACTCATGGAAGCCTCGAGAGTTTCCATATTAGGACGGCCGACGTTAGGACAAGGCCGCATTTAATATGCAAGGATGAGGGTGTTTTAAAGCCATTGGGGTGGCATGTGGGGGAAGACGCCCAGCTTCCTTGTGCTCGTCCGCTCCCGGATGATCCCGGCAAGGCCAGGAACGCTGTCTCGCCAGGAACCAGGCTCGTCCACTGCACCGAAGTCCGGTCGATTGGGAGGGTGCAGTAATAAGGATTGAGTGCTTGAGCATCCTTCCCGTTGCTTGCTGTTGCTTCCATGGCCGCTACCACGACTCACGCACCGCTTTTGCAAACTTGCATCGCATTCTGCCCATTCTCATGATTGTGCACCCACAAACCCCCAAGATTGAATTCTCGGCAAGAGAGCGACCGAAAATTTCCGTCAAACACACCATGGTAGCCAAGTTTCATCAGGCCCGCGAGTCCGGCCGAGCCGTTTCGCGGTCAGCCCAAAGGCGTCAGCACAGGGCGTCATAGTACGCTGGACATATACTGCTAGTTCAAAGAAAGCACGTTGGATGCTGACAGCGACGTGTGACGTGCTGGAAAGCGACACGGGCTAGGCAAAACTCACAATGGCCAAGGCCACATGACCCGGCTCCGGCATCAAACTAGGCACTTCGCCAGCCTGAACTAGGCTCACGAACTGGCGATCGGGCGCGTCCACAATTTCTTGCTGACCGCATAACTAGTTTTGAATTCATATAGAGTGCTTGGTGTACAAGACCTGCAATCAACATAGCACCGGCCGAAGCCATACAAGTGCATCAAAGTCGCCAAGTGGTGTGGGGAGATGCGCGCCATCATCGTATACAATTCTCGCACCGGTTGGCGCCATGTTGCTATACGTCAGTCGCTACGTAAAAACTATACTTTCAATATGTGCTCCATGCCATCTTCTTTACATGTTCGCCCGTGCTGCTCGCTCGGACCTTGGTGTTTCCTGTCAGCACTACGGTCCTTCTCAACAACCGCGGGGCTGCTGCTCCCCATGCTTCACATATCCAAAGAAGCAATGTGCCAGTCCAGAACGCCATGCATGAATCTGCCAAAGCAACCGCAACGCCTTCCTATCCAGACTGCCCAGTCCGGCTCTTATACAGTCTCCTCTGCCGTGCAGCCTATGCCGCCTGCGGTGTCAGCCAGGTAGCCTCGATGCAGCCTTCGTAGAACTCTCGTTGTCCATTCTCTCCTTCAACGCCGAACCCCATGCCGCGCAGCTTTCCAGTATCCCACCCGCTAACAAACTCGCCCTGGCCACCGTTCTCCCGGTCGACGGCGTCTCCGAGCTTGATGTAATCGGCGTGACGGCACACGGTCTGCGAGTACGACCATTGTAGGCAATTGGAATCGGCTGCACACTCGGACCCACATGATCCGGCGTTGCGATGCGCGGGACGGTCGTTGGGTACGGGTGCTGTGGACAGGTTATCCCACCATTCGCGGGACGGCCCCTGGGCAAGGAAACCGTGTGTGTAGGAGAGGAAGGAAGAGTAGGTAAACGGCTTCTGTGGTTGACGCATTAGCCGAGAGAGAGAGAGAGAGTCATTGCAAGTCAACGGCATAAACTCACCGTGTTGTATGGCCGTGTCCGCTCCCACTTCCATAGGTCTTCCATCTGCTGCGGCTTGATCTGGTGCAGCGTGAGCATCGGGACGCACCACTTTTCGCGCGTCGTCGTGACATCTTTGAGCTTGTCGCTTGCAAATGTTGGGTACATGGCCTCGAGCTTGTGTCCGGTTGTGTTCTGAATGGCGTAGGCGAGGACAGCGTCGCCGCGCTGGTCTTCCTTGACCCAACTCTCAAACCTGACGCTGAGCCGGTTCTCGCGCGGGATCTCGGTGGAGCCGGGACTCTTGGCCGGGATGAGCTGCTTGATGAGGCCTTGCGAGATGACAATGCCTGCACCGCCATAGGCAAAGTGGCGGCCTTCGGACCCCTTGTGCGCCTCGCCCATGTAATGCGGATGTGAAGGGTCAAGCTGGCTGAGCAGGCGGAACAGCGTGTCCCAGAAGATGTAGACGTCCGACTCGATGAAGACGAACCACTTGGCTGTCGGGTTTGACATGTATGCCTTGTCCACCATGGGCAGGTACTTGAACCGGTCGAGCTTGAACGACCGTTGCTGTTCCTTGACCGTCTCGCCGCCCTCATGTGCCTTCTTCTGGTCCAGGTAGGCCTGGAAGTCGGGACTGTCTTTTGCATAGCTCTTGGGCAGCTCGGCAAGGATGTCAATCACCTGTCGGTCCCCTAGCCGTTCTTCGCGGTCGCCGACAATGATCAGGTTGGAGATGCAGCTCGATACGGTGCTGAGGTGTGCTTTGGTCTCCGAGGCGCCATCCGATGCCACCTTGAGTACCACTTGCACCTCTTGGAGCAGCTTGACCGGGAAGTTTTGGCAGTAGTCGAGTTCGATGGAATTGGCCGCCTTGGTCTCTAGAGGGGGGAAAAAAGACTTGGTCTTCGCTTTGTGTACGGGCGCTTGTGCATGCGGTGCTCTTCGGTGGGATAGTGAGTATGCAAAAAAGAACAACAGGAGCCCAGGAAAGACGAAGCGCCATGGCCGTCGTGCCAAACGGCCAGCTAGCGTTCTCAGCATCTTTGCTGTCGCTGCGGCCCCGGAGGGGGGGGAAAGTCGTCGCGGGGAAAGGAGGAGGCGCGGATGAAACGAGCGGAACTAGAACGCGGAACGAACGTTGGAAGGGCGGGCGACGTTGCGGTGGCACATTGGACGGTCCCCCAGAAAGTCGTGGTTATGGTGGTGGTGAAGTCGGCGGCGATGATGGCGCATTGGCCAGAGAATCGTCGTCCTTCCACGAGTCCAGCCCGGCTCCCTGAATCTGGCGCAAGACCCGCGAAGCCGCTAACGCGGAATGCGGCAAGGTCGCCGTCCCCATGTGGCATGCTGACTGTACAATAACCCTCCCCATGCCCGTCAACCATGACGACTCGTTCATTTTCTCGTATACTGGTAATCGTGCATCAGCTTAGGTCATTCTGCTCTTGCCTGGCCCATGGCTATTGCGACTTTCTCTGCCCCCCCACAATATCCCCACTAATGCCCGTTGTGACAATCCCAGGGACGTATATCGTCCATGGGAAACACCAAGTCTGCCTCCATCGATGCCCTTGAGGAACACAAGCTATTAGTCCTCGACCAATGGAAAGGCCGCCCCTCAAACTCGTTGTACTCTGTGTCGTTCTCTACGTCGGTCCAGTCAGGAAGTGCCTCGAACTGCTCGTCGCTCATTCTTGGAAAACTCGTCTCGTGGACAGGAAGACCAATCGACTCGAGAAAGAGATCACAGGAGTCAAGCGATTGTCGAGTAATGGATGAGGGCCGCTGCGAATGGCCATCACAATTTTCACTAGCCTCTTGCGCATCTCCATATAGTATCCGTGCATCTGATGTGTCGGGCATGCTGGAGTCGTTCGTGTTCAGACCAACGTGGTCTATGCCCCAACCCACCAAACTCCCAAACGACAATGTGTCGTCATCACAATCTAGTGCTGCATCATCATCGCGCTCGATCCGGTGTGCTGAACGACATGCAAAAGACCACGTCGAGTCGCTGTCCTTGGAAGTCAGGCTCGGAGTCTTTGAATGTGTCATCTGCTTTTTCGACATGGCTAAGAAATGGGAGAAGTCGTCACTCGTATCGCTCGTGTCGCTCCGCTTGGCCGACGGGGGCACAGTCGGCTGATAGCCTATCATGCACAGCTCCTCTAACGGAAGCTTTTTCGCAAAATCTAGAATGGCAACATTGGTTTGTAGAGCGGCGTGAGCATCGAAGAGCGTTTGCCGATCACAACCTGTCTCCTCCACTGGTACACAATCCGCAGACTTCAACGTCAGTCCCTCGGTCCTGGGGTGTATGAATTTAGTCTGTGCCATGGATATATCTTTGAGTGATTTTTGGGCACGACTGCAAGAGGACGCTGTAGTGCTGGATTGTGAAGAACACTTGCTTGTGACGGACTTCGAGGGCGATAATTTCGTGCGTGCTGAATGCATAAGTTGCTTGAATTTACCCATGTCGATGATATGAAGTATTTTCAAAAGTCGGGGCAATTGCAGTGGTTGTGTGTCGTGGTTGAGCGAGCGAGTCGGGAAACAATGTGCGCAAACGAGTAGAAATACTAACTACAACCTCACTGGACCCTTTATTTATTGTGGCCGGTATTCAATAGCCTACGCTTTCACTATCAAGCTACGCGACACAATCTTGATAGATCGCACACTCAGCAGAACAGGGTGAATGCGTTCCAAGTTGCCTAGCACACTCTTAACTTGCGATTGCCGGGCCTGAACCTGAGGTACGGTTAATTGACAGTGACAGAGGTAGAAGCCAGGAGAGATATTTTGCAGGTGGAGTAGCGATTTTGAGCAACTTGGTGAAATTGGCTATGCATAGTTCAAGTGTTGTTGAAGTAGACGGTACAGCGAGCGCAGCATGCCCATCACCAGGAATCTGATGGCCAACTCGTCATCCTTGGAAAAACGCCTCAAGGACCTTGGTTGTTTCAATTTCTCTCAAGATAATATTTCCAGTTGTGGCTTCAGCCATTGCAGCTGACTTCATGCCAACCGCAAAGTTATTAAATCAGCACCCAAGAATCACTTTGCATTGTGAACCTATAGAGATGTCTAAGAAACATACGCAACCACAACGAGTGACAACACAAGGTAAGTTGTGACAACCGTGTGAATCACTCCCCTCTCACTCAGCCTCGTACGCGAACCAACCAAGATCAAGGCTGTACAGCCCAGCCATGGCCAGCACTCGACGACTTCCACAGCGCCGCAGTGGCCTTTTGCGAGAAACATGTCCGCGCCGATGCCCCGAACCCGCCTCTCCTCCCCATCCCGTCGTCGATCCCAAGAATTCACCCCTCATACTCCCTCTGAGCGGCTCGATGGACTTGAAGGTCGCTGATCCAATAACAACAACAAGAACTCCAACATGGCTGTATCTGCACTCTCTGAAATCTTAGACTTTGCGCCCATCACACGACATGTGTCTTGAGGGCTTTGGCGTGAGCATCCACAAGGAGGAGTGGGGGTAGGATAACATTGATGATGGGTATATTTGTGCTCGGATGGGGGGACAGATAAAGATTTATGTGCGGAATCAGTCGGTTTGGTGGAATGATTTTGGTGTTGTTTTTAGGCAGCCAAAGTAGAGTCGGGGAGGTTTTTTTCCTTCTTCACATGTAGAAGGTGATTACTAGCCCTGGCATTTCCTGTACTTTTTGCAAGTACAGGCGTTAATTGTTGCATGGTTAATCAAAATAAATATAGGGCTACATCTGCTCCTTCTCCCCATCAATCCAAATATCGACCATCTCGTTGTAGAAGCACAAGTGCCCCGCAATCGGTGCGCTCTCAGTCGTTGGATACCGGTAATGCCATACCCGATCCCTATAAATCCTCCCGTTAACGTTGATGTTGTAATAATTAGCCTTGCCTTTGTATGGACACAGTGTTTCCGTATCGCTCGGCGTCAAGTGCTCCCAGTTGACGCTTGTAGGAGGGACATAGTATCTTGTCGGAAGCGTCGTTTCAAGCAAGAAGAGCGCATTCGAAGACTCTGCAAGCGAGACGCCGTCAATCGCTACCTTGACGTTCCGCGTAGAAGGCAAGATGTCGATGCGCTTATATGGATCCTTTGGATGACAGTAAATGGGCATGTCCTCTTCGAACCACTGATCCACAGCCCCAAAGTCAACTTTGACAAAGTCCTTCAGCGCGCCAGTGTTGAAAATGAGTACGCGGTTACTGCTGCGGTTGCCGACCGTCAGTTTGGCAAGATGAGCACCGCCATCCGTGCCGTCAACGGGCGCGGCTTTGGATAGCTCGGCATCGCGGGTGAAGCTTGAGAGTGGCACGTAGAATCTTTGAGATTATTAGTCTGGAGAGAGGTGAAATGCTAGGTGAGCACAATGTACTGTGGGTAGCGCGGTTCGTATTCCCACACGTGGTATGCTTTTGTGGTATCAAAGGCATATTTTCCGTTGAACAGAGCGCGTACACGGCGCGAGGTACGCTCGAACTTGTAAGGGCCTTGAGATAGCAATTTCTGCGCCAGTTTCACGAGACTGTAGTGCGTTAGGGAGATGCAAGACATTCAAGCAGATGGTAAACATGCTCGCTAGTGCCCGTCATCATGCAGGACTGCTCTGTTCTTTTTGATATCACAAATAGAGTACAATTAGGACTGAGATTTTGTGCGACTGGGTGTAATGAACGGTGTGTGGTGTGTGGTATGTGGTATGTGTAATGTCAGATGAGATGAGATGACGTCTTCCATAGCGTCCGCAGGCGGGACCGAGCGGGGAAACCGCCCGATCGGATTATGTACATGGTCGGCAACAAATGGGTACTTGGATGAAGTTTTGAATACAGAATAGAAGGTCGCACTCTATTGTACGTATTTCTCAGTCCTTTAAAACAGTTTGTGACTTTCCCGGGGACCACGCAAAGAATGAATGTAGAATATTCTATGCACAGGTGAAAAGTAATAAGTAGTCGCGTGTGAGAACGGAGATGGATCTTCTCTATCCGACTGGATCGCATACCGAACAATTGACTGTTTTTGTCGTTTGTAAAGTTTCGACACGCGAGTGATGGTGCCGTGCTCAACCGGAGCTGGCGGCGCCTAGTTTGATCTCTTTCAGTAATCAACAGTATGAGATGCAAATAGACTTTCTCAATACATGGCCTTTTATCATTGTGCGGTCGTAAGGCGTGGTGTTGTGATGAATTGGACCAGTCTAGAGTCCCTTAGAGCAGAGATGCTATTCTTGTCTTTTGTAACCTCCCAAGACATGGACGTCATCTGGTCGCAGACACATGCTAGCACTCGCGGTCGGGACAGAGGATGGCTAGTAGACATTGAGGTGAAGAGTGATGTATGTCACGGTGTGGATTTGTTGGGGGTCGACGTGCTTTTTACTTTGTCGAGCCCACGTCATCGAGGCGGAAAAGCCGGGCTGCGGAAAAGAGACGGACATGGCCGCTAGGGAGTATCTGTACTTTGTATCTTGACCGTGACGCTCAGCTACGAGGACACGCGGCTGCGTCGGTAGAAATTCATGGCAGTTTACTGGGACGGGACGCGTCCCCTATGGACCTTGGAAAAGCTGACACGATGTCTTGCTTTGATGATGTGGCGCACTTGGATGGTTGCAGATAGAGTTGGAAATGTACAAGTGTTGGCCACTGTTGGCCATGGCGAGCCTTGTCGGTTGCTTGCTTTGTACTGCCCTTCCCAGTAGAGGCTGTAGGAGGCACTTTGGTCGGTGCAGTGCAGCGGGATGCGCGCATGACAAGGGCCAAGCAGCCCTAACCCCAACGCTTCTCAGACGAGAAGCAAAAGTTAGTCATGTGGAGCAGGATTCAATTCAATATCGGCTTGAGACCAATGTTCCGATAACTGGCAACATTCTCAGCGGCTGTAGGAGGGCGCTAACCGGTTCGAGACGTGGCTTGTAAAGGCGAAACACTGCGTGGCGGAGTGACAACAGCAACAGCTTGGCAGGGGATCCGAGAAATTGCCATGACGGTGCAACGACAGCGCAACAGGAGTGCGAGCAGACAAGCAGCAGTGCTCATGTCGGCGGCTGGAGCAGATGCTGCGTTACCGGAGCGCGCACGTGATGGAGTTGTTGTTGTCGTTGTCGTTGTTGAGACGTGGTACCGCCATGCTTTTCTGGGTCTAGCCGACTGGTCCATTCTTCCATTATTTCCGCTCCGTCGCCCAGCATGACGATGGCGCCATGCTCCCCGGCGCGCAAGAGGTCGCTTGAATACCAAGCCCATAAGCACACCGGTTAAGATTCCACATGGGGGAGGCCCTGTATGCGCTATCACACTCGGCCGAATTCGTGGTATCCGAAACTCGCCATGTCATTGAAGAGACGCAGAGCCTAGGTAGCGGAGCGTTTAGCTGCAGGTATGTATGCCTCACGCAGAAGCCTCACGCCTAACCAGCAGACAGACCAAACTTCAGGCTAAGCCCTAGGACATTATAGCATCGCCATGGAAAACATGGAAAAGACAACGGCCGAGCATACAACCGCCACATGGTCCGTGCGGCGCCTTGCTCTCCTGGACGACCCCCCCCCCTTCTCGGTTCCTGCAGCCATCAGCAAACCTTGTTTTTCCCGAACCCGCTGCTGTCTTCCGCACGACACGCTGCATGCCTCGATCCAGGCAATAGCCAAGTATTGATGTTTGTAACGCGAGGGCAGACGAAAGACTCGGCGACATCGTGGTAGACTCTGTCAAGCGTGGGCCGAATCCTTGGTACGCTTATACCCA
>Ga0265780_10011952_pt1 | contig 10221 bp, 6 predicted proteins | sample P1T30metagenome_FD_192432 | JGI IMG/M metagenome (GOLD analysis project Ga0265780, IMG submission 192432) | Plant litter microbial communities from East Loma Ridge, Irvine, California - P1 T30 | ecosystem: Environmental > Terrestrial > Plant litter > Unclassified | place: USA: California... | reverse complement strand
CCACCGTGGCCGAGCTGCGCCGCGCGGTGGACGAAGCGCGCGCGGTGGCGGTCGACCTGCTCAACTACAAGGCCGACGGCACGCCGTTCTGGAACGCCCTGTTCTTCGGCCCTATCTTCGACCAGGACGGCCAGCTGCTCTACTTCTTCGCCTCGCAGATGGACATCACCGAGCGCCGCAACAACCAGGAATCCTGGCTGCAGGCGCAGAAGATGGAAGCCATCGGTCAGCTCTCGGCCGGCATGGCCCACGATTTCAACAACCTGCTGCAGGTCATCAACGGCAACCTGGAGGTTGCCCTGCTGGGAACCGGGCCCCAGCACAAGGCGACGGAAGCGATCCGGCGCGCCCAGCGCGCCACCATGCAGGCCGGCAAGCTGACCCAGCAACTGCTGACCTTCGCGCGCAAGCAGCGCCTGGAACCGAAGCGCGTGAGCCTGAACAGCCTGGTGGTCGATTTTTCCGACATGCTGGTGCGCACCCTGGGCGAGAAGATCGACCTGCGGCTCGACCTCAAGCCCGGCTTGCCCGCCAGCACGATCGACCCGACCTATCTCGAGATGGCACTGCTCAACGTGGTGCTCAATGCGCGCGACGCTATGCCGGGCGGCGGCGCGGTCACCGTCGGCACCGCCGTGCTGGGCGAGGAACGCCGCCGCCTGCTGGGCCTGAGCCCGGGCAACTACGTCTGCATCTGCGTGCAGGACGAAGGCGAAGGCATGACGCCCGAGGTCAGGCGCCGCGCCACCGAGCCGTTCTTCACCACCAAGGGGCCGGGCACTGGCCTCGGCCTGGCGATGGTGCACGGCTTCGTGCAGCAGTCGCACGGCAAGCTCGACATCGAGAGCGAACCGGGCCGGGGCACCCTGGTGCGCATGGTGTTCAAGGTGGCCGAGCAGGCCGCCAGCGACGACGCCTCGCTGGCCGAGCGGCGCGGCGGCACGCCCGCGGAACCGCAGCAGCGGCGCTGCCGCATCCTGGTGGTCGAGGACAACGACGACGTGCGCGAACTGGCCGAGAGCATGCTCGCAATGGCCGGCTACGAAGTGCTGTCGGCCCCCAGCGGCGAACGCGCGCTGGGCCTGCTGGAAAGCGGCGAGCAGGCCGACCTGCTGTTCACCGACGTGATCATGCCGGGCGGGATGAACGGGCTCGAACTGATCGATCGCGTGCACGCCAAGCGCCCCGGCCTGCCGGTGCTGGTCACCACCGGCTATATGGACGAACTGCCCGGCCGCGGCAAGCCCAGCGGCACACTGGACGTGCTGTCCAAGCCCTACCAGCACCAGGACTTGCTGGACCGGGTCGGGGCGGCGCTCAAGCGGGCCGCATGAGAGGCCGTGCGCCCTGTGCGCTCAGGGCGCCGGCGCGGCGCCGGTTTCCAGCGTCGGTGCATCGCCCACGGCACGCGCATCGAGCGGAATGTCGATGACGAAGGTGGTGCCGCGGTCCACGCTGCTGTCCAGGCCCACGCTGCCGCCATGGCTCTCGGCCACCGCGCGCACGTAGGGCAAGCCGATGCCCCAGCCCTGGCTGTCGCCATGCTTGGCGGCGTCCGCCCGGCGGTACATCTGGAAGATGCACTCCTGTTCCGTCGGTGGGATGGGCGGCCCCTCGTTGTGGACGGTCAGCAGCAGGCGGCCATGCACCGCGTCGATGCGGATGCCGATGGGCGAATCGTCGGCGCCATATTTGACGGCATTGGCGACCAGGTTTTCGACGGCCCGCTTGAGCGCCGCACGATCCCAGTAGCCGGTGACGCGGGCGCCCTCCACCTCGACCCGCGGCCCATGGGCGCCCACGGCGTCGGCCTGCACTTCCTTCATCACCTCCAGGATGTCGACGCTGCCCATGCTGAGCTGGACGTTCTGGCCGCTGTGGAAGGCCATCGTGTCGAGCAACTCGTCGACCATGCCGCTCATGCGCTGGAGATTGGCCAGCACCCGCGCCGCCACCGGCTTGATCCTGGCCGGGTCATCGCTGCGCAGGATCAGTTCCAGGCCGGTGATGGTGGCGCTCAAGGGACCGCGCATATCGTGGGTGAGCGCCGCGGCGAAGCGCTCGCGAAAACCGCTGTGCACGAGGGCGAACGCCTCGACCGCCTGCTGGATGCCGAGATCGATCGAGGAATGGATCGTGTGGGTTTCGGCATGGTCGAGCACGACGTTCTCGCGATGCAGGACCTCGAACAGGACCCAGCGGAAAATCTGGTATTCCTCGATCAGGGCCGCGTGATCGTAGGATGTGACGCGTGCGCGCTCGCCACCGTGTTCGGAGGCGAGCGTGGTGCCATCGACGGCCGAAGTACGCGAGTGGCCGGGGCTGATGCTCTGGGCGATGTTGTCATAGAACGCCGGCAAGGTGTCGACGAGGATCGGATACTGGACCGCGCGCGCCTGGACGATCCTCTCGCGCACGCGCGATTCCCAGGCCGCGAACACGGCGTCGCGAAGGGCAAGCATCTGTTTGGCGTTGGGAGAGAGCGTCTGCTCCGAACGCGCCTGGTCACTGGCAAAGGACATAAAGTTCCGATCGCCCTTGGGTTGATCGACCCATCATACTGGAGTGTCCGCTCGCCCGGCACACCACTCAATGTAGCCGTGCCGTAACCGTTTGTTGTGGATGAGGCCGCAGCCGGCGCACGCCGTCGTCCACATAACTGTAGACCACCGGGATCACCAGCAGGCTGAGGAAAGTCGAGGTCAGCAGGCCGCCGATCACGACGATCGCCATCGGCGACCGGAAGCTCGGGTCGCCCAGCCAGCCCAGCGCCACCGGCAGCATGCCGGCGCCCATCGCGATAGTCGTCATCACGATCGGCCGGGCGCGCTTGCGGCAGGCGTCGAGGATGGCGTCCAGGCGCCCCAGGCCGTGCTCCTCGCGCGCGATGACGATGTAGTCGACCAGCAGGATCGAGTTCTTGGTGGCGATCCCCATCAGCATGATCAGGCCGATCATCGACGGCATCGACAGCGCCGAGCCGGTCACGAACAGCGCCAGGAAGGCGCCTGGCGCCGACAGCACCAGCGCCGCCAGGATCGTGAGCGGCTGCATGAAGCCGCGCAGCAGCAGCACCAGCACCATGTAGATGCACAGCACGCCGGTCAGCATCGCCACGCCGAAACCGGTCGCCAATTCTCCCATCTCTTCGGCGTCGCCCACCGCCGTGCGTTCGATCCCGGGCGGCAGCTGGCGCAGGCTGGGCAGCGCCAGCACCGCCGCCTCGACGTCGCCCAGCGCCAGGCCGTCGAGCCCGATGTCGAAGCTGATATTGCGGCGGCGGTCGAAGCGCGCTATCTCGACCGGCCCGCTGCCGTGGGCCAGCGTGGCGACGTTTTCCAGCGCCACCGGCCCGCGCGCGCCCGGCACCGGCAGGCGCTTCAAGGTATCGAGGTCGCCGCGCGCGGCCTCGCCCAGGCGCACCAGCACCGGCACCTGGCGCTGCTCCAGGTTCAGCTTGGGCAGGTTTTCCTGGTAGTCGCCGACGGTGGCGATGCGCAGCGTTTCGGCGATGCTGCTCGACGTCACGCCCAGGTCGGCGGCGCGCCCGAAGTCGGGCGTCACCACCAGCTCGGGTCGCAACAGGCTGGCGCTCGAGGTGACCGCCCCGATGCCCCGGATGGTGCGCAGTTCGCGCTCGACCAGCGGCGCGTGGCGCGCTAGCGCCGCGCCATCCTCGCTAGAGAGCACTAGCGTGTAGATCTCGGAGCCGGCGCCGACCTGGATCCGCACGCCGGGGAGCTCGGCCAGCAGCGCGCGCAGCTCGCGCTCGACCTGCTGCTTGCGCACGCCGTCGCGCGCCAAGCGCGGGGTCAAGGTCAAGGTCAGGCGGGCGGTGCGCACATCGGCCGAGGCGGCGGCCCGCATATCGATCGGATCGCCGCCCCCGCCACCGCCGCCGATCGTGGTGTACACCTGGCGCACAAAGTGGTGTTGCGCCAGCGCCAGGCGCGCCCGTTCGGCCATGGCCACCGTCGCACGCAGTTCGGTCCCGGGCGGCATATCGAGGGTGATCCGGGTCTGGGCATCGTCGTCGGCCGGAATGAAGGTGGCGGGCAGGATCGCCGCCAGGCCGATGCCGGCGGCGAACAGGATGGCGGCGGCGCCGACGGTGGCGCCGCGGTGGCGCAGACACCAGCCGGCCCAGGCCAGGTAGCGCGGCATCCAGGCCGGCTCGCGCCGCGCATGCTCGTTCGGCGCACGCAGCAGCCAGGCCGCCATCATCGGCGTCAGCATGCGCGCCACCACCAGCGAAAAGAACACGGCGCCGGCGGCGGTCCAGCCGAACTGCACGAAGAACTTGCCGGCGGTGCCGCTCATGAAGGCAGTGGGCAGGAAGACCGCGATCAGGGTAAAGGTGGTGGCGACCACCGCCAGGCCAATCTCGCGCGAGGCGTCGATTGCCGCCTGCAGCGGATTCTTGCCCATCAACAGATGGCGCTCGATGTTCTCGACCTCGACGATGGCGTCGTCGACCAGCACCCCGACCACCAGCGACAGCGACAGCAGCGTGACGATATTGAGCGTGAAGCCCATCACCTGCATCAGGAAGAACGTGGGGATCACCGACAGCGGCAGCGCCACCGCCGCCACCGCGGTGGCGCGCCAGTCGCGCAAAAAGGCGAACACCACCAGCACCGCCAGCAGGCCGCCTTCGACCAGCATGCGCAGCGAGCTCGAATAACTTTCTTCCACCTGGTCGATGAAGTTGAAGGCCTCATTGATTTTCACGTCGGGGTGGCGCGCGCGCAAGTCGTCGAGCGCGGCGCGCACGCCCTCGGCCACGTCGAGTTCGCCGGCGCCGCGGGCACGCACGATTTCGAAGCCGACGCTGGGTGCGCCATCGAGGAAGGCGGCCGCACGCGGCTCGGCCACGGTATCGCTGACGCTGGCCACTTCATTCAAGCGAATGCGCCGGCCGTCGCCCAGCGCCAGCTCGATGGCGCCGATCTGCGCCGCGGTCTGGACGGTGGCGACGGTGCGCACCGACTGCTCGGCGCCGCCGAAGCCCACCCGTCCGCCGGACGCTTCCTGCTGCACCTGGCGCAGCTGGCGCGAGATGTCTGCCGCCGTGGTGTGCAGGGCCAGCAGGCGGTCCGGGTCGAGCTCGACCCGCACTTCGCGGCTGGCGCCGCCGACGCGCTCGACGCTGCCTACGCCGGGTACGCCCAGCAGCGTGCGGGTGACGGTGTCGTCGACGAACCAGGACAGGCCCTCGGCATCCATGCGCGTCGAGGCGATCGCATAGCCCAAGATCGGCGTGCCGGCCAGCTCGACCTTCCGGATAACCGGGTCGCGCAGGTCGGGCGGCAGGTCGGCGCGCACGCGCGAGACGGCGTCGCGCACATCGTCCACCGCCAGTTGCACGGGTTTGTCGAGGCGGAACTCGATCGTGATGTTGGCCTCGCCATCGCTCACGGCGCTCTGGATGTGCTTGACGCCCTGCATGGTGGCCAGCGCGTTCTCGATGCGGCGCGCCACTTCGGTCTCGACCTGGGCCGGCGAGGCGCCGGGCCAGGACGCGGACACCGTCACCGTGGGCAGGTCGAGGTCGGGAAAGTTCTGCACCTTCATGCCGGCAAACGCCATCAGGCCGGCCAGGGTCATGAGGATGAACAGCAGGATGACGGGAATCGGGTTGTGGATCGACCAGGTGGAGACGTTCAGGTTCATCGGCGGGCCTGCGCATCCGCCTTGATACCTGCACCGCCGCCGGTCACGTGCACCAGGTCGCCGTCGCCGAGGAAGGCGACGCCCTCTTCCACCACCCGGTCGTGCGCCGCGAGACCATCGAGGATCTCGATCCGGTCGCCGCTGCGCCGGCCCAGGCTCACCCGGGTCTGCGCCACGCGCGAATCGTCGCCCACCCGCATCACGTAGCTGAAGCCTTCGCGCAGCAGGGTCGCGCTCTGCGGCAAGGTCGCGGCGGCGCTTTCGCCCAGGTCGAATTCGCCGCGCGCGAACATGCCGGCGCGCGCGGCCGGATGCGGCGCCAGGTCGACATAGGCCATGCCGTTGCGGGTCTGCGGATCGATCGCCGGCGCCAGCATGCGCAGCTCGCCGCGCACGCTCTTGCCCGCGCCCAGGCCGATGGTCACCTGCTGCCCGGGCCGCAGTTGGTCGAGGTCGCGGCTGGCCACCTCGGCGCGCCATTCGAGCCGTCCGCCGCGGATCATGCGAAACAGTTCCTGGCCGGCCGGCGCCACCGCGCCGACGGTGGCCGCGCGCAGCGACACGATGCCGTCGTCCGGCGCCACGATGCGGGTCTGGGCCAGGCGCAGCGACTGGGCCGCCAGCACCGCGCGCGCCGCCTCCACCCGCGCTGCGCCAGCGCGCTCGGCGCTGATCTGCTGCTCGATCTCCTGCGCCGCCATCGCGCCGCTCTCGGCCAGCCGCCTGGCGCGGCGCGCCTTGGCCGCCGCCTCGTCCAGCAAGACCTCGGCCTCGATCAGCGCGGCGCGCGCCTGCGCCAGGTCGGCCTCGACCGTCTCGGCCGCGAAGCGCGCCAGCAGCTCGCCGCGGCGCACCCGGTCGCCGACATTGACCCTGACCTCGACCAGGCGCAGGCCATTGGCCTCGGCGCCGATGCTGGCCTCTTGCCAGGGCTGGACGTCGCCGCTGGCGGCGATCCGGGTCGGGATGACGAGCTGGCTCAGCGTGGTCACCGCCACCGCCAGCGCCGGCTGGCCGGGGCCACTGGTGGCGTCGCTCACGGCGCCCGATGCGCCGGCGCCCCCGGCCAACGCGGCCAATGCGGCCACCAGGGCGGCGCCGGCGACGGTGGTGGCGGCGACCAGCGCCAGCTTGCGGGATGTGTTCATCGTGGGTTCCTCGTTGGGTATGCGATGGGGCGGACTATCGGGCCAGCAGCCTTTCCAGATACTTACCGAAGCGATGTCGTTCAAACGTCGTGACGGTAAGTGTTGCGTAAGACGACAAGGCCGAGCATGGCGTCTCCAACAACCCGAAAGACTTTCCATGCCCACTTCATTCTTCCTGCAGCGCCACCTGGCGCACGTATCGCTCGTCGCGGCGGCCATGCTCTGGACGCTGCCCGCGCTGGCCCAGCCGGGCGCCGGCGACGGCCCGCCGCAATCCTCCTGGGCGCTGGGCGTGGGCGCCATCACGCGCGACAAGGCCTATACCGGCATCGACCGCGACAATATGGCGATCCCCTTCTTCCAGTACGAGAACCGCTGGGTCTCGATCATCGGCCCGCAGGTCGGCTTCAAGCTCCTGAGCCTGGACCTGGCGCCAGCCCAGAGCCTGAGCGTCGACCTGGTCGCCCGCTACGACGGTAGCGGCTACGACGACGACGACATCGAGGACACGCCGATCCTGGCCGGCATGCGCGAACGGAAAAGCGGCATCTGGGCCGGTGCTAAAATCGAATGGAAGACCGACTGGGTCGACATCAGCGCCGAAGCGCTGGGCGACGCTTCCGGCAACAGCAAGGGCAAGCGGTTCAACCTCGGCGTGGAGAAGACATGGCATATCGGCGAGCGCGTGATGATCACGCCGCGCGTGGCTGCGAGCTGGCAAGACAAGAAGACCGTCGATTACTATTACGGCGTGCGCGCCGACGAAGTGCGCGCCGGGCGTGCGTTCTACCAGGGCGAGTCGGGGGTGAACGCCGAGGTGGGCGTGCGCGGCATGTATCTGTTCGATCAGCGCCATTCGATGTTCGTCGACCTCGAGGTGACGCGCCTGGCGAAAGAAATCAAGGACAGCCCGCTGGTCGACCGCTCGACCGAGAACCGGGTGTTCGTCGGCTACCTGTACCGGTTCAAGTGATGATCCCTGAAATGAGTCTGCAGTGAGCCGCGTCCTCCTGATCGAAGACCACGAGCGCCTGGCCGGGCTGATCGCCAAGGGCCTGGCGGCGGCCGGCATCGCGGTCGACGTGGCCACGCGCATCGACGGCGCCTGGGCATCCTTGCAACAGATGTCCTACCAGGCCCTGATCCTCGACCGCGGCCTGCCCGACGGCGATGGGCTGGCCCTGCTGCGCAAGATGCGTGCGGCTGGCCTGGGCATTCCCTGCCTGGTGCTGACGGCGCGCGAAGCGCTGCACGACCGCGTGCAGGGCCTCGAGGCCGGCGCCGACGACTACCTCGCCAAGCCGTTCGCGATGGACGAGATGGTGGCGCGGGTGCGCGCGCTGCTGCGCCGTCCGGTGGAGTTCCGGCCACTTGAACACGCCCATGGCGACCTGGCGCTGCAGCCGGACGCCGACCTGCTGTGCTGCGGCGCCGAGCGCATTTCTTTGGCCCCGGCCGAGATGCAGATCATGCTGCTCCTGCTGCGCAAGCACGAGACCACCGTACGCCGCGGCGCGCTGGAGGCCGCGGCCTGGGGCCTGAACGAGGCGGTCACGCCGAACGCCCTCGACGTGGCCCTGCACCGCCTGCGCCGCAAGCTGGCGGCGATCGGCTCGCGTCAGCGCATCGTCAACCTCAGGGGCGTGGGCTACACCCTGCGCGAAGACGATGCGGCTCAATAGCATCCGCCTCAAGGTCGTCATGTCCTTCATCGCCGGCACCCTGCTCAGCGTGGTGCTGATCGTGCTGGTCGTGGCCCTGGCGCTGCAGAGCGATGTGCTGGCGCGGATGGACATGTCCGACATGGCCGAGGAGCTCTCGTCCAAGATCGCCCTGGACCGCGACGGCAAGCCTTACCTCGAGTCCGAGGACCATCCCGACATCGAGTGGGCCTTCGACAGCCTGGGACGCGAGGTCGCCTACCGGGTCGTCGACGGCGCCGGCAACGTGGCGCTGCTGTCCGACGCCGGCCGGCGCTTCTGGCCGGACGGCCTGCTGCCGCGCGGCGCCGGCCCCGAACGCTTCGATTTCGAACGCGACGGGGTGGTCTTCTTCGCCGCCACCGAACCCATCGCCGCCAGCGGCGACACCTGGTTTCTGCAGGTCGCCGTCAGCAACCGCATGATGCACCTGCTGCACCGCGTCGCCGTGCCGCTGGTAGGGGCCGGCATCGCCCTGTTCACGCTGGTGCTGCTGGTCGCCTTTGGCCTGTGCACCTGGATCACCCTGCGCTACACCCTGCGGCCGCTGCAGGACGTGTCGGCGTCGGCGGCGGGCATCTCGCTGCACTCGATGCATGCGCGCCTGCGCGCCGATGCCGTGCCAGGCGAGATCGCGCCGCTGGTCGACAGCTTCAACCGGGTGCTTGAACGCCTCGAGCAGGCCTACCGCGCGCAGCAGGAGTTCCTGGCCAATGCAGCGCACGAACTCAAGACGCCGCTGGCGATGATCCGGGCCCAGGTCGAGCTGGGAGTCGAGGGCGAGGCGGACCGCGCCGCCCTGTTGAAAGACGTCGCCTATATGTCGCGGCAGGTGCAGCAACTGCTATTGCTGGCCGAGGCCAGCGAGGCGACCAATTACGAATTCGGCACGGTGAGGGTCGGGGAGGTCGCCGATGAGGCGATCGCTTATCTGCAGCGCATGGCCGAAGCGGGCGACGTGAAGCTGGCGGTGTCCACGGTGGACGATGATCTGGAATGGCGGGCCGACCACGGCGCGCTGTTTACGCTGTTGAAGAACCTGCTGGAGAATGCGATCGAGCATGCGCCGGCTGGGTCGATGGTGAGCGTGGAGATCGTGGCCGACGGATTGTGCGTGCGCGACCACGGGCCGGGCGTCGAGCCGGCGCAGCTGGCGCTGCTGTTCGAACGTTTCTGGCGTGGGCCGCATCGGCGCGACCTTGGGGCGGGATTGGGGCTGTCGATCTGCCAGGAGGTGGCGCGGGCGCATGGCTGGCGGTTGGCGGCAGAGCGGGCCGAGCCGGGCCTGCGGTTTACATTGTCAGCCTAAATGCGTCGTTCCTGCCACTGGCAGGAACGACTCCCCGCGAAGTGATGTGACCCCTTGAAGTGAGACTCCACTTCAAGGGGTCTTATGAAGTACGACGAGCAGTTCAAGTTTTCAGCCGTTGAGGCCTACTTGGTCGGGCCAGCAGGCTTCACCAAAGTAGCACAGCAATTCGAAATTTCAGCATCATTGTTGCGCTCGTGGGTATCGCGCTACCGCCTTCATGGCATAGCCGGGCTAGCGATGAGAGTCTGGAGCGCTCACAGTGCCGAGTTCAAGCTGTCGGTCCTGAAACACATGTGGGACAATGCGCTGTCCTATCGACAGACCGCAGCTGTGTTCAATCTTCCTAACGCATCCCACATCGGCGAATGGGAGCGGCGGCACAAGCAAA
>Ga0265780_10011951_pt1 | contig 10221 bp, 10 predicted proteins | sample P1T30metagenome_FD_192432 | JGI IMG/M metagenome (GOLD analysis project Ga0265780, IMG submission 192432) | Plant litter microbial communities from East Loma Ridge, Irvine, California - P1 T30 | ecosystem: Environmental > Terrestrial > Plant litter > Unclassified | place: USA: California... | reverse complement strand
ACATCATGATGGAACTGGGCAGCTCGGACCGCCCGGTCGACCTGGTCGAGGAAGGCGTCGATTGCGCGGTGCGCGGCGGCGACCTGTTCGACGACAACCTGATCGCGCGCCGCGTCGGCGTGATCAATTTCGTCACCGCGGCCTCGCCCGGCTATCTGGCACGCTACGGCACGCCGCGCCATCCGCACGAGCTCGAGCGCCATCGCTGCGTCAAATATTTCTCGGCCAAGACCGGCAAGACCTACGACTGGGATTTCCAGCGCGGCGAAGAAAGCGTCGAGCTGCCGATGCCGGGCGTGATCGCGCTCAACGATTCGAATGCCTACGTGCGCGCCGGCACCGCGGGCCTGGGCATCATCCAGATGGCCGACTACCTGCTCGACCAGCATGTGGAGACCGGACGTTTGGTGCGGATACTGGGCGACTGGGCCAGCCGGCCGCTGCCGGTGCACATCGTGTATCCGCAAAACCGCCATCTGTCGGCCAAGGTGCGCGTGTTCGTCGAATGGGTGTCGGATCTGTTCGCGCGCCATCCGCACATGCAGATCGGCGCCTTGCCGCAACTGGAACCCAGCGATGAAGAGGCGACGGTGACGGTGTGATCGGTGGGTGTAGAATCTTTCTCACTAATAAGAGAATTTCATCAGGAGACACCATGGCCCAGCCACGCCAGATCGACATGCTGCTCGAACAGTACGCCGACAGCCACCGCAATCCCACCAACGAACTGATCCATTTTGTGTGCGTGCCCCTGATCGTGTTCACGCTGCTGGGCATCCTGTGGAGCGTCCACCCGCTGCTGGCCTGGGCCGCCGGCCTCGCCGCGCTCGCCTACTACGGCAGGCTGTCGATGCCGTTCGCGGCCGGCATGCTGGCGATGTTCCTGGGGATGATGATCCTGCTGTCGCTGATGCCGCCGATGACGGTGCTGCCGCTGTCGATCGCGATCTTCGTGGTGGCCTGGATCGGCCAGTTCATCGGGCACAAGATCGAGGGCAAGAAACCGTCTTTCCTGGACGATGTGCGTTTTTTGCTGATCGGGCCGCTGTTCGTGCTGGGCTTTTTGTATCGCCGCCTCAAGTTGGCTTACTGAGCTGGCCTGTTGCGCCGGTCGGTTGATCCTGCCCGCATAAGCAGCCTCGTGCGTTGCGCACGCCCTCTTGTGAAAAGCGTAAGCTGACATCATCTGCTGACTATAGCTAGTTGATTGGAGCACATATCATGAACCGCGCGCTTACCCTCCCCTTCGCCCTTGCCTTTGCGGGCATCCTCGCCGGCTGCGCCACGCCCCCCGAATCGGGCAGCGTGTACAGCGCCTACCAGACCCAGAACGAACAGACGGTGCGCCTGGGCGTCGTCGAATCGGTCCGCAACGTCACCATCGCCAATCCGGACAGCGGTACCGGCACCGTGGCCGGCGCCGCACTCGGCGGCCTGGGCGGCTCGCAGATCGGCAGCGGCAACGGTTCGGCCGCGGTCGGCATCCTCGGTGCCGTGGCCGGCGGCATCATCGGCAACCGCATCGAAAACAATGCCAATCACCGCCCCGGCTTCGAGATCACGGTGCGCCTCGAGAATGGCGAACTGCGCTCGGTGACCCAGCTGGCCGATGAAGCCTTCCGTCCTGGCGAGCGCGTGCGCCTGCTGAGCAATGGCTACACGACGCGCGTGACGCATTAAGCCTGCATCCATGCCGTAATTGATGCACCAAAGTAATCGCGAAAGCACGTATACTTTCGCGATGCCTTCCTACGTCCTCTTCACCATTGCCTCCCTGATCTGGGGATCCACCTTCTGGGCCATCACGCTGCAACTGGGCGAAGTTCCGCCCGCGGTCTCGGTCGTCTACCGTTTTGCATTGGCATCAAGCGCGCTGTTTGCCTGGTGCCTGCTGCGCGGCGACAAGCTGCGCCTGCCCTGGCGCGTGCAGCGCTGGACTTTATTGCAGGGCTTCTTCACCTTCGGTCTGTCGTACGTCTGTACCTACAACGCCGAACAGTTCGTGGTGTCGGCGCTGGTGGCGGTGCTGTTTGCGCTGATGGTGTTCTGGACGCCGATCTGCGCCCGCATCGCCTTCGGCACGCCGATCGCGCACCGCACCTGGGGTGCGGGTATCGCCGCGATTGCCGGGGTGTCGCTGCTGTTCTGGCATTCGATCGAGGGGGCGCTGCATGACATCCACCAGGGCGGCCAGGGCCACTTCATCCTCGGGCTGGTGCTCGGCATCGGCGCCTCCATCGCCAGTGCGGCCGGCAGCATCGTGGTCGGCAAGGTGCGCGAGCAATCGACCAACCTGATGCTGACCACCGGCTGGTCGATGTTCTGGGGCACCTGCATGGTGGCCATCTGGTGCCTGGCGACCGGCCAGGAATTCATCATCCCGCGCGCACCGAGCTACGTGTTCGGCCTGCTGCACCTGTCGATCTTCGGCTCGGTGGTCGCCTTCATCTGCTATTTCACCCTGATCAACCGCATCGGCTCCAACAAGGCCGTGTACATCGGCGTGATCACGCCGGTGATTTCGGTGCTGCTGTCGATCAAGCTCGAACACTACCGCCCCGGCCCGATCGAATGGCTGGGCATGGCGGTCTGCCTGGGCAGCGTCGCCTGGGCGCTGCGCGCGCCGGCGGCCAAGCCGGCCCTGCAACCTTCAACCGACGTCCAACTGAACAATCCAATCGAAACGCCATGAACACTGCAACCGATACCGGCAGCACCTTCGCCATCCGCCCCGCCACCCCGGCCGACGTCGTCCCCATTCACGCGATGATCATGGAACTGGCCGTGTTCGAAAAACTCGAGCACATGGTGGTCAGCAGCGAAGCCCTGCTGCACGACGGCCTGTTCGGCGCGCGTCCGGGCGCCGAAGCGATCGTCGCCGAAGCCGACGGCGAGGTGGTCGGCTTTGCCCTGTTCTTCCACAATTTCTCGACCTTCCTCACGCGGCGCGGCCTGTACCTGGAAGACCTGTACGTGCGCCAGGCGCACCGCGGCAAGGGCTACGGTGGCCGCATCCTCAAGCACCTGGCGCGCATCGCGGTCGAGCGCGAATGCGGCCGCTTCGAGTGGTCGGTGCTGGACTGGAACACGCCGGCGATCGAATTTTACAAGAGCATGGGCGCCGAGATCCTGCCGGACTGGCGCATCTGCCGCGTGACCGGCGCGCCGCTGGCGGCGCTGGCCGCAGTCACACCGGCCTGAACCCTGCCCGCAAAGAAAAAACCCACGGGCTGCTTCGCAGCGCGTGGGGAACCCATTCGTCAAATGGGGAGGGGAGACTTGAATCCAACGGCCCCAATATAAGCCTCGACCCACCCTGTTCGGGCATTCCTTACAAATGCTTACCTCGGTAACAGAACGCTAAAATAGTCAACAGGCGGCCACCTGCGCACGCTTGAGTGATCACAAATGCAATAACGCACTGTGCATGACAATGTCCCTTCCAGACGAGGGCAAGCTTATGAAAACCAGCGCCAGTTCAGGTGCAACATTGCGTGCAGTATCGCGTGCAACACCGCGGCCATTACCCCATACCGTCACCCATGTGACATTGCGTGCGCTGCCGCAGCCATCGCGCGCCATTGGCATTACCGGGCGCCTCTATCGGTCCTGGATGCGTGCCTGGCTGCGCTACCGGCTCGATACCTGTACGCGCTGCCTGCACACGATCGCGGCACAGCGCGAAAACGACTTCCACGCCGAGCGCATGCTGCACCGGGAAATGTCGGCGACGCGTTCGCGGCTGCAGTCGCTCTAGATAAGTACGGTCGCGCTTGATAGGTGTAGGCGCTGCTTGCGTTCGCTGATTGTGCTCGGTAATCGCGTTATGTGATCGGCTGCGTCAGCGGCTTCTGCGTGCCAGCAGGCGTTCGAAGGTTTCGAAGCCGGCCTGGGTCAGCAGTGCCAGCAGCGCGGCTGGAATGGCGCCGGCCAGCAGCATGTCGTTGTCGTTCAGCGCCAGCCCGGTGGTGATGCGTTCGCCAAAGCCGCCGGCGCCGATGAAGGCGGCAATCGTGGCCGTGCCCACGCTCATCACCGCCGCCGTCTTGACGCCCGCCAGGATCACCGGCGCCGCCAGCGGCAGCTCGACCGTGCGCAAGGCCTGGGCCCGCGTCATGCCCAGCGCCAGCGCCGCCGTGCGCAAGCCGGCCGGCACCTGCAGCAGGCCGGTGCAGGTGTTACGCACGATCGGCAGCAAGGCATAGGCGCACAAGGCCACCAGCGCCGGCACGGTGCCGATGCGGCCGAGCAGCGGGATCAGGATCGCCAGCAGGGCCAGCGAAGGCACGGTCTGCAGCATGCCGGCCAGCGCCAGCACCACCTGGCGCAAACGCGGCACCAGCGCCGCCAGGATGCCGAGCGGGATGCCCGCCAGGCAGCCGAGCAGCACGGCTGCGCACACCAGCAGCAGGTGCTGGCGCGCCAGCGTGCCGAAACCGTTGCCGAAGGTTTTGGCGAGCAGGCCGTCGCGTGTCGGAGTCGTTGTAGCAGCGTTGGCGTCACGGGTAGGGTGGACGGGTTTCCCGTCCACGCGTTCAACGCCGGTGTGCGTGGACACGGTATCGTCTTTGCCGGCGATCCACGCCTTTGCAATCGCCGCAAAACTTTCGCCGTCCAGCTCCGCCGCGGCATTCATGGCAATCATGGCATCGGCCGAAATGCGCCCTTCCAGCCGCCCGATGGCATGCCAGGCAGCCGGAAAACGCCGCGGCAGGTCGAGCCGGTACAGCAGCACCGCATCGTAGCGCGGGAAGTAGTGCAGATCGTCGTCCAGCACGCGCAAGCCGTACTGGCGGATCTTGGCATCGGTGGAATAGATGTCGGTGACGTCGATCTGGCGCTGCGCCAGCGCCTCGTAGGCGATGCCGTGGTCGAGGCCGCGCGGCGTCTGCTGCAGGCCGTAGCGCCGCGCCAGGCCGGGCCAGCCGTCGGCGCGGCCCAGGAATTCGTGCGACAGGCCGATCTGCATGCCGGGGCGGCGCGCCAGGTCGGACAGGCGCGTGATGCCGCCATCGCCCGCATCATGGCCGCGCATGGCCAGCGCGTAGCCGTTGGAAAAGCCGAGCGGCACCGCCACGCCCAGGCCCAGCGGCTGCAGCGCCGCGCGCATCTGGTCGATGGTGGTGGGCTGCGGGTTCTTGAGGATTTCGAGGTCGATGGTGCCCAGGTATTCCGGATAGACGTCGATGGCGCCCGAGCGCAGCGCCGCCAGTACGATGGCGGTGTTGCCGAGGCCCTGGCGGTGCTCGGCGGGGCCCGCCGCGGCGGCGGTCCGGGTCAGGATCTCGCCCAGGACATACGACTCGGTAAAGCGCTTGGAGCCGACGCGCAGCACGTCATCGGCCAGTGCCGGGTTCAGGAAAAGCAGGCCGGTCCAGGCCAGTACCAGCATGGCAAAGCGACGCATCACACGCTCCATCGATCGAGCGCCCAAGCATACCCGATCATGGCTGAGCAAGGCGCGTCCGGCTGGGTGGCTGGCGGCGCATGTGGCCGACGCATGGCCGAACTCAATTGATCAGTTAAAGCTGCTCAATCGAGTACTACCTCGGGTGCCCGCGGCACGCCGCCATTCACCACCAGCCGGCACGGCCGCGCCCCCAGCGCATACGCCAGGTCGGACGGCCGCGCCACGTCCCACAGCGCCAGGTCGGCGCGCTGGCCCGGTGCCAGCGTGCCGATGTCGCTGCGGCCCAGCGCACGCGCCGCGTGCACGGTGCAGCCGCGCAGCGCTTCCTGCGGCGTCAGGCGCCACAAGGTGCAGGCCAGGTTCATCGCCAGCAGCAGGGACGTGAGCGGCGAGGTGCCGGGATTGCAGTCGGTGGCCAGCGCCAGCGGCACGCCGGCAGCGCGCAGCGCGTCCAGCGGCGGCATCTTCGTCTCACGCAGGAAATAATAGGCGCCCGGCAGCAGCACCGCCACCGTGCCGGCACGCGCCATCGCCGCGATGCCCGCGGGCGACAAATATTCCAGGTGATCCGCCGACAGCCCGCCATACGCCGCCACCAGCGCCGCCCCATCCTGGTCCGACAGCTGTTCCGCATGCAGCTTGACCGGCAGGCCGAGCCACTTCGCGGCGGCGAACACGCGCGCCGTCTGCGCATGCGTAAAACCGATGCGCTCGCAAAAGGCGTCGACCGCGTCGACCAGGCCTTCGGCCGCCAGTTCGGGCAGCATGCGCTCGCACACGGCGTCGATGTAGTCGTCGGCGCGGTCTGCGAACTCGGGCGGCAGCGCATGGGCGCCGAGGAAAGTGGTGTGCACGTTCACCGGCAGCAGCCGGCCGATGCGGCGCGCCACGCGCAGCATCTTGGCTTCATCAGGCAGCGTGAGACCGTAGCCGGACTTGATCTCGAGCGTGGTCACGCCCTCGGCCAGCAAGGCGCGGATGCGCGGCAGGCTCTGGCGGAATAAATCGTCTTCGGAAGCGGCGCGGGTGGCGCGCACGGTGGACAGGATGCCGCCGCCCGCGCGCGCGATGTCTTCGTAACTGGCGCCGTTCAGGCGCGCTTCCCACTCGCCGCCGCGCTCGCCGGCGTGGACGATGTGGGTGTGGCAGTCGACCAGCCCCGGCGTCATCCAGGCGCCGCCGCAATCGTGGACGGCGGCCGCAGGCGGCGCGTCACGTTGTGGACCGAGCCAGGCGATGCGGCCGTCGCGCACGGCCAGCGCGGCATCCTGCAGCTCGCCATCGTCACCGTCAACCCCGTCCACCATCGTGGCCAGGCGCACGTTGGTGAACAGCAGGTCGACGGGCTCAGTCATCGTAGTGGCCGTCTTCGTTGTCCAGGTCGTCCTCGTCGTCGTAATAATGGATGTCGACGATGAAGATCATGCCCTGGCCCGCGTCCAGCTTCCAGACCGTGCCCTGGTCGAGCAGCATGGCGTCGTAGCGCACCATGGCGATGCGCTCGTCGTCGCTGCTCAGTTCCAGGCTCTCGCCTTCGGCCAGGAACAGCACGGTCACCGGGGCGCGCGCGACGAAGGTCGAGGGGCCGTCCAGGCGGCGCCGGCCGAAGCTGTGGTAGCAGCGGTCGGTGCGCGTCATCGCGTTGAAGTCGGTGGTGGTGCCGCGATTCAGCTTGGCGCTCACCTGTGCGTCGCCTTCGAAGCTGACCACCGGCTCGGCCGCCGACACCAGGGCCGGTTCGCCGTCGATGTCGAGCGTCACGCCATGGCCGTCGACCAGCGCCAGCGTGCGGTCGACGCCAGGGAACACGGAAAACGGACCGTCGGCGCCGATGGTCGCCAGGCTCACGCGCCAGTCGAAGTCGGTGAAGCCGGCATCCGGCGGGAACACGGCAATCTCGGTCGTGCTGCCGCCGCCGTTTTTCCACGGGACCGGGCACAAGCCTGCAAACGGAATCAGCATCGTCATTGCTATTACCTCAGCGAATTTTTTCTTGGCACACCGCATCCCGGGGCCAGCGCGGCATCGAACTGCAGTGATTAAACCCCAGGCTTCAGGCTTCGCGCAACTGGCGCAGTGCAGTCTTGTAGCGGACGGCGATGGCGTCCTGGTCCGGATGGCGGCCCTTGCGCACGGTCCAGCGGCCGCCGGCCAGCACGTCGCGCACCAGATTGTCGTTGCCGCAGAACAAAAAGCGGCCTAACACATCTTCAGGCGCGGCGCCGTCGAGGTTGGGATGATCGCCGTCCAGCACCAGCAAGTCGGCGCGCCGGCCGGCTGCCAGCACGCCCAGGCGGCGCCCGCTGGCCTGGGCGCCGCCCAGCAAGGTTTGTTGCCACAGGAAGGCGGCGACGTCGCGCTGGCCGGCGCTCGTGGTACCTGCTGCGCTGACGGCGACGTTGCGGCGCTGGTGCAGCAGGCGCTGGCCGTATTCGAGCCAGCGCAATTCTTCGACCGGGCTCTGGGACACATGGCTGTCGCTGCCGATGCCGAAGCGTCCGCCGGCCGCAAGGTAGGGCGCCAGCGGGAACAGGCCGTCGCCCAGGTTGGCTTCGGTGGTCGGGCACAGGCCGGCCACCGCGCCGCTGGCAGCCAGCGCCGTCACCTCCGCGTCCGACAGATGGGTCGCATGCACCAGGCACCAGCGCGCATCGACGTCCGCCTGGTCGAGCAGCCACTCGACCGGGCGGCGGCCGGTGGCATCCAGGCACTGGCGCACTTCGAGCGCCTGCTCGGCGATGTGGATGTGCAGTGGCCGGCCGCCAGGCAGCGCTTGGGTGAGTTCCTTCAGCTGCGCGATCGAGACTGCACGCAGCGAATGCGGCGCGGCGCCGACTTCCAGCTGCGGGCCGCGCAGCTTGTCCAGCGCCTCGACGATGCGCAGCACCAGCGCCGGATCGCTGCGGAAGCGCCGCTGTTCGGGTTTGAGCGGCGCCGCCCCGAAACCGGCATACGCATACATCACCGGCAGCAGCGTCAGGCCGATGCCGGCCTGGCGGGCCGCCGCGGCGATGCGGCCTGCCGTCTCGGCCGGATCGGCGTACGCGGCGCCGTCGGTATCGCGGTGCAGGTAATGGAATTCGCAGACGGCGGTGTAGCCGTGGCGCAGGCATTCGACGTACAGTTGCGCGGCCACCGCTTCCATCTGCCCGGGCGTGATGCGGTTGGCGAAGCGGTACATCAGCTCGCGCCAGGTCCAGAAGCTGTCCGGCGCGCCGCTGTCGGGCGTGTCACTTTGCAACCCGCCTGCCCGCTCGGTCAGCCCGCCGAGCGCGCGCTGGAAAGCATGCGAGTGCAGGTTGATCATGCCGGGCAAAACGTAATCCGCCTGCGCCACATCCTGCGGCGCCGCGGCATCCGGCTCCACGCGTACCAGGTCGCCGGCGCCATCCCACGCGATCAGCACGTCACGCCGCCAGCCGTCGGCCAGCAGCGCATGGCGGGCGAACAGCGCAGCGCCGCTGCGATTCACGCGCGTACCCATGCCAGCGCCGCCGCCATCGATTCGCGCAGCAGCGGCTGGACCCGGGACGCCACGTCGGGACGGTAATCGAAGGGCGGCGCTTCATTCATGTACAGGCACTGGCACATCTCGAGCTGGATCGCGTGCACGCCGCGCGCCGGGTCGCCGTAGCGGCGCGTGATGTGGCCGCCCTTGAAGCGGCCATTGAAGACGAAGGAAAAGCGCTCCTGGGCTGCGGCCACGTTCATGAGCGCGCCCTGCAGCTGCAGCGAACAGGACCTGCCGTCGGCAGTGCCGAAGTTCAGGTCGGGCAGGCGGCCGTCGAAAAAGCGCGGCACCCGGGAGGCGATCGAATGCGCATCCCACAGCACCACGCGGCCGTGCAGGGCCAGCAGGCGATCGAGCTCCGCCTGCAGCTGGTTGTGATACGGCCGCCAGTAGCGTTCCAGGCGGCGTGCGGTTTCCGTGGCATCCGGCGCGCGCCCCGGCAGGTACAGGGGCTCGCGCGTAAAGGTGTCGACCGGGCACAGGCCGGTGGTGTCCTGGCCAGGGTATAGATTGGTGTCTTCCGGCGGGCGGTTCAGGTCGATCAGGTAGCGCGACCAGCGCGCCGCCAGGGTCGAGATGCCCATCTCGTCGGCAAAGTCGTAGACCCGGGCCAGGTGCCAGTCGGTATCGGCCCGCACCGCCGCGCTGGGGGCGTAACGGTCGGCGACTTCGTCCGGGATGTCGGTGCCGCCGTGCGGGATCGACAGCAGCATCGGCATCGAACCCGGTGTAAACCTGAAATCCATCGCGCCCCCTTCGCTTGTGATCAGTCGGTATGCAGTGCCACGAACAAGTCCTTGCATGCGGCGGACAGTTCGCCTTCCATCACCATCCTGCGCGCCGCCTCGATGTCGGGTGCGAAGAAGCGGTCCTCGTCGAAGGGCGCCACATGGCGGCGCAGTGCGGCGTGCACGTGCTCCAGGTGATCCGAGCTGGCCAGCGGCCGGTGGAACTCGATGCCCTGCGCCGCCGCCAGCAATTCGATGCCGACGATGACACCGGTATTCTGCGCCATCTGGCCGAGGCGACGCGCCGCGAAGGTCGCCATGCTGACATGATCTTCCTGGTTGGCCGAGGTCGGCAAGCTGTCGACACTGGCAGGATGGGCCAGCGACTTGTTTTCCGAGGCCAGCGCGGCGGCGGTGACGTGGGCGATCATGAAGCCGGAATTCACGCCCGGCTCGCGCACCAGGAAGGGCGGCAGGCCGGACAGGGTGGCGTCGATCAGCAGCGCGATGCGGCGCTCGGCCAGCGCGCCGATTTCGGCGATGGCCAGGGCCAGCGTGTCGGCGGCAAAGGC
>Ga0265780_10011948_pt1 | contig 10223 bp, 9 predicted proteins | sample P1T30metagenome_FD_192432 | JGI IMG/M metagenome (GOLD analysis project Ga0265780, IMG submission 192432) | Plant litter microbial communities from East Loma Ridge, Irvine, California - P1 T30 | ecosystem: Environmental > Terrestrial > Plant litter > Unclassified | place: USA: California... | reverse complement strand
GTACCAACCATCTTATTTATTGGTAAAGAAGACAGAACCATCATTGGCAAAGCGTTACTAAGCGACGACCAAAAAGTTATACATGGTCAGTACAAATTTTTAGGAAAAAATACCGCAGTAAAAATACCTGGCGCTAAAATAGTAGAATTCGAAGCTTGTGGCCACATTCCTCACATCGAGATTATGACCGAGTTTTTGGTTGCATTAACAGGAAGCTTATAGGAAGTTAATTGATTTCTTTGCCGGTTATTTTGTTAATGCCTTCCATATCGAAATCAATATCCTGATTTACAGCTTTCATTTTGCCGTACAATTCTATGCGGGTATGACTGCTTAAAATTATGCCTGTTCTTATGTCTATCTGAGCATCGCCAACATTCATGCCTTTTAAGTCTGTTTGCATTTTACTACCCATACTGTCAAAATCTCCTTTCGAAACCAAATTTCCTTTAATGCTTAGGGTAGCAACATTGTCTTTTACTTCCTTTAAGGTATAGGTAGTTGCCGTTTCAATGGGCATGGTAATTTGCACCTTTGTGTTTACAATCCAGCTTTCGCCTATTTTAACAGGCTTGTCAGCAAACATTCTGAATGATGATTCCATGGTCTGTCTAATCACCTCTGCATTAAACTGCTTTTCTAACGAAAGTTTTATTTGCTTCAATTGTGTGGTATCTTTTGTCATTTTTGAGGCAATGTTATCAACCATTTTATCGGTTCCGGAAACAGATTTGATGGCACCGTTAGGTGCCAGAACCATGCTAAAACTCGCATTTCTAAGACCGGAAAACGGATTTATTTTTCCAACTTCATCTTTGTCCGAATCGAGAATAAGTTCGTTACCCATGCCAACCGATTTTATTGTTAGGCGCCTATAGGTTACTTTAATATTTTTGTCGACCCCTTTTAAAGCAGCTATATCAAAAATGTAATCCGTACCCACGTTTTGGATGTAGCTAAGTTCCTTACCATCAACTTTTTGATTAATTATCTGATCAGAACTTATTGTATAGCTGTACTTTTTTCCTGGCGGATAATCTTGTTTTAGCAGATACGCTTTTTGTGCAAAAGCGTTAAAAGACGAAATTAGGATTACGAAAAAAATAAGCTTTTTAAACTGTTTCATTATTAATAATTTATTTTACTATCCAGCCGGCTGTTGAGCAAAAATCCGGCTGAGCTGATGGTACAAATCAGGGTGTTTTTCTTTTAAAAGTTCAGGCTTTTCGAAGAAATACTCAGACACGACTGCAAAAAACTCTGCCTGATTTGTAATGGCATATGGATTTATATCTGATTTATTATCCCCAATACGTTCCATTTCTTCATGCATCATTTTCACCCATGGTAAGGTATATTCGTGTCCTATCAGGTTTTCAGGAATGCCATCCGTTGCACCGTCAGATTTATCTAAAAGATGTACAAATTCGTGAATTGCAGTGTTTTCTTTGCCCGCACTTTTCGAAAAACCATGCCTTAGAGCAGAGCGTGACAAAATCATTTGTCCGTTCATATAACCACTTCCAACCATGCCCATAATGTTTCTTTCGCCGCCCTCAAACTCAAAATCTTTGTTGAAAGTATCAGGATAAAGCAAAACGCTTGTAAGATTTTTATATTGCCAATCGGTAAAACCAAAGATGGGAATTACGGCGCTGGAAGCAATTAACAACTCATCGAGCGTTGTCATTTCCACACCAACACTTTCAATTTTAACCGTGCTAAAAAATTCGGCAATTTTTTGTTCAAACCTCAACTTATCGGTAGAATCCAAATGGTGATAATAACCAACATAATCGTTTAAGATTTGTCTATCTGTTTCAGTCAAGGGTTCTACAGCAGGCTTTTTTTTCCGGAGAATAAAATATAAAGCGAGGAGGAATATGGGTATTAAGTACGCAAAAGGCAAAGAGTTCATAATTTTAAAACGATTAACTTCCGATGATTTCCAATTGAACCAACACGTCTTGCCTGGTAACCGGGTAAGGTTTGTTTTGAGTTAAGCTATCGTAAACCGCATCAAATAGTGGCAGGTAACTTCCGATCTCTGAAGGTATTAGCGTTTCAGTTTTATTCCCGTCTTCATCAATGGTGGTTAGTAAACCTTCTTTACCTTTCGGTTCAATGCCATAACCTTCATCAGTAAGTTTCATACCAGCAAGTAGCTGTTCTTCCTGTATATCCGCTCTTTGCTTGATAAAACTTCCATAAACACCGTGCAGCACAAAAGCTGCCTGAGGGTTAACCACAAGCATGCTCGAAGTTACAAATACATTAACGCTATCAGGATAGCTCAGTTGAATAGAGAAGTAATCATCAACCAAAGTATCTTTCCTGTTTTTCCCTAAAATTTTGTGGTAACTAAGGGGTTTTCCAAATAAACTGATTACCTGGTCGAGCAGATGCGGACCTAAATCATACAACAAGCCGCTCGCTTCGATGGCTTTTTCTTTGAAAGCTTTCGGCCCGATCACATTTCTATATCTATCGTAACGGAAATGCATCTCATTCAATTTACCTAGTTTTCCGCTTGCTAAAACCTTTTTTATCGATGCAAAATCACTATCCCAACGGCGGTTCTGATAGAAAAAAATCTGCTTGCCTACCTTATCGGCCAAATTGAACAATTCTACAGCCTGCGCTGTTGTTGCAGTAAAAGGCTTCTCTACAAGAATATGTTTACCCTGTTCTAATGCGGCTTTAGCATGTTCGTAATGGAGGTTATTTGGAGTATTAACAATTACCAACTCAATTTCTTCGTCTGCTAACAGTTCGTCAACGCTATTGTAACTTACCACATTTGGGTAATCTCTTTCAGCGTTTTTATTGCTGCGCTCAACTACAGCTTTTAAACTGAATCCATTGTGTGCATTTAGAAACGGTGCGTGGAAAACTTTACCCGACATGCCGTAAGCCAATAATCCTGCCGTAATTGTTTTGTTTGAATCAGTGCTCATAGGTTATAAATGTAACCAAAAAAATATTTCAGTGCGCAAGGAAATCCCTAAACGTTTTATTTTTACTTTTTAAAGTCAAAAACTTTGGCTTTTGCATACAGTCTTTGACCTTACTTCATTTTAAACATATCTTTGCACATATGAAACCAGCGGAGATTAACAGCAAGTGGAAAATTTTACAGGAGAGAATATCAAAAGAATTCGACTCAGACTTCCCTGATTTAAAAGTGATGCTGTTTTTAATTGGAGTGCAGGAATTAGGCAAAGGCCCGAAAAAATACAGCAAGCGCCAGAAAGAAGAATTAATGCACATTGCAACGTGCCGTTTGTTAAGCGAAATGGGTTTTTATGAGCTGGAAGGACTTGATCAGGACGGATGGCCACATTGGAAATTAGTCAAAGCGATTCCGCCCTATACCATGCTGGAGCAGGAATTGCTGATGAAATCTTTGGTGGTAAGCTATTTTGAAGATATCTATTCGTAGCAAAGTTCTCCAATTATAAACAGTTAACAATCTTTGCTGAAGGATTTACTAATTCAGAACTCGCAATTTAGTCGGATTAAAATAAAAAAACCCCGATGTTTTTGCACCGGGGTTGGATATATAATGACCTCATAGGTAGAGGGAATTGTAGTATTATCCTTGAGTTTTTGCTGTGTTTTTCAATGCATCGTTTGCAACGATTACAATTTCTACACGACGGTTAGCAGCACGACCAGCTTCAGTTTCATTATCTGCAATTGGTTCTGCAAAGCCTTTACCAATGGTAACTAACCTTGACGAAGGAACCCCTTGAGAAACAGCATAAGCTTTAACCGCAGCAGCTCTTCTTTCTGATAAGCCCATGTTGTATTGCTCAGTACCTTTGCTATCTGTATGGCCGATAATTTTAATATCGGTATCAGGATATTGATTTAATGAAGCTGCAAGGCTCTGTACATTTGTTTTAGCTGCATCTTTTAATGCTGTTTTATCAAAATCGAATAAAATTCCGCTATCAAATTTTACGATGATACCTTCACCCTCACGGATAACTTCTGCATTAGGAATTGCTTTTTGAATTTCTGCTGCCTGTCTATCCATTCTACGACCGATGAAAGCACCCGCAGTACCACCAATAGCACCACCAATTAATGCACCAACCGCTGTATTACCAGCTTTTTTGCCAATTAATGCACCAACTACACCACCCGCAGCCGCACCAATACCAGCACCTTTCTGTGTTTTAGTTAAACTATCACAGCTTTGAAATGCCATCGAACCAACTGCTAATCCTATACTTAATGTTGCTATTTTTACTTTTGAAATATTCATAATAATTTAGGTTTAATTTCCTTCGAATCCTTATTCAAACACAATGCCAAAAATCATTAGCTCGAAATATTAAATAGATTAAGCAACAATAGAGCTGAAAAGAATAATTTTCTACAACAAAAAAAAGCTTCAATATCTTGAAGCTTTTTGAATGTATTATTATTAGTACAAAACCTTAAGCAGAAAAGTAGCTTTCCAATTCTTTCAAAGTATTTTCGTCTGTTTTAAAGTCTTTGATTACCCTTCCTTTTTCTACTAAAATGATTCTGTTACAAACATCGGTAACGTGGTTTAAATCATGACTTGAAATAAAAGTTGTCATGCTTCCGCTTTGTGCTTTAAGCAAATTTTTCAAACGAATTTGAGTTGTTGGATCCAGGTTGGCGAACGGCTCATCGAGAATTAAAATTTCAGGCTTTTGCATTAGGGCAGCCGCAATACCAACTTTAACCTGGTTTCCTTTACTAAAATCGCGGATGTACTTCCCGCTGTTTAATATCTCGCCGTTAAAAAATTCTCCATATTGATTAAGGTAGGCCGAAACATCTGCCACACTTAAATCGTGCAAACTTCCGATAAAAATAAAATACTCTTCGGGCGTGAGATAATCTATCAGGAAACCCTCATCAAGAAATGACGCGGTGTAATTTTTCCAGTTATCATTCTGCATTACATTTTCACCTTTCGATAAAACTTCTCCTGCTGTTGGCCGGATTAAATCTAACAACATTCTAAAAAACGTTGTTTTTCCGGCGCCGTTATTACCTACCAAACCTACGGTTTCGCCAGCTTCGATATGCAAATCTTCGATGTTTACAACGGTTTTATCGCCATAAACTTTCTGTAAATTCTTAACTTCTAAAATCATAATTATTCTCTAAAGCCTTCGGCTATTTTATAACGTTGTAATTCTAATCTTTTTGCAATGTAATTAACCCAGAATCCACGCATCAAAAGCATGGCCAGGCCAAAAATGGAAACGGCAATTAAGCCCCAGTATGGCATATCAAGCGCACCGAAAGGAACATAAATTAATATCGGCGTAAGTGCATAAGGAAACATTAATAACCATTGGGTTGCACCTGTACCCTGATAATTAAAACTTGCCGCTTTGGTAATGTCCAGCCGTTTATAATTTAAAGTTGCCAAATAAAGCACCACAACAGTTCCAAAGCCTATGTTGTAAAGGTAAGCGGCAACATGAAGCAATAAGAGTTTAGGACTTAAAAAGCCGTAAAAACTGGCAAGCAAAGTAATCACGGTACAGCCAATTGTAAAAAGCAAAAACTTGGCCTTTATATAATCTTTAAAATTGATTTTGTTGGCAAGGATTCCATCGAAGTGGGCACTTTGCCAGGCAAACATAAACTGGCCATAAATAATTATGGAAATGCCTGTCATAAAAATTGCCCCGAACATCATTTGCCCGAACGCATCTCTGTCTATCGCTTTTTCTTTGTAGAAGATAAATCCGTAGAAGAGAAAGAAAAACCCCATAATAACCGAAGAACGGGGCCTTTTGTGGCGAAGAATTAACTTTAGCTCGAGGGCGGCAAGTTCACCTACTTTGCCAAAACGGTTTAAGAATGCATAATCTGTACTCGCCTTTTTCTCCTGTTTACTGCTTAACTCTTCAGTATACAAGTTTTTACGAAGGAAGGTAGCGTTTATGTAGAAAATGGCAATGGCTGCCAACGTAAAAATGAAACCGATGTAAGGTTTTGCCGCAATAGTTTTAAAAACGTAATCAGAAGCGGCCATTACCGAAATCACTTTGTAATATTCAAGTGCCGCAAGGGCAGCGAAAATTACCAGGCCAACAAGTGTATAAAGTACATTGCTAATAGATTTACGCTTAATGTAAAGGGCCAGGTAATTGTTAAAAACAGATAACGAAAGGATGGTAACAATATACATTAACGTTGGGAAAGCGCCATAAGTTGGCGCAATTTTCATGAAGCAAAATGGCCAGAACAGAAAAAATGGCCAAAGGTTAAAAGCCGAAAAAAGTGCCTTAACATTAAGAAAATTGATGATTTTACTTCTAGAAATTTTTAAATGAAGGTAGGGAATAATGCTTAAAGTTGGTAGCTCCTGAAGTTGCAGCCGCATAATAAAATCGAGCGCAAAATAGTACAGAATTAAGCCATTAAAGCTCTTTATCACATCTTGATTGGGGAATATTTTAGGCAAAATGAATTGCATTCCAAAACCTGCACCGAGGGCAAGCACAAGAAAATAAAGCATAAAAAAGCCGAGAACAATTTGCCCGGCAATACTACTGCCCCGATTCCTCGAACGCCAGAATGATTTCCATTGATGGCTTAAAAAAGTATTCAACATATATAGTTTAGGTATTAGTTCTGTTAATTAGTATTTGTTTTGGCTTAAATGTTACAGCTAATAGTTGTATTTATCTTTCCAGTTTTGCTTTAATTTTTCACGAAGCTTTTCTTCTGCCGGATTTTTGCCTGGATCGTACAGTTTAGTGCCGCTTATTTCATCAGGCAAATATTCCTGTGGTTCGAAATTTCCTTCATAGCTATGCGAATATTTATAATCTTTCCCATATCCAATGTTTTTCATGAGCTTGGTAGGTGCGTTACGGATATGTAAGGGAACGGGTAGGTTGCCGGTTTGCTTTACCAGGGCCTGTGCCTGATTTATGGCCTCATAAGATGCGTTGCTTTTTGCCGAGCTGGCCAGGTAAGTTACACACTGCGACAGAATAATTCTTGCTTCAGGATAGCCAATAACGTTAACCGCCGTAAAGCAGTTATTTGCCAGTAACAAAGCATTGGGATTTGCGTTTCCGATATCTTCCGAAGAAAGGATCAATAATCTTCTGGCGATAAATAATGGGTCTTCACCGCCTTCAATCATTCTTGCTAACCAATATACTGCAGCATTTGGATCGCTTCCGCGGATAGATTTTATAAAGGCGGAAATAATATCGTAATGTTGCTCGCCTGCTTTATCATAGAGGGCCAGATTTTGTTGCGCATGTGCAAGTACACTATCGTTGGTTAAAGTTATTTTATCTCCACCAATACCATTAACTGCAATTTCGAGTACGTTTAAAAGCTTTCGGGCATCTCCTCCACTTAAGCGAATTAGGGCCTCATGTTCCTTAATGGTGATGCTTTTTTTTGCAAGAACCGCGTCTTTCTTTATGGCAGTTTCGAGTAAACCAGCAAGTTCATCCTCTGTTAACGATTTTAAAATATAAACCTGACAACGGGATAGCAAAGCTGATATCACCTCGAAAGATGGGTTTTCTGTTGTTGCCCCGATTAAGGTAACCAAGCCACGTTCTACAGCACCAAGTAAACTGTCTTGCTGCGATTTACTAAACCGATGAATCTCATCAATAAACAGGATCGGCAAACCCAGGAAACTATCTTTTAAGGCAGCTGCTTTGTCAATTACCTCGCGGATATCTTTTACACCACTATTAATTGCGCTCAGGTTGAAAAATGGCCTGTCTAACGCTTGTGAAATAATATAGGCCAGTGTTGTTTTGCCAACACCGGGTGGCCCCCAAAAAATCATCGATGGTAACTGGTTGCTTTCAATAGCCTTACGCAAAACAGCACCAGCGCCCACCAGATGTTTCTGCCCAACGTATTCATCTAAGTTTTGCGGGCGCATTCTTTCTGCTAACGGAGCTTGGTTTTGCATAATGTAAATATATAAAAAATGCTCCTTGTAGCATACTCGTGCAAGTCCGAATCGCTAAAACTGCCTTAGTCGGTGGAGCTGTTTGTGTAAAAACTACAGAACTTATTGCTCGCAAAATGGAATTGTAATTCTGCGGGTAATATCCCTAAATCGTAGTAACAGATTCTACTCCTGTTAATATTTGATGTTTGGAAAATCGGTTCTGGCTTTGTTAAATTGATTTTCCATTTCTGTTGTCCAGCCAAAAGCTATTGTTGCTTGCGATTTAAGATTTACGCCTGCAGCACCACTCCAGAAGTGAACAAACTCTCCAAAGTTCATATCCCTGGTATATTCAGTACCGCTTGCGGGGAAGTTTTGAGACAACAAAACGAAAAATTTGTTTAAAGCCGCTGTCCCTCCATTGTTTGAATAAATTGGGTAAAACCAGTTCTTAAACCATTGCGTATTTGCTTTCGGAAAGTTATCGCTTGTGGCCATGCATTTGTTGTACCAGCGTTCGGCATCGGCTGCCATACCAAGGTTTTTATAAACATCATACTGATAAATTTCCATCCATTTACTATCGCCCCAAATTTTAAAAGCGGGTGAATTATGTTTTCCTTTAGAAGCGAATTCGACGATGTGGCCTACTTCGTGTGTAACGATGTCAATCTCCCCGGCGGTAAATCCTTCCCAGGCTTTCGAATCCAGGAGGCCAATGTCGATAACATTTCTATTGTCATGACTGGCTTCCAAATAATTAGATGGATGCCCGCCTGAATACTTTGCGGTATGAAAGATGGCATACAATTGTTTATCTGCACCGAAGTTGCCGTAAACCGTTTTTGTATACTGCCAAACTTTGGTTAAATAATCATTCGGCCATTTTACAGATTTATTAACATCATTATCATAAAAAACCTTTAAATCATCGTTAGAAAAAACATTAGTAAGCAATTGATTGTGTTCAAACCAATGCTCTTGCCAGGTTTCCTGCTTATCTGTTCCCTGGGTAACGGTGTTGTCTTTTTTACAAGCTGAAAGTGTCAAAAAAAAGGATACCATGCAGGCAATAGTTTGATAGTGTTTCATAACATATTATTTTGGTTCTTTTTATTAACGATTTATTTCGCCTAAATGTTTTATGCACAGATTGTAACATAGACTGTAAAGCGACAAACATTTTTTTACATCTTTGCGTTGATGAAATTACCTGCCATAAAAGGTTTTGATGAAGAAGCATTTAACAAGTATCTAAAAAATACAGGCTGGTTAATGTTTGGAAAGGTACTAAGCTTAATCGTAGGGCTATTCATCGCCAGGTATTTAGGCCCTGATCTCTTTGGCGATTTAAATTTCGGCCTTTCACTGGTGGCCATTTTGGCTGCAGTTGGGGCGTTAGGTCTCGATACCTTTATCATACGAGAAATTATCAAAGAACCTTCTAAAAGGGATGAAATTTTAGGCACCTCGCTTTGGCTGAGAATAGTTACAAACGCCGCCGCCATTCCGTTGGCAATGGCTATTTACTATTTTAGCCATAAGTTATCTTCAAGCCCCGGTGCACCGTTAACGGTAATGGTAGGCTTGCTTGCACTGGCTTCCTTTTTTAAATCATTTAACGTTATTGATGCTTATTTTCAATCGCAGGTTCAATCTAAATACGTTGTTCAGGTTCAAAATATTTGTTTAATTATTTCGGCAGCCGTAAAATTAATTTTAATCTACTTCGGTTTGCCATTAATATACATTGTATGCGCTCTGGTATTTGACGGATTTATTCTGGCACTCGGCTTAATTATCGTTTATCATAAAAGAGGTTTTGATATCTTTAAGTGGAATTTTGATTCCGGCAGGGCAAAATCACTCCTGAGACAATCTTCACCTTTAATTTTATCTGCAGTAATGGTTTCCATTTATATGAAAATCGACGTAGTAATGCTTAAGGGAGTTGGCAGCAAGGCGGTTGGCATTTACAGTGCCGCAGCAAACCTAAGCGAAGCATGGTATTTTATTCCCGTTGCTATAGTAACTTCAGTATTTCCGGCCCTTGTTAATGCCAGGAAAACCGATTTGGAACGCTACCATAAAAGGTTAGGCAATTTATACGATTTACTGGTTTACATCTGCCTTCCGGTTGGCATCTTTATTAGTTTTACAGCTAATTTCATCATTCATTTGCTATATTCTAACAAATACGAAGGCGCAGGTGCAATGCTTTCCATTCATATCTGGTCTGGAATATTTGTGTTTTTAGGCAGTGCAAGTTCGCAGTATTTAATCTCCG
>Ga0265780_10011947_pt1 | contig 10224 bp, 8 predicted proteins | sample P1T30metagenome_FD_192432 | JGI IMG/M metagenome (GOLD analysis project Ga0265780, IMG submission 192432) | Plant litter microbial communities from East Loma Ridge, Irvine, California - P1 T30 | ecosystem: Environmental > Terrestrial > Plant litter > Unclassified | place: USA: California... | reverse complement strand
TATCCTTAAAAGTAAATTCAATTATTGTTCCCGGGTAATGCAGCTGTTCCGGGTTCTCCTTTGCCGGATTAGAGGATGTGGCGGTATTATCAACGGAAAGATAGATCTTGAGCCCATCAGGTGACAAGGCGATATCCCGGTAGCGGCATTTATTATTAAAATAGCAGATCGTATCGCTGGTAACATGGTTACCCTGGTCATCCATTTTACAGCGAATAAGCTTATTGCCCTTGAGCGTGGGAATTAGCAGGGAGTGCTTCCATCCGGGAATAGCATCATAGGAATATACCGCAATACTGCTTGGCGCTTCGGAAGGCCACTCCTGCTTTTCTTCGCCGGTCAGCCTTTCTTTATACAGGCTCTTCAGGAACGAATTGGAATTTGGGTATAACGATACAATGGGATCACGGTAAACCTTGCCGATTTTTTTTGCATTTTGCTTTTCACTCTTTATAAGCGGATAGGTTGTGTTCCAGTCACCGGGCAGGGTGTTGTGTGCAGAAACGGAGGCGGCCAGCCCGTCATAATTGCCATCGGCATAACCGCTAATAAGCGGATGCCCGTAATTGTTCCCTTTTCCAATTATGTTTACTTCATCATCGGAAAATGGGCCGTGCTCTGTAGCATAAAGAAGACCTTTCCCGTTAATTACGGCGTACGCTAAACCCTGCGGATTGCGGTGGCCGAAGCTCCAGACAGCATTCTGGCTTTTCCCGTTAAAGGGATTGTCATTTGGTATCCATCCGTCATAGGCTTCAGTATCCGTATCGGGTTCACTATTGAAGCGCAGTATCTTGCCTTCGTAAGAATCTTTATCCTGGGCGTGGTTGGGTTGCCCAGCATTGCCGAACTGTCCTGCACCCATATCGCCGATACTGCAAAAAAGGTACAATTTACCATCCACTGGCGCCAGGGTAAGCCTGCCGCCATTATGGTCATTGCTCTGCGGGATGCTATCGCATAGTATGACCGGGCTAACCAGGTGTTGTGCTGCCATGTCATAATTATAGCGTACGATACGGCCACGAAACCGGCAGCCGCCATAATTGTCTGCACAACCTTTCCCATCCTTATCGGCCCCGTTAAAATGATAAATATACATGAGGTAGACGTAGGGCTTGCCCCTGAGCAATTCGGGGTGAAGCGCCATACCCATCAGCCCTCCCTGGGGCCATGGCTTTCCGCCGCTTTCTTTGCCCAATTTATCATACCTGGGAAACTCACGCTCTGCATTCAGGTCAAGGAGCACATTTTTTTTCCCGTCAGCCGGATTAATACGGCTCACCAGATAATTTTTAGATTCCGTTACCCATAAATGATCATCAGGCCCGTAGGTTATCTCCCAGGGATCGCTAAGGTTAGCAGCTACCAACCGCATACTGAATGTTTCGCCCATAGGGCCTGTAGCAGTCTGGGCAACTGAGAAGGAGGGCAATGCCAGGGGTAAAATCAATAGCATATATAGCCGCCTAAGCGAAGAATGTAAACAGGTAGGGTCAGGCATATCTTTTGGTATTAACTGGTCGGATTCGTTTCTGATCAGCCAGGAATTGTTTTTGTAAACATGTGCCGATTAGATAAAAGAGAGGCTTACCTTTCTTATATCTAAGAAACATCTTTGGTTTTCTTAAGATAGGCTTCAACTTCATCCCGTTGATTACCTACCACATCAATAGCAGCCTTAACCTGCTCGCGTGTCACATCAAGCTTTTGGGCAACATAGTCCAGTTCAAAATCTTCATCACCCGCTACCTTGGTGCGGTCACGGCCATCTCTTTTGTTTTATCGTCTGACATAAAATAAGTATTAAGGTTATTTACTTTTATAGGATTGCTTATTAGCGGCTGATTGTTCTTTTCTATTCATGTCCCGCGCATGCTTCAGCCCTGTGGCAATAGCAATGCCTTCTTCAGCGCCGTCTTTCAATAGCTCATTGGCTATTTCAACAGCTTTATCCCGGATTTCCACCGGTTGGTTCTTGTATGATGGCGGATAGTCGCCTTTGGCCCATGGCATAATATTTCAGTATTAATTCGACAATCATTTACTCATTCTATAGTTTTGGGTATCTCCCGTACAACTTCTTTTGCCTTTTTATCCAGCCTGAAGCCTAAAAATGTGGGCAGGCTTGCGTATCCGGCCCGATTTTGTCCAGGTGGCGAACTCGAAGTTGGCAACCAGTTCCGGTTCCACGTAATGTATGGCTGCACCCTTAGTATCGAGTACTTTGTTTACAAACGGCGACCGTTCCGTTTCAAGCGCTTTGAGTTTTTTCAGGATGCCAGGCATTTCCATGTCCTTGTACCGCCACCGGAGCGCCCAATCCATTCAAGTTTACCGTCTTTGTACGCGCCGAACAAAAGGCTGCGGAAGGCGCGTGATTTGTCAGACTCCGCCCATCCACCGATCACGAATTCCTGACGCTTACGGGTCGGCACCTTAAGCCAGTCGCTGCCACGGGAATCTTCGCGGTAAGTGCTATCCTTTTTCTTGGCAACAATACCTTCAAGGTTTTGCTCCAGCACCTGGCCATAAAGCGCCCGCCCATTGTCTAAACTTTCGTTATAGCGGAATACAGGGTGTCCCTCGACAAGCGCTTTCAGCAGTTTTTTCCTTTCAGTAAGCGGTATCTGTTTCAGGTCATGGCCGTCCAGCCACAGAAGATCAAATACACAGTAGGAAATGGGGGTATTGTGGCCGTTGTATTTTTGCAATGCGTCAAAGTCAGGGATACCGTTCTTATCAAAAACCACCACCTCGCCATCCAATACTGCATCATGCCCGAGCTCTTTCAATGCCGCTGCTACCGGCGGGTATTTTGAAGTGTAATCCAGCCCGCTGCGTGAGTCCATGCGCACTTTATTGCCCTCTTTGTAGGCGACTATACGATAGCCGTCCCATTTCATCTCATAGAGGTAACCGGGCAGTTCCGGCACATCTTTGACAAGGGTACATAGCATGGGTGCTACCTTTGAAGGTATTTTGTCCGGGCCATATAAGCTTACTTGTGCCATTTGTACAAAATCACAGATATAAATGATAACAGCAGGCCTGCCTGCTTTGTTCAGTGATAGTATTATGAAATTACAAAGAAGGGCGGTACTGTGTTTCCACAATAGTAAAACTTTAACGCAATGGAAATTGGCACCGTAAAAAAATAAAGCCCCCTACACTCGCTGTAAGAGGCTCTAACCTAAACCTTATCACATGGGCCGGTTAGCCCTGTAACTCAAATATCCTTGAATAAATTGATAATTCAAAATACTTAGGCAATACCGGCCCTGACTATGTAGCGGTATAGCGGATGAGCTAAATAAGCGGCGTGCGGCCTAAATATTTTTCAAGGGGCTCGCCCTGCCTGAAAGGCAGTTTGCCGACAATGTTATTTGACTGTGCATCATAGTGGATCTCTACATAAAAGTCACCTATGGCGTAAAGCTGGTAATGCAATCCTTCATAAATCACATCATCAACATGTACACCCTGATCCCATACCGCCTGGTACTGCTGCGTATCCTCAAGTAATAAAAACTCATATAATCTCATGGCCTGTTAATTGTGCAGCAAGCCGAGTGTTATGGGGTCGAAGTGCCCGCCAAAATATTTCAGCAGTACTTCCCTGAAAACAGGGTCTGCATCGTCAACCTGTGAAAACAGCGTCATTGAAGAGCGCAGCTTCATGTCATCCGGCGTACCGAGGATTTGCATTGCTGTCCTGCCTTCATGCAAGAGTAAGGCAGAAGCTATGGCTATAAGATTTTTCCCCAGTACAGGATGGCGCAGGTAATCGGTAGCTTCGCGTAAATTTTGTATGGCATAGTACCTGGCTGTTTCGCTGTGGCCCAGGCCTGTGAGCTGTGGGAATATAAACCACATCCAGTGCGAGGTCTTCCTGCCGTTATTAATTTCCTCCAATGCCCGGAGATAGGTTTGGTTCTGTGCATTTAAAAAGCGGGTAAGCCCGTTTGATTTCATATTTTGATTGGCGTTTAGATTTTACAAATTTAATCTTTTTTCATTTTATGTCGTGGTAAATTGATGCCCTGTTCCTGTGGGTAAGGAGCCCGGTGGGTCATGCTGATGTCTGAGCGCAGACGCGGGCGAAACGTAAGCTTTCCCAGCAGAAGGTTGCTGATGACCTTATCATCACCCGTGGCCGCTATGCTAAGTACGAAGATGGCATATCAGAGCCCCCACTGGATCTATTACAGAAAATAGCCCGCTATTTCCATGTAAGTATTGACCTGCTTTTGGGCGTAGACCTACGCAGGATACCTATAGATGATTTGGTGAAACTTCGATGGCAATCGGATAGTACTGCCTATAACCGTAGACCGGCAAGGCGAAAACTATATAGAAATTATTCCGCACACGGCCAAAGCAGGCTACCTGACCGGTTATGCCGATCCTGAATTTATTGAAAGCCTGCAACACATAACATTGCCGTTCCTAAAACAGGGACAAAAATACCGGGCATTTCCTGTAGAAGGGTATTCTATGCCGCCACATTCCGACGGCTCTTTTATTATCGGCAGGTTGCTCGAAGATAAAAGCGATATTAAAGACGGCCATACTTATATTTTATTGACCCTGAATGAGGGAATCGTTTATAAACGGGTAAACAAAAAAGACCAGAAAACATATACTTTGATATCAGACAATACTTTTTATGAGCCTTATGACGTATGGCATTATGAAATCATAGAAATATGGGAATTTGCCTGTAGTATTGCATTAAATGAATTTGAACATGAGGATTTGAGTAAGTTGAATATAAGAAATATGTTTATGGAGCTTAAACAAGAAATCGGTAAATTATATATTTCAATGCCCATAACCTAATAACATTATAAATATTTTAGATATAAAAGTCTTCTTAAAAGTAAAAAACAGCCCGAAAACTGTCTTGTATTATTTTGTAATTTTCGATTTAACAGCGGCAGTATCTTTAACAAAAATTTCTTTTTCGAAATAAACCCTTCGCTCGCTAAAAGCATAGTTTTTTGCTTTCTTGTTGCGGTTAAAATATTCACTCATATAACCTCTTAAGATTTTTTTTCCAGGGCTATCAAACCATCTTCCGAATGCCACAATATATGGATATTTACTTTCAGGTTTTTCCCTGTAAGTAAAGTTACCTCGGTTTTTTATATCTCTGGTTAAATTAAAAAACGTATCAAGTTTGACTTCGGATTCATTAGAAAAATCTTTATTAAAATTATAATCCTCTTTTGCAAGAAGCATCTTAATTTCCGAATTATATTTTCTTGCTATGGGGCTGTTACAAATTACAGATACCAAATATGGTTCATCTAATGAAATTGTGTCTTTTGTATAGAAAACAAAATCAATCATTGTTGAGGCCCGCGGACCTATCGTATCCTTTTCAAATTCTTTTTGGTCAAACCTGTTAAATTTTCCAGCGTACCATATAGTATCACCTGCTTTATTGAAGTACCAAAATCTATTCGTGATACTTTTTTTGTTAATTACAAAAAACTCTATTGTTTGGCTTAGTTTGCCCTCAAGAGTATATAAATACCAATTGCCAAATCGTTGGCTGTTAATATCTAATTTACCCGTTCTATATACATTTCCATTTTTATAGTATTCAACTATACTATCATAGCCATTCTTACGAAATTCTTTCCTCCAAACTTTTTTTAAATTTTGATAGTAAATTATCCTAGGATTTTTATTAATATCTTGTGAGTCTTTTTTATTTGTATTACATGCCACAAATAAAATAAATGACATAATTATAATAATTGTTTGTCTAGTTTCCATTTCTTGAAATATTAATCATTCGACCTTGTTCTTTGCTTTTTTGATTTGCTTTTGTTGTCGAATCCTTAACTGCTTCACTTTCAGTAGTATATGTGTTAGTTGTAACCTCAGTCTGCGACCAAGTTTGTGTTACTCCATTAATTTTTACCTCATAGTCAACTACGATAAGACTATAAACAATGGGTTCTGCATCCATAATTGCTGATACCCCCATCTGTTCTACACCATCCATCATCTTTTGGCTATCTTGTCCCATTTTAAAGCGATTTGCGAGTTTTTGAAAATCTTTTAGAGCTTTAAAGCCGTCTATATCTTGTAATCCAGGTCTTTCGCCGCTTAATCCGCTTGCTATGTCAAAACCCGTTGCATCTACTGTTTCTACACTTTGTCCATTTGTAGGCTTTCTTTTTAATTCCTGGTCAGATTGATCCTCTGATGACTTCATATCACTCCTGAAATTATATCCTCCAAGACCTCCTTCCCAATTTGAAAGCTTATCTCCTAAATTTGAAAAGAAATCTCCAATAACTACTTTCATTACTGTGGGATTAAAAACAGGGTTTGGGAGTAATTCCAAGCCTTCTAATTCTCTTCCAAGTCCCATTTTGTTTTCCTGAAAAGCATAAGGAGAATTGTAAACATATTTTTCACTAAGTGGGTCAACATTAAAAAACCTCCCAATAGCATAGTCATAATTACGATATTTAAAGCTGTCCCAGTTTAGACCTAACTCATCCTGGCGCTCTTGTTCTTGGTACATATACTTATATGTAGCATCGCCAGGATTTATGACAGGTACTAAGCTAATGAGACCAAATTTAGTCCTCACCATCTGCTGAGTGGCACTATAACCATTGTGCTTAAGCCCGAAAGGATAGTAATGATCTTCTTCCAGTATTTTAAGAACGCCATCGGCAGGGTCTGTCATATACGTTATCCTGCTATTACCCACATGATCTTTGTATTGAAACGCATAGTTGTAATTGTTTGCACCACTTACAACCGTATTTTTTACATAACCTTCGCTTGTAGGGAAAAACTCTAGTATTCCACCTACATACTGGTAACCTCCCAGGTAATCGGTAACAGTTTGAGGCCCAACGGGAGCAACCGTTTTCTTGAGTTTAACCCCTGCCGCATTGTAAAGATAAGTAATTATACCGCTTGCTGTACCGTTGCTTACCGTAATGATAACCGGCATGTTCAGGTGGTTATAGGTAATGCCTGTAATATATTTGTTTTTGTCGGTCAGCATATTGCCGTATACATCATAAGTATAATCGGGTATACCGGTTACTTCTACATCTTTAAATCCTGCCGTGTTATTGGTAGCATCCGTTACTTTTGTAAGCTGGTTGCCTGTATAAGTGTAGGCAAGGTTATCTATTTGCGTATACGTAGTCGCACTATCTAATTCGCCATAACGCGATAAGCTATTTATATTGCCATTTGTGTCATAGGCAAGGTGCTCATCATATGAGGCACGAACCGGGACTGTAGCCTGCGGTATCTGATACCATGCATCTGTAAGGCGATTAAGATTGTCATAAGTATATCCGTAGCGCCTTTGTATGTTATCGCTGGCCGTGCGCCAGGTGGTTTCTGCTATATTACCGTTATAAAGAGGCACAACCTTACCCTGCATATTCTCGGCAATAGTACTATTATAATTTATCTTAAAAGCAAACATATCCACGGGAAGCTGTGTTACCGGCCCGAAGAAAATATCCGGCGTTGCATCAAGATCTGAAATATTATTTATAGCAGTAAGCCAACCCCGTATATTATAACTATAGTCAACGATTTGTAAAGGGGTGGTGCTCGTGTTCCCCACTTTTTTACTTGTCATCTGGCCTATCTCATTATAAGTGTTATAGTTCATTAACTGCGGCGTAAGGCTGTTTATAGTATGTGTTTGGCTCAATAATCTGTCCTGAGGTGTATAAGTAAATTGCTCAAGGGTGATTATCTCAGAAGATATAGGGTCAGTACCCTGGCGTTTGTGAAAGGATTTAATGTATTGCGGCGTTCCATCAAAATCAAGCTTGCTATCAGTTTGTGTGTAACCACCAAGATAATTATTTGTACGGGTACGTATAACCCTGCCTTTCCTGTCATAGTAGCTATAAGTAAGTTCTCCTGTAGTTCCCGCTGCAATATCTAAGACACGAACCCAATTGCCAGTAGAAAGTCCTTTATGGTTTATCAATAGTTTTTGTCCTTCAATTGCAGGGGTGGTAGTTGTAGGTGCTCCTGGACTATTAGCATAGGTATAGTTGTCGTAATAATTAATTGTAAGCACCTTCATATCGGTAGGATAGCTGTTGGTATAAAATACCGGGATATTATCTATAGTTGTAGGTGTAATAGTTTTTGTTACAATACTATAGGTATTAGTTGTTTGGGCTGTTTTTCGCATTGCTGAACCAAAGTTGCTGGCCGCATACCACCCTGTGTAAGCGACTCGTCCCAAGGCATCATACTTGGTTATCATCCAGCCTGTAGATGTTCCTCCCCAAGGCGAGAGTGCAGGCCCAGATGCAACTATTCTGTCCAGTTTATCATATACAATAAATTCCCATGCTTTACCAGGTAGTTTTTTTTCTACCATCCTGTTACGGGAGTCATATTTATACTGGTAGCATAATTCATTAAGCTGTGAAATACTGCCATTTGCAAGTGGAGGCAGTACATAGGTCAGGTTGCCGAACTGGTCATATACATAATATGTATCTAGGGGTATATAGTTTGAAGTACCATGATCGTCCAGCTGATTAAAAGTACGTTTTAACAGTACCTGCCCTTTTTGATTTTTATATTCCTCTGTCGTATTAAGTTTATAGGAAATTATCCCTCCAGTGTAAATTGCGGACGTTTTATTTTCATTCTGTGTAATGGTCTTATAAAGCTTACCGGCAGTATAAGTGCTGTTACTGGTAAAAGAAATATCATATACCAGGTTTGTAGTGTTCCATGAAGCACTTGCGCTTAAATTTTTTACTGCATCATTTGAAGTATTAAGCAAATAGGCAAATTTCACAGTATGATCGGTATCGTTAGCCGCATTACCAAGCCACGGTGTTCCCGGAGCACTCTGCTTTAGCACCCTGTTTAGCGGCGAGGCCTCCATAAACTTTTCGCTGTAAGGGTTTGTTGTATTTTCAAATGCCGAAGTATTGTAAAACGCAACAGTACTGGTCTGTGCAGAAGCAACATAATCCATATTATCGGTTGTAGCCGCAAAGGGCAGGTAGTCTTTTGGTTGCCGGCCAAAGCCATCATATTCAATATGGGTTATAATATCCTTTCCTTCTCCACTCTGTTTATTTGCAATTTGCTGTATAGGCCTGCCTAAGCCGTCAAAGTAGGTCACATTGATATTTGTTTTGGTAACATCTGCCGAATCTTTATATACTATGGTTTTTACATAATTTTGCGAAGTCATTTGCCCTAATGCAAGCACCGGCAATAGCAGAAAAATATATAGTAAGTTTTTCATGGTGTTTTGTTTAAGGGTTAATTATGGCCTATAGTTATATTGATTTTCAGATAATACGTTACCGTATTTATCCTTTACAAAAATCAATCTGCCAAAGTTGTCATATGTATAGGTTATCTTATCTCCTTTAGGGTCGGTAATAGTATTTACCCCTACTCCAGGCCTAAAGGTATAAGTGGTCACCATTGCATCAGGCAGATAGACACGTATGCTGTTGAGTGCAGTAAGTAATGAACTTTCATTATTACTATTAGAAAAATTTTGTGCGCTTGTAATAAGATTATTTACTGTGCTACTAAATGAAAGATAAGTTGCGTTTTGAATCATCGCTATGGGTATAGATCTGTTATAGCCCCATATGTAACAAACAGGTGTGCCATTCTCCAGGGTATATTGCAGTAAGTTGCCTCTGTCATCATATTTATCAAAAGTGATGCGTTTTTCAGATGCTGTACTGCTAATATCACCTTTTTTATGATAGATATATTTGGGCATCATATGGTTTGCTGTGGTAACATCGCTTATGTATTCTGAGTTTTGCCTTGAAATTAACTGAACGCCATTATATTGTTCAGTAACTACTGGTATCCCTGTCATCTTATTAATTACCATTTGGGCTTCCGAGGCTGGTGCCCCTGAAATTTCTCCCGGATAATAATATTTTTCTGACGACTCTTCTCCAGTGGCAAAGGTGTTTGTAATTGTTCTTAATTGTGCATTAGTACTGTATGTATTGTTTTGTGTAGAAGTAATTTGTGTACCACCAAGATATTCGGATGTGGTAGTTGCAAGAGATTGCAACCAATATGATTTCATTACATATGCCTCATAGCTATATTTATATGGATCATATTCATTAGGGTATTGTGGGTTTTCGGCTATAATATCCTCTATAGGAATTCCATCGCCATAATCGACAGTGCCAAACGAACGATTTG
>Ga0265780_10011946_pt1 | contig 10224 bp, 8 predicted proteins | sample P1T30metagenome_FD_192432 | JGI IMG/M metagenome (GOLD analysis project Ga0265780, IMG submission 192432) | Plant litter microbial communities from East Loma Ridge, Irvine, California - P1 T30 | ecosystem: Environmental > Terrestrial > Plant litter > Unclassified | place: USA: California... | reverse complement strand
TAAACGTTAAATTATCAGCGCACGCCGCTGCCGAGTCGCCCTGTACCTTTAAACCGCTATTGTCAGTCGCCAGAGCTTGGCCATTCACGGCGGCATTATCGAAGTAGACGCTATCGCATTTAATGCGATCGCAGCCGGACGTGAACTTTATGCCACCGGCGCAATTGCGTGCATCTAAAAGGTCAATCTTAGTATTCACGGCACCAAATAAGAACGGGTTTCCCGGCTGGTGAACGGTTCCAGCCGAGGCAATATTCCTGCCGGTAAGGCGGCCCACGTGACAATCAGAGACACGCCACGCCGTATTCCCGCCAACAACCACCCCAAGCCCTACGCAGTCCTCAACCGAGATTTGATCGATAAAACAGTCAGAGAGAGACGCAAATGCCACCGCAACGGATCTGCCGTTCACAACAGAGATGTTTGAAAAGGTGGAATTCACACAGCCAACAAAGAGTAAACCGTACTCACCGCCCGATCGGATATCGACCCTAACATTCTTAACAATTATGCAATCCCTCCCTCTAACTGAGGATTCATTGCTGAGGCCGATCCCCTCCCCGTCGATCTTCAAGCTTGCGCCATTGAAATCTATTTCCGCAGCAGATGGTATTGTGATACCCACTAGCGCGCTGAAGGTACCTCCGCCGGGAGATAAAAAGGAGTTTTGGATGGACGGAACTATACGATACTCGACTCCTTGGCGTCCAACTACCTTACCGCGGTGCGCCGCGCTCCACTGCGCCGCCCTATTGATAGCAGCAGTATCATCGTTTTGACCATCGCCTTGCGCGCCAAACTCCGCAAAGCTGCGAGTCGCCTTGCGGGCGCTTGGAGAGGCCGCTGAGATAGTGAAAAAAATCCCGCTACCGGCTACACCGTACAGGACATTTCTACGATCAGGATGTCGCATCTTTCGGCTCCATTTGATTTCCTCGATGCCTAGACGTAAGTGCAAGTCTGCATATGACTCCGGTAACGACGGACGCACATAGTATTAACGCGCCGTACACGAGGTATTCCCGAAGGAAATAGGCAAACGCATTCCGCTGGAACCACAACGCAAAGTAGCTCCCCATTATCGCAAAAGCGCCCCAAAATCCCGTGTAGCCATGCCGCAAAGCAAGAACATAAATGGCTCGCAATAGCGCGGTGATTGCGAAGGCCGCCAAGGCTACTCCGGCGCTCCCACCCACTACGAAAGCCTCTCCCCAGAAATCAAATCCCCAGCCCTGCCCCATGGCTGCGGTCTTAGCATTGAACGCATAGGCAAATCTCTCATTCGCCGGAACATAACTGCCATGGAAAAGGAATTGAGGCGAAGCCATTTGCCATGACTGTAGGTAGTCACCAAAATAAGGTAAGGGGCTGATTATATGTTGAGCTGCAGCGCTTGCTGTAGCAGTCAGTGCAGCTGTCTCTCCAGCAAGGAAGTTGCCGCGTACCGCCCAGAACTGCATAATCGTCGTAAAATCGAATAAGCTTCCGATTGGCAACTTAACAAAACGCAAATAACCGAGGTAACAGAAAAACGTCCAAACGACCGCAATTGCAACAAGAAACAAGATGATTTTTGCCAAACCTTTAACTCGTACTTGCGTTACGGCGAGGAATAGAAGCGGAATTACAATATATTTACGCTGCCCCTGAACAACAAAAAGAGCTAAAAGTGAAGCGATAGCTATCAAAACTGGCAACCGAAACTTGAAAGGGCGGATTGTGAGAGCTAAAGCCAACGACGATAAACTTAATGGAACCGACAGCAGAACGATTCCAAGACCCGACGCCCCAGTCTGCTTTAGCGCAAAATTGTCTGCATAATCAGTGTCGCCCCCGACTACGAAGCCGAATTTCGCAACATAAACCATTGAAAGTCCGATACTTATCGCACCGGCTATCACAGCAGCGTATGCTGCACTTGCGTTCCTTCGCTTCACGTTGAGCGATCCCGGGCTTGCCGGCGAGCGTATCAACATTGTTACTATCGGAATAGACCAAAAATACGCCAAGACAGCCTGATTGTGAACCCAGTTTCCGTCATCTAAATGGTACACCCGTGATAATGGATCGCCAACGTCACTTCCAAAATGCGGAACCAAGGTGTACATAATAAGTACGATCCCCTCGATGAGGACGAGATCGTATAGCCTTTGACGCATGCGCAGGTATAATATGCAAAATACTAATAGCATCAGCGGCAATACCATACTGAACGAATCGGTGTCGTATATAGACGCCGCATAAACTAGCGTTCCTAGAAACGCGAATATTACGGATACGAATGACAGAGTCAGGTCGCTCGCTCGGTGACGGTCGGACACTATGTCCCGAGAATTGCTCTTGCGTTGGGCTTTCGCCCTCACGGGAGTAGGGTCCATTGGAAGCACCTTAAACGTTCTTCAAGATAAGATATCTACTTAAGTAATAAAATGATTTTTTAATCACCATCCGGATTCAACACGCGCCGTATATGCGATAGGTTAGGTATCACATCGACATTGTTTTCGCGCGCCCATTCGACCGACGCACGCCCATACCCGCTTGTAACAAGTATAGCTGTCGCACCAATTGCCTCAGCAAGCTGAAGGTCGGATTGCTTGTCGCCTATCATCAAAGATCGCTTGAGATCCAAATTAAATTCAGCAGCCGCAGCCAAAGCCAGCCCTGGCCTCGGCTTTCTACAATCACATCCATCACCAGGCGCATGAGGGCAGGTAAAAATTGCAGAGAGCTCTACGCCCTCCGCCGATAGCAACTGACGTACACGCTCATTGACCATCTCTGCCTGCTCGGCGCCGAAGTAGCCGCGAGCGATCCCGGACTGGTTAGTCAAAACAATGAGTAGATATCCGGCGTTTGCCAAGTACCGCAATCCCTCTACGGCACCAGTCTCCAGAACGACTAAGTCAGGATCTCTCAGATAGTTATGTTCGACGATGATTGTGCCGTCCCGGTCGAGGAACGCCGCGGGCATTGTTGTCACTACTGCTCCTCCAGCAAGGCCATCGCAGTTTCGAAAACCCGCTCAACAGCGATGGCTCGTATACCCTGCATTTCATGTATCGATCGGTCACCGTCACCATAAGGATGCCATTGCTTAGGGTGGTTGTAATCACCAAAAAGTCCGCACGTGTGAGTGCCGCTGGCATTGGCGAGGTGCAATGGGCCGCTGTCGTGACCGATGAATAAGCATGCTTTGGCGAGTGCGGCAGATGTTTCCCGGGGGGTCAACATACCACATAGATTCGCAACAGGTCCGGACCAACGTTCCAGAACGGTCGCTGATCTGGCGAAATCCTCCTGCGCTCCCACAGCGACTAAGCCCGGGACGTTCGACGATCTAGCGAGCCGCGCGATCAACTCTCGCCAATTATCGTCTCCCCAGTCTTTCTCGATTGCCTTCCCGCCGAGGTTGATCGCGATAAATCGCCCACCCGACACAGCCTCTAACGAACGGCTTCCAGCTTGACGCTCGGAAGATGTTAGCAGTAAATCCCAATTTGCTGCATCCTCGAGGTCAATTGGTCCGAGAACGGCCATATTGCGAGCAAGCCGTTCCGCTTCTGGTTCAACCTCCTGCGTTGTCGGATCGACACGATTCACGCGTAGATCTTCATTGTAGGGCACGCCGATGAACCTACGGAATCCACAAATCCGAAAAAACAATCGATCGCGGCTTATCGCTTTAGCTGAACGTACCGGCGACAAGTAAACAAGGGTTTTCGCTTTAGTTGCCCTCAGGCGCAAAAACAGGCGCCACAATCCACCTATCGATCTCAAACCGACGGGATAATCGATTGCACCGTGAATAAAGCCCCCCGCAGAAAGGATAATTTCTAGCGCCGCCGCCTTACTAGATACCGGAACGTTCGTTAGAACCAACCGTTCACGATCAGGAAACGCCCGCATAATGGCATGGAAACATGGCAGTGCCACAACCGTGTCCCCCAAACTCCCAAGTCGAAAAATTACAACTGGTTCAAGTTTATCAGTCATATGTCACCGATACTGGTTCGGACGCCCAAGATGGGCATTAACATAATCAGCGATGCCGTCTTCTATTGAAAGGAATGGCTCGCTATACCCACAGGCTTTTAGTTTTGTCATATCAGCTTGCGTGAAATACTGATATCTATCCCGAATTGACTCAGGCATGTCTATGAAATCGACGTTGACCGGCGAATTAACGGCGCGAGCCAACGCGTTAGTGATGTCCAAAAAGGATTCTGCCCTGCCCGTTCCAACGTTGAAAATCCCACTTTCAACTTTTGCTCTTAGCATCCACGCAATTACTTTCGTACAATCTTTGACGTAAATAAAATCTCTCTTTTGATCTCCGTCCACGATCCCGGATCGATAAGATTTAAAGAGCTGAACAGGGTCTCCCGCCATAACTTTGCTATAAAGCTTACAAGCAACGGACATCATATCGCCTTTATGATATTCGTTGGGTCCATAAACGTTGAAGAATTTCAAGCCAGCCCAAAATGGCGGGGCAGGTTCTCCAGCGGCAACTCGCCTAGCAAACACAATGTCAGTAGCGTTTTTGCTCCAACCATAGGCGTTTAAGGGTTCCAGAGCAGCCAAATCTTCAAGTGCATTACTATCTGTAAAGTCGCGTTCGCGCGCTCCGTACGTAGCTGCCGAAGAAGCATATAAAAACGTCACTTGATTAGCGGCACACCATTCCCACAAACGCACCGTATAGTTGATATTTAGTTCCACGAGCCTATCAACATCCCGCTCGGTTGTAGCCGATATTGCACCCATATGAATGATCGATGTGATATCACGAGCATTATCATCAAGGAATGAGATGGCATTTTCAGGGCGCACAAAATGACTAATTGCCCGGCCGCCAAGATTTCTCCATCTCTCATCTTGGCCCAGCCAATCCACTACCGCTATTGACTCGTCGTTTCGCTCCTCAAGGTCAGCGATAACGTTCGAGCCTATAAATCCGGCCCCTCCGGTGACAACGATCATACTAATTTCTCCGAATCTGCATTTACCTTAGATATAATATTCGAGGTACTGCGCCCTGGCACTAAATCAAATGTGACGACCTTTCCGCCTCTTGCCAGTACAACATCATATCCGACGACTTCTTCAATTGCGTAGTCCGCACCTTTGACGAGAACGTCGGGTTGGAGACGCCGTATTAGTTCATACGGCGTGTCTTCTTCAAATATGACGACCGCATCGATAACACCGAAGGCACCGAGAACCTGAGCTCTATCATCAGCCGAATTAATTGGACGCGAAGGACCTTTGAGTCGTTTTACTGAAGCATCCGAATTAACCGCGACGATAAGACGATCACACTGAGCTCTCGCAAATTCGAGAACGCCAACGTGGCCGATATGCAGAATATCGAAACAACCGTTTGTAAACCCCACCTTGAGGCCGTCCAACTCCCACTGTGCACGGATCATTGAGGCCTGATCAGGGCTCATAACCTTGACGCTAGAGGGAGAATTGCCCGTGCTGCTCAATCGGGCGAGTTCGCCAAGCAACTCCGTACGAGATAACGTGGCGGTTCCATGTTTGCCCACAATTACACCAGCCGCAGCGTTTGCCACGTAGGCGGCGTCCGCTATTGCCATTCCCGTCCCCAAACATAACGCCAATGTGGCCACGACCGTATCGCCAGCACCTACAACATCAAAAACCTCTCGCGCGCTGGCTGGTATGTGAGTTGTCCGACCTTTCCGTTCAACCAATGTCATTCCTTGTTCCGCGCGGGTCAGGAGGATTGACTCAATTGGAGCATCCGCCAATGCCTTCGCGCCAGCTCGTTCGGCAGCGGCGTCATTGGTGAGCGCAATTCCAGTAGCTGCAGCCGTCTCTTTCGCGTTCGGGGTGACCACCGTCGCGCCGGCGTAGCGAGACAGTCGAGCAGATTTCGGATCAACCACGACTGGGACGCCTCGGTCGCGCGCGAGGTGAATGGCGCCAACAACCACCTCATCAGTCAACACGCCTTTCGCGTAATCGGATAGTATGAGGACGTCATGGTCGGCAATTCGCCGCCCAACCTCGTTAACGATAGCCCTCGCGACTTCAGGTGAAATGTCGCCAGCCTTTTCGCGGTCTGCGCGAAGTAAATGCTGGCCATGTGCGACGAAACGTATCTTTTCGATCGTCGGTCGAGCGTTGTCTTCGATCAAGACCGGGGCAGTTCGCGCACTCGAAGCTATAAGATCACGCAACTCTGCCCCGACATTGTCCATGCCGACCGCCCCGATTAACGTACAATGACCACCTAATGCCGAAACATTCCTTGCGACGTTAGCCGCCCCGCCCGGCACATTGTTGATGTCGCCCATCTCGATCACGGGCACAGGACTCTCAGGAGAAATGCGCGAAACACTACCTTGGACAAAGCGATCCAGCATGACGTCGCCGATGCACAGCACGCGAACAATGCCAAAATCCGGCAAATCCATGATCTTACCTTTCTATTAGAGCCACCATGCCGGTCATGATATGATAAAGCGAAGAGGCGGGAGACGGTTCATCGATCCAACTACCGTCAGATGCCGTGCGCTCACGCCAGAGTCCGGGTGGCGCTGGATCCAAAAATCCACGCAACGACTCGAACGCCGATAGCGCGTCAATCATCGCTCTCTGGCCTATCCTAGGGGCTAGCGTCAGCATTGTACGGAGCCATTCGCTTTGCGCCCAGAGTCGATAGGACGGGTCCGTGACCTTACCTGTCGCATCTAAGCCAAAAACGGCTCTCTCGTTGACGATTCCATGACTAGAACCGAATTTCTCGAGCCGCATGCTAGCCTGAGAAAAATCTTGCCCTAAATGCCGACCGGCGAGATCAAGAAGGTAGGCCCACTCAAACTGATGGCCGGGTTCACGAGACGCCCCAGATGCACCGGAAGCAAAAGCCCAATCCGCCGAATAAAATTCACCAACTGCGCCGGTTTCGGGATCTATTAGGTATTTCAATGCAAGTCCGACAAGATCTTCTGCATGACTTAGGAATACATCCCGTTCTCCTGCATCAACCCACGCAAGTACTGCCTCTAGCAGATGCATATGCGGGTTTGATCGCAGAGGCAGAACACGCGGCTTGGCCTCATCATAGCCGCAAACTGGATGCTTCAGCAGACCGTCAAGGCTCTCAAGCAAATTAAGGGCCTCATTTTTCAACGACAAAGGACGGCCTAGCGCTCGGTACGCAGCGGCAAGCGCAAAAATTACAAAAGCTTGATCATAAAGATCATAGGTATCGACCACAGGGGAGCCGTCACTATCCACAGATACCCGATACAGTCCGTCCGCCCGCTTATACCGGGGCAGAAAATCGAGCCCGTGTGCGATCGCATCGGCCGCAGGACCGCTCCAACCTATCCGTGCAGCTTCCGCGAAAACGAAAATTTGTCTAGTCTGCACGCGAACACGTTTGGGTAAAATCGCCGGCCTCGCGTCCAGTCCCAGCTTGTCGTGAAATCCCCCGGAAAGGTGATCGGCGCCAAACTTCCACCACAAAGGGAGCGCAATGTCGAATAGCCACTCCCGAGACCACATTGCAGCAGCCTCCAAGCGAGCGGGAACGTCCTGATTCATTTCAGCCGTAGCTTCAACTTTGATACTGCCATCCGTCATTGGTCGCCTTTCCACTGGGGTATCGCGTACAACACGTCCTCGCCGGACAAACCAAGAACCTGCACCTAATTAGTTCCGCTCCCCAAAACTATATAAAGCGCCCTTACCAGAAAAACTATTCTCAGATTTTACTAATTGCCTCGAATAAGTAAGCTCGCAATTTCGTTGAAAAACTTGAAACGATTTCGCGCTTGGACCAGTATTGCTCGGCTAGCAAACGAGCAAGGTTGCCAAATTCTTCACGGGTTTTTGAATGTTCGAGCAGAAAGTCAAGTGCCGCCGCCATAGCCGGTGCGTCTCCCGGAGGTGTCGAAAGACCGCACCCATCTACCTCGTTCGCAATTCCCGTGCCCAGGTCAGCTGTAGCCAACACGGCCCTTCCCGACGCTAACATGTTTGCAAGCTTTGACGGCAAAACAAGATCGGCCGCGCCTGCAATCTGCGGAAGCAGATGCACCGTTGCCAGCCCTAACAAATCAGCCATCATCTCGGCCGGCTGCAAGTCGAAAAATCTGATATTTGGCAACCCTTCAGCAGCAGCAATCAGCCGATTACGCGAGGCGCCAGCCCCGCAAATCACAAAGGTTAAATCAGGCCGATCAACCAACAACCGTGCTACTTTGGGAATGATCTCGATCCCCTGCTTGTTACCGAGATTCCCCGAATACAGCGCTACGTATGGAGTCGCTATGTTCCAACGCTCGCGGTAGACCGACGGCCTCTCAAGGGGCTTTATATTGTCGATATTAGCCCAGTTACGAAATTGATATATACGCGCTTCCGGCACGCCTATTTCGCGCAGCTTCGCGCACATCTGAGGAGAGATCGTACTGACCATCCCTCGTTTCAGACACCACTGCTCAAAACCCCGCGCTGCCTTGGCGACAATTCCCCGATCATTGAGCAGGCCAGTGGCGAACGCAGCCTCGACCTCAAAATCCTGAATGTGGACCCAGACCTTGGCGCCGAACATCCGAGCGATCGCTCGTGCCGTAACCATCGAGATAAGAGACGGCGCGATGCACATGACCACATCAGGCTTTTCCGCCCGCGCTGCGCGCACCATTTCTGGAAAGGCACGAAGTGCGAATGAGGCATGGTGGACTAGGCGGCGGCCGCCGCTAGGCTTCGACGGCACGTAGATCGGCACGCGGCGAACCCGTACCCCTTTTTCCATCGACGATAGCACCCCCGATTTCCGGTACGACTGCTGCACCTTCCAATCAGGATAATAAGGCTTCCCGCAGACGACAGTCACCTTGTGTCCGGCTGCCGCCAGGAACTCGGCAGTGCCAGCCGTGTATGGCCCGATACCGACCGGCTCGGGCGCATAATTCAACCCGAGAATTAAGACGTTCATGCTGTGGTCCGAGCCGCCTCGTAGTGGTCGAGGAACCACCGATATGTCTGCCGAACACCTTCGGCGAGCACAACGCGGGGTTTCCAGCCCATCGCGTTCAGGCGACTGGAATCCATCAACTTGCGCATGGTGCCATCAGGCTTTTCGCTATCGAAAACGATGCGCCCCTTAAAGCCGGTGACCTCAGCAATCATATGCGCCAGTTCGGCGATCGTCACGTCCTCGCCGAAACCCACGTTGATATGACTCAGCATCGGCTCAGTGTTTGCCTCGTAGGTTTCCTTGTCGAGGTCGAACACGAACAACGAGGCCTCTGCCATGTCATCGACGTGGAGGAATTCGCGCCACGGCTTGCCCGTGCCCCAGATCACCACCTCGTCGGCGCCGTTCTCGACAGCCTCGTGAAAGCGACGTATCAGCGCTGGCATTACGTGGCTGTTTTCAGGATGAAAATTATCGCCGGGGCCGTAAAGGTTGGTTGGCATCACGCTGCGATAGTCGGTGCCGTACTGGCGATTGTAGCTTTCGCACAACTTGATGCCGGCGATCTTGGCCACCGCATATGGCTCGTTAGTTGATTCAAGAACCCCGGTAAGCAGAGCATCCTCGCGCATCGGCTGTTCCACCGCGCGCGGGTAGATGCAAGAGGAGCCAAGGAACAGCAGACGCTGTACCCCCGCACCATATGCCTGATGAACAACATTCGCCTCGATCATCAGATTCTCGTAGATGAAGTCGGCCGGGTAGGTGTTGTTGGCGTAAATGCCGCCGACTTTGGCAGCAGCCAGCACCACACCATCGGGCTTCTCGCTCGCGAAAAAGGCCCGCACGGCTGCTTGGTCGGTGAGGTCGAGTTCGGCATGGGTGCGGGTAATGACCTCGGCTCCACGCTCCCGCAATTTTCGCGCGATCGCACCACCGACCATGCCGCGATGACCTGCTACGTAGATGCGCATGGAATCCTTTCCCATCAGCCTTCGATCGAGACCGGAAGTTCGTAGCCATGAGCCTTCAGCAGCGCGTGACGCTTGGCGGTGTGGAGATCCGCTGCGACCATTTCTTCGCACATGGTCTGCACACTTATCTCGGGCACCCAGCCGAGCCGCTCCTTGGCCCGGGTCGGATCGCCGAGCAGCGTCTCTACCTCGGCCGGACGGAAATAACGCGGGTCAATGCGTACTAGGACGTCGCCTACCTTAACCGCCGGGGCATCATCGCCCTCGACCTGTTCGACGATGCCG
>Ga0265780_10011944_pt1 | contig 10225 bp, 8 predicted proteins | sample P1T30metagenome_FD_192432 | JGI IMG/M metagenome (GOLD analysis project Ga0265780, IMG submission 192432) | Plant litter microbial communities from East Loma Ridge, Irvine, California - P1 T30 | ecosystem: Environmental > Terrestrial > Plant litter > Unclassified | place: USA: California... | reverse complement strand
TCACCGAATTAAATTTGACTCACACCATATGAAAAATATAACACTTTATAAACACATACTATATGACTAGATAAAACCGCGAATAAATAAAGTTCAATATTTACACCCTATATCGACCATAAAACTTATAAAAAGGCTAATTATCTCCGCTTATTACGCTACAAATGTAGGACAGACTTTCTATAAAGTGCAAATTATTTTTGCACTTTTTTTATCAACATTGTCTTCTACTGCATTTTTCTCACTCATTATGAGCCATAAAGCTCTACATAGTTCTTTTGCAGTAGCACTCCCATTCATTGCATATGAGTTAAAGCCTATTTGCCATAACAAAAGAAGTGCTTGCTTAAAACATTATCCCTCATAAGGAAATAGGCAATGCCGACGAGCAAAGGGCTAAGATATTACAGCTATTTACCCCGGCTGGGGCAGGAAATTGCGGTTATTTCTGAACGGCCCGCATCATAAGTATGCGTAGACCGGCCACTTTTCCTACTCACTCCTTTCATGACTGCTTCTTCGATTAGTAATCTGTGCCGCTTCTCTTTGCCCCTGATACTGGGGATGACAGCCACTCTTGCTCACGCCCAATTAGTTGCTTTTCCTGGGGCCGAGGGCTTTGGCCGACTGGCTACCGGGGGTCGTGGCGGGAAAGTGGTGGAGGTGACAACCCTCGCCGATGCGGGACCAGGCAGCTTGCGCGAGGCTTTCACACAGTATCCTGGCGAGCCTATTACCATCGTATTTCGGGTGGGTGGCATTATTGAGTTGAAATCGATACTGAAGCCCTCGCGTTCTAACGTCACTATTGCGGGGCAGACGGCGCCGGGCGACGGCATTTGCCTGAAGAACTACACCTTTAAGCTGCACGGCTCCAACATCATTGTGCGCTACCTGCGCTCACGGCCCGGCAATACGTCGGGGGCCAATGTGGCGGGGGTGTACGGCTTGAATATGGAAAACTGCCGCAATTTTATTGTGGACCACTGCTCCATGAGCTGGTCGATTGAAGAAGCGGCCACCTTTTATGATAACAAGTACTCGACCGTGCAGTGGTGTTTGATTAGCGAGAGCCTCAACTCTTCCTTTAACGGCAAGGGCGACCATGGCTATGCCGGCGTGTGGGGCGGGCAGTACGCCTCGTACCATCACAACCTGATTGCCCACCACCACAGCCGGGCCATTCGCTTCAACGGAGCGCGAGCCCACGATACCACGGCCGTGGTGGACTACCGCAACAATGTCATTTACAACTGGGGCAACATGAACGCCGCCTACGGCAACGAGATTAAAATCAATGGGGGCTCGGGCCAGCTGAACTTAGTGAACAACTATTACAAAGGAGGGCCAGCTACCCCGGCAGACCGGGCTACTGTCATTTTCGACATTACCGAAGCCTACGATGCGGCCAAGCCGGACAAACCGGTTGCTACGGTGTATGCGGCGGGCAACTACGACGCGGGCTACCCCGCCGTCACGGCCGATAACTGGACAGGCATTCGGCTGCATTACTACCCTACTACGGCCGCCAGTTTTGCCCGCTTCCGGCAGAAGGCGGAAACAGCTAATCTGGCGCCCATCACCACCCAATCGGCCGAGGCCGCCTACCGCGCCGTGCTGGCCGACGCCGGGGCCACCGTGCCGGTGCGTGACGCGGTGGACGCACGCATCGTGCAGGAAACCCGCACTGGCACCGCCAGCGGCAGCAGCCCCGGCGGCAGCGCCACCTATGGCCTGCACCAAGGCATTATAGATTCGCAAATAGATGTTGGGGGCTGGCCTGTGTACAACGGCGCCGCTGCGCCCCCTGACACCGACCACGACGGCATGCCCGATGCCTGGGAAACCAGCCACGGCCTGAACCCTAAAAATGATGCCGACCGCAATAGCTTAGGGGCCAGCGGCTATACCCATCTCGAAGAATACCTCAATAGCTTGGCCAGCAGCAGTGTCCACCAGTCGGTGCCGAAAAGGTAGACTTCATTCATGCTTCCCTGCCACGTTTGATGGCAGGACCAGATAAGCGAAAATAAAATGCGGCGCGGCGCAGTTATGCTAAACCGTTCACCATTAAATCATACCAGACAGAAGTAGTTAGATTGATTTTGACATTAAAAAAGCAGTTACCGCCATCGTCTACGATAATAACTCTTTTTCGCCAGTCGCTCATGCTTGCACAAAAGCAGTTTACCCAGACCTCTTTCTCGCCAGCCGGGTTGATTATAGCAATGAATTGTCTTTTATAGTTTGACAGATTAATGAAGTAATGGTCTCTCTGAATTGGAATATTGGGTACAGCCTTCACCATCTTGTGGTACTCTTCTTCCTGCGCTTGATTATGCTCGTTTACTGCCTTTTGCAATAAAGAATCAATCTTAGATATCTCAGCAATAGAAAGCGTTGCTGGCGTTGCATTCTTGAAAATATATTCAGCATTTTCTGCGAATGGCATGACGGCAAAACACGACGAATCGAGCCGCAGCGCCGCCACGGCTTTAACTGGCCTGTTTGTTTCAACAGCCACTTTTTGTTGCGAAGGCTTTTGCTTGTTACACGCTATCAATAGCAGCAGGCACAGGAGTATTTTTTTCTGGACCATATTGGTGGGAAAATGAAAAGCCGGCTGGAGCAAATAACTCCAGCCGGCTTTCTTGATTACTCAGAGGAAGTTCTCTACCCCTTCGGTGTGAGCGTTACATACGGAATGATGCATTCTTCGAGCGAAATGCCGCCGTGCTGGAACGTGTCCTTGTAGTAGTTCACGTAGTAGTTGTAATTGTTGGGGTAGGCGAAGAAATAGTCGCCGATGGTGAAGACGTAGGCGGTGCTCACGTTTTCGCGGGGCAGGAAAATGCGTTCCGGCTTACGCACTACGTACACGTCGCGCGAGTCGTCGAAGCCCAGGTTTTTGCCGTGCTTGTAGCGCAGGTTGGTGTTGGTATTGCGGTCGCCCACAATCTTATAGGGGCGTTTGCAGCGGATGGTGCCGTGGTCGGTGGTGATGATGAGCTTACCTTTTTTCTCGGCAATCTGCTGCATCATCTCATAGAGCGGCGAGTGCAGGAACCACGAGCGGGTGATGCTGCGGTAGGCCGATTCGTCGGCGGCCAGCTCCCGAATCATGGCCATATCGGTGCGGGCGTGCGAGAGCATGTCGACAAAGTTGTAGACGATGACGTTGCACTTGTAGTTGTTGTGCAGGTTGCTCATTTTGCCCAACAAGTCCTTGCCCGCCTGCAAGTTGGTCACCTTGTTGTAGCTGTGCTTCACCTTCTGGTTGTTCTTCTGGAAATTAATTTCCATGAACTCGGCCTCGTGCAGGTTTTTGCCCTCGTCATCGTCGTCGGTCACCCACAGGTTGGGGTATTTCTTCTGGATGTCGCCCGGCATCATGCCCGAGAAAATGGCGTTGCGCGCATACGCCGTGGTGGTGGGCAGAATGGCGTAGTACATCTCCTCGCTATCGACGGTGAACAGCTCGGTGATGATGGGTTCGAGCACCTTCCATTGGTCGTAGCGCAGGTTGTCGATGAGCACGAAGTACACGGGCGTGTCGCCGGTGGCTTTCAGCGTGGGAAACACCCGCTCCTTGAAGAGCTGATGCGACATGAGCGGGGCGTCCTTGTCGTCGCCGTTCACCCAATCCTCGTAGTTCTCGGTGATGAAGCGGCCGAAGTAGGTGTTGGCCTCGTCCTTCTGCATGTTGAAGACTTCGGCCATGCTCTTGCCTTCGGTTTCGTTGATTTCGAGCTCCCAGTAAACTAGTTTCTTGTATACCTCGGCCCATTCACTGGGCGAGAGGCGGTCGGAAAGCTGCATGCCAAGCTGGCGGAAGTCGCGCTGGTAGCCCGAGTTAGTGGCTTCGCTGATGAGGCGCTTGTTGTCGAGCACTTTTTTCACCGACAGCAAAATCTGGCTGGGATTGACCGGCTTAATCAGGTAGTCGGCAATTTTGGCCCCGATGGCCGACTCCATGATGTGCTCTTCCTCGCTCTTGGTAATCATCACGACGGGCACCGTGGGCCGGATGGCTTTGATTTCGCTGAGGGTTTCGAGGCCAGTTAGGCCGGGCATGTTTTCGTCGAGGAATACGAGGTCGTAGCTCTGTTCCTGAATTTGCTCAATGGCATCGGCCCCGCTGTTGACGGGCGTTACGTCGTAGCCTTTTTCCTTGAGAAACAGCAGGTGCGGCTTGAGCAGGTCGATTTCATCGTCGGCCCAGAGGATGGAGGTTTGTTGCATAGTGGGGACTTGGGGTCTTGGGGACTTAGCTTACGCTGACCTTTGGTTAGGAGCTTGGTTCGGGTTAGTAACGTAAGACGTCCCGAATGGATATAGCGAAATGCCATTGCGTGGCACAATTGCATTTGCTACGGATGTTGTTGAGCTTGCTCAAACGGCGAGCCGTAGTTTCGCGTTCAGTCATGGACGGGCTGCGGCTGCAAATGTTGCTTCTTTTACGCCAGCCCTCCCGCATTTCCGTTCTATCATTTTTGCTCGTCCCCGCTTTCGGCATCCTCTGTGAATAAAAAGAAAATTTTCAACGACCCTGTTTATGGCTTCGTCACCATCCCGACGGAGTTTCTATTTGACCTCATCGAGCACCGCTACTTTCAACGGCTGCGGCGCATTCAGCAGCTGGGGCTCACGGGGTTTGTGTATCCGGGGGCGCTGCACACGCGCTTTCACCACGCGCTGGGCGCCATGCATTTGATGAGTTTGGCGCTGCGCACGCTCAAGGACAAAGGCGTGAAGATTTCAGCCGCCGAAGGTGAGGCGGCATTGGCGGCCATTCTACTGCACGATGTGGGCCACGGCCCCCTCTCCCACGCCTTGGAAACGGCTATTTTCCAGGATGTTCCGCACGAGCAGCTGTCGTTGTTTTTGATGGAGCGGCTGAATATGGAGTTTCACGGCAAGCTGACCCTGGCCATCGAAATGTTTAAGGGCACCTACATCCGGCCATTTTTCCACCAGCTGGTGAGCAGCCAGCTCGACATGGACCGGCTCGACTACCTCAACCGCGACTCTTTCTACACCGGCGTGGAAGAAGGCCGCCCGGGTGCCGACCGCCTCATCAAAATGCTGCGCGTGCACGACGAACGGCTGGTACTGGAGGAAAAAGCGGTGTATTCGGTTGAAAATTTCCTGGTGAGCCGCCGGCTGATGTACTGGCAGGTGTACCTGCATAAAACCGTCACCAGCGCCGAACAAATGGTCATCCGCGTGGTGCAACGGGCCCGCGACCTGGCCCGGCGCGGCGTGGAAGTGCCCGCCAATACCTGCCTGGGCTACTTCCTGGGTCGCGCCGTGAGTTTGGCCGAGTTCGAGAAAGACGAGAAAATCCTCAGCCACTTCGTGGAGCTAGACGACTACGACATCTGGTCGGCCATCAAGTCCTGGGCCAGCCATCCGGATAAGGTCCTCAGTTACCTCGCCAAGAGCATTCTGCACCGCAACCTGCTCAAAATCGTGCTGGCTCCCGAGCCGTTTGACGAAGATTTCCGCCTGGGCATCCGCGACCTGATTGAAGACAAATTCGGCCTGTCCCCCGAAGAAGCCGAGCTCCTCATGATTCCCGGCCGCCTAAGCAACAGCGCCTATAACCCCAGCGGCGAGGCCATCGAAATTCTAACCAAAAAAGGCGACGTAGTCAACGTAATGGAAGCCTCTGACTTGCCGAACATTCGTGCCCTCAGCCAGCGGGTAGAGAAGTTTTATATCTGTTACCCAAAGGAAATCGTGTAGCTTTTTGGCCTTCAGAAGGTCCTATAGCGCGTAGCGCAGCATGACAGGCTTCTTCACGGTAGCCTCATTATTTCCACAGATAGAAAACAGACGGCCGAACTACTTTTGCGCCCCTATGGAATTTACCGTTCAGCAAATTGCCGAAGTCCTCGGCGGCACCGTGGAAGGCGATGCCACCCAGCGCATCTCCAGCCTCGCTAAGATTGAAGAAGCCCAAGCCGGTTCGCTCACCTTTCTCTCCAACGCCAAGTACGAGCCATTTCTCTACGAAACCGGCGCGTCGGCCGTCATCGTGGGCACTGCCCAGACGCTGCGTGAAGCCATCAAGCCCACGCTTATCCGGGTTGAGAATCCTTACACTGCCTTCAGCCAGCTGCTTGAATTTTATGCCCAAGCTACCCGCACCGGCAAGCGCGGCGTTGAGCAGCCGTCCTACATCGGCGAGACTTCCGAAATCGGTTCCGGACACTACCGGGGCGCCTTTTCCTATATTGGCGAAGGCTGCAAGCTGGGCGAAAACGTGCTGATTTTCCCCCACGCCTACATCGGCGACCGGGTGACCGTTGGAACGGGCACCATCATCCACGCCGGGGCCAAAATATATCCGGATACCGTCATTGGCCAGTTCTGCGTCATCAAGGCCGGGGCCGTGGTGGGGTCCGATGGCTTTGGTTTCGCGCCGCAGCCGGACGGCTCGTACAAGGCCATTCCGCAAATCGGCAACGTGGTGCTGGAAGACTACGTGAGCATCGGCGCCAACGCCACCGTCGACTGCGCTACCCTGGGCTCGACCCGCGTGGGCCGGGGCAGCAAAATCGACAACCTCGTGCAGTTGGCGCACAACGTCGAAATCGGTAAAAACACCGTCATTGCCGCCCAGACGGGCATTGCTGGCTCGGCCAAAATTGGCAACCAGTGCGTGCTGGCCGGGCAAGTGGGCATGGCTGGCCACGTCACGCTGGCCAATAAAACTACCGTCACGGCCCAATCGGGCATCGGCAAGAACGTGAAGCAGGAAGGCACGATTCTGCAAGGCTCCACGGCCTTCGATTTTAAGCAGAACCAGCGCGCCCAAATCGTTTTCCGCCGCCTGCCTGAGCTCGAACAGCGCGTAGCCCAGCTAGAGAAGGCCCAAAACACGACGGAAAAGCCCTAGCTTTGTGCCTTAGAAGTGAGACCATGAGAAGTGAGAAATGAAAAAAGAGCCTTATGCCGCTGGCATGGCCGTTTCCTGCTCTCTTCTCATCTTCTCACCTCTCACTTCTCACGAGAATGAACGATAAGCAACATACCATTCAGGCGCCCGTGACGGTGCGCGGCATTGGCCTGCACACCGGCGTGGAAGCCACCATGACGTTTTGCCCCGCTCCGGTGGGCCACGGCTACAAGTTTCAGCGCGTCGATTTGCCCGGCCAGCCCATCGTCGATGCCGACGTGGACAACGTGGTTGACCTGAGCCGCGGCACCACCATCGAGCAAAATGGCGCCCGCGTCAACACCGTGGAGCACACCCTGGCCGCCCTCGTGGGCCTGCAGCTCGATAACGTGCTGATTCAGCTTTCCGGCCCCGAGCCGCCCATCATGGATGGCTCCTCGGCTGAGTTCATCAAGGCCCTTACTAGCGTGGGTTTTGAAGAGCAAAATGCGTTGCGCAACTACTACGAAATCCCGGAGAGCATTCGATACGTGGACAATGCGCGCGGCGTCGAAATCGCGGCCCTGCCCCTCACCGATTACCGGCTCACGGTGATGGTGGACTACAACTCGCCGGTATTGGGCTCGCAACACGCTACGCTCACTGACATTGGCCTGTTCAGCGAAGAAATTGCCTCGTCGCGCACGTTTTGCTTTTTGCACGAGCTGGAAATGCTCTACAAAAACAACCTCATTCGCGGCGGTGATTTGAGCAATGCCATTGTGGTAGTCGACCGCGTGGTGAGCGACGACGAGCTGACCGAGCTAGCCAAAATGCTGGGTAAGCCCCGGGTATCGGTCAAAAAGGAAGGCATCCTAAACAACGTAGACCTGCGCCACAAAAACGAGCCCGCCCGCCACAAGCTGCTCGACCTTGTGGGCGACCTCGCCCTGGTGGGTCGCCCGCTGAAAGGCCAGATTCTGGCAGCCCGCCCCGGTCATGCCGCCAACGTCGCCTTCGCCAAGAAAATTAAGAAGAAGATGCTGGAGTCGCGTACCAACCCGGTGCCTATGTATGACCCCAGCCGCGAACCGGTGATGGACATCAACCGCATCATGCAGGTACTGCCCCACCGCTACCCGTTCCTGCTGATTGACAAGGTAATTCACCTCGACGACCAAGTGGTAACGGCCGTGAAGAATGTGAGCATGAACGAGCCCTTTTTCACGGGCCACTTCCCGGGCAACCCGGTAATGCCCGGTGTACTTCAGATTGAAGGCTTGGCCCAAACCGGTGGTATCCTCGTGATGAACACGGTGCCCGACCCCGAGAATTACTGGCAGTATTTCCTGGGTATCGAAAACGCCCGCTTCCGCAAGCGCGTGCTGCCTGGCGATACCATCGTGTACCATTGCCAGCTGCTAGCCCCCATCAAGCGTGGCATTGCCAAAATGCGCGGCCAGGCATTCGTGAATGGCAAAGTGGTATGCGAAGCCGAAATGAGTGCCGCCATTGTCCGGAAGGACGCTTAAAAATCGATTATAAATTAGGAATTATGAATAATAAATGGCCTTGTAGTTTAAAGTCGGGTCGTTTTTCAATTCATAATTCATAATTCATAATTCATAATTTTCTGAAAGAAGAATGCTTTCCCCCCTCGCCCATATTCACCCTAATGCTCGTCTCGCGCCGGGCGTAACCGTTGAACCGTTTACGACCATCGCAGCTGATGTTGAGATTGGGGAGGGCACCTGGATTGGCCCGAACGTGACCATCATGAACGGGGCCCGCATCGGGGCAAATTGTCAGGTATTTCCAGGCGCCGTGATTGGAGCGGTACCGCAGGATTTGAAGTTTGCCGGCGAGCAAACCACCGCCGTCATCGGCAACCACACCGTGATTCGGGAATGCGTGACCGTGAACCGCGGCACCGTGGACCGGGGCGAAACCCGCGTGGGCAACCATTGCCTGCTGATGGCCTACGTGCATATTGCCCACGACTGCGTTATCGGCAATAACTGCATTCTGGCCAATACCGTGCAGGTGGCCGGCCACGTCGAAATCGGGGATTATGCCATTGTGGGCGGTTCGTCAGCCGTGCATCAGTTCGTCAAAATAGGGGCCCATGCCATGATTTCGGGAGGCTCACTGGTGCGTAAGGATGTTCCGCCGTATGTGAAAGCGGGCCGTGAGCCACTCTCCTACGCTGGTGCTAATTCGGTAGGCTTGCGCCGCCGAGGCTTCTCTGAGGAATCCATCAACATGGTGCAGCAGCTGTATCGTACATTGTTTTTGGGTGGGCTGAACACGCACGATGCTCTCGCGCAAATCGAGCAGGAACTGCCTGCGTCAACGGAGCGCGATACGGCCGTTGGCTTTGTACGGGCAGCTACGCGGGGCATCATCAAAGGCCCCAAACGCGGCCGGCCAACGGATGGCAGCGAGGCGGAGTAGTTTTTTGATTTGAACGCTCATTAGAACGTCATGCTTCGCCTACGCTCAGCATGACGTTCCTTTTTGTCGTAAGTCCAAATAAAATCATCTTGCAAATTACTGCCACCGGCTTGGGTAAACGCTTCAAGCGCGACTGGATTTTTCGGGGCCTTACGCGCACGTTCCAGCCGGGCAGTGCCACGGCTGTGCTGGGTCCCAACGGGGCGGGCAAAAGCACTTTACTGAACACCTTTTCTGGCCAGCTACTGCCTACTGAGGGCACGTTGGCTTACTCCCTAGCAGGCCAGACTGTAGCTGTGGAAGACATTCCGGCGCATCTGGCCTACGCGGCGCCCTACTTAGAACTGCTGGAAGAATTGACGCTGCTGGAGCTACTGCAGTTTCATACCCAGTTCAAGCCATTGCGAGCAGGCTTCTCGCTCGATAAACTGATTGGGGTGATGTACCTTGAAAAGGCCCGCCACCAGTTGGTGCGCGAGTTTTCTTCGGGGATGAAGCAACGGCTGAAGCTGGCGCTAGCCCTCTACGCTGCTGCACCGCTACTGCTGCTGGACGAGCCCACCACCAACTTGGATACCACCGGCGTGGCCTGGTACCTAGAGCACGTACAGGCCACCCGCACGGGCCGCACGCTACTGCTCAGCTCCAATGTTCCGGCTGAATACGGATTCTGTGACGAGCAGATTGTGGTGACGGATTTTCAGGTAGTACGCTCAACTTAGCCTATCAGCTTTTGAGCGCGCTTGACCTTATTCAACCACCAAGCGAGTAACCTGGTAGCCTTGCCGAACCAGGTACGCGCCGGGGGCCATGCCTTCTAAGGAGAGGTGTGAGGTACCGGCTGGCTGGCGTTTGATTTCACGGCCTAACATGTCTTGCACCATTATG
>Ga0265780_10011943_pt1 | contig 10225 bp, 9 predicted proteins | sample P1T30metagenome_FD_192432 | JGI IMG/M metagenome (GOLD analysis project Ga0265780, IMG submission 192432) | Plant litter microbial communities from East Loma Ridge, Irvine, California - P1 T30 | ecosystem: Environmental > Terrestrial > Plant litter > Unclassified | place: USA: California... | reverse complement strand
CGCCAGCGTTGCCGCCACCTTCGCCGGCGCCGTGTTCGCCTCCGCGGCCGCGCAGGCCCAGACCGCCCAGCCGGCCGCCCAGGGCACGAGCGCCGCACCGGCAACCAGGGCGCCCGCCGCGGCCCCGGCCAAGCTGGACAAGGCCGACCGCAACGCCCTGTCCGAGATGGCCATGGCCAACATGGCCGAAATCGCCACCGGCAAGCTGGCGCTGAGCAAGGCCGTCAATCCCGAGATCAAGGGCTACGCCCAGCGCATGGTCGACGAGCACACCAGGACGCTGGCCGAAGTGCAGGCGCTGGCCCAGGCCAAGGGCGTCGAGCTGCCGAAGGAGCTCAACGTCAAGTACAAGGCCAAGGGGGCGATGCTCGAAGCGCTCAAGGGCGACATCTTCGACCGCACCTACATCAAGCAGTCGGGCCGGCGCGACCACCGCGTCACCCACGAGCAGCTGAAGGACGACCTGGACAAGATCAAGGACCCGGACATCAAGGCGCTGGCCATGAAGATGCGTCCCATCGTCGAGCAGCACCTGCTGCAGGCCGACGAACTGATCGCCCGCACCGCACGCGGCGCCACCGGCACGGCCGGCACCCCGGGCAACGACACCAGCACGGCGACCGGCAAGGAGCCGACGCCGATGAAGAAATAGGTCGGCGCCTCAGGCGGCCTGCACGGGCGGGCTGCCCTTCCATTTCCCTTCGATGCGCTCGACCGCGATCTCGATCCCGACGATCGCCCTGAGCATGCCGTCGATGTAGGCCGGCGGCGCATCTTCCACTCGCCAGGGATGCGGCTGGCCCGCTTCGTGGTGCGCCGTCTGGCCGCCGAGCAAGCCCAGCAGCCAGGCCGGATCCTCGATCGCGCGCAGGCGTCCATGCACGTGCACCACGTGGTAGTCCCAGGTCGGCACCACCCGTCCACCGGTGGCCAGTTTTTCGCGCTGGTCGGGCGGCACGTAGGCGGCCGGTCCGCGAAACACCGCCAGCACGGATTGCCCGGCACGGCGCCACACCGGGTTGGCGCGCGCCACGTGGGCGCGCAGCAGGCCCTGGCCGCCGTCGTCGACGAATTCGAAGGGGACATGGTCGGCATCCGGCAGGCCATCGTCCTGCGTGACGAGCATGCCCAGCGCATGGGCGCGGATCAGGTCCCGCATGGCCTGCGGGTCCGCCTGGCGGTGGCGGCTCGCGATGTACATCAGCGCGCCCCCACGACCAGGACTGCGGTCTTGAGCGAGTTCGCGACGTAGCAGCGCTCGTGGGCGGCGTGGTGCAGCGCGTCCAGCTCGTCCGGGCCCGGCTGCCTGCCGGCAAAGGCGATGGCCGGGCGCAGTTCGATGCGCGTCATGGCCACGCGCCCGTCTTCTTCCGCGCCGAGGTAACCGACCGCCTGGTCGACGTAACGCTCCACCGTGAAGCCGCGCTGCGCCGCCAGCGACAGGAAGAACAACATGTGGCAGCTGGCCGCCGCAGCCACCAGCGCTTCTTCCGGGTCGACTGCCGCCGGGTCCGACATCGGCACCGGCACCGACAGCGGCGACGACGAAGCGCGCAGGCGCAGGCCGCCGTCGAAGGCCCAGTCGTGGGCGCGGCTGTAGCGCCCGTCCAGGAAGGCCTGGCCGTCGCGCTGCCAGGCCACCTCTGCTGCAAATTCCTTCATCGCTCCTCCATGTCGTCGAGGCCCTCATCCTAGCCAGCCTCTTGGCTTGCTCAAAGTACCAATCCGCGCGAAGATGGCCGTACCAATCATCCCGCACCGTATGTACCTCGACGACCTCATCGCCGCCGCGCCCCTCGACCGCGCCGCCGTCACGCCCCTGTTCCGCCAGCTGTATGCGCGGCTGAAGGACGCCATCCTGCACGGCCGCCTGGCGCCCGGCACGCGCCTGCCGGCCACGCGCGAACTGGCCGCGCAACTGCGGGTGTCGCGCCAGACCGTGCTGGCCGCCTACGAGCAGCTGACGGCCGAAGGCTACCTGCGCGGGACCGTCGGGCAGGGGACCTTCGTCGACGCCGCCCTGCCGTCGGCGCAGCCGGTGCACGCGGCTCCCGGAGATGCCGCCCCCGGCGCACTGCGGCCGCTGCCGGCGCGCGGCCTGGCGCTCGCTTCCAGCATGGCGCGCGTGCGCCACCACCACGGGCCGCTGCGCACCTTCCGCACCAGCATGCCGGGCCTGGACCTGTTCCCGTTCGAGACCTGGCGCAAGCTGGAGGCGCGCCACTGGCGCCGGCGCGAGCTCCCGCTGGGCTATGGCGGCGCGGCCGGCTACCTGCCGCTGCGCGAACTGCTGTGCGCCTACCTGAACGCCGCGCGCGGGGTGCGCTGCGCGCCGGAGCAGGTCATCATCACCAACGGATCGCAGCAGGCCTTGTACCTGCTGGCCCAGCTGCTGCTGGCGCCGGGCGAGGGCGTGTGGCTGGAGTCGCCCGGCTACCAGGGCGCGGCCGCGCCCTTCGAGGTCGCGGGCGCGCGCATGTGCCTGGTGCCGGTGGACGCCGAGGGGATGGACGTGGCCTATGGCGCCGCGCATTATCCCGATGCGGCCATGGTGTTCGCCACCCCTTCGCACCAGCTGCCGCTGGGCGTGACCATGAGCCTGGCGCGGCGCCTGGCGCTGCTGCGCTGGGCCGAAGCGCGGCGCGCCTGGATCGTCGAGGACGACTACGACAGCGAATACCGCTACACCGGGCCGCCCCTGGCCTCGCTGCAAAGCCTGGACCGCAGCGGCTGCGTGATCTACACCGGCACCCTGTCGAAGGTGCTGTTCCCCGGCCTGCGCCTGGGCTATGTGGTGGCGCCGCCAGGCCTGGTCGAGCCGCTCACCCAGGCCAAGGCCGTGGTCGACCGCCACAGTCCGATCCTGCCGCAGGCGGTGCTGGCCGACTTCATCCGCGAAGGCCATTTTGCGCGCCACATCCGGCGTACCCGCGAGGCCTATGCCGAGCGCCGCGGCGCGATGCTCGACGGCCTGGGCCGCCGCCTGGACGGCATGCTGGCCTGCGGCGCGGCCGACACCGGCCTCGATGTGTGCGTGCGCCTGACCGGCCGCCTCGACGAAGCGACTGCGGTGGCGCGCGCTGCCGCCGCCGGCGTCGACCTGCGTGCGCTGTCGTATTTTTCCCACCCCGAGGCAGGCCCGGACTGCGCGGCGCCGCCCGGCATGCTGCTCGGCTTTTCGGCCTTTACGCCCGAGCAGATCGCGCGCGGCGTGCTGCGCCTGGCGCAGGCGCTCGAGGATTGACCGGCGCAGGCGTCATCGGCTTGCTGCCCGGGGCGGGGCGGTCCTGAAGCGGAACACCGTGGTGCTGCGCAGCGGCGTGCCGGGCCGTAAGACCGTGCTTGGGAACGCCGGAATGTTCGGACTGTTGGGGAAATGCTGGGTTTCCAGCGCCAGGCCCGCGCCCCTGACCAAGGGCTCTCCTTCGGCGTCCCGCAGGGTGCCGTTGAAGCCGTTCCCGGAGAAGACGACCAGGCCCGGTTCGGTGGTGAACACCTCCAGGATACGCCCCGAGGCGGGATCGGCCAAGGTCGCCGCGTGCCTCGTGTCCAGCACGAAGGTATGGTCCAGGCCTTTGTTGTTCCTGACAACGTCCTCCTCGGCATTGGCGACGGCGCCCACTTCGCTGCCGAGACGCAGGTCGAGGGCGCCGTGTACCGGCGCGATGGCGCCGGTCGGGACGCGCTTGTCGTCGGTGGGCAGCCAGTGGCCCGCATTGACCACCAGGGTATGGCCATGGACGGTAGGCGCATCCGACAGGTTGAAGAAGGCATGGTGGGTAAGATTGACGACGGTGGGCTTGTCCGTGGCGGCTGTGTAGTCGATGCGCAGGTCGCCGCCGTCGAGCCGGAACCGTGCCGCTACCTCGAGCCTGCCCGGGAAACCATTGTCCCCATCCGGGCTGGTCAGGGAAAGGTCGACTCCGCACGGGGCCTGCTCCGCCCGCCACATGCGCGCGCCGAATCCACGCGGCCCCCCGTGGACCGATACGCCATCGGGCCGCGCGGCCAGATCGTGGCGTTGACCGTCGAGCGTGAAACCACCCCTGTCGATACGGCCTGCGAAACGCCCGATGATGCGCGAAAAACTGCCATTGCTTTCGTACTGCCGCAGCCCGTCCAGGGTACGCACGACGTTCCTTGCCACGCCATCGCGGTCCGGCGCCTCGATGGCGTAGAGGATTCCGCCATAATCGAGCACCGTCGCAGCAAGTTGCCGGTTACGGATGGTGTATGCGGTCACCTGTTCGCCGGATGACAGGGCGCCGAAAGGCCTTGCCTGTACCGTGCATACCTGCGCCGCACCGGCCGCGGGAATGGAAGCGCACAGCGCTGCGGCGGCGAGCAGGCGGCTGGCGATCGTGGATCTCATGGCGGTACGCGGCATGTCATTCTGCAGGCTGGCGAGGAAGCGACCATCATAAACCAGGGCGCTGCACGGGCGCGGCGGCGGCCGGTTTATACTGCCGGGATGAACGAGATCCGCTGCTCCTGGGCCAACATGGCCAATCCCCGCTACGTCGCCTACCACGACCACGAGTGGGGCGTGCCCTGCCATGACGAGACCACGCTGTTCGAGATGCTCAACCTCGAAGGGGCGCAGGCCGGCCTGTCGTGGGAGACCATCCTGAACAAGCGCGACAGCTACCGCGCCGCCTTCGACGGCTGGGATGCCGAAAAAATCGCGCGCTACGACGAGGCCAAGGTGGCCGAGCTGCTGGCCAACCCCGGCATCGTGCGCAACCGCCTGAAGGTGGCGGCGGCGATCACCAATGCGAAAGCCTACCTGGCGATGCGCGAGCAGGGACTCACCCTGGACGCCTACCTGTGGGGCTGGGTCGACGGCAAGCCGCTCGCGAACGATTGGCCGGACGGCGCGCGTCCCGCCAGGACCGAGCTGTCGGACCGCATCTCCAGGGACCTGGGCAAGCGCGGTTTCAAGTTCGTCGGCTCGACCATCGTCTATGCCTACCTGCAAGGCGTCGGCGTCGTCAACGACCACGACCGCGCCTGCTTCCGTTACCACGCGGCTTGAGATGGACCTGCGCGCACACTGGCGCGGCCGCGAACGCTACACCGTACTCGATACCGATTACGGTGACGGTGCGCGCCTGGCCGCGCTGCAGGAGGCGTGGCGCGCCGACCCCAGGCGCTGCGCGCGGCTGCACCTCGTGGCCTTCGCGCCCGACCCGCTGCCGGGCTTTCATCGCATCCCGCAGGACGATCCGCGCATCACCCTGACCCTGCTGGCGGCGCCGCTGGAAAGCGGCTTGCTGCAGCTGGGGGCGCAGCCGGATGCCGTGTTCCTCTCCGGCGCGGCAGGGACTGACTTCGTGCGGCCATTGGTGCGCATCGTGGCCGCCGGCGCTCGCCTGTTCACCGAAGGGCTGGCCGCGGAGCAGCGCGCGGCCCTGCAGGCCCAGGGATTCGTATTCGATGACGGCCAGGCCGTCTTCTCCAGCCGCAAGCCGCGCCTGCCGGTGCCGCAGCCAGCAGAGCGGCGCGCCGTCGTCGTCGGCGCCGGGCTGGCCGGTTCGGCCGCCTGCGCCGCCTTGTGCGCACGCGGCTGGCAGGTGACGCTGGTCGAGCGCCACCCGGCGCCGGCGATGGAGGCATCCGGCAACCTGGCCGGCATCTTCATGCCGCTGCTCTCGCGCGACGACAACATCCCGACCCGCCTGACGCGCGCCGCCTACCTGTACGCGCTGCGCGCCTGGCGCCAGCTGGGCGGCATCGGCGAGGCCATCGAGGGCCAGGCCTGCGGCGTGCTGCAACTGGCGCGCGATCGCGGCCACGCCGAGGTGTCGCGCGCCATCGCCGCCGAAGGGCACTACCCACCGGAATTCGCGCGCTGGCTGGAGCGGCAAGAAGCGGAGGCGCTGCTCGGCCTGCCGGCGCCGGATGGCGGCTGGCACTTCCCGCAAGGCGGCTGGGCGCGTCCCGGCAGCGTGTGCGCGGCGATGCTGGCCTCCTGCGGCGAGCGGCTGGCGCCGGTGTTCGGGGCCGGTACCGTCAGCCTCGAACGCGCGGGCGAAGAGTGGCAGGTACGCGGCGCGGATGGCAAGGCGGTGGCGCAGGCGCCCACCGTGGTGCTGGCGAGCGGCGCCGGCGCGCGCACGCTGGCGCAAACGCGCGCACTGCCGCTGTCCGCGCTGCGCGGGCAGGTGACCCACCTGGACGGAGCGGGCGTGCCGCCCCTGCCGCTGGTGCTGTGCCGCGAAGCCTACCTGACCCCGGCCGCCGGCGGCATCGTCTGCGCCGGCGCCACCTACGACCTCGACGCCGACCCGCAGCTGCGCGCGGCCAGCCAGGAAGAGAACCTGGAGCGCCTGCGCGCGCTGGTGTCCGATCCGTCCGCCGCCGCGGGCGCACCGCTGGCGGGGCGGGTGGGTTTCCGCTGCGTGGCGCCGGACCGGCTGCCGCTGGTGGGGCGCGTTCCGGACTTCGACGCTGCCGGCGGCACCGAGCGCCTGCGCGACGTGCCGCGCCATCCGGGCTTGCATGCGCTGCTCGGCTACGCTTCGCGCGGGCTGATCTGGGCGCCGCTGGCGGCGGAGCTGCTGGCAGCCCAGCTCGAAGGCGAGCCGCTGCCGCTGGAGATGAACCTGGTCGACGCCCTCGACCCGGCCCGCTTCGTGCTGCGCGCCCGCCGCAGCCGCCCCTAGATGCAGTCTCGGTAGGCGTGCTCCGGTCCAGTGGACCGGAGCGCGCTTGGCCGACCGCGCGTCCAACCGAAGCGTGCGCCGCCGCACGGCATGCCGAAGCCGGACGCGCGTTCGGCATAGCCGAACACCCTACCTGTTGCGTCATCGCAAAAAGTGACATTTCGTCACAAAGTGTCAAGTTGCCGGCGCTATAATTGACGTACGGTAACTTTTCGGCCGGCTCTGCGGCCAATCCCATGGAAGATCCACATTCGCCGCTGTCGCTGTTCCTCGCTTCGACCGCGCACGACATGAAGAACTCGATCAGCGTCCTGTCCGGCACGCTCGAACGCCTGCTGGTCGATGCCTCGCCCGAGACCGAGAAGGCGTATCCGCAGATGGCGCAGATGCTGTACCAGACGCGCCGCCTGAACGACAACCTGATGCAGCTGCTGGCGCTGTACAAGCAGGTCGGCACGGCCGACTATCCGCTCGACGTGCAGCCGCTCGAAGTCGGCCAGCTGGCCGAGCAGGTGGTGGCGCTCGGACGGGTGCTGCTGGAGTCGCGCGGCATCCGGCTGGAGCTCGACGTCGATCCGGAACTGGTGTGGCACTTCGACGAAGACCTGATCGTCGGCGTGGTCTCGCATGCGATCAACAATGCCGTGCACTACACGCGCGAGCGCATCCTGCTGGTGGCGCGCGAACGCGAGGGCTGGCTCGAGATCCGCGTCGAGGACGACGGCGCCGGCTACCCGGCCGCCCTGCTGGAGGCGGGCAACGCCGCGCTGGACGGCCAGGCCTTCGGCGTGAACTTCCTGACCAACAGCGCCGGCCTCGGCCTGCACTTCGCACGCGAGGTCGCGCGCATGCACCGCCACCGCGACCGCCGCGGCGCCGTGCGCCTCGAAAACGGCGGCCGGCTGGGCGGCGGCTGCTTCATCCTGCACCTGCCATGAACGCGATCGCCAGCGCCGTCGTCGGCGCCATCCACCCGCAGCCGGCCGAGCAGGTCGACTGGGCCGGCAAGACTTACCTGGTGGTCGACGACTTCATCGGCGTGCGCCAGCTGCTGCGCGAAGCCCTGCGCAGCCTGGGCGCGCGCAACATCGACCAGGCTTCGAGCGGCGGCGAAGCGATGGCCCTGCTGGGCCGTACCCGCTACGACGTGGTGCTGTGCGACTTCAACCTGGGCGAGGGCAAGAACGGCCAGCAGGTGCTGGAAGAGGCCCGCATGCGCAACCTGCTGCTGCCCTCGAGCGTGTTCCTGATGGTGTCGGCCGAGAAGAGCGTGGAGTCGGTGATGGGCGCGGCCGAGCACCAGCCGGACGCTTACCTGGTCAAGCCGATCACCGAAGGCGTGCTGCTCACGCGCCTGAACCGGGTGTGGCGCAAAAAGCAGGTGTTCAGCCTGATCGACCAGGCCTATGCCGAGAAGGACTACCTGCGCGCGGCGCGCCTGTGCGACGAGCAGATCGCCGCGAACAAGGCGCACGAGATCGACCTGCTGCGCATGAAGGCGCGCCTGATGGAGAGAAGCGGCGAACCGGCGCGGGCGCGCGAGACCTACGAGCGGGTGCTGGCCCAGCGCGAATACCAGTGGGCGCGCGCCGGCCTGGCCAAGATCCGCATGGCCGACGGCGACTACGAGCAGGCGCGCCAGATGTTCCAGACCGTGATCGCCGAGAACCGTTACTACATCGACGCCTACGACCAGCTTGCGCTGGCCTGGCAGAAGATGGGCAAGCACGAAGAGGCCCTGAGCATCCTCGAGCGCGCGGCCAAGCTATCGCCCAATTCGGTGCCGCGCCAGCGCAGCCTGGGCCAGGCCTGCCTGAGGCTCGGCAACGTCGGCATGGCCGAGAAGGCCTTCCGCAAGTGCATCCAGATCGGCGAATACTCGATCCGCAAGACGCCGGACGCCTACCTGGGCCTGGCGCGCGTGTGCGGCCTCAAGAACGACCCGAAGGAAGCGCTGCAGCTCCTGATCGCGGCCCAGCGCGAGTTCGGCGCCGAGCACCCGGACATCGAGCTGCGCGCCAAGATCACCGAAGGCCTGGTCTACCACGAGAGCGGCGACTACCGCCGCGCGCGCAAGGCGGGCGACGAGCTGGAAGCGCTGCTTGCGGCGACCCCGGAGCGGCCGGACGTGCGGACCTGCCTCGAGATGGCGACCCTGCTGTTCGCGGTGGGCGTCAAGGAAGCGCCGGTCGACCTGCTGTGCTACGTGATCCGCAACAACCACGACAACACGCTGCTGCAGGACGAGGTGCAGGCGATCTTCGACAAGGCGCGCATGGGCGAGGAGGGCGAGAAGCTGATCCGCGGCGCGCGCAAGGAAGCGATCGACCTGATGAACCAGGGCGTTCTGCTGTGGAAGACCGGCAAGCTGCCCGAGGCGGTCGAGTGGATGCGCAACGCGCGCGCCGCGCTGCCGCACAACGTGCGCATCCTGTTCAACTCGGCCCAGATCCTGATCTCGCACATGCAGCAGCGCGGCTACAGCGTGCTGCTGCACGACGAGGCGCACGGCGTGCTGGCCCACGTCGACCGCCTGCAGCCGGGGCAGCAGCGCTTCGCCCAGCTGATGGAGCAGTTGCTGGCGCTGGTGCCGAAGGAAGAGCCGCCCGCGGTCGCCGAGCCGGTGCCGGCGCCGGAGACTTCCGCCGCGTGAAGCCTCAAGCCTCGTTGCGGATGAAGTCCACGAAGGCGCGCAGCGGCGCCGGCAGCAGGCGCCGCCCCGGGTAGTAGAGGTAGGGGCCGGAAAAGCTCGGCCACCACGGTTCCAGCACCGGCGCCAGTTCGCCGCGCGCGATGCAGGGGCGCAGCCAGTCCTCGAACAGGTAGACGATGCCGGTGCCGGCGCGCGCCGCATCCACCATCAGGTCGACCGCGCCGCCGATCTGCACCAGGAGGGGACCGCGCGGCTCGATGGCGATGCTCTCGTCGCCCTGCTGGAATTGCCAGTCGATCAGGGCGCCGCTGGGGAAGCGGCCGCGCGCAGGCAGGCGTGCCGCAGCAGCTCGCGCGGGTGCGCGGGATGGCCGTGGCGCGCCAGGTAGCCGGGAGCGGCGGCCGCGGCGAAACGCTGCAGGCGCGGACCGATCGGCACCGCCACCATGTCCTGCTCGAGCCGCTCCTCGTAGCGGATGCCGGCGTCGCAGCCGGCCGCGATCACGTCCACGAAGCTTTCCTCGGTGATGACCTCCATCTGGATCTCGGGATAGGCCGCCAGGAAGCGCGGCACGATCCCCGGCAGCACCAGGCGCGCGGCGCTCACCGGCACGTTGATGCGCAGCGTCCCGGCGGGGCGGTCGCGGAAGCCGTTCACGACGTCGAGCGCGCTTTCCACTTCCGCGAACACCGGATCGAGGCGCGCCAGCAGGCTGCGTCCTGCCTCGGTCGGCACGACGCTGCGCGTGGTCCGGTGCAGCAGGCGCACGCCCAGTTTCGCTTCCAGCCGGCGCACCGCGTCGCTCAGGCCGGAGGCGCTGCTGTCGTTGAGGCGCGCGGCATCGCGAAAGCCGCCCGCGCGTGCCACCGCCACGAAAGCGGAGAGGTCGCCGAGGTTGATGTCCATT
>Ga0265780_10011942_pt1 | contig 10227 bp, 7 predicted proteins | sample P1T30metagenome_FD_192432 | JGI IMG/M metagenome (GOLD analysis project Ga0265780, IMG submission 192432) | Plant litter microbial communities from East Loma Ridge, Irvine, California - P1 T30 | ecosystem: Environmental > Terrestrial > Plant litter > Unclassified | place: USA: California... | reverse complement strand
TACTGTTGTTGAAGATGACCTGATAGTTGACCTGCGACCAGATTTTACACAGTGTAAGGCTATAGATCGTGGGCAAAGCTGCGGCACCACATCCACCGGCGAAGAATGCTGTGCACCTACTTCAACTGCGGCAAAGCCACTTATTCAATTAAAAAATTTAATCGTTAGTACTGCCGGCAGTTGCGAACCTGGAAGCGGCTGCTGCTAATTATCCTGAAACATCATGAAAAATATTTTAGTGTTATGTACCGGCAACAGTTGCCGGAGTCAGATAGCCGAGGGCTATTTACGATACTATGCCGGTAACAAGGCAACCATTTACAGCGCAGGTGTTGAAACGCATGGCGTAAACCCCAAAGCTATTCAAATTATGGCCGAAGACGGCATTGATATTTCGGCCCATACCTCCAACAATGTAGATGAATACCTCAGTATACCTTTTGATTACGTGATCACTGTGTGCGATAACGCCAAAGAACGCTGCCCGTATATCCCCAGCCAAGCCGAGCGCTTTCACCAAAATTTTCCTGATCCGGCCAAGGCTACAGGAAGTGAGGAAGAAATCATGCAATCTTTCCGCAGTACCCGTAATATGATCAAAGCTTACAGCGAGCAGTTTGTAAAGGAGCATTTATAAATACAATGAGCGCGAACAACTGCAACCCAACAATAAGAAGAAAAAGCTTAAACTTTGTAGACCGCTACCTTACCCTCTGGATTTTCATGGCAATGGCCTTAGGTGTGGGAATCGGTTACTTTTTCCCGTCAGCGGGCGGCTTTATTAATTCATTCTCAAACGGAACCACTAATATTCCGTTGGCAATAGGGCTTATTTTGATGATGTATCCGCCGCTGGCTAAAGTAAAGTACGAAAATTTGGGTCAGGTTTTTCGTAACACCAAAATATTGGGCACCTCCCTCTTGCTTAACTGGGTTATTGGCCCAATACTGATGTTTGCGCTGGCCCTTATTTTCTTGCACGATAAGCCCGAATACATGACCGGCTTAATTCTCATTGGTACAGCGCGCTGCATTGCCATGGTAATTGTTTGGAATGAACTGGCCGAAGGCAACCGCGAGTATGCCGCCGGGCTGGTAGCGCTAAACAGTATATTCCAGGTGCTACTGTACAGCGTATATGCCTATCTTTTTATTACCATACTGCCTCCTCTTTTGGGCTTCAAGGGATTAAAAATCCATATTACCATAGGCGAAATAGCCAAAAGCGTAGGTATTTACCTGGGCATTCCGTTTGTGGCAGGGGTGCTAACCCGCCTGGTATTGATTAATTTGAAAGGCTTAGCGTGGTACCAGCAAAGGTTCATCCCTTTAATATCGCCAATTACACTCATTGCGCTGCTGTTTACAATTGTGTTAATGTTTAGCCTCAAAGGTGAACTTATTGTAAAGATCCCTTTCGATGTGGTACGCATTGCTGTTCCGTTAGTGATCTATTTCATCCTGATGTTTATCATCAGCTTTGGAGCAGGTAAATACCTGGGAGCCGATTACGCCAAAAGTGCTTCTATAGCATTCACCGCAGCAGGCAACAACTTTGAACTGGCCATAGCCGTAGCCATTGGCGTATTTGGCATTAACTCGGGGCAGGCCTTTGCGGGAGTAATTGGCCCGCTGGTAGAGGTACCAGCCTTAATTGCCCTGGTAAACGTGTCTTACTGGATTCGCAATAAATACTTTAACGCCAATGCAATGCAGGCTTAACACAAGCTTACTTACGCTTTTCGGTAGCCACGCGATAGGCCGGGTCATCAACAATATTCACTTCTATTACCTCGTCGGCATTTTTTAAAAGGGTTCGGCAATCGCGGCTCAGGTGACTGAGATACAGCTTTTTTCCCGCCTGGTGGTAGCGCTCGGTTAATTTGTTCAAGGCCTCAATGGCCGACATATCGGCCACGCGGCTGTCTTTAAAATTAATCTCTACCTGCTCAGGGTCGTTAGCAATATCAAACTTCTCGTTAAAAGCTGTTACCGAGCCAAAAAATAAAGGCCCGTAAATATCATAGTGCTTAACTCCGGCTGCATCTGTATACCTTTTAGCACGGATGCGTTTGGCACTTTCCCAGGCAAATACCAGCGCCGAAATAATTACGCCTATCAATACCGCCAGGGCCAGGTTATGCAGCCAAACGGTAATAATGGCTACAATGATCCCTACAAAAACATCCTGCTTAGGCATCTTATTGATGATACGGAAGCTGGCCCATTCAAAGGTGCCTATAGCCACCATAATCATTACGCCGGTTAGGGCGGCCATGGGTACGCGCTCTATAATAGGCGCACCAAATAAAATAATAGTTAATATAGTGAGCGCCGCTATAATGCCCGATAGCCTTGCCCTTGCCCCCGCCGATAGGTTAACCAGCGTTTGGGCTATCATAGGGCAGCCACCCATCCCAAAAAAGAACCCGTTCAGTATATTGGCGGTTCCCTGCGCTATGCATTCGCGGTTGCCATTGCCGCGGGTGGCGGTAATTTCATCAACCAAATTAAGCGTGAGCAGGCCCTCGGTTAGCCCCACGCCGGCCATAATAAGCGAGTAAGGAAAAATGAGTTTAAGCGTATTTAAATTAAACGGTATAGCCGGTATATGAAACGGTGGGAACCCGCCGCTTACGGCTGCAATATCTTTTACGGTTTTGGTATGAATACCAAAGCCCAGCACAATTGCAAAAACTACAATGATAGCTACTAATGATGGCGGAACGGCTTTGGTAAAACGTGGCAGTATAATAACGATGGCTATGGTTAAGGCTACCAAACCCGCCATAATTAACAAGGGTTGGCCGGTTAGCCAGGTAGTATGCCCGTTAACCACCATTTTAAATTGCTCCAGCTGGGCCATAAAAATAACCACGGCCAGGCCATTCACAAAACCATACATTACGGGCTGCGGCACCAGCCTGATAAATTTACCCAGCTTAAACAGGCCAACCATAATTTGAAAAGCCCCGGCAAGCGCCACCGCAGCAAAAACATATTCAATACCGTTAGATTTCATGAGCGCAATGAGCGTAATGACCGTAGCCCCCGCCCCACCCGAAACTAAGCCAGGCCTGCCGCCTAACACCGCCGTAACTAGCCCCATAATAAATGCCGCATACAAACCCACCAGTGGCGGAAAGCCGGCCAGTATAGCGAACGATAACGATTCGGGCATCATGGTCATGGCCACGGTAAAGCCGGCCAGTATTTCGTTCTTGTAATTTATTTTTTTCGAAAAGTCGAAAAGGCGGAGTGATGCATTCATAGCGTGGTACAAATCTAAAAATAAAGACTGCTTAATGCGCTTTATTGTGGTATCACCGCTAAGTCTGTAAGGATGTCTTGCAACCTGGCCTCTTCTAAAACTATGCGCTCTGATACCCCTGCCCCATTATACTCCCACTTAATTAGCCGCATACAGCCATCAGCTATTTCTATCCCTGTAATATCGCCATCATCAAAACAGCAGCAGCCCGAATTAAAGTAAGAGGGCCGGTAACCGGGAAAGGTAAACTTGCTTTCGCCTTTCATTACATGCTTGTTAATTTGCTGCTGCAGGCGTTTAATTAAAGCACCGTTGCCTTGTTTTCCTGCTTTCTCTAAATCAATATATAACCGTTCCAGGTGCGTTAATGAGCGAAACACCGGCTGATGTGTGTGCCCGGTAATAAGCAACAAGTTATTTTGGCGGCTGCTCCAGTCGTACATAATTTGGTTATGCTGTGTTTTAACATGATCGTTGGTGGCGGGTGTATTGGGGTTAATTTCCAGATAAGCCTGTAAAGGCCCCCATACGTTTGATACAAACCATTTACTAAACCAATTGCCGTCGCTTTGCATATCGCCCTGGTGGCCGTGGGTTAAATAAATGCTGAGTGGCTTATCACTAATTTGAGTTTGCAAAATTAACCCCTCATATACTTTTAGCCTTTCGCCATAAATTTGCAGCAGCATAATGCTGGCCAGCGGGTCGTTGTCCCAATACAGGTCATGATTACCAAATATTTTGAAAAATGCCTTGTTTTGCAGAAACAGTTTTTCCTTTTCAAAGGTGGCTTTGTTATATTTTTTTACGCTCAGTATGCCGTTTTTCCAAAGTTCTTCGCTATCACCTAAATTAATGTAATTGTAGTGCTGGGCCAGGTAGTAATCTAAAGCCGTAAGGTAATTTTTTTCGGCCCGGGCAAAGTCATCGGCAGGGTTGCGGGCTCCCTTATGCTGATCGGACAGGATCACAAACCTGTCTTTACCGGCATCAAACGGAATAACCACTCCACGCTTACGCGGTGTTGTAATAAGTGCATTATATAGATCTGTTAATGCCGCATGTACCCGTTTGGCATCGGGCCGCGAAGAATATTGATCTGATAAACGGATGATAGGTTGCTTTAACCATTTTTGCAGCAAGCGGCGCATATGAGTTTAACACGCACATAACTTATTTGTGTTACACCGGCCCAACCCTGTACTGCTTAAGCTCTATTTTTTTAATGCAGATATTGCCTCCGGCTTATTATAAGGCATGTACCTGGATGAATCTGTTCTTAACCGGTATCTTAAATAAGGCAGATCGGTTAACTTGATATCTATATCTTTATTAATATAGTCAAGGCTTTGTTTAGAGAGTATCCAGTTCATGGGCACGTCACGTTCTGTAGGTTTTAACGCTGCATCCACAATCCCACCGTTCATTTTTTTGATAATTAGCGTATCTAACTGGTGTACGGCAGCATCACTGCGGCCTTTACGAGCGTTGTATATACCTCCAATAATTTCGGTGATCTCGTTACCAAAATTAATATTATTGCTGCCATCGGGCGGTGTAACCTGGTCACTAAACCTTAAAAAGATAACTACCGGCCTCACTTGTTTAAAAATAGTATCGGTGTTTAGTACCTGCAATATTTCAAGCATGGTGCCTGCACCCGTATTCTCTACATACCCCCCATCAAGGTAATGATACTTTAAACAGGCTTTACGTAACATTGCACCGGGCGAAAACAAAGGGAAACGGGTACTGAAATTAATACCGGTGCTGTAGTTTATATTTCCCTGAATTTTGCTGGCCAGTAAATCGCGTTCCTCCTGGTCGTATAAACCTGCAGGTTGGAAATTTGCAATCCAACATTGTTTTCCGCTTTCTACCTCATCGGTATTAAAAACAATGAGGGGCTTATTCATGGCACTATTGCTTTGATTGAATGGCAAGCTAAAAACATTGCTACGCTGGCTTAACGTGTCGGCTTTCAGCAGTTTTGAATACTGCTTTTCCCACGCCTTCTCCATAGCAATAGCCCGGTCGAAAACGTTAACGTGCCAGGGTAAAAACAAGTTAAGCAGGTCACCAAAAAACATCTTGCCAATAATGGAAGATATAAAATCGCCTTCAAAAAATGTTTGAGCTGCGTTAACCGATTTGGTCCCATTTATTAATACACTACTATTATTAACATAAGTAACTGCATTAAATACCCCTAAGCCCAAAGACCCGCCCGATACGCCCGACATAGCATAAACCGCCCGTTTAAAATTTATTTTCAATGTATCTTCGCACAAACGCTGCAGCTTGGTCAAATAAAAAGCGGTAAAGCCGCCTGTACGTAAAGCCCCGCCTTCGGCACATATAAATATAACCGGGTATCCTTTAAACTTACGTTGGGTATCGGGTTCTAATGCGGCATCCATCTCCTTTTTATATTGAATAAACCATTGTTTAAAATGTGCTTTTAACTCCGGCCTTTGCGTAGTTAAAACAGCTTCGCGTTGCTGTTGGCGCACCGGGTGGTCATCGTTTTTGATAGAAGAGTATAACAAGACCAGCAACAACAAAAATCTGATTGATATTGGAAACCGACGAAGCTTTGCATAATCAAGATAAATAAGCCCAACATAAATCCCTATCCAGCAGGCAAAGGCCACGCAAACTAAACCGGGGGCACCAACTGTTTCAAAAAAACCGGTATCGGCGGGGATGAAACAAATAACCAGGAATATTAGGAGCGAGAAAACTGCTATATATTTAACCTGTTTGTGAAGCGCGTGATAGTAGTGCGTGGGTATACGATAGGTCCATTTCAGGTCTTGCTTTTCATCGGGCTTTTGCGGGCTAAAGTTTATGAGTTTGAAGCCGGCAGGCACCCGTGTATCTGCACTTAAGCTATCGCTCTGCGGAAAATCATCTCTTGTTTGGGCAGAGGTATTGAAGGTATTGTTAAAAGCGGTTAATGAGCCGGAGCCGGGAGGATTAAAATTTGTGGGGCTGGATACAGAATATACAAAATCGTTATAGATGCCATAAAGTTTACTCAGCCATCTGCCTTCCCGGGCGGGTAAACGTTCGGGTGCCAATATAAACCTGTTCTCTAAAAATCCGGGGTTATCTTTTTCCGTTTTGTAAAAATACATGTTTGTTAAAATACAAAACAACACGTAAAGACAAAAAAATGCTAATACGTATGACCAGCCAATGCTATGGTGGTCTTTATGACGGCTGTAAGAAATAGCAAGGCTTATAGCAATAAGTACCGTAGGCCAGAGCAGGCAGCTTCCGGCTATAATTCTTTGTACCGCTTTTTTCCAGGCAACCCGTTTATCGCTCATACTTTTCCCCGAGTTATCGCTCACATAAATGGCGTAACGGATACCAAACTCTGATAAAATGCTCCATACAAATAGCGCAGCCAACAGTGCAATAAATTTTTCAGGATAACCTTTAAAGACCTCTTCAATCACTACCAGCAGCGTATCAATACCTTGCGGTAAAACAATAAATATAACAGAGGCTAATACAGCAAACAGCACAAAAAAACCCACTTTTTGAAGTACCGATAGTACATCTTGTACCAGGTACCTGAAAGGGATACCATTGGCATTAGTCTTAATATAAGAAACTGCTCCCTTTAATGCCGGGAGGAACATGATGCGCAGAAGGTGAAAAACAATTTTCATAATTCAGGTATTAGGTTATATCTAAATTATTGATAATCTTTTGATTAAATAATAGTTCTTTGCAAAAAGGGTATAAAAACGGTAACCACATTTTGCTCAGGCACAGCATAGCAATTAACATATATTGGCACCAAACTTGCACTATAAGGTTTTTATTAAAACAACTTAAAATTAACATACAATGGGCTTATTAAAATGGGCAATTGTAGGCGCAGCTGCTGCCTACGGCATCAAACACATTACTAAAAAACGCACAGAAGACGGTAAATCTATTATTGATGACTGGAACGAAAGAGCGCCCGAATGGATTGAAAAAGCTAAGCAGTACACAGATGAGGCTGTAAGTAAAGTAAGCAGCCGCGTAGGCGAAAACTACCAGTAAGCATTTACATCTCTCCACACAAAAAGCCGCAGCCTAAACACCTGCGGCTTTTTTGTGGGAAACCAGAACGCTTGCTCAAAAACTATGCGGCTATTTTGGGAAGCATAATAATAAATTTAGCCCCCTTACCTTCGCCCTCGCTTTCGGCGGTAATGGTGCCGCCATGGTAATTAATTATTTTTTTCACAAAGTAAAGTCCCAGCCCGTTAGCGTTTTCGCTGCTGGTGCCGGGGCGGCTGGGTTTAACAAACGGCTCGAAACTTGGTGCCTGGCCGGCGTTAAAGCCAACGCCATAATCAATTACCCGTATCATTACGTGGTCCTTCATTTCAACGGCACGTATCATAATATCACTGTTACGGTTGCTGTACTTAATGGCATTAAGTACCAGGTTAGTTAAGGCCATACTAAACAGGTCTTCGTTTACGGTAAGCTTCATGGTAACCGGCATGTCCAGCAGCACCTGCAAGTCTTTGTTTCTAAAGCTTATATAAAGATCTTTCACAATGCGGTTCATGGCCTGCTCCAGGTTAATGGTGCTGGGGTTGGCCAAACTGGCAAAATCGCTGGTGGCCAGATCAAGCACCGTATCTATCATTTGTATCTGGTGCCGGGCAGATTGTTTGATGAGGTGCAGGTATTCATCTTTAGAGGTATTATGGTAATCTTCCTGCATCAATTGAACCATGGTAATTACATTTTGCAGGGGCACTTTCAAGTCGTGCGACAAGAGGTATATAAAGTCGCGTTTTTCTTTAATCAGGCTATCGAGTTCATGCAGGGCAATATTGGTATGGGCCATAAGCAAACCGGCTTCATCATTAAATATGACGGGTAGCCGGGGTAGCGTTTTGTTATTCAAATAATTATGCAGCGCATTTTTGGTCATGATAATAGGCTTAGCCAACGCATTTTGCACCCATAATGTAATGGCACAAGCCACAAGCGTAAAAACTAAAACCCATTCAATAACCTGTACGGGCAACATGCTTTTGATACCCGATATTACGATGAATGCAATGATCCCAATTAACGGAATATGTACCCCTAAAAAAGAAATGAACAGGTATTTAAAAGAGTAGCTTTTATCTAAATACTTAATTTTGGAAAGGGAAGTATATAAACGCATACGGTTAAATCGCTGTTTTTTCAATCAGAACGCTTATACGCAATTTAAATAAATAAGTTCCTGCCAGTATTAACCTTGAGTTAATATCAGCAGGAACTTTTTTATAAAACTCTCTCCAAAAGGGTAAAGCAACTGTGTGGCTATTACCTCCCCGCAATAGCTACTTCAACTGCAGCCTTATTATATTAAAAGAGTAAGGTTTAAGCGTTAGTGCCAGGTTTTTACCTTTAACGGCTATGCGTTCATCCTGCGGACTAACGTTGGTTGATCTCTCGAAAGAATTTACGGCTTTCAAATCATTAGCAATGTAGGTATTGATAGCACTCAGGGGTAATTTTTTGCTGCTTTTAACCAGAATACTGCGCGTTTGCGGCTGATTGGAAGCATTAACCACTTTCACGATCAACTCGTTGGTTTTGCCATCAATTACAGCCGATGCATACAAACTATCCTGCCCGGCAACAACTTTATTATTTATGCTGATACCTACCACACCGGTACCTTTATACAGCGAATACATTTTTTGTACGTAGTAGTTTGGTGTACCGTACACGTGCAGGTCGTCTACCCATATCATGTCGGGTGTCCATTGCCAGCCGTCTACGTGGGCAAACAGCGGGGCGTACGAGGCCATATTTACTACATCGGCATTGCGTTCTAAGCCAGTCATAAAGGCGGCTTCGGCAATGGCGGTTCTCCAGTTGTTTTGGTTGGTAGGTTTGGCTACGCCATCGCTTTGAGCGGCATATTCCCCGGCAAACACTTTAGAGCCTTTTTTATCATAGTTATCATAACGGGTGGCATTGCTTAAAAACCACTCGGGCGAGCGGTAGTAATGCTCGTCTATCAAATCGGCTTTTGTTTTACGCAGCGAAGTATTGAGGTAATCAAACCGTTCGCCGTTAGGGTCGGTACCCGAGCTGTTTACAATTTTAATGTAAGGATACTTTTCTTTTAATGCTTTGGTAAATACGGCCAGGCGTTCTAAGTATTGAGGGCCCCAGTTTTCGTTGCCAATACCCATCATTTTTAAATTAAAGGGTGCAGGGTGTCCCATTTCGGCACGTTTCTTACCCCAGGGGGTGCTTACATCGCCGTTGGCAAATTCTACCAAATCCAAAGCATCCTGCACATAAGGACCTAACTGTTCCATAGGTACAACCTCAGCAGTATTAAACTGACAGGCCATACCGCAGTTGATAATAGGCAGCGGTTCGGCGCCAATATCTTCAGCCATCTGGAAGTATTCAAAAAAGCCTAAGCCGTAAGTTTGATAATAATCGGTGGTGAGGCGGTGTTTAAATTCCGTATTCCAACGGTTAATATTGAGTTCGCGGTCTTCAATAGGGCCAAGGGTCTTCTTCCATGGATAGCGGTTGGCTAAATCTTTACCTTCTACAATACAGCCACCGGGGAAACGGATAAAGCCCGGTTTCATATCGGCCAGCATCTTTACCATATCGGCACGTAAACCGCCTTTGCGGCCTTTCCAGGTATCGCCCGGGAACAGGGAGATCATATCCAGATCGATAGTTCCGTTACCCTCAAACCATATTTGGAATTTACCCTTAAGCACCGTAGCATTACAGGTAAAGCTAAGGCCCTGCTTATGCCACCCGGGTCCGCTTTCGGTAGGTATCAATACACTTTGGCCAATGGTATTCCCTTTGTCGTCCTGCAGTTCTACGTGTAGTTTTACACCCGGCGATGACTGGCGATACATGATCGAAAAATCGTACGACAGGCCCTTTTTAGTGCCTAT
>Ga0265780_10011941_pt1 | contig 10228 bp, 3 predicted proteins | sample P1T30metagenome_FD_192432 | JGI IMG/M metagenome (GOLD analysis project Ga0265780, IMG submission 192432) | Plant litter microbial communities from East Loma Ridge, Irvine, California - P1 T30 | ecosystem: Environmental > Terrestrial > Plant litter > Unclassified | place: USA: California... | reverse complement strand
TAGCTCTAAAAGTAATTACGAAGAAATTAATAGCTCTAAAGCGCTTATTCTTAGAGCTTTAGCTGCTTATTACTAGTGCATAGATAATCTTCTATAATAACTAGCAAATAATTAGGCTAGTAGTAGAAAGTAATAAAAGAATCTCTACTAAGCTCTAATATATTAATATTTAAAATATATAGCTTTAATAGAAGTATAGCAAAGGCTTTTTTAAAGTGCTTTATAAGCTAATAATTAATATATTAGCTAATAGCCTTACTAAGCATCTACTAAAGCAGAAATTTAAGATTTTTAAGAAGTAGCTAAACTTAAACTAAGTAGTGCACTAGAAGTTATAAATAGGCAACGAGCATAAGAAAAGCTAAAAGAAGTGTTTTTATTCTAAGATAGTATAAAGCTTTATTTTCTAAGCGCTTAAAAAGTAATAAAGAGAATATACCTCTTCTCTAGATATTATTATAAATATACTATATTATAGGCTTAAGTAGAGAGTATTCTATTACGCTTCTACTAGCTCTAAGTAGTAAGCTTTTTACTTAGTATAAAAACTAGAAGTAGAAGCTAGAGAAATAAAAGCTTTTATAATACTAGATAGAGCTTATAAAGAGGCTTAGGCTACTTTCTTAATAGCTTAAGTAAGCCTAGCTTCTACTCTGCGCTGCTCTGTATATACTAGTAGTATACTAATTCTATAGATTTTCTTACTCTAGAGAAAGAACCTTATATTGCTACGCAGCTTGCTTAATATAGCTATAGTAGAAGTTCTTTCTACTAGAGCTTTAACTAGCTTAATAGCTATTAACTCTATAAAATTAGCTCTAAGTTTAACTAGTTAGCGTATATTATAATAAATTAAGAAGCTTAAAAACTTATAAAGGCTTATAATAATAACTGTATAAGTACTATATATATCTATCTCTACTTTACTTTTTAAGTAAGTTTTAGTAATCTCTAAAAAAGAAGCTAAATAGAGCGCTTTATATATACTTAGCGCAAAGTATAATATAAAGATACTTAAGCGCTATAGAAAGTGCAATAGGCTTATTACTACTAATATTATTATTATAGAGGCTTAAAAGCTGCCTCTTATTAGCTTCTAGAGCCTTATTTTTAAGCTTAAGCAAAGAGATTATTATAGCTAAGAACTCTAAGAGCTGCTTCTTAACAGCTTTTAAAGCTCTATTCTTAGGCATAAGTAAGAGAGAGTATAGTAGAGTACTTCTAAAAGCGCTACTCTTCTGCAAAGAGTACTTACTTCTAAGAGACTTATTATAAGCTATTTTTGCAGCGTAAGTAGTAGCGCGCTAAGCAATTTAAGTAGCTTATATAGTATTTATATACTTATTAGTAAAATAGATTTAATATAGAATAATAGTATAGAAAAAGACTAATTAGATAAGTATCTTAGACTAAGTTTCTAGATATAGCGCTCTATAATACTAGTACTTATATAAGCTTAGTATACTATAGAAGTGCTTAAATAAGATATTATAAGCACTTTAAAAGAAGATATAAGTATATAAAAATAACTTATAGAAAGATATTTTAGCATATTTATAAGAAGTATTTTTAAGCAAGAGTCTTATTATTATTATTACCTACGCGCGCAGCGCATAGACGCTTCTTAGCAGCATATAACTTACTTTCTAATATTAAGTAACCTGCTTATAAGCAGCTTACTTAGAAAGTATATTATAACTATAAGCCTTTTACTTAAGCAGCTTAAGGCTTTATTATATACTCTTCTCTTTTATACTAGTATATTTATATAAATTTAAGTATATATTATGCTACTCTTATCTTAAGACACTTAAGCAGTAATTCTATAATATAATTACTTAAACCTACTTTTACTAGCTTGTTCTCCTCTATAAATTGCTTATTCTTTTCTTTTTTAGTTAGCTAAAGCTTTATATATAGTCTTTTAAGAGTATTTAAGTCTTTCTTTACTTTTTTAGATAGTTTCTTTCTAAAACTTTAAATATAAAAAATTATAGTTTCTTTTCTAGCACTAGGTTTTTATTTAATTATGCTATAGAAAGTATAAAGAATACTTTAAGTATTAACTTATTAAATCTATAAAGATAGGTAGAATACTAATTATAGAGCTTTTAATTTTCTACTCTATAAGTAGTAGAAATGCTATAAAACAAAGTTAAAAAAGCTATATTTATTTGTTATAGTTATATATACTAGTAGAAATAATAGCTACTATTATAGTATATAGTACTAGCTAAAAATACTTAGTTTATCTAAGTTTTTCGAAAAAGACTTAGATTATCTAAGTCTTTTCTTAGCGCTAGAGCCTAACTAGGAAATTTCTAGTATACTATACTTTTTTTTTATAGTTCTATTTACTACTAGAAAAATAGCTGCTATTGTAGTATATAGTACTAGCTAAAAATACTTAGTTTATTCGAGTTTTTCGAAAAAGACTTAGATTATCTAAGTACTTAGAAAAATATCTAGATAACTTAGTAGCGTTAATTGCGTTATATTCTACTTTTAGTATCTAGCTACTATTAGGCTAGTGTTTAGAATTATAAGGCGATTTAAGTAGCCTATAGTATACTTTGCTATTCTAATTAATATTATAGCAATTAGATTAATAATTTACTTCTGTTAGCTAAGAATAAATATTAGATATATTATTATAACGCAAGTCTTCACCTCTGTTACTAAAGGTACAATTGTTATTGCGAGTGAAATAGCTATAATAGCGCTCTTAGATTATCAGCATATAGCGGTTATTATCGCTGTGCTCAATATATTTTATTCGATTGGCAGTGCAGCTAGAAGAACTATTTCGGCTGCGATCTAGATCAGCACTTTTTACAACAACTTCGTTAAGAATCTTCCTAAGAGTGTGAATGCTAAGCCTATATATGCGTCGTTGCTGGCGCAGCTCTCCTACAAGTGGGGATTACTAGAGAGGTTGGCCATAGCGCAGTCCTACGCTGACTTACAGAGGCTAATGCTTATTACTAGTATCGTGCGCTCTTTTTGCGGCAGCGATGTGGCGCGACATTAACGTGAAAAACCTCAAGCAGGTCAAGGGTCGCGTTGTGTGAGGCTAAGACAGAGAGCGACTCTAGCGCTGTTTATTACTAAGGAGCGCGTGTATCGAAAGGCAGAAGACGGGAAGATAAGAAGCGAAGGGTTTGCGTGTACAATAGTGGGGTAGGATCCATGTTGTCGTTAAGGTCAGGACGGAACTCGCGATTAATCACCTAAAAATGCTACCCTGGCCTGATGCGTGAGATGTCCGCAAAGTTCACAGCATTTGGATGCAAGGTAAACAAGTCTCAGTCTTTCGAACAAACGGCTTTGTTCCGGTACGCATGATATACACTAACACTAACCCTTAACGCCTATATCCCCAACCCAATGCATATGCACATCTAACCGACCCATTTTCTTGCGCTCTTGAACATCCTGCTCCATGGCCCAAGCTCGCCCCATTCCTCCATCGCGCCACGCGGAATGTAGCTTGCGACCTCCCTCACAATCGTGCGCTCGGGATGCGGCATCATCGCCAACACCCGCCCGCTCGTGCTCCTCACGCCCGTGATACCCATCGGCGATCCGTTGGGGTTATATGGGTATTGCTCGGTCTGCTTGCCGTAGTTGTCGACGTAATGGAAGCTGACAAGGTTCTCGTTATACATGGTTTGGGGCGTCGATGACGACGTCGAAGCTTTGGGGAATTGTGCTTGACCTTCGCCGTGAGCGGTGACGATAGGAAGCTTGGATCCGTGCATGCCATGCAAGAAGACAGATGGCGACGTGTTGGGACCTGTCGGGTCGATCACCTCAACCATGCAAACGCGAGACTCGTACTGTTCGCTGATATTGCGCTCGAAGCTTGGCCAGAGCTCTGCGCCAGGAATGAGCTCTTTCAGCTTGCTCATGAACTGGCAACCGTTGCATACACCGAGTGCGAAGGTGTCTGGGCGCTCGAAAAATGTCTGGAACTCTTTGCGGGTGTTGGGGTGGAGCAGGACGGACTTCGCCCATCCCTGACCAGCACCAAGTACATCGCCATAGGAGAAACCTCCGCATGCTGCGAGACCGACAAAGCCGGCGAGCGAGACGCGATTCGAAATTATGTCAGTCATATGAACATCGATGGCGGAGAAGCCAGCTTGGTGGAAGGCGAAAGCCATCTCAGCTTGGCCGTTCACACCTTCCTCTCGCAGAATAGCGACGCGAGGCTTAGATGTGAATGGGGAGGTGAGAGTCATCTTGAGGGGCAGGATGTTCTCCTTCGGCTTGTAGGTGAGGTTGTACGAGAGACCAGGGTCCTTGTCATCCAGTAGGCTCTCGTACTCTGCGTCAGCACAAGCTGGGTTGTCTCGAAGCTTCTGCAGCCTGTAGGAAGTTTCCGCCCAACGTTGCTGCAGCTTTTGTCGGCTGTTGCGGTATACGACCTTGGAGCCGACGGCGATGGAGATCTCCTGCTTCGAGACCTCGGGTACGCGACCAATCTTGCGGAGCATGCCGGGTGGCGGTCCGCATGTGGCGAAGCAGCGGTTGAAGGCTACTTCGTCCTTCTTCCTGACCTGGAAGACTGCGCCAAGCTCTTCGTTGAAGAGCCCCTCAAGCACATCTTTCGGCTCGCTTGAGTTGGCCACGCTGTCAAGCATGATCTCGAGGCCACATCGTCCGGCGAACATCATTTCGACAAGGGTAGTGAACAGGCCACCATCTGATCTGTCGTGATAAGCCAGCACGATGCCGGATTCATGAAGCTGCTCGATGGCATCGAAGTAGTCCTTGATAACATCTGCGTCATAGACATCGGGCGCTTCATCGCCGACCTGACCGAAGGTTTGCGCAAGTGCAGAGCCACCAAGGTTCTTCTTGCCCGCTGCCAGGTCGACCAACATCAGGATGGTCTCGCCAACGTCCTCCAGGCGCTCGAGTGTAGGCGTCCATGTGCGGTCGATGCGGTCCACAGGCGCGAATGCAGTGATGATGAGCGACATGGGCGCGGTCACCTCCTTCGCCTTGCCGTCGTCAGACCACTTCATCTTCATGCTCATAGAGTCCTTTCCGACAGGGATCGATATGCCGAGACGCGGGCACAGGTCCATGCCGATGGCCTCAACGGCTTCGTAGAGCGCAGCACCCTCACCGGGATGGCTGCTGGCGGACATCCAATTTGCCGACAGTCGTACCCGAGAAAGACGGTCGAACAAGCTGGCTGCAGCAATGTTCATGAGAGACTCCACAACGGCCATTCTAGCGGATGCGGCAGGCGAGATCAATGCTAGCGTAGGCTTCTCGCCCATTGCCATTGCTTCACCAGTCTTGACGCCAGCCAATAGCGATGTAGCTGTTACCGATACATCTGCTACTGGTGTCTGCCATGGGCCGACCATCTGGTCACGCACGGTCAGACCGCCAACTGTTCGGTCACCAATGGTGATGAGAAAGCTCTTTGAGCCAACAGAAGGCAGGGTCAAGACACGGTCAACGGCTTCGGCGACCAGGCCATCCTTGGGCGTGTCGGGGATGTACATGGACAGACTGCTATCAAAAGCAGGCAGTCGAAGTTTCCTGGACTCGACGATGCGCGACATTTTGGGTGGCTTTCCGAAAAGAGTGGACATGGGAAGGTCGATAGGCTTTGGTGTGTCGGTGGAGTTGCTGTCCCTGAGAACTAGGCGCTGCTCATCCGTTGCCACGCCTACGACAGAGTAGCCGCAGCGTTCGCGCTGACAAATGCGCTTGAACAGATCAAGCTCCCCGGGGCCGACTGCGAGCACATAGCGTTCCTGTGCTTCACAGCACCAAATCTGTAGAGGGCTCATGCCTCTGTCGGCGTTGTCAACCTCGCGCAGATCGAAGATGGCTCCGAGGCCGGAGTCGTGCACAAGCTCAGGCAGCGCGTTGGACAGACCCCCTGCGCCGACATCGTGGATGAACAGGATCGGATTCTTGTCACCCATGGAGCGGCACGTATCGATGACCTCTTGGGCTCTTCGTTGAACTTCCGGGTTGCCTCTCTGCACACTAGCGAAGTCCAAGTCGACGTTGCCCTCGCCGGACTGCACACTCGAAGCTGCACCCCCACCAAGACCAATGAGCATGGCCGGTCCACCGATGACGAGTAGATGCGAACCGGCGGGCACGATATCAGGATCCTTGAGCGCGTGCTGTGGTCGGACCGTTCCCACACCACCTGCGAGCATGATGGGCTTGTGGTAGCCGCGGATCTCTGTCTCCTTCTCGTTGGTGAAGACGCGCATCAGCATGGTGCGGAAGTAGCCGATGGTGCAGGGACGGCCAAACTCGTTGTTGAACGAGGCACTGCCAATGGGGGCTTCGAGCATGATGTCGAGGCTGCTGGCGATGTGCGAGGGCTTCCCGACGTCGCGCATCTCCCACGGGCGCTCGAAGCCCGGGACGAGCAGGTCGGAGACGGTGAAGGCTGCGAGGCCCGCCTTGGGCTTGGAGCCACGGCCGACAGCGCCCTCGTCTCTGATCTCGCCACCCGATCCGGTAGCTGCACCAGGAAATGGCGATACGGCTGTCGGGTGGTTGTGCGTCTCGACCTTGCACAGGATGTGGACCGTCTCCTTGGTGCCACTCCACTCGCCCGTCAGGTTGCTGGGGGCCCAGAAGCTGGCCTCCTCGCCCTGGAGCACGGCGGCATTGTCGCTGTATGCGCTCACGACATAGTCCGGGTGCTTCTGGTGCGTGTTCCGAATCATGCCGAACAGCGAGTGCGACTTGGGCATGCCGTCGATGGTGAAGTCGGCGTTGAACTGCTTGTGGCGGCAGTGCTCCGAGTTGACCTGGGCGAACATGAACAGCTCCACGTCGACGGGCCCCCTCTTGAGCTCGTTCTGGTAGGCCTCGACCAGGTACTCCATCTCCGACCTGTCCATGGCCAGGCCCAGCTCCCGGTTCGCGTGGTCGAGGGCGGCATGGGCGCTGTTGTATTCGTCAAACTTGATGGTCGTGGCCTGCGCGGGCTCGCCCTCGCCAAACATGTCGTCGAGGTTTGGGGCACTGCGGCTGATGGTCTGCGTCATGCGGTCGTGCAGCTTGTCGCGGTTGGGCATGTCGTCGGCGGCGAGGGGCGTGTCGAAGGTGGCGGCGATGACCATGCCGCGTTCGATGCGCTTGACCGCCTTCTCGAGGGTGCAGGTGCGCGCAATCATCGACGCCAGCGAGCTCCATGGCGAAATGGTGCCGGCGCGCGGGCACACGTAGAACAGCGCCGTCTTGTCGTCGCCGTCGCGCGGCGTGTCGGCGCGGTTGAGGGCGTCCAGCAGCACCTGCGACAGGCGGTCCTGGGCGCTCGGGTACTCGCCATAGTGCAGAATCTGCTGCAGCGTCTTGATCTCGTCCGCGCCCAGCTCCTTCAGCGCTTTCACAAAATGCACCCACACCGAGCGCACTTCCTTTGCGCCAATGTCCTGCGCCAATCGCTGCAGCCGGAAGTCGGAATGGGCCGACGACCCAGGAAGGATGAGGTAAGCATCTCCGGTCGACGCCATGCTGGATGACACCAATTGCTGGTGGAGAGTGCAAGTGACGCTCTCCGAAGACAGACTTGGTGATGATAGACGCGTTATCGTCAACTTATGGTGGGGTGCTGTTTCCCAAAAATTTCAGCGGGGCAGCCGCCGTCATTAGCGTCGAAAAACGACGTAAACACCGGCCTCTCACAAGACTCACCACAATCATAATCGCTAAAAAGATTGCTTATCATGTAAGGGAGCTGTGAATACCTATTCTGCGAGATGTAGTCGCTGCTACCAAGGTAGGCTGTGACACTGAGGACAGAGTATTTGACGTCGTACATGACTGTTATCAGGTTTTCACCGACCGATGATCGGGCTTGTGTCGCGATACCTTTCTGAAAATGCTCCGCTAAGCTTGCGAACTCAGCCACTTGAACTTGTAGTGATGTCTCTCTGAATCAATCTATATTTTATACTGCTATGTAAATATTGCCTAGTAGCAGGAAGGTATGATGTTTGAAGAAGGGAAAGTAGTGGCCGTGGGTTGTTTGCTGCGTCGGAGTGCGGGATGCGGCGCGCGTTCGGTCTTTTCAGATGCACATGTGAGTTTCGACAAAAACGTCCACACGGGAGGGCTACAGACCTCATGCAGATTATTCAAATTGACTTGGGTATCTTTCAGACTATGAACATGGAAGGATTTGACTCACGACCTTTCATGCCGTGCGCAGCTTCTTGTCCTTCCACTCCAGACGCTCCGCTAATTGCTCCCACATAGGCTCTGCGCCTACTCTGCCTACAGTTCTCAGCCCTGCGGTGACGAAGGGAAGGAGTCTATCAAATTCGGTGTCGATGAGCCGAAGTGACTCCGTGGGACTTCGTTGTGCTGCTTCCTCAACACCCTTTGGTGATCGCGTCTCGTGGTGGTCGTCCCCCCCGTCCGAATCCGAATTCGAGTCCGACAGCTCTGCGGTCGCGGCGATGAGCGTCGCATCCCTTTGCCATATCGATCTGCCCCTCCTTGTGTCTGCGCCTTTTGTGCTTTGGTTGCGACCACTTTCTACTGTCTTGGCGAAGAGCACGCTGAGATCCAATATCTCGATCACTGATTTGTGTATCGGTTTCACGTCTCTCGATAACAAAGCTCGCGTCTGCAGCTTTGTGACGTGCTTGAGATGTGCCTGTGCCATTTCGTCAATATCTTCCGCTTTCTCCATCTGGGCGTCCATGTCTCGGGTCGTGAAGAATATGACCGTCTCGGTAAGATAAGAGCGTAGCGTATCCGCGAACCAGGTCAAACGATGCTGCATCCTGTATGTGAGCTGAGCCCGCGCAGATCTTGGGTGAAGACCTCGGTCGGGTCTTGCGCGCTGGAGCAAATACTTCGCACGGTAGGACTGCAGTAAGAAGGTCAGGACTTGCTGATAGACAGGAAGAGAGGAGCGCTGGATGATATTCTGGATTGGCCAAGAGAGAGCATAGTCGAGCGACACTGCAGCTAGATCCTTGACAGACTGGCTGGTCGTCTTCACTTTGAAGGAGCGAGCGACAATTCTTTCGGCATCCTGGTGAGGCATCACTGTGCCGAATATGGTGCGTGTGATTTCGGTCAGGACATATCGGTCGTTCCAACCCCTCCGACCTCCATCCATGCGTTCGAACAATGCGTTGGCAAAGTCTTCGAAGACTGCCCCGTTCCTACCGAGATACAGTGTTTCAAGAACGACCGATGTGCGCATGAGGCCGCTAGTTTCAACAAGGTGCTGTCGAAGCACAAACGAAGCTTGCGAGTATTTGCTCTGCATCCAGCGATCAAAAGCGGCCGGGAAAAGCTCGGCGAAAGGGGGCACTGGCACTTCGTCGGATAGACCGCACACACTCTTGTGCTCAAGCCGCGGCTCACTTCCGGACGGTTGTGCGCCCGCTCCACGTATTCCCAGCTCTTTCAGAAAGATGATACTTTTCCCGGTGTTGAAAATCTTCTTGACGGCGGGTTGTAGGAATGAAGGGCACTGCAAATTGTTTTGCGCATCCCGGCGCAGGACATAACGGTCGTGCCAGAGTGAGGCGGCATCGCTACCAGAGTCGCTTTCGAAGACGAAGAAAGTCTCGTCGTTGGCTCCCAACTCGCCAGCTTCCATCCACTTCCGGATAGGTTTGAGGTATGTCTGTAGACAGTCGAAGAACAAAGAAGAGAGATACTGAAACGATCTGATTTCTAGCATCATCTGGGCGAGGTTGATTTGTTCGAAAAGCGACTCTAGGTGACTGAAAGGGTTCACAAGCAGTGCAGCCTCGATGTCCGAAGTCAAATGCGCTAGACGAAGAAGCGGCGCGGACATGGAGCGCAAATCCGTGTGTAGTTGAAGTAGACTCACTACTACTGGTGGATTCGGCGTGAGGTATCGTTGTTGTACGTCTGCAAGATCGCGATCGAAGACAACGAGGCGCGTTCTGACTGTCGACTCGAAGGTCTGGATGAGGGGTAGCGTTTGCGGCCGCTTAGTCCACTGTCGCAAGTGATAGATGTCTCTGCCGATATTGACTAGCTCTGAAAGTAGATGTTGGACTGTGTTGGACATGGCAGAAGCAAGGACATATTGTGGATTGATGCGAATACTGCTTTGCTGAGGGTCGAGCTTGTAAAGACTGGTTGGAAGTCCTGCGAGCATGAACAAAGTCTCTCGAAGCATCTGGAGTTCGGTGATCTCTGTCACTGAATCGCCTAGTTCCGAGGAAGTGTTCCAGAA
>Ga0265780_10011940_pt1 | contig 10230 bp, 8 predicted proteins | sample P1T30metagenome_FD_192432 | JGI IMG/M metagenome (GOLD analysis project Ga0265780, IMG submission 192432) | Plant litter microbial communities from East Loma Ridge, Irvine, California - P1 T30 | ecosystem: Environmental > Terrestrial > Plant litter > Unclassified | place: USA: California... | reverse complement strand
CAGTATCTGACAAATTTACTATTGCTGCTGCTTTTGGTAACGTACACGGTGTATACAAACCGGGTAACGTAAAACTTACTCCAAAAATACTTAAAAACTCTCAGGAGTACGTTCAGCAAAAATTTGGTACAGGCCCTAACCCTGTTGATTTTGTTTTCCACGGAGGATCTGGTTCAACTCACGAAGAAATAAGAGAAGCTATCTCTTACGGCGTGGTTAAAATGAACATTGATACCGACCTGCAATTTGCATTTACCGAAGGTATCCGCGATTATATGGTTAATAACATTGATTACCTAAAAACTCAGATTGGTAGCCCGGACGGCGCTGAATCGCCTAACAAAAAACATTACGACCCGCGTAAATGGGTTCGTGAAGGCGAAGTTACCTTTAATACAAGGCTTGAGCAGGCATTTGCCGACCTGAATAACGTTAACACACTTTAGTTTTGAGTTACGGGTTGCGTGTTACGGGGTTTATGCCCGTTAACTCGCAACCCGCAGCCCATAACCATAAACAGAATAAATATGGCTTGGTTTAAAAGAACAGAGAAAGGGATACAAACACCAACCGAAGATAAAAAAGATGTACCAAAGGGCCTTTGGTATAAATCTCCCACTGGTAAAATTGTAGATGCAGAAGAGCTTGCCAGGAATTTTTATGTAAGCCCCGAAGATGGTTACCATGTTAGGATAGGCAGCAAGGAGTACTTTAAAATACTTTTTGATGATAACGAGTTTACAGAGCTTAACCCCAACATTACCTCTAAAGATACCCTTAAGTTTGTTGATACTAAAAAGTATGATGACAGGCTTAAAGAAGCTATGGAAAAAACCAAGCTTAAAGATGCCGTGCGCACAGCCGTAGGCAAATCTAAAGGCAGGGAGCTTGTTATTGCATGTATGGATTTTGCGTTTATTGGCGGGTCTATGGGTGCTGTGGTAGGCGAAAAAATTGCTCGTGCCATAGATTACTCTATCAAAAACAGGATTCCGTTTCTTATGATATCAAAATCAGGGGGTGCCCGTATGATGGAAGCCGCTTACTCGCTTATGCAGTTGGCTAAAACATCGGCTAAACTTGCACAGTTATCCGAAGCTAAAATACCATACATTTCGCTTAGTACAGATCCTACAACAGGCGGTACAACAGCCTCGTATGCTATGCTTGGCGACGTTAACATCTCTGAGCCGGGAGCGCTTATAGGCTTTGCAGGCCCACGTGTTGTTAAAGACACCACCGGTAAAGATCTACCGGAAGGTTTCCAGACATCAGAATTTTTATTAGAGCATGGTTTCCTTGATTTTATCACTCCGCGTAAGGAACTTAAAGACAAGATAAACCTTTACTTAGACCTTATACAGAACCAACCTGTTAGATAATAAAAATCCCGCTATCGCGGGATTTTTTATGTTTTGTTTTGTATGACACATGGGTTGCGCTCGGGAAACCTGAAACGAGAAGCATTATGGAACTCGAATCATACACGAATCCAACATGTCGCCCACCGAAACATTTACTTTTTATTTTTTTTTGGGCGGAGTAATACTCTCTCTTTTTATTAAAGCATTTTGGATAAGACGATGCATTAATGAAAGAGCTATTATTATGAAAATTCAAATAGATAAAGGCAATGGAGAAATTATTTTCAATGCCTAATTTGTGAAAGTATTAAAAGAAATGGAATATCTGGAGCCGGTAGTGATTAATGGTTATTCATAAATTTTAGCCGCCAACAGCAATTTTGCTACCATACTCCAGGTGGGTGTATTTAGGTCTACCAACTCCTTTTTATTTTGGTAATATCCATCCATACTAATACTAAATCCATATATAGAATCCAAATACCTTCCTATTGTATCATTTTCCCATTCACTCTTATTAGAAATAAAGTCACGATTTAACATCTTTAAAAATTCATCAAAATCCTGTTTAGTTTGAATTGACTCTGCAAAATCGTGATATCCCTTTTATTAGAGATTTTTATTATTTAAATTAAAGCAGTCTAATCTTGGATTCGATGGCTAAATCAGTATATTTATCAGCAACCGACAACCAGCAACTGACAACTAAAAACCAAACTACATCCCGCTCCTTATTGCCTCTACAGGATCTAATTTAGATGCTGAAATTGCCGGCAGTATACCTGACACTAAACCAATGGCAGCTGAAAGTCCGGTGCCCAACATAATATTGCTAAAGCTTAATATAAATTCAAAGTCCAGCAGGCTGGTAGCAATAGCAGCAATACCCCAAACCATAAACAGCCCCAGCACACCGCCAAATAACGAAAGTATCACAGCTTCAAACAAAAACTGCAACAGTATAAACCTATTTTTGGCGCCGAGTGATTTCTGAATACCAATAAGGCCCGTACGTTCCTTAACCGACACGAACATAATATTAGCAATACCAAAGCCACCAACCAGCAGCGAGAACCCGCTGATGATCCAGCCTACCAAATTCATAACGCCAACTATCTGGTCAATAAACTCGGTAAACGAGGCAATAATATCAATCATAAAATTATCTATCTGTCCGGCTTTAATACCGCGAATTTGTCGAAGCTTTTGGGTCAGGTCGGCTTTAACAGCTTCGGGGTCAGACCCCGTAAAGGGCTTAATAATTATTATAGGCGTCATAAAATCGTTGTGGTCGCCATATACCCGCCTAATGAAATTTACAGGGAATATAGCGGCGGTATCGTTACTGGGCATACCCAGCCCCCCACTGCCCAGTTTGGCAAGCACACCAATAACCGTAAAGCGCTGGCCATACATGCGTATCTTTTTATCAATAGGGTCGTCATCGCCAAAAAGCGCCTGTGCTACATCATAACCCAGCACCACAACAGCGGCCCCTGCATTGCTTTCGCTTTCATTATAAAAACGTCCCTGGTCTATCTTATCACTTTGTATATCAATAAACTCATGCGACACGGGTATCATATTAACATCAGTCGCCGATTTATCCTGGTAACGAATGGTTTCGTTATTGGTAAAGACCTGGAACGCCATATACTGTGCCGATGGCACCGACTCCTTTAGTTTTTCATACTCATCATACGTAACATCAGGAAACTGCTCCATTTTCCAGCGGGGCACGTCGCTTGGCGCAAAGCTAAAACGCTTAAGGTACATGGTATTCTTATCTACCTTATTAAGATCTTCCCTGATTTTACGGTCCAGCGAATCTACTGCTGCCAGCACGGCAATTATAGAAAAGATACCAATGGTAACCCCAAGGAGCGATAAAAACGTGCGCAGCTTATTATTGGTAAGTGCACTTATGGCAAAAGCAAAACTTTCTTTAAGCAGGCGCAGGTATAGCAGCATGGTGTTATTAGTATTGTGTAGCGTAAAATTGAGCATTTTTTTAAAATTCTGAAACCTTACGGCTATAAAATTTTAAATAATTTAAAAATAGGTTCTTCTGCTTTTGAATGTTAACTATACAAATATTACTTTTGCACCTTTATTAAACACACAACAAATGAGCAGTACAAAAACCATTTCATCAGCATTAATATCCGTATTCAGCAAAAATGGGCTTGAGCCTATTGTTAAAGCGCTGCACGCGCAAGGTGTAACCCTGTATTCTACGGGTGGTACCGAAACGTTTATTAAAGATTTGGGCATTCCTGTAGTACCTGTAGAAGATGTAACCTCATACCCATCTATACTGGGCGGAAGGGTTAAAACACTTCACCCTAAGGTATTTGGTGGTATTCTTAACCGCCAGGATAACGAGCAGGATGTACAGCAAATGAAAGAGTTTGACATACCGCAGATTGACCTGGTTATTGTAGACCTGTATCCTTTTGAAAAAACAGTAGCTTCAGGAGCATCTGAGGCTGATATCATAGAAAAAATCGACATTGGCGGTATATCGCTTATACGCGCTGCTGCCAAGAACTTTAAAGATACGGTAATAGTAGCATCGGTAGATGATTACGCACTGTTCTTAGAAACCTATACCAACAACAACGGCGGTACTACGCTGGAGGAGAGGAAACTTTTTGCTACGCGCGCTTTCCACACGTCTTCGCACTACGATACTGCCATATTCAATTACTTTAATACTGATGATACTTTCTTTAAAGAAAGTGTTGCAAACGGCCAGGTATTGCGCTACGGTGAGAACCCACACCAAAAAGGGTTCTTTTTTGGAGAATTCGATAAAATGTTCTCTAAAGTACACGGAAAAGAGTTATCTTACAACAACCTGTTAGACGTAGACGCTGCAGTAAACCTGATAGCCGAATTTAAAACCGACGGGCCTACCTTTGCTATACTTAAGCACAATAATGCCTGTGGCCTTGCCACAAGGGAAACGGTTAAAGAGGCCTATCTTGATGCCCTTGCCGGCGACCCAACTTCTGCCTTTGGTGGTGTATTGATCTCGAATGCTAAAATTGATAAGGCTGCTGCCGAAGAAATCAACAAGCTGTTTTGCGAGGTTGTAATTGCCCCGGCTTATGATGATGATGCTACTGCCATACTTCAGGAAAAAAAGAACAGGATTATTTTAGTACAGCACGATGTGGCGTTACCTGAAAAACAGGTGCGTACATGCCTTAACGGTTTATTGGTTCAGGACAAAGACAATGTAACAGACAATAAAGAGCACTTAACTACCGTTACCGTTACATCACCTACTAACCAGGAAGTAGAAGACCTGCTTTTTGCATCAAAAATTTGCAAGCACACAAAAAGTAATACTATTGTTTTTGCAAAGAACAAGCAACTATATGCATCGGGCACCGGGCAAACAAGCCGCGTAGATGCTCTAAGGCATGCCATAGAAAAAGCAGTATCTTTTAACTTCGACCTAAATGGCGCCGTTATGGCCAGCGATGCTTTCTTCCCTTTCCCGGATTGCGTGGAAATAGCTAAAGAGGCAGGAATTACAGCAGTTATACAGCCCGGAGGTTCTATTAAAGACGAGTTAAGCATTAACTATTGCAACGAAAACAACGTTGCCATGGTATTTACAGGCACCCGTCATTTTAAACATTAATTTTACTACTTTTGTAGGCTTGAATACAAACTAAATATAAATACCTAACCTCTAATATAAGTATGGGATTTTTTGATTTCATGACCGAGGATATAGCCATTGACCTTGGCACAGCGAATACCCTTATAATACATAATGATAAAGTTGTTATAGACAGCCCGTCTATAGTGGCCCGCGACCGCATAAGTGGCAAGATAATAGCCGTAGGTAAAGAGGCTAACATGATGCAGGGTAAAACGCATGAAAACATAAAAACCATACGACCGCTTAAGGATGGTGTTATTGCAGACTTTGATGCCTCTGAAAAAATGCTTACCATGTTTATTAAAAGCATACCGGCATTAAAAAAGAAATTGTTTCAGCCTGCCCTACGCATGGTTATTTGCATACCAAGCGGAATTACTGAGGTTGAGATGCGCGCAGTAAAAGAATCGGCAGAGCGTGTAAACGGTAAAGAAGTTTACCTTATACATGAGCCTATGGCTGCTGCAATTGGTATTGGTATAGATATTATGCAGCCTAAAGGTAACATGATCGTTGATATAGGTGGTGGTACTACCGAGATCGCAGTAATAGCCCTTGGCGGTATTGTTTGCGATAAATCGGTTAAAATTGCCGGCGACGTTTTTACTAACGATATTGTTTACTACATGCGTACCCAGCACAACCTTTTTGTAGGTGAGGGTACTGCAGAGAAAATAAAGATTACCATAGGCGCTGCTCTTGAAGATTTAGAAAGCGCCCCGGAAGATATGAGTGTACAGGGCCGTGACCTTCTAACGGGCAAGCCTAAACAGGTAGAGGTATCGTACCGCGAGATAGCCAAGGCGCTGGACAAATCGATACAGCGAATTGAGGATGCCGTTATGGAAACCCTGAGCCAGACACCACCGGAACTTGCTGCCGATATTTATAACACGGGTATTTACCTTGCAGGCGGAGGATCGATGTTAAGGGGCCTTGATAAAAGGATATCCCAAAAAACCGACCTTCCTGTTTATATTGCCGAAGACCCGCTTAGGGCCGTAGTAAGAGGAACAGGCATGAGCCTTAAAAACATACCAAAGTACAGGAGCATACTTATAAAATAACCGGATTAGGAAATGCAGCAAATCATAAATTTTTTATATAAAAACAGTATCACACTACTGTTTTTGCTGCTTTTGGGCATTTCATTAACGTTTACCATACAGTCGCATTCTTACCACCGCAGCCGCGCCGTTTCGTCGGCAAACGCGGTTACAGGCTATGTGTCTGAACAAATAAATAATGTGGAGGCTTACTTTGGCCTGCGCGAACAAAACGAGCACCTGGCGTTTGAAAATGCCCAGCTTAAAAGACTGCTTTACAACACCCAGGACAGCACTGCCCGCCCACCGGTAACAGTACCTAACGAACTGGGAACCTTTAAGGTAATACAAAGTAAGGTTATCATAAACTCCTATAACAAGCAGGAAAACTACTTAACCATAAACAATGGCGCTAAAGATGGCATTAAGCCCGATATGGGCGTAGTGAGCAGCCAGGGCGTTATAGGCTACATAGAGCAAACATCTAACGGGTATGCCACCATTATAAGCCTGCTTAACAAAAAGTTCAGGCTTGGCGCTAAGATCAAGAAGAACAACCACTTTGGTACCCTTATATGGAACGGCAAGAACACCGGTTTTGCACAGCTTGTAGATGTACCACGCCTTGCCACCGTTATTAAAGGCGACACCATTGTTACCGGTGCCGAGAGTACCATCTTCCCGGAAAACATTCCTATAGGCACTATAGAAAAAGTGTATATAGACAAAAAAACCAATTACTACACACTGGATATCAGGCTGTTTAACGATATGACCAGCTTGGGCTACGTGTATGTAATTGAGAACAAAGACCGTAAAGAAATAGAACAATTACAGCAGGCCACTACCAATGAATAGTACCGTTTTAATAAATATATTCCGCTTTTTGGCACTGCTTGCGGTACAGGTTGCTGTTTTTAACGGGCTTAACCTTTTCGGCTTCCTTAACCCCTACCCGTACATCCTGTTCATACTGCTGTTTCCTGTTAACGGTAACAAGGCAGTATTGCTTATATCAGCCTTTTTTCTTGGGTTATTTGTAGATATGTTCCTTAACACCGGCGGGCCGCATTCGGTTGCCTGCGTGGTTTTGGCATACCTGCGGCCTACTATTTTCAAATTCTCCTTCGGTATAAGCTATGAGTATCAAACCATTAAAATTAACGACAGGCTTTCGCCCGAACGGTTTTCCTTCATACTCATTAGCATTATACTGCACCACCTGATATTATTTCAGTTGGAAACATTCCGCTTTGGCATGATATTAAGCGCGTTATTAGATACGTTATATAGCACTATATTTACGTTAATTATTTGCATCATAACAATTTACCTAATTAAGCCGGGCAAACAACAATGAGAAAGATCTTACTGCCTACCCTTATAATTGCCGGTACCCTGCTTATAATAGCAAGGCTTTTTTATTTGCAGATACTCGACGATTCGTATATTAAAAAGTCTGACAATAACGCCATTAAGATTAAATACGATTATCCTGAGCGCGGTTACATTTACGACCGTAATGGTGTGCTTATGGTGGCCAACCAACCGTCTTACGACATTATGGTTACACCTAATGAGATGAAGGATACCGATACCCTTGCCATGTGCAAGCTCCTTAATATCACTAGGGAGTACTTTAATCAGCGTATAGAAAAGGCTAAGGTATACAGCCCCAGGCTGCCCTCGGTATTTTTACCGCAGCTGAGCAAAAAGGAATTTGCGGGCTTCCAGGAGCGCATCCGCCGTTTTAAAGGTTTTGATATTGTAAAGCGTTCATTACGTGATTATCAGGTACATGCCGCGGCAAACGTGTTTGGCTACATACAGCAGGCAGGCGACGCCACCATCAAGAAAAATCCGTATTATAAGAGCGGCGACCTTATTGGCCGCCAAGGTGTTGAAGAAATGTACGAAGAGATATTGCGTGGGGTTAAGGGTGTAAAATACGTTCAGAAAGACCGCTTTAACCGCGAAATTGGCTCGTTTAAAGAGGGTATTTATGATACCGTTGCCGTTCAGGGTAAAGACATTACGCTTTCGCTTGATGCAGAATTGCAAAAATATGGCGAGGCTTTAATGTTCGAAAAGCGTGGCGGTATTGTAGCGATAGAACCGCAATCGGGCGAGATATTAACATTGGTTACCGCACCGTCTTACGACCCGTCGTTATTGGTGGGCCGTGACCGCTCTAAAAACTACACTGCGTTATTTAACGATTCTATTTCCAAGCCTTTATACGACCGTGGGCTATTAGCCGAATATCCTCCGGGATCGCCGTTTAAGATTCTTACAGGGCTTATAGGCCTTCAGGAAGAGGTGATTGACGAGAACACCAGCTTTGTATGCCACCACGGGTTTAGCTACGGCCGTGGCGCGTTTATGAAATGCCACGACAGCGGCACCAACCGCCTTCATGAGGGTATTTATAAATCGTGCAACACCTATTTTGCCAATACTTTTAAACTTACTATAGACAAATATCCTAAGCCGGAATATGGCGTAAATGCCTGGAGCAGCCACCTTAAGAGCTTTGGACTTGGCGACTTTTTAGGTTACGACCTGCCTCCCGGGCGTAAAGGGTTAGTGCCTACACCTAAATTCTATAAAAGATACTACCCTAACGGCGGTTGGAGGAGTTCTACCATTATATCCAATTCTATTGGGCAGGGCGAGGTACTGATGACGCCAATCCAATTGGCTAACATGATGGCTACCGTGGCCAACCAGGGCTATTACTACACACCTCACGTAATCAAGAAGATCAAGGGTCAGGAAATTGATAAGAAGTTCAGGATCAAGCACCAAACTACTATAGACAAACAGTATTACAAGCCGGTTATTGATGGCCTGTACGATGTATTTAACCTGGGAACGGCATCGCACCTGCGTGTGGAAGGTATTGAAATTTGTGGTAAAACGGGTACAGCCGAGAACTATACAAAGATAAACGGCGTTAACACGCAGCTGAGTGACCACTCTATTTTTGTGGCCTTTGCACCGCGCGAAAATCCTAAAATTGCCATAGCCGTGTTTGTAGAGAACGGTTACTGGGGTGCCCGCTGGGCAGGCCCTATCGCCACTTTAATGATAGAAAAATACCTGAAAGGCGGCACTACACGAACCGCCCTTGAGACTAAAATGCTTACCCAAGGACTTAAAGCAGAATACGAGAAACCGCTTAGCGGCCAGCCATTTACCATTAACCACTAAGATGAAGAACCAGAGCGTTACCAATAACATAGACTGGATCACTATCCTGCTGTATGCGGTTATGGTGGGCTTGGGGTGGATGACCATATACTCGGCGTCGTTACCTACAGAGGAGACATCGATCTTTGATATTGGACAGATTTATGGCAAGCAGATCCTGTTTATCATTACCAGCATACCGCTTATTATTGTTGTACTTACGGTAGATGCCAAGATTTACGACAAGTATGCTTTTATCTTCTACGGGCTTGGTTTACTGCTACTTGCAGGGCTTTTTGTACTCGGTAAAACCATAAAAGGGCAAACCAACTGGTACTCATTTGGGGGTTTTAGTATGCAGCCATCGGAGTTTGCTAAGATAGCCACATCGCTGGTATTGGCTAAATACCTGAGCGACGTACAGATAAACCTCAAAAATACCAACCATCAGCTCTTAGCTTTTGCTATTATAGCGTTGCCGGTAATGCTCATTATGATGCAGCCCGATGCAGGTAGTGCAATGATATTCATGGCTTTATCATTGGTATTATATAGGGAAGGCCTTCCGGGATGGTACCTGGGAACGGGAGCCATTGCTATCGTTCTATTCCTCTCGGCACTGCTGGTACGTCCACAATTTGTGATACTTTTTGGTGGTATAGTTATCCTCGCACAGTACTTTGTTACCCGCCGCGCTTTGCGTAACCCAATCATTTCCAGCATTGTATTCGTAGTCATGACCGCCTTTGTACTATCCGTAAGCTATGTATATGATAATGTTTTAGAAGACCACCAAAAAGACCGTATCAATGTACTTTTTGGCAAAGATGTAAACATGCAGGCCGAGGGCTACAACCTTAACCAGGCGCAAATTGCCATAGGATCAGGCGGTTGGACGGGTAAAGGCTACCTTGAAGGCACACAAACTAAAGGCGGATTCGTGCCCGAA
>Ga0265780_10011939_pt1 | contig 10230 bp, 8 predicted proteins | sample P1T30metagenome_FD_192432 | JGI IMG/M metagenome (GOLD analysis project Ga0265780, IMG submission 192432) | Plant litter microbial communities from East Loma Ridge, Irvine, California - P1 T30 | ecosystem: Environmental > Terrestrial > Plant litter > Unclassified | place: USA: California... | reverse complement strand
GCGAATTGGGCGCGACCTCGCCCGAAGCGTACGAGGTGGCCAACGGCATGGTGCCGCGCTGGATCGATATCGACGCCGCCATCGAACACAACGAGCGGATACTCGGTACCAAGCCGGCGCACATGGGACTGTCGATCGCGCGTGAAACGTGGATGCTCAGGTACGCGCTGGCCATGTTGGCGGCAGGTGCTGCTATGGGCGAACAATAACGTTCGACGCGAGCCCGGCTATAAGGCGAACGATGTCGACATGCTGGGCAAGCGAATAAAGTTTGACACGACCTGCTGGTTTCGCCCTATTCGGCCGGCCGCGTTCGACCTGAAGCGGACCTGCACGGCAATCATGATGCAGGCAAACGATCGAACTCCACCGTCAGAAAAATGCGATTGCCTTGTCTATCTGACCCGCGCACTAAGGACTGCAGATCAAGTAGAAAACCTGCTAAATCCATCGGGTTAGTGTCGAGAGGCTTCCAGGGCAGCAACTGCGCCCACCGCGCGCCTGCATCCTTCAGTTCTTCTACCGAAGCATCTCTGATTGCGGCCTGCAAGTAGTCGCTGAGTTCGCTGAACGGTTCACGGGACGATGGTATTGGGTCAGCAGAAAATACGGCCGTTCCCGTGAATGCTTCACTTAGCGATGTTAGCGCACTAGCGTCTGGAATTGTGATGCTTGTAAAAGGGAATCGGTCGCAGGCCTCCTCGAAGCTGCAAGTAACGATCTGCTCCTTTTTGCATCCGAAAAAGTCGATAGGGATCATGTATGCGCTTATGGCCTCATTGTGCGGGAAACTGAATCAGGGCCGAAGTCTGTTTCTGGCCGATCTCGGCTCTTCAGGTCAACATAGCAGGCAATCAAGGCCGCAAAATCGCAGACTGTCACGAAGGACCGGTTCCGACTTTGGATTCAACCGGCCGTTTGCGTCATCTTAGCAGGTCGCCGGACGGGAAAAGTCACCCACTGCCTTAATAAGCACCTATTGAACCGAAGTCGTCGTTCGGTAGCGGCCAATGGGATTGGGCGTAGCTTTGGCGTTCATAGATTTTTCAGTACTCAAGGAAGCTTGCGAGTTTCTTTAGGGGGATGCTAACGGAGCGTTTGTTCGGAGATAAAGTCATACATTTCAGCCAAGTCACAAGCAGAGTCAGAAAGCTCTCGATAGATGCATGTCTCCAGTGCTCAGCAGCCTTTCGTGATCTATGGACAGAGCTCCAGCAAGGAACGCTGATTCGTCATTCGCGCTCTTAATTTATACGTGCAGTTTGTTATATAGAATACTTTTTATTCAGTACATCACTGGAATGCGCGCCTCTCTCCGGATCTTGGCGCTGATTATTGCAAGCAGGTGATCACGGCCGAAAATCGCAGGTTTATCAATGGCACGAATTGAGCCAAAATGCAGATCGCTAGAAATTAAGGCAGCGCACTAATAATTTTTATTAATACGGATTTTTTTTTGTATGTTGAAAACACTTCTTCTCTTCAAACGTGCTTTTTTCTCTTCAAGTTTTTTAAATAAATTATTTTTTTGCATTGTTAATTCGCCACTTGGAATTCTATAAACCTCACGTGCGACAAGCTCATTCACACATCGCTGAGCCATTCTCCGCGAGATATTTAGTCTATCTGATATATTTTTTATTGAATTTTTGTCGAAGGGCATCGATTTCAAAAAATTATGGACGTGAATAAGTAAACTTTCGTTCAGCTCAGATAAATATGTCTCTTTTGCAATCCCGGAATCCATATCAGCTTTAATAACTAGGAACTTTTTGGTGTTTAAACCGATATGGAGAAATGTATTCTTGCAATCAAGGTCATTGGGGTGAAACTCCACCATTATCTCAGCGATAGCATGCACTTCTCTGACAATTTTCTCAAAAGAAGCTCTAGCACTACCTCTTGCAACTGATAGTTTATATAAATCAATTGTCATTTGCTGATATTCTCGCAGTTTTGCATACAAATCTCGCAACGAACTTGTGTTGCCAAATTCTGTGAGTTGGGCCTGGTTGGCTTGAAAAGTAAGATACTTTCTTATGCTTGCGATTAAACTAACGCCTCTTTTTGCAGCGACACCCGCTCGACTCTGATCTTGCTCATTAAGGGCTGTGGAAATATCCATGTTAGATAGATCAACGTTTTCTTCAAGTTCGCGCAATCGACGCTGGTTATCACTTGTCGATAGAAGGAGGAGCAACGTGGATTGTCTTTCGGATGCGATCTTCCCAATGAACATTGCCATCAAAATTATACCTGCCAATACTTCAAATGAAGCTATTACCTTCCCTATTCCTTCAGGCGAAAGATCTCCATAGCCTAATGAAGTGAAGGTAACAATACTAAAATACAGAGCATCCCACCTGACAATGTCAGAAAAAGAATCTTTGGAAACTTTAATTCCATGCCCAAACGAGGTTGCAAAGAAGAAATATACAGCGCATCCAAATATTATGGTTAATATCACTTTAAGTAGTGTGGAGTAGCTAACGTCCTCTAAAATTCGACCCAGCCGAGATGATAATTCAATCTTAGCTCGAGTGTACCGAGGACTGAGTACTTTTTTTAATTCTTTGTCTAGATTGTAAGGTTCTGATTTTTTCTCTGCCAATTTATTCCGATTGAGGCCGATAATCATTGGCTTAATAGATTTGTCCTGAGTAAATTGAGCAGATTTAGCCGTGACATTGTATACTGCCTCAAGTAATAAGCTGCTAGCGTTATGCAGCTCTCCTTTTTTATTATTACTCTGTATATGTAGGTCATTATGGCGATCTGGGAATTCGGATATTATCTTATCGCGAATCTGCTCTGCAGTTAATTCTGCGTTGTTTTTTTCGAGAATAATTTTTATTATTTCAACCAATTCCATATTTCTGTAGCCTTAGGTTTATTAATTGAAATAAAAATATTATTTTAGATCAATATTTTAATTTGAATGTAGAGTGGTATTCGCAGTGGTTTTGGATCTAAATTTGGGTAAAACCTTAACTTTGATTTCAATCTAATTTTGAGAAAACCCATAGCTTCTCAAAAAACACTTTAAAAATGAACTGGCAGTATCATCGCAGAGCCCGTGTTCAAATTCCAGACCTGATCCTGCCTCTTATTTCGATTGCTGCGTTTTACTGGGGCATTTCCTCAATGGACCCGAGTTCGACAAGGACAAGTCAATTATTACGGTCGGACCCTTGGAACAATCGGTGCTTTGCGATGAGGTGCTTCAGGTCGTCTGATAGCGTAATAGTCAGCATTGGCGCAAAAATTTGAATGACCGACAAGATCGTACTACCAACACCCGACCGCTGTCAGCATCTGAATGTCTATGACACTAAAAAAGTTAGGCGTCGGTTGCATCAAGCACCATGGCCTGCATGGTTCACGGCCCCCAATTGACGCAACGCCCTCACCGTGCGCGCCTGACTAGGCAAGGAATTTATCATGATAAATATCCAGCACATGGGGCAATTGTCCGTTGCCAAAGGCCCGCGCAACACAAATTGGCGCAGTCACTGCCTCAAAATAATAATTCAAGCTGTCATCCACGTGATCGGACATGCGCGACGTACTCAGCACTCCCTTGATATGAAGGTTAGGGGGATCACCGCGGTACATGTCCATCACTTGTGGCGCCGCAGCATGGATATAGCTCGAGTAAGTACTACTGATAGCTTGATGCACATCGGACATCCTAGAAGCATTATTGCCAGGATTCAGAATGCTATGGGTATAGACCACTACCTTGCTTCGCCTTGGGGAATCAGGCTTCTCGTGGCCAGCGAGAGTATTGGTGGGGATCGCTGAACTCTTCGGCCCAAAAACCTCGCAGGTAGCAGTCGTGTAGTTCGGTGACCTCATCGTTCGTAAATGCAGCAGTTAAGAAAGAGATGTCCTCATAGAGTTCGTCGAGGATGCGACACATGGCAGCCATATCTTGCAGTAGGCGTTTGGCTAGCAACGCATCAACAGCTTTTAGTCTCCTAACGATCCGCGCCAGTTCAGGAGTAATGCCTGTGCCGACGTTTGCTCCACAAACGGTAACACGGGACCGTCCCCATGGGAACGAGCTTCAGCGGCGGCACTTGTTCTTCCAAATTTCGGAACGTATTCGATAGAGCAGTAATCACTTCTAGAAACGATTTCTCATGGGTGGACTATCCCTAGATTGAGAATAGCGGCCAGCGTGGCAGCACGCTTGCTAGTGTCCCACCGCGAAGAGCACGTTAAGAAGTTGAACGCCCCGTATCGAACCTTGGGACATGCTGCTATCTCTGCTTTTGGCCGATTGTGGATGGTCGGTCTATCTCAGTGTACGAGTTTTTCCATAAAAGCAATTAATTAAATTTTGCTATTATTTTAGCAATCTACTCACACTTTTCTTACTTGACAGCGCTATCGCCAAGTTCGCTGTTCGCTACCGTGCTGAGTGGCTCTCACTGGAGATCTCGAGCAGTTGCAGTAAGGCAGGAGCGTGAGCGCGAGCATTGGGTAGGCGCCGTAACGCCCACTCACGCCACTGTTCACAAGACATGATTCGCGGTTCGCGTCGCTGTACGGCCAGTACTAGATCGATGGCATCCATTGAACATGTCATCAATAGATTCTGGAGCGCAGAATCCGACAGTTTTCGGTAAGTGCGCAACAATCCTTTAGCCTTGGCCGGTGCCCAATCCCACAAGCGCAGTGCTGCCATGGCACCTAGTTGAGGGTGATCTAGCAAGTTGGGAAGGCTATCGGCTACCTGAGGCCCGAATTGCGCCATGAAGCCGGGCACTTCCCATCCGTACCAATGGAAGGCATCTCCTTGAGCGACATAAATCAAAAGCTCACGCTGGAAAGCAGGCGGCAAGGACACCGCGTAACGCGCAAGGAAGGAGCGATCAGCGCTGTCAATGGCCTGAATCGCTTCGGCCGGATTGGCGCTTAGGATATCGAAAACTTGAGCGAAGACGGGCGAATAGTCGTTTGCCCTTCGCTGCCTCGAAAACAGTGTAGAGCCCGCGTATACTTGGCGTCGGAAGGTCTCGCGACGATGGCGCATCAGCGAGGTCCACCAGGTGAGCGCCATGGCGCGCAATTGCGGTCCTTTCTCGGGCATGCCGTATTCAAGTAGTGCGTGTTCAGCGGCCGGGTCGCCAATCACACCTTCCCACCACCACTGCTCGGGATTGAGCCCAGACTCTGCTGCGTTGAGGAGCAACGCCATGTTGAACAGGGGTGACAACTTCGCGTACTCGATGCCACGTGGGAAGGACTTGAGCCAAGTTCTTGCAGCTGACACGAACTCCCACAATTGGGGGCCAACACGATCCCAGCTGTAGCGAGAATGGGGGCGGCCGTACATGTTGAGCCAGTCAGGGTAATCGGGAAGCTTGTCGCTCCAGCCAGGAAACTGCCACGATCCTTCGGTCAGAGTATGTACATGCTGGCTCCAAGCCCAGCAAACGGTCATCCAGCCCAGCTCATCAGAGGGTGATGCCAAGGAGCGCGAAACGGGCCACATGATGCCAGCGTGACTGCGCAGTGTCGGGATGACAATCTTCCCAAATTCAGCCAATACGTAGGAATCAATCTTCGCATGTGGCATCCGGCGACCCAGTGCAGCGAATAAGGCCTCGGCAGCACCAAGGTAGACAGGGCGCTTGACGCAGGCAGCGCCAATTTTCCTCGCAAGCCGCTGTAAGTCGTCGACTGACAGCGTGTCCAGCGCGGCATCGGCGAGCGGCCGGCGCTCGTCGTCGAAGCAAGCCAGCGCCCAATTGTCCAGCTCATCTTTGCTCATCTGCTCGACCAGATAGCTGCGCAGCAGCAGCCGGATGACGACAGGCCGCTGAAAACGATAGCCGAGGCCGTGTTGTGCGATCAGGTTGCGGCTAACCAGCGTGTCGAAGCGCTCCCTGGTCTTGGTTAAAGTAATCCATTCTTCCAATGAGAGGTCGGCCAACCAGCTGAGCTTCCAGCTGATCCAGCGCATCGCCGACAGGTGCCGCATTTGGTCGAGATGCGCCTCATCGCGATAAAAAAGCAGTGATAGAAGACCGGCTGTGTCTGTACCACTTTTGAGCGCGTTACGCAGATTTTCTTCTTCGCCTTCACATACCGTCTGGCATAGTACCAAGACGTCGTCCACGTTAACGAACCACTGGTGGCTGCGATCGAATTTGTCGAGCAGCGCTTGCGTAGCGTTGCTTGAGAACGGCTTGTCGGTGCCTAGATCACGCATGCGCCGCTCTATCGCGGCTAGCAATCGCTCGCGCCAATTTGGCATTAACGTCCAGGTCCAGCACTCGATTTCGCCGTGCGCGGTCCGCGCTGCCAAGTCCTTGGCAATACGAAATTGGGTGGAGAATTCGCCTAAATCGGAGTTCGCTGCCTCTCCGTCCTGTTTGGGTTCAGGCGCCAACCCTGGCAGCGGATCGCGTGCAATGATCAGTAAAGGCGCGCCGTACCGCAGGTTGGCAAGTTGCCCTACCGGCTCGCCATCGCCGACCCCATCAACGACGACGATCAAGCTATCTGCCAGCATCAACTCGTCGGTATAACGGGTGAGTGCCGCTTCAGGCGTCGCGGCGCGGCGTACCTGATGGTAACCAAGCCCGGTAAGCCGGCGGGTTAATATCTCGAATTCGACGGCGTCAGGCACACACAGCCATTGAACGTGATCCGGGTGAAAATTGCGCCGCTTCGTGTCCAACCAATAGTCGAGCGTCCGGCTCACACCGTAGCGACTAGCAACCCGGTCGATGTCTTGGTCCCGTGTCGCGTCCGCAATACGCCAGGGCGTTTCGCGGTTCAAGAACAACGGCGGGAACGCGAGAAACGATGGCAGCGGAAACAGCTTGCTTTGATCGACTGGGTTGAGATCCAGTTCGCTTTGCTCAATACCCAATTTGATGGTCAAGCTTTGCGTGGCAAGGGGGCGGTTACGCCACCATGCTGTCATCCCACGGTCCAGTTCACTCAATTTCGCGCTCAGCGTACGAAGCTTAAGCGGTTTCTTTTCTTTATCTATGAAAACCTCAGGGTATGCCGCTAAGAGTTCACCGGCCAATGCGCCGTTAGACTTCAGATTTTGACGGGTGAGTGCTTTCTTGATGGGATAGCGCATGCTGGCCCTTTCCTTGTTCGAGATCGTCCATCATACGACTGTTCTCAAGTCACGTAAATGCAATGGTTTTTGCAACGATTGCACTATCATTGCAGCCCCGTTTGCGGCGGCGAAATCTCGCCGTATAGTGCGAGTCAAGCAGTCGCCGACTGCACGGGTGTGTTTGCACACTCATGTCAGCAACCACGTCAAGACGTGGCTGTAACCTCTAGAATAGGAAAACATCACTATGGACAACGTGGACATCGACAACATCGAAGGTTTCATCAAGGAAATTCAAGAAAGCTTTGTTCAAGCGCAGAACCACCAAGGAAGCGAAGACCGGGTTGATGCCTTAACGCACGATCTAGGTGAAGTGCTCGGCAACATGGTGTTCGTTGCGAACGGAGCTGATGATTTCGAAGTGGACAACGACGCGTTGCAGCAGCTCGGTGCACTCGGGACGGTTGTCGAAGACGGAAATAATCCGAAGCTGCTGATTAACAATCCACTCGATGAAGATGAGCCAATCGAAGTGAAAATTATTGATCCGGCTGAGCAATAAGTAGGTCAGACTACGGTAAAGAGCTCCGAAAGGAGCTCTTATTTTGATAGTGCCTTACATATCGATGGCGCCTCTCATCTTGATAGGTGCGCAACTGGTTTACGAAGCGAACCAAACCCAGATATTGACACGCTGGAGCAGCTAGTCGCCGGCAGCCGAAAAAATCTGCATAAGAAGCTTGAGACACAGGCTTGGCCGGTCGAGGCGCGTCAAGCCTATGACGAAGCACTCTCCAAATGCTCTGGGTTCGTGAGCAGCTTCGTGGCCGCCGTTCAGAATGGCGAGGCCAAATACCCGGCTTCCATTGAATTCGCGAGCCAGATCGCCCACCTTGAGCTGGATCTCGACGCCCACCGCGCCAACGACGAGTTGGAAGAATGGATGCAGACTTCCCTGGAAGCGGACTGGCTTAGGGACGAACACTTGACGCATCCGATGAAGGGACAAGCGGCGATGAAACGCGGCGCCTGGTGCGCGATGCCAAGATTTGGACAGACCTAACTGTGCCACTAGCAGTGTACGTGACGAACGTGCAGTTCCAGCTGCTAGCGACGCTTGATCTCAAGTGCTGTTCTAGGTATCTGGTGGAATTTGAAGCGACGCTTGTCTTTGCGTTGCTCCTGCCTCGCTTGAACCTGCAAATCGTTTCGCCCATTGGCACGCCATCGGTGACACGCGACCTATTCACTATCCAACCCGGCGCCTGCTCGACGTCATGGCAAACCGGACGCGTATTTCGATTTTGTTCTGGAGAGCGAGCGGTCACCTACGCTAGAAGCGATGCTTTATGCCGTTGCGGTGTTTGCCGAGTTCTTCGTGAAGGGCGCAATCTGACCTTTATTGCACCAGATCAGCGTTTTACCTGCACTGGTGGAACCTTCAGCACCACGAGCTTTCGGTCAGCGCTGGACAGCTCCGTTTCGGTAACAAAAAATGGATGCCGGTCTGGCCTAAACCGGGCGTGGAGAGGACGCCCAAACGACCGCTTCTGGGCCGAAAGCGGAAGTTCGCCAGAGCATGTCAGCCCTGGCTTCTTGTATCGAACTTTATTGTTTTGTGTCCGTCTTTATTGTTCGTCCACAGCTGCGCCCGCTGACATCGATGTCATTCAAATTTTCCCAATCTGCCGGTCAATCGCCTTGAGCGCACGCTCGTTACGCTCGCTATAACGGTCGGTCAGATAGTCGCTGCGGCCTCTGGTCAGCAGCGTGAACTTGACCAGCTCCTCCATCACGTCGACCACGCGGTCGTAATAAGCCGAAGGCCGCATCCGGCCTTCGTCATCGAATTCCTTGTACGCCATCGGCACCGACGACTGGTTCGGAATCGTGATCATGCGCATCCAGCGCCCCAGGAGGCGCAGCGTGTTGACGACGTTGAACGATTGCGACCCGCCGCAGACCTGCATCACGGCCAGCGTCCGGCCCTGGCTCGGGCGCACGGCGCCCTGCTCCAGCGGGATCCAGTCGATCTGGTTTTTCATCACGCCGGTCACCGTGCCATGGCGTTCTGGGCTGCACCAGACCTGGCCTTCCGACCACAGGCACAACGCGCGCAGTTCGACAACTTTCGGGTGCGTCTCCGGCACGCTGCCCACCATCGGCAAGGTCATCGGATCGAAGATTTTCACCTCGGCGCCGAAGTGCTCGAGGATGCGCGCAGCCTCGAAGGTGAGAAAGCGGCTGAACGAGCGTTCGCGCAGCGAACCGTACAGCAGCAGGATGCGCGGCGGATGAGTCATGTCTCCCACTGGCTCAAGCTTGTCGATGGTCGGCATGTCCAGCAGTTCGGGCCGGATATTCGGCAGGTTCGGGATGGTGTCATTCATGGCGATAGCTTTCTTAGCTCAGGCGCAGCGCAAGCGCGCACAGGGTAACGAACAGGACCGGCAGCGTCAGCACGATGCCAACCCGGAAGTAGTAGCCCCACGAGATGCGGATATCCTTCGCCGCCAGCACATGCAGCCACAGCAGGGTGGCCAGGCTGCCGATCGGGGTGATTTTCGGGCCGAGGTCGGCGCCGATGACGTTCGCATACACCATCGTCTCGCGCACCACGCCGGTGGTGGTCGTGGCGTCGATGGCCAGGAGGCCCACCAGCACCGACGGCAGATTGTTCATGATCGAAGACAGGATCGCCGTGATGAAGCCGGTGCCAAGTGCAGCGCCCCAGACACCATATTGCGCGCACCAGTTCAACAGCTCGGTCAGATAGACCGTCAACCCGGCATTCCTCAGGCCATACACGACCAGATACATGCCGAGCGAAAAGATCACGATCTGCCACGGTGCATCGCGCAGCACGGCGCGCGTCGAGATCCGATGCCCGCGCGCGGCCACCGCCAGCAGGAGTGCTGCGCCGGCCGCCGCCACGGCGCTGATCGGTACGCCCATGTCGTCAAGCCAGAAGAACCCGACCAGCAGGATCCCCAGGACCCACCAGCCGGTGATGAAGGTTGCCCGGTCATGGATGGCGTCGCCCGGATGCTTCAATTGCGCCATGTCGTAGTTCGCCGGAATGTCCTTGCGGAAGAACCAGATGAGTGCGCCAAGCGTTGCCGCCACCGCGACCAGATTGA
>Ga0265780_10011938_pt1 | contig 10231 bp, 7 predicted proteins | sample P1T30metagenome_FD_192432 | JGI IMG/M metagenome (GOLD analysis project Ga0265780, IMG submission 192432) | Plant litter microbial communities from East Loma Ridge, Irvine, California - P1 T30 | ecosystem: Environmental > Terrestrial > Plant litter > Unclassified | place: USA: California... | reverse complement strand
CGAAAAATCGGAAACTGCGGCTTTGTACTGCTTCATCATCAGGCGGTTTACGCCCCGGTTGTAGTAAGCATCGGGATTGTCGCGCTGGTAGCGGATGGCGGCGGCGTAGTCGGGCAGGGCTTCGGCATAGTTTTTCAAATAGCTTTTGGCCTTGGCGCGCTGCAGGTAGGCCTTCGAGCTTTTGGGGTCCACTTTCAGGATGGCATCGGCATTGGCCAGCATGTTGCGATAGTCGAGGGCCGTCATTTTTTTCTCCTTTTCCCGCTCGGCCGAAGCGGCCGAAGCCGAAAGGACTTCCGGGGCGCCCGTGGCCCCGGCTGTTGCAGTTTCGGAGGCTACGGCGGTGGCGGGCGTGGCGGCAATGCCATTGGCCTCGCCGGTGGTGCGGGCATCGGGCGCAGAGGTGGCCGCGCCGGTCGAATCGGGGCGGCGGGCACCAGTGGCTTCCGGCACGGTCATCAGCTGGCTCGTATTGCTGGGTTTCTCTTTCTCGGTAACGGTGGTGGCGCAGTTGGTGAGGAAGGCGAGCAGCCCAAGGGCGGCCAAAGGAAAGCGAAAACGTGATTTCATAAATGCAGAAAGTGAGTAGGCCAGGGCAAGCTGTGCCATAACCGCAGGCTTATACGGCAGGAAGAGCAGATTGGCTGTCAGCAACGATTATGCCCGCCACTTGTTGAGGAAAGCAAACGGTTGCCATGAGCGGGTGCGGCCCGGTAAGAGGGCGCGGCTATCTTTGCGGCCACAATTGGGTGGGTCCCCCAGCCGGGCCCGGTGTACTTTTTTTCTTTCGCAGATTTTATGGCATTGCAATTTGATTTGGTCGTGGTCGGCAGTGGCCCCGGCGGGTACGTGGCCGCAATCCGGGCCTCGCAACTGGGCTTGAAAGTGGGGGTTATCGAGCGCGAGTCGCTGGGCGGCATCTGCCTCAACTGGGGCTGTATTCCGACGAAAGCGCTGCTCAAATCGGCCCAGGTATTTGAATACCTCAACCACGCCAGCGACTATGGCCTGAAAGCCGAAGGCGTCGGCTACGATTTTGGCGCCGTGATTTCGCGCAGTCGCGGCGTGGCCGATGGCATGAGCAAGGGCATCAACTTCCTGTTCAAAAAGAATAAGATTGAGACCGTGATGGGCACTGGCAAAGTGGTGGCCCCCGGCAAAGTAGAAGTAACCAAGGCCGACGGCAGCAAAGAAACCGTAGAGGCCAAATCCATCATCCTGGCCACCGGCGCCCGCTCGCGCGAGCTGCCCACCATGCCCGTCGACAACAAGAAAATCATCGGCTACCGCAAAGCTATGGCCATGGAGCAGCTGCCCAAGCGCCTCGTGGTGGTGGGCTCCGGCGCCATCGGCGTCGAGTTTGCCTACTTCTACCGCACCATGGGCTCGGAAGTGACGGTGGTGGAGTTCCTGCCACGCATCGTGCCCGTGGAGGACGAAGAAGTGTCGCGCCAGATGGAGAAGTCGTTCCGCAAAATCGGCGTGAACGTGCTCACCAGCGCCGAAGTAACCAAGGTGGACACCGCCGGCGAAGGCTGCAAAGTGACCATCAAAACCGCCAAGGGCGAGCAGGTAATCGACTGCGACGTGGTACTGAGCGCCGTGGGCGTGACCACCAACCTCGAAAACATCGGCATCGAAGAGCTGGGCATCAAAGTGGAGCGCGGCCGCGTGATTGTCGACGACTTCTACCAGACCAACGTGCCCGGCATCTACGCTATTGGCGACATCGTGCCTGGCCCCGCGCTGGCCCACGTGGCCTCGGCCGAAGGCATCATTTGCGTCGAGAAAATCGCGGGCCATCACCCCGAGCCGCTCAACTACCAGAACATCCCCGGCTGCACCTACGCCTCGCCCGAAATCGCCAGCGTGGGCTACACCGAAGCCGAAGCTAAGGCCAAAGGCTACGACGTGCTGGTGGGCAAATTCCCGTTCTCGGCCTCGGGCAAAGCCAGCGCCGCCGGTGTGAAAGACGGCTTCGTGAAAGTCATCTTCGACAAAAAGTACGGCGAGTGGCTCGGCGCCCACATGATTGGTTCAAACGTGACCGAGATGATTGCCGAAGTAGTAGTGGCACGCAAGCTGGAAACCACCGGCATGGAAATTATCAAGTCGGTGCACCCGCACCCTACCATGTCGGAAGCAATTATGGAAGCGGCAGCGGCCGCTTATGGCGAGGTGATTCACCTGTAAGTATGTTTGGATAACTTGCTCTGGAAAGACCTTCTCAATTAAATTGAGAAGGTCTTTTTAATTCACCTTTCACGTTGTCTTTATGTTTAAAATCTACGCTCTTTTAATTGTGCTTGTCACCGTATTGGCTGGTTGCGGAGGTGTTAGCGAATTCGGAACCGATGCGGTGATGCAGGAATATGGCGGTAGCCTGAGCACAAAATCTGGGGTGAATAAATCGACAGACACTACGGCTGCGCAAGGTCGTTACGTGGAATTAGAGTTGACGAACGACCAGCTGGAAGCGGTTTTTCCGAAGTTGAGCATCCCAGCCTCGAATTGCGCTTATCTGTTTTACAGCGCCGTTAGCCCGGCTGAGCGGGAAAAGTACGATTACATTAGAATCACCATCAAAGGCAAAGACAACAGCTACTCCCATTCATACCCGATGAAAGAATTGGATGCGGTTGATATGGCCAAGAACAAATTTGATGAGGTTGGTCGACTACTCAAAAGCGAGAATTACGACGATTTACTTTTGCAAATGGACCCGCACTATTTCCAGCCGGGAGATTTACAAAAAGTCAAACCAATGCTGCAGGACCTAGACAAGCAGTTCGGCCGAACCGGCGGGTTCAAGCTGGAAGGTTTTGAGTTTGACGACTATGCAAATAGTGGGGATAAGCAGCGATTGATAACGATGTATAGCCTGCTTACCAAGCAGCGCAAACAAGCGCTGGTGGCATTAACGCTGAACACATCTGCTTCAATTAGCGCGCCTAACGTTGTTGGACTGAGGCTGTAGTGACCGGCTAAGTGACCGGCTAAGCGGGGTAATTGGATAAGAAAACAATTGAGTATGCAAGAAATTTTTACAAGCTCAAAAATGACGGAATGCAGTTGTCCGGAATTACCAGACAACTGTAGCGATACTGGTGAGTTGTCAAGAAATCCTTGACAACTGCCGTAAACTGCGTCGCCGTGAAATGGGCGTTGCAGATGATTGATTTGCAATGTGCATATTTTGCACATTGCTTGTTGGTAATTAAACTTCAAAATGATAAGAGTTTTATGCATCTTCTGCATAAAACTTCGAAAACATTAGAGATAAGCCCTAATCCTGCACCGCCTCCAGCGTCACGGCTGGCACCTTCGCCGCTTTCGGCTTCTGGCTCACCAGCCACACGCCCAGGAAGATGAGCACCGCTTGGCCGGCCTTGCCCCAGGTGAGGTGGTCTTTGCCCAGGGCCACGGCAATGAGCACGGCCAGCACTGGCTGCAGGTAGATATAAACGCCCAGCAGGGCAGGGGAGGCGTATTTCAGCGCCCAGTTGTTCAGCAGATAGGCCAGGATGGTGAGGAAGATTACCATGAAGCCGATTTCGAGCCAGATTTTCAGGGGAAAGCTGGCGTAGTGGGCCGTCAGGGCATCGCGCCAGCCGAAGGGCACCGCGATGATGGCCCCCACCAGAAACACCCGCGCTAGTACCGTAAATGCGTGGTACTTGCGCATGAGCGGCTGCACTAGCACCAGGTAGAGGCCAAATACCGTGGCATTGGCCAGGATGAACAAATTGCCCAGCGTGGCGTGCGGGTAGATGGCGGCTTGCGCGTTACGGCTCAGAATGAGCGAGGCCGCGCCGCCCGCCCCCACGGCAATGCCCAGCACGCGCGGCAGCGTGATTCGCTCACTCAGCAAAATGGCCGAGGCGATGACCACCACAATGGGCGCGATGGTTTGCAGCAGCGAGGCACTGATGGGCGAAGTCAAACTCAGGCCCTTGAAAAATAGCAGCTGATTGACCCCAATGCCGCAAATGCCGCAGAGAATGGACCGCCGGTTGTCGGCCCAGCCGATGATTTTGTCCTGCGGGGCCACGAAATATTTGATGAGGGCAAAGAAGCTTGACGCGCCCAGCACCCGCAGCGTGACGATGCCGAAGGGGCTCATGTAGTGCGGCATTACGTCTTTCGACAACGAATAGTTGGCCGCGTAGATGACCGCGACGAAGAACAGGGCCGCGTGTACGCGGAATTGATTGGACATAAATTGGGAAGGAGTAGCCCGCAGGAGCGCGAACTTTGTCATTCGCGTCGTCGCGCCGTCTGAACCACGACGGACGGCAATCGTTCTAGAAACGCGAGCTACAAAGTTCGCGCTACTTCGCTTTACCATGTCCTCCCTTTTTCCCGACGACGAACCCACCGCCTTCACGCCGCCGCCCGCGCCCGGTCCGGATGCCCCCCTAGCCGAGCGCCAGCGCCCGCGCCGCCTCACCGACTACGCCGGCCAGCAGCATCTGGTGGGCGAAACCGGCGTGCTGCGCCGCTATTTGAACTCCGGCCGGCTGCCCAGCCTCATTCTGTGGGGCCCGCCCGGCGTGGGCAAAACCACCCTGGCCCACCTGTTGGCGAGCGAGTTGAAACAGCCCTTCTCAGCCCTAAGCGCCATCAATGCGGGCGTGAAGGACGTGCGCGACGTGATTGAAAAGGCCAAACGCCAGCGCGGCACCGTCCTTTTTATTGATGAAATCCACCGCTTCAGCAAGGCCCAGCAGGATGCCCTGCTGGGCGCGGTGGAGCACGGCACCATCACCCTGATTGGGGCCACCACGGAGAACCCCTCGTTCGAAGTCATTCCGGCCTTGCTCTCGCGCTGCCAGGTGTACGTGCTGGAGCCGCTGAGCGCGGACACCTTGCGCGGCCTCGTGCAAAAGGCCCTGACCGAGGACGAGGCGATGCGGCAAAAGAAGGTCAACCTCAAGGAAGACCACGCCCTGTTGGCCCTAAGCGGCGGCGACGCCCGCAAGCTGCTCAACCTCCTCGAAATTGTGGTGCAAAGCACGCCGCCCGACAAAAAAGGCACCATCCAAATCACCGATGCCGTGGTGCAGCAGGTGGCCCAGCGCCCACTGGCCCGCTACGACAAGGGCGGCGAAATGCACTACGACGTCATTTCGGCCTTCATCAAATCCATGCGCGGCTCCGACCCCAACGCGGCGCTCTACTACCTGGCCGTGATGCTGGAAGGCGGCGAAGACGTGAAATTCATCGCCCGCCGCATGCTCATTCTGGCCAGTGAAGACATCGGCAACGCCAACCCCAACGCCCTGATGCTGGCCACGAGCTGCTTCCAGGCCTGCACCGTCATCGGCCTGCCCGAGTCCGACCTCATCCTGGCCCAGACGGTGGTGTACCTGGCCACCTCGCCCAAAAGCAACGCCTCCTACCTGGCCATCCGCGCCGCCCAGGCCGAGGTGAAGGCCCACGGCGTGCACCCCGTGCCGGTGCCCCTGCGCAATGCCCCCACCCGCCTCATGAAGCAGCTCGGCTACGGCAAGGAATACGCCTACTCGCACAACGGCGAAGGCAATTTCGAGGAGCAGGAGTTCCTGCCCGACGCCCTGAGCGGCACCCGCTTCTACGAGCCCGGCCACAACGCCAGCGAGGCCAAAATCCAGGAGCGCTTGCGCGGCTGGTGGGGCGAAAAATACGGGTATTAGCCCTGGCGCGAGTTTAGCGCAGCGTAACTCGTGCCAGCCATGCGGAGGAGGCTGCGCCTCCCATAGCACGACCCGTAAGGCGTAGCCATGCGTTGCCGCTGACGCGGCAGGAGAGGCCCAGGCTCCCCGTCATCGTCGGCACGAGTTACGTTGCACTAAACTCGCGCCAGTTGCGTCAAACGGTTGGCTCGCCGCTACGAACACCTGCTCCGTTGCTTCGAACAGCTTTTCCGCAACTTCAAACAGCCTTTCCGTCGTTACGAACACCCTTCTCGGGCTTACAAACAGTCTTACCGGCCTTTCGAACACTCTTACCGGCATTACGAACACCTTTTCCGCCGTTACGAACAGTCTTGCCGACCCCGGAAAAGGTGTTCGTAATGCCGGTAAGAGTGTTCGAAAGGCCAAATGGCCCGCACGGCCTACATTTACTTTGTCTTACTTCATTCGTTTTTATGCGTCAATTTTTGAAATTCGTGCTCGCCACCGTCGTCGGCCTGTTCGTATTTGGTTTTGTGGGTTTTTTGGTGATGGCGGGCATCATCGGGGCGGTTGCCAGCAGCGACGACCACAAGGAAACCGCCGCCAATTCGGTGCTGGAGCTTAAGCTGAACGACCCGCTGAACGAGCGCGGGCGTGACGGCCGATTCGGCGCCATCGGCGGTGGCAGCGGTACTACCGGTCTGGTAGAATTGAAGGAAGCCATCGGCCGGGCCAAGGACGACGGCGACATCAAAGGCATTTTGCTGAACCTAGGCTTGGTGCAGGGCGGCATGGCCTCGCTGGAAGAAGTGCGCGACGCCCTGCTCGACTTCAAAAAATCAGGCAAGTTCATCGTCGCCTACCACGAAATCGCCTCCGAAAAAAGCTTCTACCTCTCCTCGGTGGCCAATGAAATCTACCTGCATCCGCAGGGCACGCTCGAATTCAACGGCCTCAGCTCGGAGGTGATGTTCTACAAGCGGCTGTTCGATAAGGCCGGCATCGAGCCCTACATCTTCCGCGTGGGCTCCTTCAAAAGTGCCGTGGAGCCGTTTTTTCGGGAAAATTTCTCCGATTCGGCCCGCTACCAGACCGTGTCGTTCCTCAACTCCATCAACGGCTACATGGTGGGCCGGGTGGCCGAGGCGCGCCACATCGAGCCCGCCCGCCTCAAGGTGATTTCCGACTCCATGCTGGTGCACAATGCCCCCGATGCCCTGCGTCTGAACCTGGTCACCAAGCTCGGCTACTTCGATGAGGTGGAGGACTACCTGCGCGGCAAGCTGGGCCTGGCCAAAGATAAAAAGCCCAGCCTGGTGAGCCTCAGCGAATACACCGAAAGCGACGAGGCCGACGAAAAAGACGGCAACACCAGCGGCAACCGCATTGCCGTGGTCTACGCCGACGGCGACATCGTGACCGGCCGGGGCTCCGACGACAACATTGGCAGCACCAAGTTTGCCGAAGCCATCCGCAAGGCCCGCCTCGACGACAAAGTGAAGGCGGTGGTGCTGCGCATCAACTCGCCCGGCGGCTCCTCGCTGGCCTCCGACATCATTTACCGCGAAGTGCTGCTCACCAGCAAAGTGAAGCCGATTATTGCCAGCATGAGCGACGTGGCAGCTTCCGGCGGCTACTACATTGCCATGGCGTGCGACACCATCGTGGCCCATCCGAACACCATCACGGGCTCCATTGGGGTATTTGGCGTGCTGCCCAACATCCAGCCGCTGCTCGCCGACAAGCTCGGCATCACCGTGGACCGCGTGACGACCGGCAAGTTTTCCGACCTGCCCACCATCACCCGCCCGCTCTCCGACTACGAGAAAAAAGTGCTGCAAAGCGAGGTCAACAACATCTACGCCGACTTCACCAGCAAGGCTGCCATCGGCCGCCGCATGCCCGTGGAGCGCCTGCGCCGCCTGGCCTCGGGCCGCGTCTGGAGCGGCCTCGAAGCCAAAAACAATGGCCTCGTCGACGTGCTCGGCAGCTACGAAGACGCCCTAAAAATCGCAGCCCAGCGCGCCCACCTCAAGGCCGACGACTACCGCGTGCAGCGCCTGCCCCGCCAACGCTCGTCCTTCGAAAGCCTGCTCTCCCGCTTCGTCGGCGACGACGATGACGAAGCCAAAGCCCGCGCCATCAAAGCCGAGCTCGGCCCGCTCTACCCCGCCTACGCCCAGTACCAGCAGCTGATGCAAATGCGCGGTGTGCAGGCCCGTATGCCCTACACGCTGGAAATTCAGTAAGGCCGACCCGGTATGACAGGACACAAAAAAGCCCCGGCAATGCCGGGGCTTTTTTGTGTCGTTACGCGTTCGGGTTTTCGAAATAATCCCCGTGTTCGAGGTCATCCAGCAGCCCGGGGTGCGTGGGGTGCCAGTCGAGCCACTGCTGCGTGAACGCGCTGGAAGCGGCCAAGTCGAGCCCAACGAAGCGCGCTATCCAGCCAAAATGCGCATCGGCCTCTTCGGCTGATTTGGATACCACCGGCACGTTCAGTTGCCGGCCAATGATGGCGGTCAGGTCGCGGAGGGCAATGCCTTCGTCGGCCACGCCGTGGTAGCGGGCGCCGGCCACGCCTTTTTCCACTGCCAGCCGGAACAGGCGGGCGGCATCGCGGCGGTGCACCGCCGGCCAGCGGTTCTGGCCCTCGCCAACGTAGGCCGCCTCGCCCTTTTGCCGAGCCAGCTGGATGAGGTAGGGCACGAAGCCGTGGTCGCCGGCGTCGTGCACCGACGCGGCCAGCCGTGCCACCATGGCGCGCACGCCCTGCGGCACCAGCGCCAGGGCGGCCTGTTCCGAAGCACGAGCGAAGTGGCCGGGCACGTCTTCTTCGGTTGCCAGGCGGCCCGGGGCGAAACCAGCCAGTCCCGATGTTACCACCAACGGGCGGTTGGAGCCGGCCAGCACACTGCCCATTGCCTCAATAGCACGTTGGTCGGTAGCGGCGGCAGCCAGGTACTGCGAAAAGTCGTGAATAAAGGCCAGGTGAATGACGCCATCGGCGGCCGCCGCGCCACTGCGCAGGCTCTCGAGGTCTTCGAGCGAGCCCCGTTGCACCTCGGCGCCGGCGGCGGTCAGCCGCTGGGCGCCCTCGTCGGTGCGGGCGAGGCCGAGCACCTGGTGGCCCGCCCCAATTAATTCTGAAACTACGGCCGAGCCGATGAAGCCCGTAGCGCCGGTTACGAAAACACGCATGTGATTGGTCCTTTTAATGAGTAATTGATTACTGCACAAAGGTCCGGTGGTTGGGTGGCGCCGGCACTGCGCCGGTCAAACCATCTACTGAATAATTCAAACAATAAGCTATTCCCGCAGGGCGCTTGGGACCAAGCCGGTCTGGCGCTTGAAGAAGTTGCAGAAGTGCGCGACATCGGCAAAGCCCAGGCTGTCGGCAATCTCAGAAACGTTCCAGTTGGTTTGCTTGAGCAGGATTTTGGCCTCCTGCGCCACCCGGCTGCTGATGAGGCCGGTGGTGGTGTGGCCAGTCGTTTCCTTCAGCACACGGTTGAGGTGGTTGACGTGCACGGCCAGCTGGTCGGCGTAGTCCTTGGCCGTGCGCAGGCGCAGCTGCTGCTGCGGGGTTTCGAGGGGAAACTGTCGTTCCAGCAATTCGGCAAACTGGGCCGTGACGCGCGCCGAGGCATTGGGCGCGGGCGCCTGCGCCGGTGCCGGCAGAAGCTTCTGGCCGTAGTGAATCAGCTCCAGGAGGAAGGTGCGCAGCAAGTCGTACTTATAAGCGTAAGTCGAGTTGATTTCCTGCGTCATGCGTTGAAAAATAAACTCAATGGCCGCGTAGTCGGCGTCCGTTATTTCCAGCACCGGGCAAGTGCCGGGCTGGAAAATTGGCAGCTCATCGAGCACCACGCCACTTTTGGCGGGCAGCAGGAATTCATCGGTGAAGATGCAGAAGTAGCCGGCCTGGTCCTGGTCCTGCGGCAGCCAGCGATAGGGCACGCGGGAGGTAGCAAACCACAGGCCTTTGCCTGCAATGTCCACCACCTGGTCGCCATTCTCGACCCGGCTGCGCCCCCGAATCAGGCTGATTTTACAAAACGCACGACGGTCGAATGTCATCGGCGGGCGCTGGTGCTTGGTCGCCATCAGGTCGGCCACGTTGAAGACGTTGAAGTGCCCGACTTCCCGCTGAATGCCCGATGAGAGCAGCGCGCCAGCTTCGGCGCCGACGGCTGGACTGACTTTGGTATAGAATTCTTCGAGCGAATTAGGCTTCATAAGCATTGGCTGTAAAAATCAAAGATAAGCCAGGGGCCGCCCACCTGGATTGGATACCATCGGCAAACAAAAAGCCCGGCCGCCCCATACGGAGCAGCCGGGCCAGAGAGGCAGGCCGCCGGAACGGCTATTCTACCGTGAGACGGCGCACGTCGTTGCCGCTGCGCACAATGTACACCCCACTCGGCAGCCCAGCGGGCAGCGTGAGACGGGCCTGGCCGTCGGCATCAGCCGGCGCAGTCAGCACGGACCGGCCGAGCGCATCGAAGATTTCCACGGCCGCGCCAGCAGCAGCACCAGTCACGGAGAGGTTGCGGTGGGCCGGGTTGGGGTAC
>Ga0265780_10011937_pt1 | contig 10231 bp, 5 predicted proteins | sample P1T30metagenome_FD_192432 | JGI IMG/M metagenome (GOLD analysis project Ga0265780, IMG submission 192432) | Plant litter microbial communities from East Loma Ridge, Irvine, California - P1 T30 | ecosystem: Environmental > Terrestrial > Plant litter > Unclassified | place: USA: California... | reverse complement strand
TTTGTCTTGAAGCCATACGCATGGTCTGCTGGGATGGTATAATGCGTTCGTACATTGGTAGTTTGCGAGCCTGACATGTGATACACCCCGCCAGGGTCTATTGCGGCCGTTGCGGTAGTCGTTGCGGTAGTCGTTGCGCTTGTGTTCGTCTTCCCGGCACGGCGGCAAACGAGCAATATGGCCCTCTCTTCTCCCTTGTCCAGGCCTGGTGTCACTGCACTTTTTTTCTGCCCCTCCGTCGTCATTGTCGGTTCTGCAACAAGGCTCCTTCATTCACCGCCCTGGCTGCACTGTCCCAAACAGGCTAGCATGGAAGCGCACGGGCCATCCAAAAAAACGCCGCACACACCTGCCCATAAAGACTGATGACCTCGTGTCTTGCACCCCAAACGCTTACTCACGCCAACTACACTCACCAGCTCTCAAAGCCCCGGTTCCCAGCGGACCGTTCATAACAGAAAAAGAAACAAAAAAATACATAAAACAACAAGAAAAGCCCGTCCGACGACGACCTCGCCAACTCTTCGTCTCTTACTGTCGCTAGCACCCGACAGACGTCTTACTTGAAGTCGCTTTTTTTTCTCGCAAGAAGACGGTTTCAACGCACCCGCTTCGCTAGTACCCTTAAAGTGGTATTACGACTTTATTACCCCGCACCTGCTTCGTTGCAACTGTTTGAAGACCAAGGTTAGTGGTTAAACTTTTTTTTTGAGCGAAGCGAGCGCACCTGCACTGGTCGACCCTGATTCCTGCCCGCAATATTCAGGCAATCTCGACTGACATAGCACCAACCCAGATAGATATTCATCATGTCTGAAGTCGCCAACGCCACCTCGCCCGTCCAGGACGGTGCTGACGCCAACGGCGCTCAGGTCAACACCAACGTCCCCGCTGCCCAGGGCGAAGTCCCCACTCCCACCTCCGCTGCCCCCGCCAACAACCAGAACTCGGCATCGCTCTATGTTGGCGAGCTCGACCCCTCCGTCACCGAGGCCATGCTCTTTGAGCTGTTCTCCTCCATCGGCCAAGTCGCGTCTATCCGTGTCTGTCGTGACGCCGTTACTCGTCGCTCGCTCGGCTATGCCTATGTTAACTACAACAGCTCTGAGGACGGCGAGAAGGCCCTCGAAGAGCTCAACTACACCGTTATCAAGGGCAAGCCTTGCCGCATCATGTGGTCTCAGCGCGACCCCGCTCTGCGCAAGACTGGCCAGGGCAACGTCTTCATCAAGAACCTGGACCATGCCATTGACAACAAGGCTCTCCACGACACCTTTGCTGCTTTTGGTAACATCTTGAGCTGCAAGGTCGCTCAGGACGAGCTCGGCAACTCCAAGGGCTACGGATTTGTGCACTACGAAACCGCCGAGGCCGCAAACAACGCCATCAAGCATGTCAACGGCATGTTGTTGAACGAGAAGAAGGTCTTTGTTGGCCACCATATCCCCAAGAAGGAGCGCATGAGCAAGTTCGAGGAGATGAAGGCCAACTTCACAAACATCTACGTCAAGAACATCGATCTCGATGTTTCTGATGAAGACTTCCGTGACCTCTTCGAGAAGCACGGTGACATTACCTCTGCCTCCATTGCTCGCGACGACCAGGGCAAGAGCCGCGGATTCGGCTTCGTCAACTACATCAAGCACGAGGCTGCCTCTGCTGCCGTCGATGCTCTCAACGACACCGACTTCCGTGGGCAGAAGCTCTACGTTGGCCGTGCTCAAAAGAAGCACGAGCGTGAGGAGGAGCTCCGCAAGCAGTACGAGGCTGCGCGCCTCGAGAAGCAGTCCAAGTACCAGGGCGTCAACCTCTACATCAAGAACCTAAACGACGATGTCGATGACGAGAAGCTCCGCGACATGTTCACTCCTTTCGGTACCATCACCTCCGCCAAGGTCATGCGCGATGCCATGCCTGCTGCGGGCTCCGAGGACGCGACTGATGAGAAGAAGGATGAGACCAAGGAGGAGCCTAAGGAGGCCGAGCAGCCTGAGGAGTCAAAGGACGAGTCAAAGGAAGATTCGAATGACAAGGATGAGAAGGCCGACAAGGTCACCATCAAGGGCGAGAAGAAGATCCTCGGTAAGAGCAAGGGTTTCGGTTTCGTCTGCTTCAGCAACCCCGACGAGGCCACCAAGGCTGTCACCGAGATGAACCAAAAGATGATCGAGGGCAAGCCTCTCTACGTCGCCCTTGCTCAGCGCAAGGATGTCCGCAAGAACCAGCTCGAGGCTACCATCCAGGCTCGCAACCAGCTCCGCATGCAGCAACAACAGCAGCAACAGTTTGGTGGTATCCCCCAGATGTTCATTGCACCTGGTCAGCAGCCTATGATGTTCCCTGCCGGTGGTCGGGGTCAGATGCCGTTCCCCGCTGGCATGCCTGGCCAACAAGGTGGCCGTGGCGCTGGCTTCCCTGGCGGCATGCCCGGCCAGCAGGGCGGTCGTGGCGGACCCAACGGGCAGCAGATGCCCCCCATGTACATGCCTCCTGGTATGGCACCTGGCGCTTTCCCTCCTGCGTACATGAACCAGCAGTATATGCAACTTGCACAGGCTGCACAACAGGCTATGGGCGGTCGCGGTGGTCGCGGTGGTGTCCCCATGGCTCCCATGCCTGGTATGCCTCAAGTGCCTATGGCTGGTGTTCCCGGTATGCGTGGTGGCCAGGGCTTCCCTCCTCAGGCTGCTGGACGTGGCGGTATGCCCCAAGGCCGTCCCGGTCAGTCCCCCATGCCCAACTACCCTCAGGGAGGCCGTGGTGGTCCTGCAGGCGCCGGTGTCGACATGAGCGCCCTGCAAGGTGCTGCTCCCGGTCAGCAGAAGCAAATGCTCGGTGAGGCTCTTTACCCCAAAATTGCCGAGATGCAGCCCGAGCTTGCCGGCAAGATCACTGGTATGCTCCTCGAGATGGACAACAGCGAGCTGATCAACCTGTACGTATTACCCTCTTATATTCTACCTGATTGAGACTAACATGATTAGCACCTCGGATGAGGCAGCTCTCCGCGCCAAGGTTGACGAGGCCATGAGCGTCTATGACGAATACGTCAAGAACAAAGAGGGTGAGCCTGAGAAGGACGCTCCCAAGGAAGAGTCCAAAGATGACAAGGCTTAAACTTCTTTCTAGTTGCCGCTGAGTAGAACTCGGTCCGCGATTCTATCGAACGGCAGCAAGTTGTGATGGCTTTATGATTTCTTTCGGCGGCGAATGGCGCACGGGCAACGGTTTTCTCTCACGACATGGGACGGGTTTTATGACCAATTGCACTCAAAAGTTTTACGATTCGATGTCGGCTTCTCAGCTACCAGCTTGCACCCACTTCACAGCGAGTCTGGCAGTACACCCCTTTGTCTAGCGACCGACTCCTTTGCTGGAACGTCGGACGTGGACGAATACTCATTCTCGATCTTCAGAGTTTTTGTTTTCCCCTTGTTTATGCTTTTCCTTGAAATTGCTTTTAGTATGTATGATAGACGGCCCCCCGTCTTCGACGACATGACATGGGTGTGGGCCAGAGGTGGGACTTTCTGCGTAACAAATTTGATACCTCGCAAGCTAGGTGCCATGATGAGTGGACTGGCTTTGAATGTTTGGGGTTTCGGCGTCTCGAGATGGATTGGGACAGGGCTAATGGGTGAATGAGTAGATGAATGGTGAATGTGTGCATGGTTAGCGTTTTGATATATCTAGTAGTACAAGACTGGATAGGTCAGTGAGCTGTGCGGCGTCGAAAAGATGTTGTGGGCGTAGATGATACTCATAATTGATCTTTCAGTATACTACATGGCCTGACTTGCTATCATGATGTAGTCTCAATTCACGGCACTCGCTTTGAATTGGTAGAATATTGGACATTGAAGTATTCCATTGCCTCCAAACCAGTAACAACCGCCTATTTCTGGTATTTCTTGTGAGCATCAATGACCTTTTGTACTTCGCCTTCTGAGCCCAAGAAGATGCCTGATCGGTCGTGAATATGCTCGGGAACGACTTCGAGCATGCGCTCCATCTTGCTGTTGACTGCCAAGCCGCCAGCTGTGCATGTGTTAGTACTTGCCATTGACATGGGGGGATTGAGTGAGGTAGCCATACCGTTTTCGAAAACCATGGCCATGGGCGCACACTCGTAGAGAATGCGCAGCTTGCCCTTTGGTGTCTTCTTATCCGCGGGGTATGCGAAAATACCGCCGTATAGTAGTGTTCGGTATGCATCTGCAACCATGGAGCCAATGTATCGTGCGCTGTATGGTTTCCCACCTTCGCCAGGATTCTTGAGGCTATTGCACCAATCCTTGACAGGCTCTTCCCAGTACATGCTGTTACCCTCGTTGACCGAGTAGATAGACCTGGACTTGGGAACCTTCATGTCTGGGTGGGTGAGGATGAATTCTCCAAAAGCGTTGTCAAGGGTGAAGCCGTTGACATTGCCGCCCTTCATCGTTATGACTAGCTGAGCAGATGCACCGTACATGGTGAAACCCGAGGCTACCATTTCGGTGCCAGGAAGCAGAAGCTCCTCCTTTAAGCCCTTGGAGCCCTCTGGGAGCTTGTATACTGCGAAAATTGTGCCGACGGAAACACCAGCATCGAGGTTGGAGGAACCGTCGATGGGATCGCAGGCTACGGCGTAGCGCGCGTTGGGGTGCTCGTGGAAGACGATGGCCTCCTCTTGCTCTTCTGAGATGAGGAGGCGCACGCGACCTGAGGAGCGCATGGCGCTGATGAACAGTTCGTCGCCAATTACATCGAGCTTCTTTTGGTCGTCACCCGTGGTATTGGATGTGCCTTGGAGGCCAGTGAGCTACTCGTGTCAGTTGCTGTCTGTCGGAAAGATGCGAAAGTGGCGCGTACGTTGATCAATGATGCTCTTCGGATGTAGTAGGCAATGCTTTTAAACGCGAATTGGAGTGCGTGGCATAGCAGTCTGTAGCAGACACGGTCAGCTCTGCAGACCCAGCTAGTAGCGTGACATGTGAACGTACGTAAAGTCTCCCGTCGCCTCCTTGACCTTGGCCTGCTCCTCGGTGAGAAACCGTGTGAGGGTGATGATATCTGTGTTGATCTTCTCCTGCGCAACTGCTCCTCCCTCGCCGTTACCGTTGCCTGCCATGTTTTGTACGCTTTGATATGTGGGATATGTAGTACAAAGGGTAAGGGTTCGTAAAGCTGTACAGTTGAAGGACGGGGGTCAATGGGGAAACAAAGATGAGAGTAGGGTTGGAGAAGAGGGTGAGAAGCTATCAAGTTCTTGTCAAGCAAAAGCGGAGCCGGGTGTTATTATGAAGTCAGGGTGGGTAGAGTCGGGCAGGCGGACCACACTTGTGTGCCATTTGTTTGGCAGGTGCGCTGGAGCTATAGCCCTCGGCAAGAGATCGGGTGTGATGAGCAGCTCACGATACCTCAGCCGCCGATAGCAGCCACAGTGAGTCCGGATGAAGGCCGAATTTGTCGCAAAAGATTTGCCGAGATTGGAGCTCGACACGGTCTGGCCATGGGCGAGACGAGAAGGCTGCCGTGCTGGGCGGCATTTGACGCGCTTTGTTGCGGGAACGTGCGTGCTAGAGGCAATGATGCGGTGCGGAGGCGGAAAAGTGGAGGGGCACGAGGGGATGGCGGGGCTCCTGCCCATGCCGAGCGCCCAACTGACGTCGCCCGACATCTTCCGACCCGCGGACTTAGAGCCATCACGGTCCTGTGCCCGTCAGCCTCAGTCTCGTGTCTCGAAACGGCTTCCACCTGTAGCGAAAAAACACGGCTGCGCCACGGCACGGCCAAAACCATCTCCTATCCAGTCCGTCGGAAGAATTCCACCGCATGGTTGTTGCGCAGATACACAGGCTCCCCTGACGCTTCCGTCTCCCTCCAAGTCACCACACTTTACTCTACTTCCTCCGGGGCCTGCGAACAAGCCGGGCATATCTCATCCACAGACAGGGCCTGTGCATTTGGCCATACATGTACAATCAATCACCCAATACACACATACATGCCAATATTCTCAATCGAACCCTCTCATATCTCGCACCACAGTCACACAACATGGTGAACAGGGGACCGCATCGTAACAGAGAAACACGCAGCTTTTATATTACACCTTGGACTTGATGGCATCGCAGAAATGGGAATAATGCAATGCAATCAACGACAAGTCTAGCCTACAGAACTCTAAGAGAACCTCTACTCGCTCTTCAGCTTGTCCTGCTTGACCGTAAACGCCATCTCCAGCAGCGCCTTCTCTTCGTTCTTGTGCGAGACCTTGAGTCCAGTCGCGACGGACGCACTGGGGTTGCGTCCTGCGTACATGACGTGCCTCCTGTTGTGGTGCTCTGTTTCGTTGAGAAGCGTCTCGATCCTGGGCTGTGTGAAGCTCCATGCACCGGCATTGAGTGGCTCTTCCTGGCACCAGATGATGTTCTGTGCATTGGGGTACGAGTCGAGGTTGTCCTTGAGCTGCTGCCATGGGAACGGGTTGAGCTGTTCGATGCGTGTAATGGCAACGTCCTTTTCGCCCCGCGCCTCGCGCTCCTTGACGAGCGCTGCATACACTTGACCTGTGCAAATGATGACTCGGTTGATTCCCTCATGCGACTCAATCTCACCAGTAGCGTGCGCCGGATCCTCGATGATCCACTGGAAGTGGGAGTCTCCGGTGAATTCTTCAATGTTGGAACGCGCAATCGGGTGGCGGAGGAGCGACTTGGAGAAGAAGAGAATGAGTGGCTTGCGGAACTGACGGTTCATCTGACGACGGAGAAGGTGGAAGAGATTCGACGGCTTCGTAGTGTAAGCAATTTGCATATTGCAGTCCTGGTGTTGGCGATCAAGCTTGTCAGGCGATGGGAAGATGCGTGGGTCCTCATTGCACAACTGTAGATAGCGCTCCATACGGCCTGACGAATGTTCAGGGCCTTGGCCGTCGTAACCGTGTGGCAAGCTCATTACGAGACCAGAGCGCTGAAGCCACTTGACCTCACCAGAAGCAATGAACTGATCGATAATGACCTGAGCAGTGTTGGCAAAGTCACCGAATTGAGCCTCCCACATGACGAGGGCGTTGGGCGAAGACAGCGAGTATCCGTACTCGAAGCCGAGCCTGAGAATGATTAGCGAATGGAGTATGGGAATGAGTCGCTTTTTTTTTCGTTCACTTACACTCCGTACTCACTCAGCGAGGAGTTACTGATGGTGAAAGTCGCCTGGTCTTTGCTGAGATCTTGCAGAGGTGTGTAGGTCTTCTCTGTCTCCTGGTCGTGGAGCACAGCATGGCGCTGAGAAAAGGTTCCACGCTCTACATCCTGCCCAGAGACACGGACGTGGTGGCCTTCCATGCACAGACTTCCAAACGCTAGTGCTTCTGCTGTAGCCATGTCGATGTTCTTGCCATCCATGACAGTCTTGGTGCGACCAGCCAAAATACGCTTCAAGTTTTTGTGAACGTTGAAGTCCTCTGGCGCGTTTCCAATCTTCTCTGCAATGTGCTTCAACTGAGATTCCTCAATTGCAGTTGGCAAATGAGGTAGTACCTCGGTAGCGAGCTCCTTGGGCGACTTGAAGCCATTCCAGGCGGAAGTGAGCCACTCCTTGGAGTTGGGCACGTAGTCCTTGCTGCGGCTGAAACTCTCGTCTAGCATACCCCAGACCCAGGCCTTGTGCTCGTCAATGTCCTCTTTGGTGAACGTCTTCTCTTCTAGGAGCTTCTTGGTGTAAATGTCTAGCGTTTGCGGCTGTTGCGAGATCTTCTTGTACATCAACGGCTGTGTGAAGAAAGGCTGGTCAGTCTCGTTGTGGCCCTGTTTCCTGTAGCAGACCATGTCAATCACAACATCCTTCTTGAACTCGGCACGGAAATCGGCTGCAAGCTGGCAAACAAAGTTAAGAGCCTCGACATCATCGCCGTTGACGTGGAAGACGGGTGCATCAATGGCCTTGGCGATATCCGAGCAGTATGGAGTGGAACGAGAGAATCTGGGATCAGTAGTGAAACCAATCTGGTTGTTGACGATGATGTGAATGGTTCCACCAGTGTGGTAGCTTGGCAGCTGGTGGAAACCCATGGTTTCGTATACAACACCCTGTGCGGCGAAAGCGGCGTCACCGTGCAGGAGGACACCCATGGCACTGGTGGCATCCTTTTCATCGTTGTTGTAGTGCAGGATGGCGCGAGTCTTTCCCAGAACAACGGGATCCTCGGCCTCCAGATGGGACGGGTTAGCGACGAGCGAGAGCTGGACTCGCTTTCCGGATGGCGTGGGACGCTCAAAGTTCATGCCCAAGTGGTACTTGACGTCACCAGAGCCCTCCTCGTTGGCCTCGGCAGTACCAGCAAACTCACTGAAGATGGACTCATTGGGCTTCCTGACGACGTTGGAGAGCACGTTGAGACGTCCTCGATGCGGCATGCCAATGACAATGTCCTTGACGCCAAAGTCGACACTTCGGTCAATCAGAGCCTTCATGCCTGGAATCAAACTCTCACCACCTTCCAGACCAAAGCGCTTGTCGTTGGGGTATTTGGTAGCCAGGAAAGCCTCAAAGTTGGTGCCCCAGATGAGGCGGTCCAGGATGCGGCGCTTCTCGTCGACGGAGTACTTGAATGGAGTAGGGACCTCGATGCGCTCACGGAGCCAGTCGCACTGCTCCCTGTCCGGGATGTGAATGTATTCGATACCATAGGAACCGCAGTACAAGCGCTCGCAGGCTTCAATAATCTCCTTTAGCTTCATCTTCTTGCGACTCTCGGTCCTGAAGCGCGGCAGGATACCCGGGCCCAGCTCAATGTCTTGCTCCAGGTCCTTGTCGGTGAAGTTGTAGTGCGACAGCTCGAGCTCGCGCGGCTTGCTGTATCCGAATTGCTCGGCCTCTGAGCGAATGCCCAGCGGGTCGATCTTTGCCTTGTGGTGACCGCGAGCCTGGTAGGCTCGCACAAGCAATTGCACCTTGAGATGGTTCATAACCTCGGTGCCTTCGGCGGCGGCCATGCCCATTCCTGGCTTGTGGGTGGCGCCGCCCTGGGGCGAGCTCATGATGTTTGGCGGCGGCTGGAAGGCTTGCGACACGGGCATGTCGCCAGACTCCATGTTGTGGAAGTAGACCTGCCATGAGTAGTGGACGCTCGAAGGGTCCTGCTTCCACTGCATGTACATGGCATCAATGTAGTTGGCCGTGTTGCCTTGGAGGAACGAGTCGTTGGGATCCTATGCGGTCATGGTTAGCGATGGGTCGCAGAATTTTGAACCTGAGGCCTTGGGGCCTGGGTGTGTACGCACAACGCCCTTGTTGGTGTCTTCCGAGGAAACTGCATATTGGCGGCGCTGCGCAAGCGCCAGAGGCCGGCGACATGTCGAAATGGCAGTCCTCGATGGCTGTGCGAGGCTAGAGAAGGTTGCTTTTGCCGGCGTGCTCAGCAGCTGGCGGGAGCATTGGCGCAGGGTGTTGCGCAGCATGGTGGATTAGAATAACAAAGCGGAGGTGGGGATGCGTGTCATCCAAGCCGACGATGGGGGGATTCAGAAGAAATGCTTCTGCGGTAGCAAAGTGCCGTCTCTAGAACTATGAGGAAGCCCGGGATGAGCACATGCGTACGGCCCCGTGTCCTGGCCTAGCGCGCGGTGGATCGAGCCTTGTCCCGACTGGCCTCACCAAATGCCTCAAAACACGTTAATTCAGGCAAAGTGTTTGAAGCTGACTCGGCTTCCTCGCTGCACGCTGCAGGCCTTGTTGTTGGACACCCAACAGGTTGCCGCATGTGCTGCCTCTTGCCCTTGACTGCTGGTCACAACGCTGCGAACGAGACTGACTGCCGATGACGCACCGGATGCTCATGAGAATACTCGGAGAGGCACTAAGCCAATCGCAGTGCACGTCTTATGTAAAGGCGGGCGCAGGTGTGCTCTGCGGCCGAGAGCTGACACGACACGGATATGTATCCGTTGCACCAGAACTGTGTTGATGGGCCTTGGCTGATACGCTGCTGCCCGTCTACCTACAGTACACCGAACATGCGTCAGCATCAGTCAAACAAACGAGAACTCTTGGTCGTTGCAGGCTGCTCCGCTCCTTGGCCCTCCCAGGTCGGCGTCCCATGCCAGTGGCTCTCGATTCGGTCAGCGGTCAGCCATGCGCATAAACCGTAACCAGGTGAGAGGGATAGATGCGGCGGCAGCTAAGATGTGATAGATGCAGCTGATGCATGGTCACGTGCAGCGCGCGAGTCTGGGGAAACCTAGAA
>Ga0265780_10011936_pt1 | contig 10231 bp, 7 predicted proteins | sample P1T30metagenome_FD_192432 | JGI IMG/M metagenome (GOLD analysis project Ga0265780, IMG submission 192432) | Plant litter microbial communities from East Loma Ridge, Irvine, California - P1 T30 | ecosystem: Environmental > Terrestrial > Plant litter > Unclassified | place: USA: California... | reverse complement strand
ATATCTCCATTCGCTCCCCACCCACCGCAGAGTCGCGCATCAAAGCTGGCAACAACATTATGTTGAGAAGTCGCAATGCAGCGGAGTGCGCCCAACTATACGCCATGATCAACCAGTCTCGTATCAATAACCCCACCTACATCGCGCTTCAGAACGCGCGCGGCCCCTACGGACAATCGAGCTGGGCCGAGGCGATGGACCGTCAAAACGCGGCTAGGACAAGCGCTGAGTCTTCTGGCTGGCTCGGAGGTACGCTAGGTAGGAGAAGCAGCTACCGCAAGTCAAGCACGCGCGCTGCCTCTATCTCCGCCGCGACTGAGTCCTCGGTTGGGACCATGAACTCAGCTCTCCGCTCTGCACTAGGCCGATTCTCGTTTGGCAAGAGTGGCGTCTTTAGCATCCGCAACTCAACACTCGGATCTCGCAGTACTGGCTCCTCATTTGACAGCGGTTCCAACTCCCCACGCGGCTCAGGCGCATCTACACCTACCGGCGATATTGTACGCGCGCCCGGTGCACCAGCTGGGATTACGAACACCAAGTGCAGGCTTTATGAGCGAGAGTCACTCAAGAAATGGCGCGACATGGGCAGCGCACGCTTAACAATAATGCTGCCCTCACCCAACCCAAGCGTGCCATCCTCGCCTACGAACCCACGGCAGCGCGCACCTGGTACCAGAGATCATACCCAGGAGCGACGCATTCTCCTTACAGGCAAGAAACACGGCGAAATACTACTTGACGTCACTTTGTCCGAGACGTGCTTCGAGCGCGTCGCACGCAGTGGTATTGCTGTCAGTGTATGGGAAGACCACTTGAATGAAGACGGTCAGGTCGGCGGCGTTGGCAAGACGGGTGGTGTCTTGGGCGCAAGAGCGAGGGTCTTCATGGTGCAAATGAAGAGTGAGAGAGAGTGTGCCTACTGCTTCAGTTTACTGGGTAAGCTGAGGTACTAGACCACGAGTAAGGAAAGAGAATAGAGGGACGTGGACCGAGACGGCAAGCGCAGCACGGCAACTCACAATACGCCGCTACTGCCTCTGCTGCGCACTGCACGCTGTCACAATCATCCATTTTGCGCTTTTTTATTGCGAGCAAGCGTGGCGTTCGTTCATGGGATTTACACGGGCGGTATTTCAAGAAGGCTTCTGCGATACCACTTCCACTTTCCCCACATACAACTTTTCGCTTTGTAATCACGCTGTTGTGTTTCTTACTTTCCTTGTCAATACTGGTTTTCATGCATATGGATGGAGTGTGTGTCTTTCTTTGTTTTCCATGGGGAATATACACGTGTCTTTTGCGCTTGATACCAGGTGTGTATTTGCTTGATGGTTCTTGGTCTTTTCGGTAGTGGGATGAGGAGGGGGTGTGTGTGTGATGAGCGATGCTCTGATAGTGGGGGTGAGGTGAATAGAATTAATGGAAGATGTGTCGACAACTTGAAATTTTCGTGCTGAGCTGACGGATACGTGTCATTACGATGGCTCGACTGTGATGACATACATCTTCTTGGCGAATACATGTCGTTACGAGGGTTATAACTATTACGACAAACATCCAACTGCCGCTTACATGACCTTCAGTACTTCGGCCTCGCCCACCGCGCCGTCTTCGTATCCACGAGGCCCTCGTATGTACACTCCTTTGTGTCACCATACAGCTCCATGTCGACGCCCAGCTCCTTCGCCCACACAAGCTCCGACTGCTTTGAGTCATCCCTGTTGACCTTCAGGTGCACAGCCACAGGCTCCGACTTCCCTCCAGCGTGCTCGACGAAGTCCCTTACCGTGATAGAGAGGTACTTGAGTCCTCTGCACTCACTTGAGACGATAGCGAGGACTTCGTACGCAACACGCTGGAGTGCCGTGCTGATGGCCTTGGTGCCCATCCTAGGCTCTGTTCCCAGGTTTGCGACAAACAAATGTAGGTATTCGAGTCCATAGATAGTGGAGAGAATTGTTGCTTGTTCGCCAACATCTCTCCACATATCGTCACTCAAGTGACCTACTTCAATCGCATCCCAGAGCACTGGGCAAGGAATGCCGACGTGTCTTAGATCTGGGAAGTACTGACCCAGAAGTTGTAGTTCCTGGTCAGGAACTTCTGACCTCTCTCCAATGCGCAGGGAAAGTGTCTTCAAAATCGGAGGCAACTTGCGCACAAGGTGCCCGATGCCATACACCTCGCTTTGTCGAGCCTTTTTTCGCTCTTTCCGTGATGCAGGCTTTGTTTGGCCATTGGCATCAGGAGTGCTGAGCGCAGCTTTGATCTGCTCATCCAAGATATCTCTTCGCATGTGAAAGCTAAAATGCTCAAGTTTTCGGCATTGTCTTGTGACATTGCGGAATACTGCATCGCGTGTTTCTAGCTTCAGCTTAGGAACCTTGGGGTATTCCCAGATACTTATAAACGTGTGCAGAATTGAGTTCTTGAAGGCATCCACGTTAGTGAAATGGTTCATGCCGGGGCAGTTGTAGAACAGTAAGAGGCCAATTTTGTTGACGAGATAGGCGTCTTGTGCAACATATCCATCTTTGAGAAGGAAATTGACGTCTGCAACGCGAAGTTCTTCCAGTATGATACCGTTGGGCAATTGTTCGAAGAGCCGAATCAGCACGCTGTCCATCAAAGTATTGTCTTTATAGTTGTCGTTGAGGATTGATACTGAATGGACGCGGTATTGCCGCTTACTGTCGATCATCCCACGAACGATATCCGCCGGTGCATATGGGGCGCATATCAAGTCGAGCGGTCGGTCTTTGAGATCATCGAAACGCGTGCTGGGTGCGATTCGAATGAGTCGGATGCACATGCCGAAGTGACCGGTAAGCTCTCGGATTTGCGGAGGTGCATTGCCAGATAGATACTTTCCTGGGGGCGCCCGTGCATGTGGCCCAATTAGTGTGTTACGCGTGACCGAGGCGTTGTGAGATCTGATCCAGTTGCGCTGGTCCTTGTTCCGTGGATCTATGAATGTCCATAGGCGCCGCATGAAGCCGTGTGTACCTTGGATCCGAGCCAGGTCTCCAAAGTCGTGACTTGGTATCATGAGAAGTTCGGCCTTTGGTAGATGCTGATAAGTTAACAGCATCTGGTTTAAGACCGATTCAACCACCATGCTGTTGGGCCTAAACATTATCGCCCTGACCGGGGTGTGCTTGAAGTTCGGGAGCACGTTAGCCATGAACAATTCATATCGTGGAGGTATGTCGAAGGTGATGGCGCGGAAGTTATGTGGATGCGTGAGTAGCGAGGAGGTGTTGTTCAGGCACTGTGCGCTCTTTTTCGACATACACAGCTCAGCATATCTGACGAAAATGCGCTGTAGTTTCCGAGTCGCACCTTTGTATCCGGATCGAGTCGATAGCAGTAGGAGGTTATAAAAGTCGTGCTGGGAGAGCTGTAAAGTGTTAGATTGATATTATATGTGACTTATCCCGACCTTACATATTGGCAGATCAACTCCATCAACTCTTCGGGTAGAGCCCAGAACACTTTCTGGCGAGATCGTAGTCGGGTTATATCGAGAGTCGGGCGCAAGCGTTTGTGGGGAGGAGGCTCGTCTGGGCCGCGATCATGTGGAATCTTCCGCTTCTCGAGTCGCTGGGCATTGCCATGCTCGCTAGAGTCCGCGACAGTAGGGCGCTCATTCGGGTGTATAGGAGATTCAGAAATCATGCTCGCTGGAACGTAGATAGCTCCGCTTCTGAGGGGCGTCGCGTGCTGATAATCAGTATCGCGGGGTGGAGTGTTTGGAATGGAGTACGCGCGGGTGACTGCGACGGGCTATGAACTGCCGCATTGCCCGTTGCGGCTCGCTCGAGACCCAGATAGGAAAGCAACATTTTGCAGTGAATGAGCGTGTACTGGTGAAAGTGAAGCGGCGAAAGTCACTCCTCCACCGCACCTCCACCCAGCCACTGGCGGTGGAATGAGCGGGCTCTCGACGTGATCATCGACTTATAACTTGGACTTTGAGAACCGCAGAAGCAGATGAAGTGGTTTGAAAGATGCGTACTATGGACTAGAGTCACGAATAAGACATTGACGAGAATTGCTCTGTGAAGCTATATCATCATGGAGGCCTGCCTCGGATTATAAGATATATAGGTCAAAGTCGAAGCAGTAAGTAACGGGAAAAGCGTTGGTAGTGGTGGTCCCAACACGAAAGGATAGAATGAAAATCACGCTCTTGTCGGATAAAGACATCGGGATTGCTATCGTCTTGCTTGACTCCAAGGTTGCACCCAAAAAAACTCGTATCCCTTCTTCAGCCCAGCAGCAAGCCGCAAAAGCAAACGAAAAGATGATGTAGCAGAATTGCAACGAGACCGATGAATTTTGTCGAGGAACGGGGGACACGCTCGGTCATACACTTCATCGCGTATCCGCCTGTTCCTATCACATGAGGCGCCGACTGGAGGTCGACTTATCAGTACTGCCATACGGCTTTATCCGTACTGATAATTTCGTCAGTACTCCCAGCAAAGTACTGATATAGGCTCCTCAGAACCAGCGGCAAGAGGTCGACTGGCCGGTAAGCAGCATGCCAAGCACGGCTTTCGGCGCAGGGACTGGACAAGCGGGACACCAATCTCTAGGTTGGTGAAAGGCGTTGTCTCGGATGCCATGAGGATCAGCCCGAAGGCCATACAAGGTTGAACGTAGGTAGCCGCCGAATCAGCGAAAGATGTAGAAGAGGTCCGCACGAACGCGAAACCGAAAAGAAAACCTTGTGAAAAATGCCGCATGAGGAAGGAAGGATGAGGTGGCTCCCCTCCTTGTTCCAAGATACAGAACAGAACAGCTTGAGGAACCCTACGGCAGGTCGCAATACCTGAGTACGGGAAGTCTCCATACCACAGGCATTGCTACTGTGCAGTCGAGATGCTGAAGCAGAAGTGTTGCGCATGTTGAAAAAAGGAGAGTAGGTGTAGTTCAATTTGATATGATGCGCGCGAGCGCGGAGCAATAAAGGGCTTAGTGTACATTCCGCGAAAGGTGCGGGTTGAGAATCGGAGTCAGTAGATGGTGGAGAGTAAGGGAAGAAGAGAGGGAGGGCAGACTGCTTAAGACTACGGGCAGGAGCGGACGGGCTAGAGAGCGGACGGGCCACGTGTTTGCTCGAACTCGCCACCCTGCCTAGTCGTGAATTCACCGAGACAAGTATACGCTCATCTTCACCTGCTATGCACCGCCTTCGCCTGTCGCTAAGCTCGGGCGCAAGCGACATCACGCATCCTTCATTGTACTGAGATGTGTGCCAGAAGAGACCGATTTTCTTTCACTTAAAGTTGCATCACAGGTGGTGGTGAGATTGTGATGTTGATCGCGGTGTGATATGAGTCATTTCTATTCTCCCATCATCTACTCCAGATCTTTGTCCTTGCAGCCTTCAGGTGCGATAAGAGGATTGCATCTCGCAGCCAATCCTCCGGGAAGCCTGGCGACATAGTCCCAGCCCCATCGACTGCTCATGCCCCAAGCCGGGAAATCGGTACTAACAATCTGCGCACCACTCTCAAAAGCTAAATCCCTCATCTCTGTAGTGCGGTTCAAGATGGTATCGATGGGTATATCAGCACGTGTTCGGATCAAGTAGCCCTTCTTGATAAGACGCTGGATTTCTGCTGTGCCATTCCCGCGCGGCTCATTGTATTTGATGAATGCAGCATCGGAGGATCCTTCGAGCGCATTGGTGAAGACAGTGCGGTTTTGCAGCGAGGGGGCACCGGTTTTATAGAGCTCGCGAGGCGAGTTGGGGTCACTGGGTTTTGGGTCGTTGTCGAAGAAGAACAGAAAGCGGCCACGAACATCCTTCAGCTTCGGCCAGCCTTGTTGCAGGATGGACTGCTCGAGGGTAAGACCACTCTTGCGCACGTCATCGGGGCGAATGAGTTGCTTCTTAGGGAATACGGAGAGGATCTCCGCGTCGACGTTCAAGAGATGAGGGAGCGTCCAGTTTGTCGCTTCGCCAGGGCAGACACCGCCTAATGAACATGCCGGCGCATCGGTCTTGAGCTCGAGATCAATAGTGATAGGGACATGTCTTGGATTTGCGTCTGACCAACTCTTTAATTGCTTAAGACAATCGATGAACGTGTGGCAGACAGAATCTGGGTCGAAGTCTGTGACGTGGAACACCTTAATACCTGGCTTCTTCAGAATATCACCATTGTAAGGAGTGGTGGCGTTTGTCAAGTTTGATAGCGTCCATATGACAGGGGGATAGTACAGGCCGCCCTTTTCATCCGAATGTAAGTCGAGCTCGAAAGAGCGCACGGACTGGTACTCCAACTGATTGTCGAGCTCTGCGTGCGAATAGTAGTAGTCTTCTGGAGACGGTACGTATTTCTCGAAGACTGGTCGCTCGGCGAGTGAGACTTCACGATGGTAGGAGTTGTGCGTTCCGACGACTTGAATATGGTTGAAACGGATGTCAGACTTGGATGCTAGTGCGCTTTCTATGTGTTGTCAGCTTGGACATCTCCGCGCAAGAAGACAACATACGAGCGAAGAGCATTACGCTCGCAGAAGCCTGATACCATTAGCATCCGTCCGTTTTCGCATGCCAGGAGTTATGCTTACCAATGATCCCAACATGTTGCTCTTTCCTTCTGAATTGAAGTCTGCGTTCAAGATGAAGACGCACAAAGCAAACAGAACGACCGCAAGCAACAAGGCCCGACCTTTATACGCCATCGCACCCATGCTGTTCAGCGCGCAACGGCATGCACTAAAGCTCAGATGTTGAAGTCGTTCCCGCCATGCATCGCGTTGGCGTTAGCTCGTCGCGTGCGTTCATCGGGTCTCGCGATTGGTTAATCGCACCACGTGGGTTCAGTACACCGGCTCGGAAATTTCTCGATATAGAAGGTGCAGGTTCTGTAGGACCGTAAGTTTGCACGTGCGTCACTTCGCGTTTGTGCGCGCTTCCAAGGTTCTGATGGAATCAAGACGCGTAGCTGTAGTTCGTTGGAGGAAGCGATGACGCGGTGACAGGAGCTGCCAGGGGAAAAGCGGGGCAGGTCGCCTGTCACGGAAGGACCACCTTAACCATCAACAACATTGAAGGCTTCCGGAAGATATCATAGCGTGTTGGAATGCGCGATAATAATTTTCGCAAAATCATCAAGTTGGCATTTTTGCTTTGGATTACTAACACACAAGAGGCGAACAGTCACTACCAACCATACTTTTGTCCATATCTACCGACAAACCCTCCCACATCAGCATCTCTCTCGCCTTGCACAATCTGCAACAGTCCTAGTGCACTCGTCTCTGAACTTTCAAGGCCTTGTTCCTTCCTTTGCTCTTTGTCGTCCCCAATGTCCGTCACCACATAGCCCGGGCAGTACGTCCAGACCTTGAAGCCATCCGGCTTGAGCTGGACGTACTGGTATGCCGTCAACATGTTGAGCGCAGCTTTAGTCATGCGATATCCGGGGTATTTAACCTGGGCGTAGGGAGAGCTGTGATCGGAGATCAAAGTGATGCTACCCATAGTAGAGGACACGTTGATGATGCGCGGATTGGATGAGCGCTTCATTGCGGGAATGAGGGCTTCTGTGAGGATGGTAGGGCCAAAGACGTTGGTTTCGAACGTGGTGCGCATCAGCTCCCGGTCCGGCCATGTGCCGTCTCTTTCGGGACATATACCAGCGTTGTTAATAAGCACATCGAGCTTGCTGAAGTCCTCCTCAATCTTCTTGACCGCAGCTTTGATAGAATCGTCGTCATTGGCATCGAGTTGCACTAGGGAGAGTGTGCCTTGGATGCCTGCCTTGGCTTGCACATCTTTCAAGACTGTTTCGCCTTTCGACATGTTGCGCGCGCCGATTATGACATGGTACTTTGGAGATGCAGATGCGATATAAATGACGGTGTCTAGACCGATACCGTTGGTTGCCCCTACAGAGGCTATCAGTATGACGAGCTTGGTAAACGTCTGGAGGGCTGGTACCTGTTACGAGCACAACCTCCTTGTCTGGGTTCGAGGACATATTTATTTTGAAATGATTAAATTGTGGTAATGGATGATATGCAGATTTCCGACTAAAGTAGAGGAGATGGATTTTGTGATACTCAAGCTGGAGTGGAAGGCGGGCGAATATATATCTTGCCAGCGATTCAGCACAACATGAACGGGTCTTACGGATGTCCACCAGGCGTAATCCACGACGAATAGAGTACGGTCTGGAACTTGCTAAAGACCAAATAGGCAATTGTAACATCAGAAACCCCGTAGATCGAGAAGGAGCGCCGGCCCGATCCGGAGTTAGTTGTCTAACTCCGATTCGCGCGGCCTGATGAAGTAATGCAAAGGCCCCGCAAAGACATGCTATGTATGAAGACTTACTCATGTCAATCGTATATACGAACGCACGAATAGTAAAACGCTGCATGGTCAGATCTGATGACCTAGTGCATTGATGGCTACATCGCAGGCTGCACTTAAGGCATAATTCCGAGAGGCGCTTTCCGTTTAGAACACCGAGCCAGATCCCATGCATGGTGGACGAGAAGGTGTGACGCTGAATAGCATGACTCACAAAGAACAGGTAGGAACTGTCAGAGCATACCAGGATCGGTCTCCTCATAGGCTGTACGCAATTTCCAAGTGTTGATCGTATCGACGCTGTGCACCCCAGTGTGCCTTCACCCGTTCACTTGTGGCATCCAATTCTGACCTGCACCGCTTTTCCTGAGCGAGGAACGAAGCCTGTGCCAGAAGTACCCCAAAAACCCACCAAAGCCGTGTATTACATGTTGGTTAAAGCCGTGATAACATAATTTGCACTTGACTGGCTTCTCTTTTGCAGCCTAGTCAATGGCGTTGGAAGTGCTTGTGACCGTTTCGAACACTCGAGGACGTGCTCGTAGTTTGAAAGCAAGGAAGACGGATTTTACGATATCTTCTCAGCAGTGAGTCGAGACCTCCGCCACGAAGATTCGGCTTTGCACGGCCCTTGAAAGGGTATGCAGGTTTCGTAAGACTCAACCTACTAAGCAAATATGAGGATGTTAAGCCTGACTGTTTGAGACGAAGTTTGGGTAGATGTGGTTGGTTGGCACTTCTGTCGTCGCGAACATTCCTTTAATACAATGCCATTACTTATGACGCAAGACAAAAAGGAGGCTAATTGAGCATTTCACGATGGTTGACAGGAGGACGCGTGGGGTAAGAAATCTTGAGATTAGCGCGGCGCGACACGACGTCATGGCGGCTCAACCCACCAGACGTCTCAACGCGCCTAGAAGCGACCTGATGTCGCACTTTGTCGAGTCACTCAGCCCTGAACGCGCATAGCGCCGCTGACAAGATGCCCTCCCTTGTTCGCAAGCTGCTCATCTTCGCCGCCGTTGATGGTCTCATCCTCCAGCCGTCCCCGCCCCGCAACCATCCGCCCGCTACGCAGCAGGCCATCAAGGTCGACTACAAGGGCAATGTCGGCCCCCTGTTGAAAGACAGGCGCGAAGAAGATACGGCGCCCGTGTCTGTGGAAGCGCATGGCATCATCGGTACGCGCGCAATCATTGGCGCATTGCGACACAGGCTGACCCTGCTCTAAGGACTACTCAAAGTGGCTACTTCCTACTTCCTGATATCCATATCCGATCGCGAACAGGTGGCGCTCATACGCGGCAAGCCCATCTACAAGATCACCGATGTCGCCCTCATCCCCCTCTCCTCGCAAGCCGACGCCGACAAGGCCATCGCAGCCACGCGTGACCATCTGAAGCGCCGCAACCGGGCGCCCGGCCTGGAAGACGAAGACAGCGATAGCGATAGTGAGGATGGCGCGCCCAGTGTGACGGACTCGCTTGTAGAGGACTCATCGTCCACACCAAGCGAGGTCAAGGATTCGGTCACCGGACAAAAAGGCAGTGCGCAGCGCAAGACGAGTGTGGCCGAGGACGTTATACAAAGAAAAGGTGTATATGGCAGATTCGCTGACAAGTGGTTCTCGCGCAAGGGTTGGAGTGCTGACAACAGGCGTCTGCAAGGGCTGAGCTCAGAAGAGAACCTGGCGGCAAAGAATGCGCCGCAGAACGTTGACTCGGGGATGCCCAAGGAAGAAGAACACCCCAAGAGCGAGTCTAAGCCGGATGCCATCCCTACAGATGACAAGGACATTTTGGAACCAGTCAGCCCAGAAGACATACCCAAGGCCCTGGGCGGCGAGAAGGACGCGGCCACTGTAGCACTCTTACCAAAGATTCTGCA
>Ga0265780_10011935_pt1 | contig 10232 bp, 10 predicted proteins | sample P1T30metagenome_FD_192432 | JGI IMG/M metagenome (GOLD analysis project Ga0265780, IMG submission 192432) | Plant litter microbial communities from East Loma Ridge, Irvine, California - P1 T30 | ecosystem: Environmental > Terrestrial > Plant litter > Unclassified | place: USA: California... | reverse complement strand
GTGAAATGGAACCAACCGAATAAAGTAAGGTTGAGCCGCAGGAATTAAAAATCCGAGCAAACCAACCAAATGAAAAATAACAATAATGGCTATCGCCAGTTTTTTGATTTTTAAATCGGCTTGATCAATCTGCCCTTCCATGAACCTTTTTTTAATAAATGATTATAAATTGATTTAACTGAGATTAACAAAAACAACAACATTTGTAAAGGATGTAGAATTAAATTTAAAACTACATTTTGTCCCGATAAAAAAGATATCATTATTCTGCTTAAAACAATTAAAGTGAGTGGCAAAGCTAGCAAGTGTAAGTCGTAATTAATAAATAATAAAATCGGCCAGCTGATTACCAAAAGCTGGTAAAGTAATAATATTATAATGTTATTGCCAAAACCCGCAAGTAAATTTTTACTAAAACCACTTATACCTTCGCCAAGGTTTTTATACATCCTACAGTGAATTAAACCGTTAGCCAATAAAGCTTCAGCTTTAAACCCTCCTTGCTTAACCAGCTTCATTATCTCAATATCTTCTACAACCCGGTTTTTTACGCATTTATGCCATTGAATTTCTTTATAATTAGTGGCTTCGAAAAACATACACTGACCGCTGGCGGCAGAAAAAGCCGGATTTTTTGAAAACCGGACCAGGCGTAAAGGCAGTAAATTCAATAAAATAAAATGCATCAGAGGCACCGTTATTTTTTCTCCAAAACTTAACATTATCTGGTTAGTGAAAATACTAAGCAAGCTTAATCCGTTGTTTTCTACACGAAATATGAGACTATTAACCAAGCCTCTTTTTACAATCTCATCAGCATCAATAAACAAAAAATATTTACCTGTTGCTATTTCTGCCAACTGATGACAAGCATAATTTTTACCCAGCCATCCTTCAGGTAATTCCTTTCCTTTTACTATTGAGAATTGTTGGTAATATGCTGAAAAATCTGATGCAAGTTCAAAGGTATTATCGCTACTGTTGTCATCCAAAACAATTACTTCGTAGTTTGTATAATCTTGTTCTTTTATAGATTGAAGTAATTGAAGGATATTTTCAGCTTCATTCCTCGCCGGAATAAGAATAGAAACTTTATCCTGATAATGCTTAACTGTTCGTGGCAGTTTTGGATTAGATAAAAAATTAAAAACCGTAACTGAAAACCTGATGGTAAGAAAGATTAATGCAGCGTAAATAAAAATCGTCATTCGGTAATTTGTGTTTGTTTAACAACAGAATTATCGTAATGTTTATTATAGGCACTTTTTAATAATTGAAGGCTGATGTATTCTTCGTTTTCCCAATTTTGTAAATAAATGTAAGCAGAGGCTTTGCGCTTCGAAAAATAATCAATAAAGGTAGCTGCAAACACAATGTTTATTTTTTTCTGACTGGCATTAATCATCTGCATAACACCTTTTTCAAACGTTATATTTTTCAGGTGATTGGAATGCAGCTTACCTTGCGGAAAAACTAAAATCAAGTTATCAGGGCTATCTAAAAGCTTTCCGGCATAATTCAGCGTTTCTAAAACATCTTTACCCGAATGTTCAGCAGCGAAAGCACCAAGATATTTCAGAAAGCTTACTTTGCTATAATTCTCTGCATTTACCAGGACATGAAACTGCTTCTTAAACACTTTTTTATTGATGTAGAAAATCAGGAAGCCATCCCACCAACTGAAATGGTTAGCCAAGACTAAAACTGAAGAATCTTTTTTAAGTTCGATATTTTCGTAGTTGAAAGCAGCAAAATCTTTATCGACAATAAACTGAATATACCAGGAGAAAAATTTATGAATAAAAGTATTTTTTCGTGGACGGTACATTCAGGAAAGTTGCAAAAAAATAGGGTTAATTGCAAATGTATGTGGTCAAACAGCTATAATGATTTGAAATTTTCAGTTTAACTTAAATAAACCCTGTCTTCTTCCCCATCTACATCCATAATAACATCTACGTGTTCTTTTAAAATTGTCGCCAGTTCAAGTCCGACAAAATCGGTAGCAATTGGAAAAATTTTATGGCTCCTATCGACAAGTACAACGGTACGAATTTTTTTATGCGGTGTATTTAAAAAAACGCCTAAACCATAAGCAAGTGTTTTGCCGCTATTTAAAACATCATCAACCAGAATTATTACTTTATTCTTCCATTGACTTTCGTTTAAATCAGTTGTGGCAACTAATTTACTACTCTGTTTTTCAAGGTCGATTCGAAGTAGTGTTAGTTTAAAATCTGCTATTTTCTTTAAAACTTTTTCTAAACGTATAGCAAGTTTGTATCCCCTGTCCCAAATCCCGGCGAGCACAATCTCTTTCTCATTCAGGTTATCTTCTAAAATCTGATAAGCGATGCGGTCTATCTTTTGTTGTATCTGTTTTTTATTCAGGATGAGTAATTGTGTCGCGGCCATTTCAAAAAAGGGTTTGAATACAAAAAGAACGATTTTAAGGATGAAATTCAAACTATTTGAAAAATAATTTTAAAGTGTTGCAACGTTCTGCACCATTCAGCGTCTAATATCTAACCAAAATGATGAAAATTGAATTCAAATCATCATTTCAAAACAAAATCTAAATAAAATCAGATGAAAAACTTCTTAAAAACAACGGCAACATTACTATTTTTTGTTGCGGGCAGCTATGTTGTAAATGCACAGGAATCAAAAAATGTATCGGTAAAAAACTTCAGCAGCGTTACTGTTAGCAGCGGCATAGATTTATATTTAACTCAAAGCGGCAATGAGAGTTTAACTTTAAAAGCAAGTTCAGATTTGTTGGAAAATATTGTTGTTGAGCAAAAGGGCAGCAATCTATCTATAAAGATGAAAGAAGGTGTGCATTGGGGATCAATGTTTAAAAATCAAAGCATCAAAGCCTATGTAAATTTTAAAACACTGGCAGCGCTTACCGCTTCTGGTGGCAGCGATGTATTCTCGCAAGGACAAATTAAAGCAGGCAAATTTACATTGCGTTCTTCCGGTGGTTCTGATGTTAAACTAAACCTTTTTTGTACAGATATTGAATTGCAAACCAGTGGCGGAAGCGACGTCGATTTAACAGGTAGAGCAGAAAATATGATTTTACAAACCAGTGGCGGCAGTGATGTTGATGCTTATGGTTTTGTTGTTGAATATGCTAAAGTAAATGCATCAGGCGGTTCTGATGCAAATATAAATGTAACTAAGGGCCTGGAAGCGGGCGCTTCAGGCGGAAGTGACGTACACTATAAAGGCAACGCTTCATTAAAGAAAACGTCATCATCCAAAAGTGGAGATGTTACAAAAGTAAATTAGTTAATTTTAGGTTTAATTAATTTTACTATCGCTTGCTTTGCGGATGCAGGGCAAGCGACTTTTCGTGAAAATGATTTCACGCATTATAAGATTACACAGATAATGAATTTTTCTTTGGCCTTTATCTTTCAGCTTTTGCCTTTCTTATAAGGGTAGTAAATAAAATTAGCGCCTTCCGGAACAATTACAAAAATGCACATAAAGCTTTCGGGCTTTTTGTAAACCTTTAAAAATTGTTCTTTTTTATCTTTGTTAATAATTCCCTTTTCTACAAATTCTTCCAAAGTTGAAGCTTGAATCGTCCAATCGGTGTTCAATTCTTCCTTATTTAAAATAATTTCGCCCAGTTTAACTTCATGCTGATGTGCAACAAAAATCGGGTGTGAAGAAATACCTTCAACCATAATTTCGATTGCAACTTCTTTTATTGCATCCGCATAAAACCCAAGGTCTTTCTCCAGACTTACAAGCGGACTCTCCTGCTTCTTTTGTGGCGCTCCGCTATCTTCCGGCGTCGCGCTTAATAATTCTTCTCTATCCATCTTTAATATTGAATTTTGAATGATTGAAAGAATAAGCGAACGTTAATAAGTGTTTGATATATATCCGCTCAACCTATCATTCAATTATTCTCTCCTTTTAATCTTAACAAAACTACATTTTCGACATGCTGTGTATGTGGAAACATGTCTACGGGTCTTATGCGAGCAACATCGTATTTTTCTTTCAGCATTTCCAAATCTCTCGCTTGTGTTGCAGCATTGCAACTTACATAAACAATTTTCTCTGCTTCCATTTCAAGTAAGCGCTGAACTACATCCGCATGCATACCTGCTCTTGGTGGGTCGGTAATTACAACATCAGGTTTACCATGTGCAAGGATAAACTCAGCAGTTAAAATGTCTTTCATATCACCAGCATAGAAGATCGTGTTCTCAATTTCGTTTAATTCAGAATTGAATTTAGCGTCCTCAATGGCAGTGGGTACATATTCTACACCAACAACCTGCTTTACATCTTTAGCGATGAAATTTGCTATGGTTCCGGCACCGGTATACAAATCGTAAACCAGCTCATCGCCTTTAAAACCCGCAAAATCTTTGGTTATTTTATAAAGTTCGAAAGCTTGTTCTGAATTTGTTTGATAAAAAGATTTGACACCAATTTTAAAACGGATACCATCCATTTCTTCGAAAATGTAATCACGGCCTGCAAAGGTGTTTACTTCCTGATCGAATATAGTGTCGTTCTTTTTTTGGTTTACTATATAAAGTAAAGATGTAACTTGAGGAAACTCAGATTTAAGGAAATTCATCAAACCATACATTTGTTCTCGCTCTGGATAAGCGAAAACAACCGCAACCATAATTTCACCAGTACTCGATGTTCTGATAATTAGATTGCGTAGAACACCTTCATGATTTCTTAAATCATAAAATGAGATTTCATTTTCCAAAGCATATTTACGAACCGCATTTCTGATTTGGTTTGATGGATCATCCTGTAAATAACAATGTTCGATATCTAGAATTTTATCAAAGCGTAACGGAACGTGAAATCCGAGGGCATTCATATCGAAATCTTCATCGCGTTCTACATCGGTTCTTTCCAACCAGCGCTTATTCGAAAAAGTAAATTCCAGTTTATTGCGGTAATATCTATTTTTAGCCGAGCCCAAAATTGGTTCGGTGATAGAAGTATCTATTTTGCCAAGACGTTGTAACGCCGCTTCAACATTTTTCTGCTTAAACTTTAGCTGGGATTCGTAGCCCATGTGCTGCCATTTACAACCGCCGCAAGTTCCAAAATGCTGGCAAAATGGTTCCGTTCTCAATGCCGATTTCTCATGAAGCTGATCTATAATAGCTTCAGCAAAGTTTTTTTTCTTTTTAGTTAAGCGAACATCTACAACATCGCCAGGGACAGCTTTATCGATAAAAATAACCAGCTCATCAGCTTTGCCCACACCTTTTCCTTCCTCTGCAATATCAATTACATGTACATTTGGAATTATAGTTACCGTACCCGGTTTTCTTCTACTCATTATGCTACAAAGATAAGTGTAAAAGCTGAAAGACTGAAGCGGAAAGCTTACATCAGAATAAATACAAATAAGCCCAAAAAGACAACACGACAAAGATTAAGACAAAAATTACAGATAATTGAGAAAGATTAGTCAATATGTTTTTACGCGAACAAGAAATGTCCGTTAATAAAAAATTTGATTTTAAAATTTATTTTCCAAAAAATTTCAATGCAGCACACCAGAAGCCATCTGCCCAGTTAAATTTCAGGTCAAATTTTTCATCTACTTGTACAGAAAACTCTAATATTTCTTTGCTCATGATAAAAAACCTATCTATTTTAACAATAATACAAATTTCAGACCAAAAACCCAAACGGTTCAAATTAAATTTTTGTTAAAATTACATGAATAATATAAATGATTTTATTCACTCTTTTCTCTAATTGACTGGGGCTGTCATTTATTGATGAACATTAATATGCTGAAGGCAAAATTAGGTTTACGCCAAAATTAAAACAACAACAGTATTCTTAGTATCTTTCAGCATTTTATAGCCAATCAATGAAAAAAACGATAGTAGCAGGCCTGCTTTTAATGGGATTTACAAGTTATGCCCAAAATTCAACAGAACAATATTTCAAACTTACGAGAGCCGGTTTCAAGGAAGAAAACGCCTATGAAACTACCGCTTTCGTAGAAAAATATTTCCGCGTACCCGGGAATACAGGTTTCAATGCAAGCATTCGCAATGTTGAAAGCATTTTAAAAAAAGCAGGCTTTGTTGAACAAAAACAAAATGAGTTCGAGGCGACCCTAACCTATCGCATTGAAAAACGGGCAATGAAAAATAAAACATGGGAACCCGTTAATGCAAACATAGATATTGTTGGAGTTGCTCAGCCGTTGATTTCTTTCAAAACGAATCGCAATATGATTCCCATAAATTGTGCCTCTACACCTGTTAATGGTGTAACGGCGGAAGTTGTGTACATCGAAAAAATTGTACCTGCCGAGCTTGAGAAAATGGATTTGAAAGGCAAAATTTTATTTTCAGAAAACAGCCCTTCGAGATTACTGGCTTCTGCTGTTAAGGCTGGAGCTGTTGGCGTTTTGGGTTATTCCATGCCAAAATATACCCAACCGGAAATACATCAAACTTCTATACAGTTTGGCAGTATGCGTGCCAATAGTGAAGTATGGACACTGCTTTTGTCGTACGCAGCCAAAGAAAAGTTGAAAGCTGCTTGTAAAAATGGGCCAACTAAATTAAAGGTTAATATCGAAACAAAAATTTATCAGTCTGAAGAATTAACAATCGTTGCCAATGTTAAAGGAAGTGAAAAAGCGAACGAAAGGTTCGTTTTCAGCGCGCATGTACAGGAACCCGGGGCAAATGACAATGCCAGTGGTGTAGGAACTTTAGCTGAAATGGCAAGGTTAACTGCTGAACTTTACAAGGCAAAAAAAATCAATCCAAAGCGTACACTTACATTTTTATGGGGCGATGAAATTGTATCGACCAGACGATACATAACCGAAGATACCAGCCGCGCTAAAGGTATTTTATGGGGAATGAGTTTAGATATGGTTGGAGAGGACACTAAAAAAACCGGCGGTTCTTTTTTGATAGAAAAAATGCCTGACCCTTCTGCAATCTGGACCCGTGGAACGGATAAGCACACAGAATGGGGTGCAGGAGATGTTCAGGAAAAACACCTTTTCCCACATTACTTCAATGATTTTATTTTTGACATCTGTAAAGTTCAGGGCAAATTTGCCAACTGGACAGTAAACTACAATCCTTTTGAAGGTGGCAGCGACCATACACCTTTTATTCAAGCCAAAATCCCCGGACTATTGATGTGGCATTTCACAGATGTTTTTTACCATACAGATAACGATAGAATTGATAAAGTTTCTCCAACGGAAATGAAAAACGTTGGAATTAGTGCTTTAACCGCTGCTTACTCCTTAATTTCTGCTGATGAAAATATGGCGAGTGCTACCGTTGCACAGGTAAAAACAGATGCACTAACCAGATTAAAAACAGAGTTTGATTTAAGTAAAAAGGCAATTGCAGATGGAAAATCTGCTGATTACGAAAAACACATTATCGAAACCTGGAGCAAATGGTATATCGATGCTTTAGCCACAATAAACAAAATGCCGGTTAAACCTGAAACAACAAGAATTGGCTCATCAATCAAAGTTGCAACGCTTGAATTAGAAAAACAAACAAAAGCCTATTTAGCGGAGTTAAAGTAACCCTGAAATCTTTTATGCCTAAAGCAATAATTATTGGTGCCGGAATTGCCGGAATTGCATCTGCGGTTAGAATGGCCGTTAAAGGTTTCGATGTTGAGGTTTTCGAGTCAAATGGATATGCAGGCGGAAAACTAGCTCAAATTGAAATGAACGGATTTCGCTTTGATGCAGGTCCGAGTTTATTTACCATGCCGCAGTATGTCGATGAATTATTTACGCTCGCCAACAAAAATCCGCAAGACTATTTTCAATATAATAAGCTTGATGAAGTCTGTAGGTATTTTTATGAAGATGGACTTAAATTAACGGCCTATGCCAACGTAGAAAAGTTTGCCGATGAAGTAGCAGAAAAAACGAATTCGTCTGCTCCAGAGGTTAGAAACTTCCTAAACAAAAGCGCAACTATTTATGATGTGACACATAAAGTTTTCCTCGAAAGAACATTGCACAAGCTGAAAAGCTATCTGCATTGGGATACGCTAAAATCGGTTTTTCGCTTTGGTAAAATTGATGCTTTCCGTTCTCAACATGGGGCGAATGAAAAGTTCTTTAGGGATAAACGAGTAGTACAGCTCTTTGACCGTTATGCTACCTATAATGGTTCCAACCCATATCAGGCTCCGGCTACTTTAAATGTAATCCCGCACTTCGAATATCATTTCGGTGCATTTCTCCCCATAAAAGGAATGTACGGAATTGTTGAATCTTTGGTAAAACTAGCTGAAGATCTAGGGGTTAAATTTCACTACAACGAGCGAATTGAAGCCATTAATTATGAGCACAAAAAGATAAAAGGTGTTCAAGTTAAAGGGACGTTAATTGAAGCAGAAGTGGTGATTTCTAACCTGGACATTTGGTTTACTTACAAGAACTTACTTAAGGATTTCGCTGCACCTAAAAAACTCCTATACCAGGAAAGAAGCAGTTCAGCTTTGATTTTTTATTGGGGGATAAAAAATACCTACCCTGAATTAGGCTTACACAATATTTTATTTGCAGAAGATTATAAAGCTGAATTTGATGCAATATGGAAGGAAAAAACCATTTACACAGACCCAACCGTTTATATCAACATTACTTCAAAATGCATCAAAACCGATGCGCCGGAAGGAAATGAAAATTGGTTTGTTATGATTAACGTTCCGGCAAATAGCGGTCAGAACTGGAACCAACTCATTACGGAGGCCAGGCAAAGCATCCTTCAAAAACTCAGTAGAATCCTTAAAAAAAATTTATCGGCTGATATTATTTGCGAACGAGTTTTAGACCCAAGAAGCATCGAAAGCAAAACAGGTTCTTATCAAGGTTCGCTTTACGGAAACAGCTCCAACAACCAATTTGCTGCATTTTTAAGGCATCCAAATTTTAGCTCAGAAATTAAAAATCTATACTTTTGCGGCGGAAGTGTTCACCCAGGAGGGGGAATTCCTTTAGCTTTATTATCAGCGAAAATTATTGATCAGGATTTTAAGATCAATGTCTAGAGGATAGCTTATGCCTTCACTCTTTTTTCTTCGGGATGATTACACAAGTATTTAATTACACTGATTTTTATCTTTGTCTCTTGTGATATGCTTTTTATTCCTTGCTCTTTGGTCTTTCAGCTTTGAGCTTTTTTATCGCTTCTTCCAGTTTTTCTGCATCTAAATCAAAAGCATTGATGATAATTTTAGACTTCCTGTAGAAAGGATTTCTTTCGTCGAGTTTCACTTTAATAAATTCAAAAAGTTGCTCATCATCCAAATCTTTTATTAACGGTCTTTTCTGGCGATTGTGCAGCCTTGAAACCAATTGAGCAGGTTCCATTTCCAGATAAACGGTTTCACCATGGGCATTCATCCATTCCATATTATCGAAAAAACATGGCAAGCCACCACCGGTAGCGACAACACAATTTTCAGGGTAGTTGTAAGTTTTAAGCATTTCGCTCTCGTAATCTCTGAAACCCTTCTCACCAAATGCTTCGAAAAATTCAGCAATGGTTTTTCCCGATTTGATTACGATTTCTAAATCTAAATCTATAACAGGACATTCTAAGCGATGCGCCAATTGCTTCGCCTTTGTGCTCTTACCGCAGCCCATATATCCGACCAGGAAAATTTTCATATCTAAATACTATTCAATTGATGAATTGTTATATTGTTTTTGATAGCAGATTTCTTCTATATTAATTTTACCCGTGGGTCGACGTATGCATAAAGAATATCGACCAGAATGTTTATCACCACAAATACAAATGCAATAAATAAAATGGAACCCATTACAACCGGAAAATCTGACATTTCGAGTGCAGTAACTGTTGTTCTTCCTAAACCATTGTAACCAAAAATGTATTCAACAAAGAACGAACCTGCCAATAACGAGGCAAACCAACCAGAAATTGCGGTGATTACCGGATTCATTGCATTTTTTAGAGCGTGCTTATAAATTATTGCGTTTCGCCCCAGTCCTTTTGCCCGAGCCGTGCGGATATAATCCTGAGCTAAAACATCAAGCATTGCGCTGCGCGTTAACTGAACAATAATCGCCAGAGGTCTTAACCCCAAGGTTATCATTGGTAACCAAAGATTTCTCAAGGTTAATATTTCTCCTCGAAACGGATCGTAGCTATACAAACTTCCACTCATTTTTAAACCTGTATAGT
>Ga0265780_10011934_pt1 | contig 10234 bp, 8 predicted proteins | sample P1T30metagenome_FD_192432 | JGI IMG/M metagenome (GOLD analysis project Ga0265780, IMG submission 192432) | Plant litter microbial communities from East Loma Ridge, Irvine, California - P1 T30 | ecosystem: Environmental > Terrestrial > Plant litter > Unclassified | place: USA: California... | reverse complement strand
GAGCGCGATGATTTATGTATAATGCCGGTTCCCCAAAGGAAGCGTGGCCGAGTGGTTGAAGGCAGCAGTCTTGAAAACTGCCGACGGTGTGAGCCGTTCGTGAGTTCGAATCTCACCGCTTCCGCCAGTAATGTGATCTAAGTTGTTGATTTTGTTGGATTTTATTTGCTTTCTCTTCGATAAACTATCGAATTGACTATCAAATTGAGATTTGGTTGATGGCAAGCTTTAAGTGCCTCATTAGGGCCCGTGATCATAGCGTCTGAAGCTAGGTAACTACTTGCGTTGACATTGATCATCGAAGTCCTTACGTTCGTAGCAACGCCATTGCCAGCCACGTCAGGCTTAGGGCAATCGAACCGCAAACCAACCAGTGCACCAAGTGCAGCACTGCTTGCGTCCCCGCAGGATTGCGCTCGAAGCGTTCGGCTGCTTCGCTCGAAGCATCCAGGATCGGTTTAATGAGTTTCATTTTCCATCCTTCTTCAAAAGGCGGGTTCCCCGCTTCGTGCGCGGCACTTGCAAGTATTAGTATGGCCCGACAAACGTCATACAAACGCATGCGTTTGTATGACGTTTTCTGTGCTAGAGCGACAAAGCTGAGGGCGCTCCCTTTTCCTCGTGCGTGTGGGTTTCGCGACCCGGTTGATGACCTCGCCATCGCCCGGTCTCTAGCGTTCAGTCGGTAGTAGAAAACAAGACCCATTTCCGTTGCTGTTGTGGGTATTTTGTTCGCCGTGACGAGTCATTCCTACCTAGCTCGGCGCAATACTGTGGCTGTTGTCAGCGCAGTTCGCCGGAGGGCATTGAGCTAGAAAATTTTAGATCTATATTTTTGAAATGAGAACAGGGAACTCTGCTAGAAGCCGACGCTGACGGCCTCCAAACGAAGACTGAACCTCATCAACCGAGGGCATAACTCCGCAGCCTGCTGGCTGCGGAGTTATGCCCTCTTTGCTTTTCCACACCCGGTACTGCGTACCCGTTCATTCCAATCATTTTTGAAGGAGTTATGATGCGACCAAACACATCCCCCTTGGAACACCTCACGGCATTTTCCATCGTATTTGCTGTTGGATTCTTGTCAGCGGCAAGCTTCATCGCGTACATGGAGCGAGTACGGCGCAACGCTGTGCTCGACCACTACAAAAGGGTCAATGCGGAGTCGAGCCTAGCAGCCGCACGATTCGCAGGCCGGAGCGTTGAAGGATGACGCGCCGATGCCCACGATGTGAGTCCGACCGGATCGGAACCAAGGACTACGCAAGAAGACTAGTTTGCGCTGTCGGCACGATTGCTGGAGCAGTTCGTGGCGCAGCTGGTGCCATCAGTGGTGCAGAGCTTGGCGCTCTTGCTGGGGCTTTTGCAGGGCCACCTGGCGTCGTTCTAGGTGGCGTCGCAGGCGCTGTCATTGGTGCCCTCGTTTGCGGTGCTGCCGGTGGCTCTGCTGGCGCTGCGCTCGGCGAAATTGTCGATGAGAACATTCTCGACAATTTCCTGTGCATGGACTGCGAATTCAGCTTTGGCAAAAAAAGTGAAGAAGTCCTGGAGCCAATTTTTTACGAGACGTAACGCATAACCGCAGTCCATATCAGTCTCTCGCTGATAGTTCAATGGAATGCCCGTCATGGCCTACCTCTAGTAATACCTCCCCCCCGTCGTACCTGTCCCGTCAATCCGGTTTCCGGATCGAGGTCTAGCTACGCCTCAACAAAGAAAGGAAATACCTAATGGCACACTTGCTTGAAACAATGGCTTACCTACATGAAACGCCTTGGCATGGTTTGGGAAATCAACTTGGCGCCGGCCAGCCTATCGAAGTATGGGCGCAACAGGCTGGCATGGATTGGCGCATCTGCGAATCGCCTGTCAGCTTCGTGACGGGCGAGGCCGACAGCCCTGGCGTAATCGCGTCGTATCCTGAAAACAAAGTGCTGTTTCGCTCCGACACTCAAGCCCCGTTGTCCGTTGTTAGCCAGCGGTTCAAAGTAGTGCAGCCGCGTGAAATACTGGAGTTCTACCGCGATCTGACAGAGGTCTCTGGCTTCGAACTTGAGACAGCTGGAGTCTTGAAAGGCGGCAGGAAAATTTGGGCGCTAGCACGCACGGGGCAATCATCAACGCTCAAGGGCAACGACGTGAACAATGCCTACGTCCTTTTGGCCACAGCATGCGACGGTACGTTGGCGACGACGGCGCAGTTCACGAGCATTCGAGTCGTTTGCAACAACACGTTGGCGGTGGCCTTGGGTGCAAGTAACGGTGCAGTGAAGGTCCGGCATAGTACGTCGTTCGATGCGCAAGCCGTCAAGCGCCAGCTTGGTATTTCGGTATCGACATGGAGCTCGTTCATGTACCAAATGAAGGGGCTGAGCGAGCGGAAAGTAAAAACGCACGAGGCAATGAATTACCTTTCCCGCGTTTTTTCCGACGAGAAGAAAGACAGTAGCGGCAATACGAGTGACCGCACCATGGCGAAGGTCATGGCGCTGTTCGATGGGCAAGGGCGAGGGGCTGAATTGGCGTCGTCAAAAGGCACGGCCTTTGGCTTGCTCAATGCCGTAACGGAGTTTGTTGACCATGAGCGACGCGCTCGAAGTGCAGACCATCGACTGGAATCGGCATGGTTTGGTCAGGGGGCTACAGTGAAGGAGAGCGCGCTTGATCAAGCACTCATGATGATCGCATAAGCTGACTGCTTGTGACGATATGAAGTCCGACCGAAGTGGTACAACTAATCAGTCGGACACTTGAACCTGTCAAGAACTAGGCAAGACTCATATCCTGGCTTGGTAATTTCAGCCGGCTCCGAGCGGAATGGTCATTCCGTAAGTTCGAACTCCGCCGCGAGTCCGTTAACGCTGCGCCCCAGTGTGATCGCGTCGCCTGGTACCAGAAGATACGCCCACCGCTTCCCTCCGTGTCTTTGCGAGTGCTGGTTAGCATACGCGCACCAGCGAACGGCGGCGCGGGCCTTTGATCTTACCTCGTCTACCTCGACTTGATCAGCTCGCTTGGGTTCTATCAATAGACAGCTGTCCCACGTTTCGACGACAAAGTCCGGTTCATAATTTTTGCCACCTTCGTATTCAATGCGGAATTGCCCGGGTGCTGGTTTCATCCATTTCAGCACGTCGGTATCATCCTCCAGTATTTGCGCCAAACGCCACTCACCGTCTACCGAATGAAATTTCTGATATGGGTAACAGCACTTCAAGAATCCCTTGAAGACCATTTGTCGGACGAGGCGTTTTTCAAGGATGGGCTCGCGGAAATTGCGCGGATTCTCGCCAGCGGCCAACGTAAAGCTTGCCGGCCGCAGTACGTCGAAACCATGAGTGATCTTCCCGACGTAGTCCGTGGGCGTGATTGAGACATGTTCCAGCATTTGGGTCCACACGAATTCCCCGAGCTGCCGCTGCCAATAAACGAGCACATTTTCGACTTGGGTCGCGTCTGCTAGATACGACCGAAGTCGCTCGATAACCTGTCCCGCGAGCTTGTAAAGTAGGTCTGCGTGCTCGTCGTAATCGACTGCATCCTGGCTGACCAGATGACGGACTACATAGTTCTCCAGCACTTCCTCGCGGGAGTCGTTGCTATCCCACTGAATTCGGGCTTGCTGGTTGTTTTCGAGGTGTTGCAGTAGAAGCTCTTGGCTGACTGGTTGGTAGTTGATGCGATCTAGGCGCTCCAAGTTGAAATCTAGGAAATGGTAGTTCACTTCGCGCGTCGGCAGGACCACAATCTGCGGCACGTCAATAGTCAGCTCGATAATTCGATCCGTAACTTCCTGCACGACCTTTGCGACCATTGCGTCTTCACTGGCCGGGTCTGTTACCTCAACTGTCATGCCTGGCAGAGCTTGCTGTGCGGGCGCGTTTTCCCGCGACCAAGTCTTCACGCGTTCAACTAGCCGCTTCTGCACAGCTTCGCTGTCTAGTGCTTTGCTAAACGGCAGACTTGCTGCCTCCTGCTGGATAGCACGGATCGCAAGGTCAACTACGGCAGCATGGTGGGGATCGACTGGCTTGACTTCCGTGCCCCCAAGCTGCCCGTGCTCAACGGCGACGCCGTTTTGCTCGGGCATTCGCCCGGTGGATAGTATTTCTGCGACAGAGCCTGTCGTTATTACTTGCGGCTGGCGGTCTGGTACATCAGCATCGTCCGAAGCGCCGATGTAGATGGTTTTTCGAATGATCGACTCAGCGTTGTTTGCCCTGTCTACGATCTCCTGGAATCGGTCGTGCGCGACGATGCAGAGCCTATCGACCGCTTCTACGCCCGTTCTCCTTCCGTACGGTAGACGCAAGCCTCGTCCGATGGTTTGTTCCGTCAGGATCTCTGAGGCCGAAGCACGCAGCGGGACAATGGTGTATAGGTTGGTTACATCCCAACCCTCCTTTAGCTTGTTGACGTGGATGACGACCTCCGTCATTTCGTCATGCTCGACCGCCAGCAGGCGCTGCGTTGCCTCGTCGGATTCCTCACCGGATTGGTTCGAATGGACTTCAATGACCCGGCCCTTATACCTGCCGTCGAAGAACTTGTCCGATTCGATGTAGGTCTTTAGGGTGGAAGCGTGCGTCGTGTCTTGAGCCACGACGAGCATGAACGGCTTCACCACCTTGGTGTCATGAGTTCGAGAGTAGTTCTCTAACTCGACCTTCACGTACTCGTGGTGATGGATGCCGTCCTCAAGCTTGATTTCTTCCAGCTTTTCAGTACTGTATTGGTCCGGCCGAAAATCCTTCCTGGTCGCCACGGCCGGTATTTTTACGTAGCCGTCGCTAAGTGCCCGAGCGAGTGGGTAGTGGTAGACAATATTTGAAAACTCACGAGGGCTCGCACCAACTGTCTTTGGTGTAGCGGTGAGTTCGATCCCCAGCACAGGGCGCAGGTCATTGATCGCCTGTTCACCAGCACTCGCGTAGTAGCGGTGCGCTTCGTCCATCAGTACAACGAGATCTGGTAGGTTTGACAGGTAATCGAAGTACGACTCGCCCAGGTATTCTTGGAAGCGCCGCACCTTTGCGACAGATGACTTTGCAGCTCCCTGCTTGTTTTCCCTTGCGTTAATCTTCGCAATGTTGAATATGTTGATGTGTGGCGCAGAATCGGCACCGAACAGGTCGGCGGTAAGCGTCGCAGGAACCGCGTAGTCAAGTCGGACGCCACGGCCGTCCACGTAGTCGTCACCAGTTACTATTACAGGTGGCGACTGTGCGAGTTCCGGTATGCCGGAAAACACGTACTTTGGACTACCTATCGTGAAATCCTGCTTGAGTTTTTCGAAAATTGTCAGGTTTGGGGCAAGTATGAGGAAATGCCGGCTACGCCCAGTGATATAGAGCCACGCGATCATTGCCCCCATCAGTCGCGTCTTTCCGACGCCGGTCGCCAGCGCGAAACAAAGGGATGGAAAATTCCTCGCGAACGCGCGGACCGTTGGATACTGGCGCTTCGCAATTGCGAGCCAACGTTGGAGATCAGGGTCCTTAGTCAGCGACATCTGTTCAAGCAAGTCAATCAGAATATCGAGGGACTCTCGTTGTGGCGTGCGCAACGAAAGGCGGGCCGCGATTTGGTTGGCCGTTTTGCGGCCATCAATGTGTTCGTTCATCGTTTTCTTAGGTCTTCTTATTCGAGGTCAGCATCTTCGAGCACTGCGCTTTCTTCCGGCTCCTCTAAAACGTTGATGCTGAAGCTGTAATCGTCGTGGTCCCATTCACACCTTCCTAGAATGGACTTCGGAATCTTCTTCAACGTCAAATTTGGGAACGCGCCGGCGTCGGCCATGAATGCCTTGCAGCAGATTATCAGCGAACGCTCCGGTCCCACGTCGTCGCTAATAGTTCGTAACTGGTCGTGACTGAGGCTGCCCGTCGTCACATACAGGAAGTCCGTTTCGGTGCTGTGACCATGCATCCAAAAATGAGCTGCGTTCGGGGCATATGTAAAGCCCATGTGGCGACACATAGCCTCTGCGAGCATTTCTGCGTTGTAGTCTGGATTGATGACCCAGTTGTTCCATTTGTCCCGTTTCAGCAGTGATGGGGCCAATCGCATGAATCTGAATCCGCCACCTCCAGTCCAACCGACGGCCTTGGTAATGCCCGCCGTGTCCTGCCCGTCAATAACCCGCTTGAGGCGTGGAACTATGTGGGTGTGGCAGTGCGGACCGAGCTCGACCATGACCCATTGCCTGCGCATTTTGTGTGCTACTGCGCCCGTGGTGCCGGATCCCGCGAACGTATCTAGCACCCAGTCGCCCGGATCGGTACATAGCTCAAGTACCCGCTGAAGCAGCGCCTCTGGTTTTTTCCCTTTTGGGAACAGCACGCCGCCTTCTTTGGTAAGGTTATTGAGCGGAAAACCCTCCCAATATGTACCGGCCTTTTCCAATTTTACGATTCGGTTTTTCTTCTTCACCGCAACGTCAGAGAGCCAGGCAATGAGATCGCAATTCACCCCTTTGTAATAGAGCGTGGTCTTCTGGCCTTTGCGGCGCCCAGATCGTGGAACGTAGTCGATGCTGAAAAAATCTCCTTGCCCGGAAGCGACCTCCATGACACGTGTCCGAATCGAACTCTGCGCATTGGTATCACGGAAAATCCGATCGAAATATTTGACGTAGCATTCGCGCTCAGTTATTCCTTCCTCTGCGGCTAACGTCGTAATTGGTTTGATGATCACCTGATTGTGAATGTAGACATCGATCGGCTCGCCACTACCGTCCTCCGTTCTCGTGAAGAATGTACGTTTGCCTAGCTCGACCAGCACTCGCGTATATTTCCAGCTTTTCCCCTCGGCACGCATCTCTTCAATAACTTCGAAGAGGTCCTCTTCTTCGAATACGTCATTGAATTTTGTGAAGCCATCTGTGCCGATCTTGTCCTTCGCATAGATCAAAATGTGCTCTGTATTCTTCTTGAGTCGCTTGTCCTCGCCGCCGCCGGAAGCTCCTGCGGTCTGCTTCATCCTAACGCTGACGTGATTGAGGAAATTGGAACGGCCAAACACCTCGTCAAGCAAAACCTTGGCATAGGCCATTTCCTCGTCATTCAACTGGCAGAGGAATACGCCGTCATTCCGTAGTAGCGTCCGAAGGCCCTCGAATCGTTCTCTCATCAGCGAAAGCCAGAGTGAATGTTCGACACCATCGTCATAGTCGGGCATCGCTTGGCCTGTATTGTAGGGCGGGTCAACATAGATACACCTAAACTTCCCGGAGAATTCATGTTCAAGTGCTTTAATGGCGAGTAAGTTATCGCCATGCACCAGACGGTTATTGAAGGTTGGCGGAACATTGCCCACGACGTCCTCATTAAGGAAGTCACCTTGTCCGATCAATTTGCCTGTCGCAACTTGATAGGAAAGCGTTTCGTCCTCCAGTAGGATTCTCGGTTCAAGACGCGCACGCTTTTCTTTTCCTGTCCACGTAAGTTCAAGTTTCATCGGTTTCGCCATATTGTTCATTCCTCTTCGCTAAATTGAGCCAGTAGGCCGTTCATCGCGCGGCTGGCTGCGTATATTGTTAGTTTCAGTTCTGTGTGGTCGATCTGCTCGTAAAGCGGGCGCCGGGTGGAAAGGCGTTCGCTGGCATCCAGAATCGTCGGTACACCTTCGCCACGACGCTCAATCAGATTCGTCCTGCGAGTAATCGGGTCCGCAGGGAAGTACCTGCTTAGAAGGTTGACGAGCGTCTCGTTACGGCTGATGCTGTTCGAATCCATAGTCTCCACTGACAGGCTGTTTGGCAGTCCGCCCGGTGTGGATAGTTCCAGCCGATCGGAGAACAGATGCAGGCGTATACGGGCACCGTGCATCGCATAGTCTCTATGCGCGACAGCGTTCACGATAGCTTCGAATACCGCTCCAAGGTCGTACTGGGGGATGTCGATGCGACCTGGCCGTTTCACCGCCTCGACTTTCATGTTCCGCTTCACGAACGTGAAGGCGTCCTGAATCTGAGCGTCCACCGGTCCGTCACAGTCAAGGGCATCGACCTGGAACTCGGCATTCCGCTCGGTTCCTGAGTAAGCGACGCACTGCACGTAGGCTGACGATAGGGCATCTGCCGGGCGCGCAGTTATCAAGAGGATTCCACTTACGGTCAGATGAGATTGCCCGTTCTCGTCATCGCTAACGAGATAGAGTTTCCGGAGTTGCATTGCTTCGGGAAGGTCTCCACGCATGAAGCGTGCCTTTAGCGCCGGGACTATCGAATCCTCGCCAGCTTGCGGGACGATCTGCTCGTCGAAACGGATCAGTCGCGCCATGCTTCGCTGCTGAAAAAAGCGTGCGAGCAGTTCTGGGGACATTTCGCGTTTAGTGGATCCAACGCGGTGGTAGTAGCCGTGGGGGCTCCGATGCACGAACAGACTCTTTTGAATGCGTACGCAGACAAGGGGCTTTGCAATGCCTTGGTGGTCTGGTATTTCGACCAGGCGGGTTTCGATGGAGAGTGGCGGATCGATGGCATGAGAGACGATGTTCGAGAGCCAAACATCCACCGTCTCCAGATCGCCGAGAGCTATTCCTTCGACTTCGCGAGTCTTGTCGTTGACACCGAGAACAAGATAGCCCCCGTTCGTGTTGGCAAGAGCGGCAAGTTCGTCCGCGACACTGTCTCGGCCAGGAGCTTCGACGCGATTGCCTCGCAGCGTGACTGCCTTGAATTCGTATGCGGAATCTTCACCGAGGCGGATTTGATAGATCAGTTCGCGTATAAGGTCCGTTGTGTTAATCATTGTCATTCCTTTAGTTGCCAGCGGAGCGAGAAAAGTTGTTCCCGGCGGGGAGCAATCCTGAGCGCGTCTTCGACCTCTGTGATAAGTCGGTCTTCTTCGTTCTCGATCCGTTTCTTTTCCTCGTGGTAGTCGAGCATGAGCGAATCGCGTTCGCGCTCCAGTACCTTTAGCGCGCGCTTGGCATCCATCTTTTCCTGCAAGCTTGGCAGTTGGCGAGCCGCCTTTCGAGCTTCCTTAATTTCCTGGTCCAGCTGACGCAAACGGATGTCCAGTGCTACGCGACGGTCATCAGCCCATCGGTCCAGCTTTGCGATTTCTTCCTCAAAATATCGCTCGTTTCGCTTGTTTCCTGCTGCGACTTGTTCCGCTACTTGTTGCTCAACTTGGAGCTGAAGCTCTGCGGCTTGGGTAATTTTCGCAGTGGCTTCCCTCACTGAGGCGGGTACTAGGAGCAGGCGTTCAGCTGCGTCGACGGGCAACACTTCGCCCGAATCGCTGCGCGCGGCGACAATTAAGTGTTCTACGCTTTGCTTCCTGGTGGTTAACGTCAACTTCTCCACAACCAACTCTCCGGACTGCCCAGTCAACGTGCGCAGATACGAGTGTTGTCCGTTTCCGGTATGGCTAAGATCGAATTCGAGAAGCGCCGCACCGCTTTCAATAAGCGAGTTTTTTGCTTTTTCAATCAGGTCTCGACCTAGTCCTTCGTTTGGGCGGAAAAAGCATGCATCGACTTCCAGCGTGCGTTGCCAGTTCACGTCGTGCCAGCATCCGTCATGGAAGAAGCGATGTTCTTCAAATGTCGCGTTCGGCAGCATCATTCGCGCAAGTGTCAGCATGTCCTCTTGGTACTCGTTGAGGTAACGCCCAACCTTCTCGCGGCGCAGGTTCAACCGCTTCACGACGTCTACGTCGAAGTTCTCGAAGAGCGAGCGGCGCGTCTCATGCTCTCGCGCTTGCAATTCAATTTTTAGAGCCTCCTGCAGCTGGTTAAACTCCTCGTCGATCTGCGCATCGTTCCGGCACTGTTGGTAGATATCGTGGATCCTGCGTTCAATATCTACACCCGATTCGATAGAGCCAAGAATCTCGTCCGATGCACCGAATACGCCTTCGAACAGTTGGAATTTTTGGCTGAGCAGTTCGAAGACTCGTTCATCCGCGCGATTGCCTTTGTTGATGAAATTCACGACCACGACATCGTGTTTTTGTCCGTAGCGGTGCACACGTCCGATCCGCTGTTCGACGCGCTGCGGATTCCAAGGAAGGTCGTAATTTACGAGCAGGGAGCAGAATTGGAGGTTGATACCCTCTGCTCCGGCTTCCGTGCAGATCATAATTTCGGCATCATGCCGAAAGCGGTCCACGAGAGCGGCCTTCATGTCGGCAGTGCGAGAACCTGATATGCGCGACGATCCCTGGTGCTTGAGTTGCCACGCTTGGAGTGTGGCACGGGAGTCTTCGTCGGTATTGCTGCCATT
>Ga0265780_10011932_pt1 | contig 10235 bp, 4 predicted proteins | sample P1T30metagenome_FD_192432 | JGI IMG/M metagenome (GOLD analysis project Ga0265780, IMG submission 192432) | Plant litter microbial communities from East Loma Ridge, Irvine, California - P1 T30 | ecosystem: Environmental > Terrestrial > Plant litter > Unclassified | place: USA: California... | reverse complement strand
GTTGCAGGACAAGCAGGCGGTGGAATATCACGAAGACAAAGACGAAGACGAAGACGACGCGCTATGGTACCCGCATGGTGCGCGCAAAAAGTATGGCGAGTCTCGAGGCAGGAACTAAGGCCAGAGTTGTAGCATGTACACAGTAGACATTCGGTTGAACCCTGTCCTTGCCCATGTGGCATTAACGGCAGCGGCGACCCTCCGCCACTAGTCGCTCCAACGCGCAACCGTGAGCGAAGGAAGTACACCAACATATAACACAGCGTCGCTCTTGCCCTTTAGTCTGACACCCGAGCTTCTTTTATACTGACACAACCTTGCATTCACCAAAACATTCGCGCCGCTTCCGAATCAGGACGTCGCTTCCTCGACCGGCCTGAGCACCGTCATTGCGGACCCCCGAAGGCACCCTTCGAAACCACAAAGACACCTCGCACAGCCACATAGACCACAACCACACATGCCACGAATATAGCGACCAACTCTCCCCTATGCTCCTCCCCACGCTATGACGACACCTCACCAATACCACCAGCCGAATGCGCCAGACGAGGACTCGGACCTGGAACTCGACCTCGAAGAGCTCGACCCTCTGGCTGCCCACGCCCGCTCAACAGCTTCGCCGCCCCGCCGACAGTCGAAAGAGCAGAAGAGACCCTACCATGAACTGGGCGCACGGATACCGCTGAGAAACTTGCGGGTGGGAAGGTTGCGGGCCAACCGGCGCAAGGAAGAGCCCGAGGAGGAAGACCTGCGAGGGCTGCTGGACGATGACGAGGCCCGGAACAGAAACTCTGCGGGCAGCTCGGGCATGTCAGGTGACGACGATGCGCCATTGCTGTCTTCAAATACCAAGCAAAGGGGCCATGAACGGAAGCCAAGCGCGCTGTCACGGATAGGCTCCAACATCCGTCTTCCGAGTTTCCTCACCCCACGCGCAGACAATGGCGGCATACAGCTCGGCGATGATGCCGGGGGCTCAGATGCCGAGGAAGAACACGACCCAACCACCCAGCGCACCATCTCTGTCGGCCAGCTGCAGGCCTCCAGATTCCCTGCCAATGCCGTCTCAAACGCAAAGTACACTCCCTGGAGCTTCCTTCCACGAACCCTCTACAACGAATTCTCCTTCTTCATCAACATGTATTTCCTACTCGTCGCCATGTCGCAACTCATACCCGCATTGCGCCTCGGCTACCTCTCGACCTACGTCGTACCGCTCGGCTTCGTCATCACAATCACACTGGGGAAGGAGGCTATGGACGATATCGCTCGGCGGAGGAGAGATGCCGAGGCAAACTCGGAGGCCTATACGGTGCTGAAGTTTGAGGAGAACAGCCCGGGAAACGGCGTTGCGCCTGGCAAGGCCTCGCAGAGGAAGAAGAAGCTGCGGAAGCTGAAAGCGGGCAATGGTCGCTTGACGGATATCGAAGACGAAGAGCAGAGGATTCCAACCAAAGGACTAGCCACCTGCAGCTACCACCAAGTTATGAAGCCTTCAAGAGCGCTCAAGGTGGGGGACGTTGTGAAGCTGGGAAAGGACCAGCGCGTCCCCGCAGATATGATTTTACTGAAGAGCTATTCTGCAGATGCGACCACATCCCCTGCAGACCATGACGACGCCCACAGTTCACCAACACTGATCGGTGATGATGTCGAAGCCACTGCTAAAGCCGACAGCGACACGGCTTCCGGCCCGTCAGGAGAAGCCTTCATCCGTACTGATCAATTAGACGGAGAGACCGATTGGAAGCTCCGTCTAACCTCACCCCTGACACAAAACCTCCCAGTCGGTGAATTCACGCGACTGCGCGTTGTTGCTGGCAAGCCCGACAGGAAGGTCAACGAGTTTTATGGCACCGTGGAGCTAGAACCCAAGCGACAGCGACATTACGATGCTCCCGACGAAGACACTGCACCCTCAGCGCAGAAGAAGCCTTCTGCTCCGTTGAGCATTGACAATACAATATGGGCAAACACCGTCGTTGCTTCTACTTGTAGTCTTCTAGCTGTAGTTGTGTACACAGGTCCACAGACTCGACAGGCTCTTTCCACTTCGCCGTCACGATCCAAGACTGGCCTGCTCGAGCTGGAGATCAACAGTCTGACCAAATGGCTGTGCATCTTCACTTTGACACTATCATTCGTTCTCGTCGCCCTTGCTCGCTTCCAGGTCATCGATGGCCGGCAGTGGTATGTTTCTATGATGCGATTTCTGATTCTGTTCTCGACTATCGTCCCAGTGGGATTGCGTGTGAACTTAGACATGGGTAAATCTGTCTATGCTTGGTTCATCGAACATGACCAAAGCATCAAGGGCACTGTGGTGCGCACTAGCACGATTCCAGAAGATCTGGGTCGGATTGAGTATCTGTTGAGTGACAAGACGGGTACGCTCACGCAGAACGGTATATCCATCTTCATATTACAACAAGCTTCATGGCACTGACTGAGAACAGAGATGGTGATGAAGAAGATCCATGTCGGCACAGTGTCGTATGCCAACGAAGCCATGGACGAAGTGTCCTCTTACGTGCGACAGTGCTTTACTCCTGCTTCAGGAGACACTCCGGTCCTTGTCACACCGTCCTCTGCCTACACTGCTCCTCTCACATCAGCAACACGTACTCGACGAGAGATAGGTTCGCGAGTTCGCGATGTGGTCTTGGCTCTAGCGTTGTGCCATAACGTCACTCCAACCACAGAAGAGGAGAATGGTGAGATGGTCACAACTTATCAAGCGTCATCGCCCGATGAGGTCGCTATTGTACGTTGGACTGAAGCTGTCGGCCTCAAGCTGCTTTCTCGGGATCGCGAATCTATGACGCTTCAGTCTTGCGATAGTGGCGACACTATAGTCAAGGTGCGCATCTTAAATGTCTTCCCATTTACGTCAGAAGGGAAGCGCATGGGTATCGTGGTAAAGTTCTATCAAGGCTCGCCCGATTCACCTTCGGATGAGGACGGCGAGATATGGTTCTACCAGAAAGGAGCCGACACTGTCATGACTTCAATTGTCGCCGCCAACGACTGGCTCGACGAAGAGACTGCGAACATGGCACGAGAGGGTCTACGGACTTTAGTTGTGGGCCGCAAAAAGCTATCTGCGCAGGTCTACCAGGACTTCTCAAACAAGTATGCACAAGCTTCGCTTGCGCTCAACAACCGCGATGCTGTTGTTGCCAACGTAGTCAAGGAATATCTCGAGAGCGACCTGGAATTACTGGGCGTCACTGGCGTCGAAGACAAGTTACAAAAGGATGTCAAGCCATCTCTAGAATTGCTCCGCAACGCTGGTATCAAGATCTGGATGTTGACCGGTGACAAGGTCGAAACAGCCCGTTGCGTCGCGGTATCGTCCAAACTCGTCGCCCGAGGCCAATACGTCCACACAATCGCCAAGATGAAGCGCAGAGACCTCGCACACTCTTCCCTCGACTTCCTCCGCGGTAAAACAGACGCCTGCCTCCTCATTGACGGTGAATCTCTCGCTCTGATGCTCAACCACTACCGCCAAGAATTCATCTCTGTCGCCGTGCAGCTCCCTACTGTCGTTGCGTGTCGTTGCTCACCCACTCAAAAAGCCGACGTTGCCCACCTGATCCGCGAATACACCAAGAAGCGCGTCTGCTGCATCGGCGACGGCGGCAACGACGTCAGCATGATCCAAGCCGCCGACGTGGGCGTCGGTATCGTCGGCAAAGAGGGACGACAAGCCTCTCTCGCCGCCGATTTCTCCATCGAACAATTCTGCTACCTGACCAAGCTGCTCGTCTGGCACGGACGCAACTCCTACAAGCGCAGCGCAAAGCTCTCCCAATTCGTCATCCACCGTGGCCTGATCATAAGCATCTGTCAAACCGTCTACTCCATCGCCTCCTCCTTCGAGCCCAACGCCCTGTACAAAGACTGGCTGCTCGTCGGCTACTCAACCATCTACACCATGATGCCCGTCTTCTCGCTCGTGCTCGACCGCGACGTCGACGAGAGCGTCGCAAACCTGTACCCCGAACTCTACGCCGAGCTCAAAACCGGCCGCAGTCTGAGTTACAAGTCCTTCTTCATCTGGGTCGCCGTCTCCATCTACCATGGCTCCATGATCCAAGGCCTCTGCCATATCCTCGTCGGCGTGGGTTCCAGCACCACGGAGGACCTCACGTTCCGCAAAATGGTCAGCGTGTCGTTTACCGTGCTCGTCATGAACGAGCTCATCATGGTGGCCATGGAAGTCACCACATGGCACTGGATCATGATTGCGTCCATTGTCGGCACCGCAGGCATTTACTTTGGCAGCATACCCTTCCTCGAGCGGTACTTTGACCTCGCGTACGTGGCGAGTTCGGCGTTTTGGTGGCGCTTTGCCGTCGTCGCGGCGATTAGTCTGGTGCCGCCTTATGCGGTCAAGATTCTGGGGCGCACGTTGAAGCCCCCGAGTTATCGGAAGGTGCAGGGCGTTTAGGATTCCTAAGCGGGTTTTGTGAATTAAATATTGTTGGTTCTGTTTCTGACTGCCTTTTTTATGTGAAGTTGTGCAAATCGGGTTTCTGCTCTCACTCACTCATTTCCTGTTCCAGATGTGTTTTTCGCTGCGGCTGGAATGGTACTGAGTTGTCTTCGGTCAGTTGCGCTTGCAGGATTTGTCGCTGGGACTAACAACTAGCCTGATGACAAACACTCATTCTACGTCTATATCCCATGGCAGTACAGTCTCGTGATGTTTTGTATTGTCGCACGCTGGATCTCTGGCCGAGGCTGTTGATGCAAGCGAAGATGTCAGATGAGGATGTGTCGCACGATATCAAGGGCGCGGGGGAAGAGCTTCAAGGCAGTAGATATTTTGGGGAATTTCCTAGATGCCACACGACTGGAATCCTGCATACATCTGTCTGAGTCTTCTCTGTCTCTCATGCTGCGGAAGAAGTGAGGCTTAGCAGTTTCGCCATGTTCCAATGCAAAACTATGCGACTTGCCATATGTATCAAGTTCTACTTACAACCATCTCAAGCAAATTTTAAACGCCTTCCTGGAGTATCTCGTAGCATTATCTAGACATTTTTCTTCTCCCACTAAACTATTGTAGCAGTCTTGCTGCGGTCAGTAAAACCTGGGTATCTTGTGAAGAAGCGTTGGATGCATCAAGAGCGATTGGGAAGTAGCTACGAGGCAATGACATACACTGGTCTCGAAGATGCGAGGGAAATATTACCACTACTCCGTGCTGTATTACCACATTGCGCTGAAGATATCTTCACAAAGCGCTGCCTTTGGCGATCTCATTGAAAATGGCACAAAAATAACTATATTCCTACTTCTCGCGGTACGTAGGTGAGAGAGGATCTCAGAGGGTTGATCGCACAGCTAGGATATTGAGTGAGCTATCATCCAGAACGACAAGCGAGAGTATACAAACACAACTGGTTCCAGATATTTGATCTGTGTAGGTGAAGGCGAGCGCGGCTTGTGTTATAGAAGCAACGCGCGGGCGTTATTGTTGGCATGTCGTGTTAAGATGGGCATAAAGAAGAACAAAAGATAAATATAGCCAGGCCGCGAATCGGACGTGTGCTATATACACATAGTTCTAACACATTTAGATAAGAATAAAAAGAAGAACAAAATGAATGTGGCCAGACCGAGCGTCGGACGTGTGCCCTAATCTCAACCTCAACCTGAAGATATTTGGCGCGAGAAGAGTCGTCGCGAATTGTGGTGGCAGTGCTGGGAATGATGGGTTGCGGCCTACCATGCTCAGGAAGTAACTAATATAATGATGCTGCTGTGATAGTGTCAAGAAATGATGTATGACCCTTTGTATTATCTAGGCTGAGGTATAGATAGCTACATACAGATTTGCGAGTCGTTTAAGTCTGCGAGAATCAGCTCTGCGGTGATGCAAATGCGAGTGGCATTCCATACTCAGCCAACACACCACTTTTGACTGTCCTGTATAGCTATCGCATCAGTCAGCGAGCGTCTATGACGGAATTAAGATCTGGTGGAGTAATTTACCATCAAGCCAGTTTCATCTGCAGCAGAAGCCCGTTGGAAGTCATCCTTCATTGCCCAAACCCGCAAGATGAACGTGGTGTGTATGTGCTCTGTCATAAGGACTCTATTCCTCGAGTCTCTCACATGTACTAGAAATCCTCGGGGTCCTGCAATTAATCTGCCGTGGAAATTGCCGCATCTGTGAGGAAATATCTCAAAGTCGCTCATGACTAGAATAGCGCAATTATTCCATATCAGAGCGGTAGAGGCAGATGACTGCCCAGGTGTTGGATTATGGTCGACAGCTCTACTGAGAAAGTTATCGCTCAGGAGAGTAAGGGAGAAGCTAGAGCCAGTACTTCCAAGGCCTTCTGCACTCACTATTCCCATCTTTTAGTCGAAGCCGAGCGGTGAGGTGGCCTCGCCCATCATACGGACGAAGGAAGTAGTACCATTTTAGGACTAGCGTTCACCACAATCTGGCATCGACAACATCAGCAACTGTTCTAGATGCACCTTGCTCGTTCTATCTCTGAGCTTATAGATTCTACAGCGCATAGTTATCGCTGAAAAGCCGAGTAATCATAGTAGAATTGCGGCCATCGTGCGCTGCAATAACTCGCGCATCGCGTCATCTCGCCTACGAGCTTGAATGTGCTCAATAGCTAATCGGACCGCGACAAAGTGCTCAAACAGCATTGAAGTCAGACAGCCTGACTAAAAGGCCCTCAGAAATTACTTAGAGTCTTTTGACAGGTTCTACGAATTCGTGCAATGGTGCGGCCCGTTGCTAGCGCGACGAGTTCTCCCGCCGTCGTTTACTAGAGCGCCTCCTAACCACAACTGCGATACATGCAAAGATACAATAACCAGTCGCGTACTTGGATTGATTTACCCGACAGTTCTAATTCTGCGTCGCCTTAAGCATTTTCCTTTTTTGTAATTCTCACAGCGCGTTCAACAGCAAGTAGTACTATTGCACTACTGTTACTGCTTACTGCTTACTACGCAGTAAGTAACGAGGAGTGAATAGATAGGTCTAGTAATAGTATAGGGTCTCTAAAGGCCAAGGCCTATTCTAGTGCACTCTAGCTATTATAAGTATATATCAGCGTGTTAGACTATTGCTTATCTATCTTCTTAGAGGAAAAACAGCTGTAAATTAGCATAAAAACATTAGATTTATAAATAAGAATTAGACTTAGCTTATTAGAACTTGTAGTAACTAATTAACTGCGCTATCTAGAATAGGCCTTAGCATTTAAACACTCTGTAGTAGTAATTGTTTGGGATAGTATTACGGCTGTATTACTGCTAACTGTTATACCTCTTTCGCCTCCCTCTACTAGGAACCTGCTAGCTCTGCCTTAGGCAGACCTTAGGTTATATAAGAACTAGTATATATTCTTACTGCAATATATTCTTAACTCTCTTAAGAATTCGTCTTACTTTAATACTACTTAGTATACTTATTTTATAGCTTTTATCTATATACTTCTTATAATTTAAATTCTTTCTACTTCTTTATAGAAAGATAATTATTAAATAGAATTACTTTAAGTCTTCTAGTAAGAATAGTATTAACTTATAATACTTTATAAGATAAAAGCAAGAGCGCTACTTATAATAAGTCTAAAGCTATAGTAATAGACGCTTAAGAGGCACTACTAGAAGTAATCTAGTAAGAGTAGCTATAGTAGCTCTCTAACCTCTCTAGTATAGAGAAAGTTAAGAAACTTAATAATAAGAATATTAAGAACTATATAAGCAGTAATATGCTATAGGTTACAAATACGTCTAAAAGCTACGCAGACTCTAAGTAATAAGCTTAGAGATAGAGCTAGATAGCCTAACTTCTATCTTAGCTTACTTTAGTTATACTCTTATAAGAGTGCCTAATCTCTAAGTAACTCTTAGCGTAGCTTAGAGCTAACTCTAACTAGAGAAATAATAATTAGAACTAATAAGCTATAATACCTCTAGAAAATGCGATAGCTCTGCAGTCTAACAAAAGCTTTATATAAGCACTTCTTATAAAGCTATTTAAAGCTAAAGAGGTAAAAGCTTCTCCTAATAAGTTATCTAAACTCTAATAATATATAGAAATAGCTTCTAAACTTCTTATCTCTAGTAGCACGCTAGCAGATAGGCCTTAAGATACTTATAACTTAGCGTTATACCTTATATAGACTTTAAATAATCTAAGCTCTAAACTAAAGCTAGAAGCTAAAGGCTGCGTGCTAACTCTCTAGTAAGTCTACTAGTAGATTAAGGACCTTAACTTAGCTTTTTAATTAGTCTAGATAGTTACTAATAGTAAGACTTATACCTACTAGGCAGTAACTACTATTAACTACTTAGTTTATTATAAACTAATCTAGCAAAAGATTACTAATAGTATTATTATAATCTAGCTTAGAGTTTAGATAGAGCAGCTTTAGCTTATCTAAAACCTACTACTTATAAAGTATTAGAACTACGTATTATTCTAGAACTTTAAATAGCTGCCTAAAGACTTAGTTAACTTCTTTCTTCTTTAGCTTAGAAAGAAAGAGTCTCTTCTTTAATATAGTTTCTTTAAGAATAATAATAGCATAGAGGATAATAAGCTTAAGATTTCCTTTATATAGTCTAAGATTCTATTAGCTTACTATTAGAAGATAAAGCGTAACTTACTAGAGAGTATCTAAACCTAAAAAGACTTTAAATAAGCTTTATATAACGCAGAGATAGTTAGTACTATAGATAATAGAGTAACTCTAGTAACCTCTTAGAGCAACTCTAGTAACTCTAGCTACTATAGTAAGTAGCAGGTCTCTTAGCTAAATAATTACTATCTAGAGAAAAAATAGGACTATAAGGCCTTAAACTCTTTCTAGAATTAATCTCTAGCTAACGTTACTCCTATAGAGAACTAATACGCTTCTAGTATTAATATAGAGCAGTAAGGTAACTGCAACTAAAGCGCCTAGAACTAAGATAGTAGTAGAAACTAAAATTACTAATAAAACTAGAAACCTTACTAGAAAAATAAGAAACTCTAATAGTCTCTAGAAGATAGTATAGAAAAAGATAAGCTCTAGTTAGAAATATAGCTTACCTAAAACTAGAGCTTAATATAAAGAAGAAGTAACTCTAAATTGCTATTAAGATTAATATTGCATATGCTAATAGTACGCTAATAAAGCTCTAAGCTTTATATAACTTAGAAGCAGAGATTAATCTAATTAGCACTAATCTAGTAAGGTAACTTAAGATACTAGAAGCCTACGCAGTAGAATAGCCTATTACTAAATTTCTTAATAATAATAACCTCTATCTTAAGAGAGCGTTAGACCTTACTATTAGTTATACTAACTCTAAAGAAACCTATAAAGAAGTAGAACTCTAATAGTATTAAGCTACTTAGTTTAAGAGCTATAACGCTATTCTAGAGTACTTATAGCTTTAAGAAGCTAACTCTAAGATCTAATTCTAGATAAAGGAATTTAAATAGTAGCCTAAGAAGCTATTTAAAGAATATGTCTAACTTATAGAAGTAAACAAACTTCTAAAAGTAATCTATTCTAAGAAAAAAGCATATATACTTTACTCTAATAGAATAGTATATACTACTATAAGTAATAAACTAAAGGCTGCTTAGTAATAGAAACTACGCAGCAGCATTAATAGGTAATTAATAGAAACTACTAGGCCTAGTAGAGATATAATCTACAACGTAGCATAGTATTATTGTTAAGGCCTACTCTAGTTAAAGCAATATACCTTAAAGATTAAGAAATACTTATAGTAATATATAAAAACAATTCTAACGTTGCAATAGCTCTCTAATAAGACTATATACTAAGTTATAGCAAGCATATTCTAAGAGACTCTAAAATAAGCTAAAACTGCCTTACTAACGTTTTAGCAGAGACCTAATAGGTATCTTAGATAAGCCTATAATAGCAAATCTTATAAAGATAAGTTTAATTCTAAAGAAATGCAGCATATACCTAAATACCTTTATTATAAGTAGAAGGCTTTTAGTAAGAGATAAATTAGCTAACTAGCTATATACTCTAAGTATAATTATACTATTAATATTAAGAAGAGTAAGAAGATCTCTAATTTTCTAATATATAACCTCTTACGCTGCGAGCTAGATATTCTTTAGAAATACCTTAATACAGCCTAGAAGCAAGGCTAAATTAGACTTAGTAAATCTTCTATAGAGGCGCCTATTCTCTTTATGCTAAAGGCTAATA
>Ga0265780_10011931_pt1 | contig 10235 bp, 9 predicted proteins | sample P1T30metagenome_FD_192432 | JGI IMG/M metagenome (GOLD analysis project Ga0265780, IMG submission 192432) | Plant litter microbial communities from East Loma Ridge, Irvine, California - P1 T30 | ecosystem: Environmental > Terrestrial > Plant litter > Unclassified | place: USA: California... | reverse complement strand
TGTTGATGTTGGGCGGATCATCAGCGGGAATGCTACCAGCTGTGCTGTTGGGGATGTCGCCCGCCGACTTCCTCGTGTTACCCTTACCCTTACCCTCAACGCCTGTTCCATCGCTCTTAACGCCCGAGGGCTTGCCCTTGTCCCCTGCTGCATCGCTCTTGACGCCCGCTGAACCCTCGATGTACACCTGTAGGACTTCCTGTCTGCAGCGGTAGGCTAGACCACCGCTAGTGATGATGCTATGCGCTTCGGTCAGGAATTCCTGTCGTAGTGCCACAGCAAGACCTTTGGCGTCCGAGGCCGACTTCGCGGGCCGCTTCTTGGGGAGTATCATCCTCAGGTTCCATGCTGCATATGCCCCACAGTCATCCACCAGTTGTTGGACAGTGTCCTTGTATATAACCGCGACCGACTTCCAATGGATCGTTGCGAATCGGGATGCTGGGTGGGTGAGCGCCACCAGCTCAAGAAACAGCCTGAGCTCCGTCTCGAACTGAAGCGTAGATCGGTACCGGCGACCTGAGTCGTAGATCTGTATAGTTCCTTGGCCCACTGTCACCCACATTGCCTGTACCACAAGCCAATGCGTGTTGTTGGGGTTCCAAGCGAAGACGAACGACATTGCTGTGTCCAGTTCGGGAATGACGAAATCGGGTGGTGGAGCTTGTCGAATGACCGCGGCGATGTCCGGGCGTCTCTCAGTATTGGTCGACTTCCCAATGGTTGCCATGTACATTGGCTGGTCTGTGGCGATGTACACCACGTCAGAAGAAAACTGCAGAGTGAAGTCAGTATGTATCGCACATGCACTTCGCATAATCAAGACGTACCTCGTCTTGACTCCCGCAGCTTTCAACGAGGAAGTCGACTGTAGTTGCGGAAAGCCAGGCGCTCGGACTGTACACCTCGATAATTGAGCTGACGCTCACCAGCCATGGTTGTAGTGGGATGAATCTTAAGGGGATAGTCCCGTCGGACTCTTCGTATAGCTGCATCGCGATGTGGATGATTTCACGGAGCATTCCGGCGCGTGGACACGTAGCCATCTGGAGGGTCAGTTCCAAGATGTCAGCTGATGCGCGGTCCAAATCTGTTGCCTTGGTATTCTGCATTGCCTTAATGTCCGACTGGCTTGGTGGCTGGGACAAGTCGACAGTCAGCTTCACCCTTTTCCGAGACTCTGGCTCTGGGGGCTGCGCCCTACTCTGGCTGAACGGGATGGCGGTGCCATATTCTTCGTGGTCATCGTTGTTAGGAGGAGGAGAGCACTCGCTCTGGCGCTGCATGCCGGGTGTTACAGTAGGTGCGGTGATGGTCGCTGGGATTGCTGTGCCATACTCTTGGTGTTCATCGTCGTTAGGAGAAGGAGAGCAGTCATGCTGGATCTGTATGCCGGGTGTTACAGTAGGTGCGGTGATAGGCGCCAGTGCAGTGATGGGCGACGCTGCAGTGATGGGTGCGACGGTGGCAGTGGGGCGCTGGTGTGGCGATGTTGGCTGCGGTTGAGATGGTCGCTGCGGTTGAGATGGTCGCTGCGGTTGAGATGGTCGCTGCGGTTGAGATGGTCGCTGCGGTTGAGATGTTGGCTGCGGTTGACATGGGCGCTGCGGTTGACATGGGCGCTGCGGTTGACATGGGCGGTGTCTTGGATGCTAGGGGTTTCTTTCCGTCACCGGCTTCATGCTTAGCTGGCGGAGTCTCACTGGGCTTGGGCGTAGAGGCAGCGGGTGTGGCGTTCCTGTTGTCGTATGCTTCTCGGTGTGTCTTGTAGGCCCGCGTAGCTCTGAACTTGTTGGCGGCGTTTACCTCCTCTCTCAGGAAGGGCTGCCAGTCCGGCTCTCGTAGCAGCCGGTCCATCACCTCAATCTCAAGGCGCTCTCGTCGACTCTGGTAGGGAGGAGGCATGCTGGGCTGAATGGACTGGATAATGACAGGACTAGACAAGGACAACGCGGAAGGGAAAAGCAGAAAAGCAGCGAAAGCGCAGCGAAAACACGCTCGATATGCTGTGGCCCCGCATTTTCAAATTAATTGTGCGCCATGTCTTTCTGTTCGAGGAAGCTGCGCAGGCGCGAATTTGCGGGGCGGTGCGTTGGAGGAAGTCGCGACGACGGGCCGTACTGGGCATGGGAACCATCTCACCCACATGCTGCTAGATAGAGCGTCTGTCTGGCTGCAGACCAGAGGAGTCATGCTCCGTAGAGCTCAGCAAGAAAGAGTCCGCTTCACAGTGAGGTAGGTATGCTGGGGGTGCGTTGGCGACCCGAGTGGATGCCTTTACAGTGTTAGTTGTCTATCAAACGCCATGAAAAATGCCACAAGGACGACAGCTAGCAAAGAGAGCCTCTTTCTTGTTTACCTGATAGTTGTAATGCAATACATCGTGAGCTGATGCGCGTGCTGCAGCGCGCAAGTTGAGCCAACTCGGCTACGACAACGAGCGCGATGCCTGCGATGCCTGCGCTCTTTGCGCGCTGCAGCAGTTAAAGGACTAAAGACTGCCGTAGCCGGAGAGCTGAAGATACGCTACAAGTACAAATATCCTAAGCATTGGGATATGTGGTACTTGAATACGGAGAGCTGTAGATAGGTAGGTCGGAGTCTTCAAGTTAGAGAGAGACCTTTGCGGTTTAGCGGCTGTACCGAGCGAGGGTGACGTCATGGATCCTGCGCTGGCGTCTTCCCCACCCCCACCCCTCAGGCCTCAGGCCTCTCTCAGTATAGCACCAACCACCAGCACTACGGCGTTATAGACTCTGATTAGGTATCAACTCCAGTCTTTCATCGTAACATCATCAAGAGCGACATCATCGGCGCAGCAATATGGGACAAAAGAGAAGATTAGAGGATGCCGAAGTCGCGCAGGCAGAAGACACCAGCTGCAAACATGCTAGAATAGACTCTTCTACGCCCTACCCCGGAAGAGACGTCAACGCGAAGAGGAGAGAGACTGGACACAAGAGCGACCCGATCCAGATCCAGACCTCGTTCCAAGGCGCTTCTACGCCCTACCCAGGAAGAGACGTCAGCGCGAAGAGGATGGAGACTGGACACAAGAGCGACCCGATGCAGATCCAGACATCTTCTCAAGGCGCCTCCTCTGTCGTCCCACCGTCCACGCCATTGTGTCGAACTGACCTAATGCCTCCGCCGTTTCCAGACCCAAAATTCGCCAAAGCCGTTTTGTCTTCGGACTACGGATCGTTTCCGGAAGAGACCCAGTCGTCACAATATGGGTCCTTTCCCGTTCTCTCGTCTCCAAGAATGTCCAACAGGCCTCTCCCACTCCCGCAGCACTGACATGAAGTCTCTTCTTCTTTGCCATGTCTCCCACAACAGGGCTGGGCAAGAGAGTCACAGGGAGTATTGTGCGCAGATACAGGCCCCTATCTGACTAGTTTGCTCGCCGACTACGAACACGTCAAAGAACCAGACCCCACATACATTCCAACAACATGCTCGACGAGCAGCGCAAGTGGCAACAATTTCGCAACACCCTATACTATGTGGCGAATTATGTGGTGCCTCAGATCACACGTACTACACAAAGATAAAGCGCCCACTACACGAACTTCTCATTCAAGCCCAAAGTCCACCCATCTAGGGCGTCGATTAAGGTTCGTACTCGCGTGCGACTTGAAACCCTACATCTTCAGGCCACTCCATCTGATCTGATGTGGAACCGTGACTTAGGTGCTAAGATGTGTATGTGCAATATGTGATTGGTATTTCTGACATACTCCCTGTCATTCTCAAAGCCCATGTATATCCTGCTGTTCCATCTACCTGCAGCATTTCCAGGAGGCCCTCCATACATCTCCGCTTCACAAACGCCAACCTAATGCGATGCTCAGGAGCTTTCGCCGCATGCTGTAACCAGTCTTCGTGACTTCCTTAACATGTGTCATCCCCAGCCTATGCTACGACATCTAAGAATTGAAACCTGCGCATGTCGGGTATCTTTCCAGCATTAACTTCATCTTGAGTATAGTAGATATCTCGAGCAAGGATCGAGATGGTGTTGATGGTGAGTGGACGTGTGCCGTAGGCAGCGACGATCTGCTGATAGATCTCCATCGCGATGGTCCTGCAACTGACTAGGGTGACAGGAGAGGGATCGGAGTGAACAGGTTGGCAGATCAACTGCCACCCCTCCAGCTTCTCGAATAGCGACAATTCGACAGCGAGGCCGCGTGTTCTCTTCTTAGCTTCTTGAAAGAAGCGACCCTGGTCCAATGAAGGTGCGATCTGTTGACATCGGAAGCCTAGTACTTTGAGGCTCTTGTGGTTTGCGCGAAGTATCTGAAGCGTCGCCATATTGAGTGAAGGCACACCGAGACTCAATATGCATACTTCGAGTTTGCTGTGTGAGCTGAGAACGTGCGCATCAAGGTTTGTTTGCCAATCTGCACAAATCTCCACTTCGACTCTCTTCAAAGTGGAGAATGACTTGCAGAAGGCCGCGAAACCGAATGCCTCATCTGGCTGGAGAGATTCTCTATAGCTGTGTATGGAGATCTTGAGCGTGTGAAGAAGAAGGGGTTCCTTTGAGCTCATCAGATACTCGAAGACCTTCTCTAGGTAGATGGATTGCTTGAGCTGGAGGACGCGAAGGGAAGTGATGTTGAATGAGGTGTACATAGCAGGCGGCAGTTGTTGGAGGTTCAAGCCAACGAGGCTCAGCTCTCTGAGCCAAAACGGGTTAGACCTGACGAGAAGGCCGAAGTTGCGGAAAGGGTTCTGCAATTGAAAGGCCTGATGGTCTCGCGTTGGATTGTCACGGCCTAATACCACCAGCTTGTCGATACATCCTTATGATGTTCCGCGCTTCATGAAAAGGCGTGCCAAAGTTCCGTCTGGAATTGCGATATCCTAGAACGCTGATCTCCCTTGTCATGGGACTCGCTAGTTGTTTGTGGAATTGGAACGTGATCATAGCCGAGTGGTTAAAGATGCCGTCGCGTGGAGAAGTACCAAGCTCGTGACGGTCGTGCTAGAAAGTTTCTCTGGTGGAACGCATCGGGAGATCGAGGTTGCGAAGTTTGGATCTGAGTAACCTGCCCCGCTCTTCGCTGGTGAGAAAACTGTGGAGCTGAGTGTAGGACTCTCCGTCTAGAGCACCCACGAAGCGTAGCGACACCGGCCTGAGCTCCGCCAAGAGTGCAAGCAGAAGTCTGAACAAAGCAGTTCCACGTTCGGTTTCCTGTACTGTAACGCTAAGATGCCTAGTGAACCGTAAATTTTCGAGCATTCTTAAGAATTGAGAAGTAGTTGTCTTTGATGTTGATCGGCCGATCACCATGTCGAAGTCCCGGAATATGGCCTCTGTCCCAACTCCGTGCCAGGCCTTGCACGTCATTGAGAATTGAATCTGGCTTTGCCTCTCGCACTACTCAAGTCAGCTTCGACACTTTACTGGGGCGACAGTCGCGTTGCGACTGAATTTGAGCGAAGACTAAGGAATACTCACGTAAGCAAGTACCATCAATTTCCGTTCATCGGGAAGATCTACGGCGGTCGTGTATTGCGTAGTTACCGTAGCGGCAGCCAATTCTTTGCTGGCGCGAGCCGCGCTGCGAGTCGTCTTATCCCCCACCGTCTTGCGTCTTGCGCTGGTCCTAGGGGCGGCATGCTTTTTCGAGGCGCTTTCTGCAATCTTGCGGCTGTCTTGTCGCTCTGTCGATGCGTCGTCCGCCGGTCGCTTCTGCTTCTGCTTCTTCTTGTCGTCGGTGCTTGGTGAAGGAGATCTGCGCCGCTTGTTGGCCTTCTTCGTCTGATGGTAATCGCGAGCCATGGCGGATGTTCAGTAAGTATTGCAAAGTGCGATCTCGGCGTCAGTAGTCTGAAGAACGTCGAACATGACAAACAGAGGATGGGAGATCAATAGGTCTGTGCGTCTTGGTCCCCTTCACGGTGAGAGTGAGAAACGCGCTCGCAACAATCGACGGACGTGAAGCACGAGCCAACACGGCCGCCGGGGTCCGACAGGCAGCAATAAGACCAGGAGTTCTCACACCCCTTCGCTCACCTTTCCACTTACTTTCTCTCACCTTGCCACCTCTCTTCCGTACTCTGCTTTACATTTCTACTTCCTGATCCTTCACTCACCAGGATGGATCGCTGCGTTTACGATGTAAGTCGACCGTCCTACGAGGCCCATCACGTTTTGTCGAGACCTGATGGTCATAACATGTGTACAAAGAGCCTGCTACGCTGTATGACGGGTTCTTGTCGTCATCTGTGAGAGCGGGCTCCTCGTGCGGGTGTTATGGGTAGCCACGAACCGAACGGAAGAAACGTGCGCTTGGCCGCTCATCTGGCGCAAGAGTCCTTGAAACCACGTTTCTTGGGCTGGACCTCGAGCGCCCGATTGGGGGAGGACGTTGAACGACCGCGAGACGAACGTGAGTGACGGTACCACACGAAGGTCTCGAGACCTAGGCGAGAGCGTGTTGGGGCTCTTGCTGACGATCGAACGGCGCATCCCAACGCGCTCCGATGCGCATGGTAACATATAGTAAGCCCCCAACTCTTGATGTCGCGAGCACATAACCCCCAAATAGATTGCCCGACCCCCGGGCCAATACAACGGCGGAGACGTAAGAGCAGAGGTCTCACGAGAGCCTAGGTGCGAGCTGCGTTGGGGGCTTGTACTGACGAAGCGGAGGATAATTACCCACCCTTTTTTCGTTGATTCTACTGCTTCATGCAGTGTGTTGAAGAAGAGAGCTACGCGAGAGTGTGTCAAGAGCACGAAACTGGTGCCCTCAACTAGATGTGACAATACGCTCACAACTCTCACCCGGTGAAGAAAGAGTCCACGTCACCGAACTGTGAGAAGGAGGGAACATGGCAGGCATAAAGCTGGACAATTGGACGATGCACATGAACGCTACGAAATGAGACAGAAGGTAATGCAAATGGAAGCAAGGAGCAAAAAAGAAAAATTGTGGGATGGCTGGTAAATTCGAGCTGTCTTTTGGTAGCTGCTGTCGTGTTGATCTTGGATGGGAGGAGGTCGGAAGACGCCCGGCCCCGAGATGGTGACGCGCGAAAATGCCACGCTACGACGTCATCACTGCGCGTCACATCTACGCGAACGTCGACGTTCCATTAGGCGTCTACAGGTTTCCACAAAATCATTGCCATGTGTTCTTGCAGATCTCGGTAGTGATTGAATTATCATTTCACTGCCGGACTCCTTCGCTGTGCGTGGCTACGTCGATTCATCCCAGCGCAATGGTGCAAAGAAGTTCCTCGCCAGGTCGAACGTCATGGTGAGCCCAGGTATACCCACATCCTCCTCCGTAACAGCCCAGTAGTCCTTCAGCATCTCCAACTCCAGCTCTTCGAACAACGAACTAATTCCAAAATCATAGTATAGAAAAGGCTGTAGCTCTGATAGCTGAGCATCGAATACCTTGATTAGTCTCGCGAGACCCAGCGTGTCTTCGTCGCAATCCGCCCAAATCTCGTCCTCCACCTTCTTCACCTTTCGACGACGCTCAGCCGTGAACGGTACCACGCCCTTCTCTGCCCAAATGAAGACATCCACCATACTCGCCGCGCACTCCCACTCGGCCAAGAACCGGTAGCGGAAGCTTTGTGTGCACCAATCGCAAGCGACCAGCCCGCAGATAGAGCAGAAGTTTGTCCAACTATTCGCACGATATGTACATCCTTTGCAGCGCGAATAGCTATACTCTGTCGCATAGAGCATCTTGCGTCGCCACGAGTGGATACAGTTGAGCTGCAGGAAGCTCGGAGTACCGCCGTCGAAGATGACACTAGCGTCGTGTGGTCTCGGGGCCAGAATGGGGACGCGTCGGTTGAGACGAATCTGCTGACGAACCAGGTCTGACGGTGGTGACGGTCGTGGGCGTGCTGGTGCTGGATCTGGTGGAGTTACAATCTTTGTCCCGACTGAAACAACCTCATCTGCAGGAGCAGCTACGTCAGCCTCACTCTGCACTGTGTCTACTTCGCCTACTTCGCCATCTTCGATGGAATGAACTTGAGGCCCCTCGATCCAGCTCAGCTCGGATTCGATGTCAACGTGATCAGTTTGACCATCTTGCTCGGCTTCATCCTCGGGGTCGTGGACCACTTGCGCCGGATCTGCTGGATCGGTCTCAATCCCATCATCAGACGTATCTTCGTCTGTTGCATCATCCTCGTCGTACTCCAGTTCATCATCTTCGTAACCCCGTTCGTCGCCATAGTCTATGTCATCATCCAACTCATCATGGTAGCCATGATCGTCAAAGTCAGGATCGTTATAGCCATCGCCATCAGAAGCTGCATCGTGCTGCGTGATAGCGTGGCTTAACTGTCGCTGGCCAAGTCGATTGAGACCTGCGCGACTATAACCACTGTCTCGATGCAGGCCGCGAGCACCAAGCTCATACCCCTGTTCATCATGTCCCTCGACTGGATCTCCATAAGACGGGCAACCTTCATCCTGATGGAAGCCTTCGTTGGTCCAAGGTAGTAGGCAAACAAAGCAGAACTCATGACGACAGTAATGACAGGTCATATGGTTGCAAGCTTCTTTGTGCTCCATCCATACCCGGCAGTTTGGACATGACTTTGCGCGACAGCTGCTCGAGTACTCAGGCATCCACTTCGGCCGCATCCCTGGCTCGTCCGACACTACACACCTGTGCTCTTGACCTTCCCACTCATACTGGCATCCGACGCAGGTGTTAGTCCCGCATCCGCAGTGTGCCACTGTGGAGAAAGCGTGGCTATTATCCACATGAGATCTCGGAATGAAAGAGCGACAGCTTTCATTGGCACAGTAAACGCGAATGGCGCGTGGTGTGTAGTATTCTTGCGCCTTGAGTGAGTAGGCCTCGAGGACCTCTGGGGTCAGCAAGTGTTCTACAAGACGACGTGGAAGTGGAGTACAGCAACGGGCTGGAAAGGCCTCAGTGTCAGCGAGGGCAGCGTTGTAGGCGTGGACGACGCAGTTGTTGCACATGAAGTGTTCTGTGCAGTGAGCGACACCTTCGGAAAATATGAAGTCATCTCCGCAGATAAAACACTCGTACTGCACCGTATCTTCGATCGGCCGCGTATCGATAGATGGGGATTCTCGGGCGCAAGCTTCCTGCTCGTTGGCTTCACACACTCTGCCCTTAGCTACCCTTCCCGCGGACTTTCGAGCTTTGCGCAAGGCCTTGTGATTCATGCCGGAGGACGGAGCTGGAGTTGTGTATAAAATTCCTCCTGGCAAAGATTGATCGGCCATGATTGAGGTCGATCTGATAGGGATTTCTAGTTGGTTCCTAATCTTGCTTAGTAGGTATACGGGCGTGCTCAAATTGAGATTCTGGTAAGTCGGTATTCAGTTGACCAGCCTGGCTGAAGATAATGGCCCCGTGGTCATGGAAATGAGCTGGTTTATATAAGGGGTGGGTGCTTTCATCGCCACCTTGGTACTAGAGGCGGGCCCATCACTAGAATGGTAGGAAAGAGGGCATGATGTCTGTGCACCCCATTCACCCCAGTAAGTTCTTGAGGAGTCAATGAATTGTAATCGGAGCTTAGAACCCATCTTTTCCGGTCCGTAAGGCTGCTAAAAGGATGGGGGTGGAACTGTACGGAAGCGCTTGTGCGACTTGGAAGTGAGTATTGAATAGTACCTGTACTAATTTGAAGCAAGCAGTTTTCGGTTGCTATTCGTATACACCCAGACCATCAAGTTCAACAGGATTCCAGTAATTGCACCGTTCAAATAGGGGAGACAGATATACGAGCACGATCGAGATCGGGTTGCATTAGCGGTTTCTCCTTGCCAATTGAGCCTCACCGACGAATCAGTTACCGTTGAGCCCAATCGTACTGCTCGATCCATTCAGAAAGTCCTTCCCTGGTACTGGCACCGCGCTGCCAAGACCCTCCTGCTCTGCCATCTTCTTCTGCCACGGCAACATCTCCTTCGCCGGTACCGCCGGCCCAACCTCACCGCCCTCCTTGCGCTTCTCCGCCCATTCATCAATGTCTTTCTGCTCGATGAAATTACCATGCAGACCCAGACGTAGCTTGACAGGTAGATGAACGACAGCCAGCGGCCCCTGGGAGAGGTTCTGCGCATCGAAGATGAGGATGTCATTGCGCAAAACATCGAGATGGTTGAGCAAAGCCATGATGTATCCCTCGCCTTCCACGAAGTCTGATGGAGAAGACGAGGCCTTTGGAACGAAAACCGGTTCTTGGAAAGTACATGTCGG
>Ga0265780_10011930_pt1 | contig 10235 bp, 11 predicted proteins | sample P1T30metagenome_FD_192432 | JGI IMG/M metagenome (GOLD analysis project Ga0265780, IMG submission 192432) | Plant litter microbial communities from East Loma Ridge, Irvine, California - P1 T30 | ecosystem: Environmental > Terrestrial > Plant litter > Unclassified | place: USA: California... | reverse complement strand
AGAGCCGTATGGTTTTGGGTTGTTCTGCATTGAAGTCCTTGGGAAGGATGGGGCTGACACAGGTTAGCTTCGGCTACCATATGAGTATTTCAGACGCACGGATATGAGCTTTGTGAAGCTTGCTGTGTTATGGTAGACATGGTCGACGTAGTGTGGCTGTTCAAAGTGGTGGAGTTGCAATTGAGCGGTCGCGACCTGCGCAACAGGGATCAGCGCTCGGACCATCTAGATGTCTCTCATACGTACGAAGTACCGTCCGTTCAACTCCACGACTCCACAACTTCAAAATCATTGTACATTGTATCGTATTGAATCTCTTCCATAGGAAGGTTTTTGCAGCAATCATATCCGAATCTCTACTTGAGTCCCTCAACATGACAAGAACAGCACTCATCACCGGAGGTAATGCGACACTCAAGCTGCTCACACACATGGCTAATCCCCACGGTAAGCCAGTGGCCTGCTTGGTCGGCAGGTGCGGCGACAATTCTTCCTAGATGGTTGGACGTCGATAGGCACTGGCCTCAATCGCATTAGTCCTCCGGAAATCATCAAGCTCAACATTTTAGACCCCCTAGAGATCGAGCGCGTACTAGACAATGTCAAGCCACACGTCGTCGTACATTGTGCTGCGAACCGCTTTCCAGATTCATGCACCGCGAATCCAGAGGCAGCAAGAAGAGTCAACGTGGAAGCGAGCAGAGCATTAGCCAAAGCCACCACATCCCGAGGCATCTTCCTCATATACATCTCTACAGATTATGTGTTCTCTGGCGAATCTGGTGAAGCACCTTACAAGCCAGAGTCTTTGCCAAGTCCACCGAACGTGTACGGCCAGACGAAGCTTGAAGGCGAAAAGGCCGTCCTCGAAGTGGCGACTCAGGCTGGTGCTAAGAACAAGGTCGTTGTGCTGCGGGTTCCTGTGCTTTACGGAGCGTGCGATGAGCCGAGTGACAGTGCTGTCAATGTGCTCATGTCGCAACTATGGGCGGCACAGCAACTCGAAGAGGGCCATGCAAAGATTCAGGTCGATGACTATGCACTTCGCTTTCCTACGAATACCCAGGACATTGGCAGAGTCTGTCGTGACATTTCGAAATTGTATCTTGACCCGGCAAATGCGTAAGCCCGGCTCCAGTTCGACTGCGATTCAAATGCTAATGATATAACCTGCAGCGATCGCAACCTGCCTAGCATCCTGCACTTCACGTCCGAGGATCGAATGACGAAGTGGCAAATATGCCAGACCTTCGCCGATATCATGTGTCTACCGCTCGATGGCTTGGTGCCATTCAAGCCCGAGGAAGAGCCCGAAGATGGTACAATTAGACCCTACGATTGTCATCTTGACACCAGCGCGCTCAAAGAGCTCGGTATTAATGTGAGCACTGTAGGTTTCAAGACATGGTGGCAAGTAATCCCGATCGTGCTTCGCCGTCTGTGCTAACCTATGAAGGCGGCGGGAAGTCGGTGCGTTCCGCTAGATCGTCTATTCCTCGGCGGCTATCGAAGCGGCTTGCGATCTCGTATCGAGCAGTCGCGCTGCTGAAAAGCGTGTCCGCGTCAGATTACATGGTGTTGTCACATTCAGGATGGGGCGTAGAGGCTAAAGGCCTGTGATGATGTCGCAATCACAACCACCATCTTCAGCCTCCTATCAAATTAACAACAGTGGCACTCTGCTCGTGCGACATGCGCAAACGGTGCCAAATGATTATTTGGCCAGAACGATTTCTAGTCGTACGGGCCGGCCCCCTTACGCTAACCTATATTGCGTAACGAGAGCACGGCATTGGTCGACGCGGCGCAGCAGCGCGTACCAAGCGCTTAATGGTGCACGCCCACATTAGCAACCTTTACCTATAGACTCAGCCCACGAACGGGTTGTACACGTTCTCTGTTGTACGAAGTTGCTTCCTCAGCACTGTTATTTCTTAGTCTTCTTTCCTTACAAGTCTCTCTTTAATTTTTTCTATAGACGGCAGCGCCGCACTCTCAGGGTCGACCTCCATGAACATCATGCATTCTGTCGAGAAGAGTCACAAGGCTTTGAGTGCGCATTGCACGGAAGTCACTGGTATGTCACACATGCGTCGATTTGACGATTTCAGCTCACATACATCAAGATGACAAGCCAAAATATTGGACGCCACCGGCGCTCCGCGCCCCCGTCCTTATCTTTACAATCGCCATTTGCTGGGCACTCATCGTTGTACTGGAATATCTGCTGTTCGTTAGCCGACGGGACAGCGGTCTCATCTTTGCGCCAATCATCAACGATTTGCCACTGCGTCGCACGTTCTTGTACCTTTACTTTCCCACCATCCTTGCCGTCGTGTTCAGCATTTACTGGGCATGGATAGATCTGGAGACGAAGCGGATGGAGCCGTACTACCAGTTGAGCAAGAAGGATGGTGCACTTGGAAAGGACTCGCTGCTCTTGCAGTATCCATTTTCATTCATCCCGTTCGTTCCGTTCCGAGCTCTGAGAGACCGGTAAGGGCATCATCGAGTTGGACTATAGTTGTGAGCTGGCATGCGGCCCAGAGCTAATATTTTGCAGACACTGGCCAGTGTTCTGGGCCTCACTGGCCGTCGTTCTAGTAACTTGGGGCCTCGTTCCCACCCAAGCTGGTATCTTCTCCATTGAGATGGTCGCACGCACCATCAGCATTTCATTCAATGTATCCGATACGCGTATGCCATTCGAGGATCAGGCGATGGGCTTGACGATGCGTTATGCACAATCAGGTATGCTTTTGGTACCTCCCCTCATGGTCATACGCATCGCTCACGATTTGCAGTAAGTAGGACCTCTCACCACGCGCCACCAACCAGCATGGGTCTTCTCCTGCGATGAATGTACTGTCGTGGTCAGAGACGCATACCAGCACATAGCTGACCAATCAACTCAAATCAACCAGGCCTATGGTATTGTAGCTCTGAACGAGACATTACCACCATTTATGGCGCGCAATTACACGTTGGCGCCTTTCAAACCTCGAAGCGAGCAAGTCGAAGAATGGGTCAACAACACATACACGGCTGCTACCACAATGTACACACTTGATTTGTACTGCGAAGAAGCCAAATCAGAATGGACTTATAACGGCAATTCCTATGAACAGACGGCTTCCAATGGCTGCACGTTCAACTTAGGTCTTGACGGTAACACAACGATTGGTATCCCGAACCCATCATATACCGAACTCGATGCAGTCAAAGAATACAACGGGATGTATGTAGGCTATCACAATGGAGGATTTGCCGACTACTACCTTAGTAGTTATTGCCCCAGAAGCGAGAACACCACATTCTATGCAGCGTTCGACAAGTCGAAAGTACGTATGCTTTTAGCTCATGGTTACTGACTGGCAAATTCATCTGCAAATTTATCAAAATGCTGACAACTCGCTGTAGCTTCGAGTTGAAGACCCGCCCGAGAAAGCTACGGGGATTTTTTGTCAACCACGTTACTGGCGTCAAGAGGTCCTGGCTACTGTCGAAGCGACTCCAAGAAGAACACCCTTGAAGCTCGAGGCCCTTGCTGATAAGCAACCTCTCGAATGGGACGTGTTCAATCGTACTTATTTTGAGTCTATGCTGAACTCAGGAAGTCTCGGTTACGTTGTACCCGGAGATGTCTTGCCCATTGGCGGCCTTCCTAAATACCGAGACGTGGTCTCGCGCACGAACATAACCTCGAGCGGCATGATGCCCATGGTAGGGTTCGCTCTTGCCACTACTACTCGGCCTTTGAACGATTATCTTGACTGGCAGATTCTGAGCAAAGCGTACGCCGATGCATACCGCCTGATATTCGCTCGCGCGATGGTCGATGTACTGGATCGCAATTTCACGAGCTCAAAAGAAATCTCGGGTACTAAAACTGTATCAAGCCAAGCACTAGTACTAGAACCGATCTTCGTACATATTGTTGTCGGACTATTGGCGGTGGTCTCTGTGGCGACTGCCGTTCTCCTTTATCTGTCGCTGTCGCGAAAGAGGTACCTCCACACCGATCCAAGTACCTTGGCGAGCATTATGCCGATGGTAGCAGATGACCAGTCACTGTTAGCTGATTTTGCGGACCTTGACTGCTGTACCTTGGAAGATGTTCAGAATGCCATTGGACAAAGGCGATACAAGCTCGAGGAGAACGGAGCAGGCTCACGGTACGTAGTGGTTCTCCAAACGCGCTGTGTTCGATCTGACCAATGCCAGCATAGTGGACATTACCCCTAGTACTTTTCACGACAACCAAAACCAAGTCGACCACTCACTCAAAGAACAACGAAGCATCCCTTCCAAAATCGCGAAACCAGTCCGACCCGTCGAATTCAGCCTTTGGGTGGCCATACCTTTTGTGAACCTATTCGTCGGTCTAGCCGTTGTTCTGGGGATTCTGTATGGGAAAGCCTACACAAAGGGTACGTCTTTGCGGATTGTCCGCAGCAGAGCTAGATGTCTCTTTTACTCGACATCTGAACATACTGACAAGTGACAGGCTTGCCGTTGCCGTCGAATAATACTGTAGTGCAAAACATCCTCGAGAACTATATTCCCACGGCGATAGCGACCTTGATCGAACCGATGTGGATATTGATCAATAGACTCTTTTGCCTCTTGCAGCCGCTGGAGGAGCTTCACAGCTCCAATGCACGGGCAAGCAGGTCTGTCGACACCGACTACAGTTCACTTCCACCACAACTCGTCATCATCAAGGCTCTAAAATCGAAGCATTTCGTCCTCGTTGCTGTCTGTGTGATGGCATTGTTGGCAAATGTATTGGCAGTTGCTTTTGCTGGTCTGTTCCTGCAGAAAATCGTCGACATACGCCAGGAAATGACGTTCCAAGCGCCGTACCAATTCAAGTTCGTTCCGGTCAATGGAAGTGTGGGTCCCCAAGGTCCTGAAACAAGATTCTTTTCGGGTGCTTATCGGGGGGGAGAAGGGCACGATCACTTTTACATTGCCGAAAGTAACTACACCAGAAACTCGTCATTGCCTGCTTGGACCGACGAAAAGATGCTGTACTTGCCAATGTTCTCTGAAAAGACGGATATTGGTCAATCAAACAGCGCTCAATATGAAGGGACTACCAGATCCGTCGGTGCAGTCATGAACTGTGAGCAAATAAGAGTGTGAAAAGACTTCGAAGCAGGGTTCATCGGCGACATAGGCTCCCTGAACGTGACCATAAAGAGCGGCTCGAGCACTGTCCGCTGTAGAGAGTTCAAACGCCTACCATTCGATAGTTGCGCCTACGAGCATAGCGCCTGGGAGATGGTCTCGAGACTACAAGCTCGCCCTAATGCGACGCGTCATGAGTCTGACGTGTGCATGGGCTCGATCATCCTTGGCTGGGCGCGAGCACCTCAAGGTTCATGCCCATCAAAGCGAGTCGTGCTCTTCGACGAAGGCAACGCTCTCTACGTTCGTTGCACTCCAAAGTTGGTCACTGGAACCGCAAATATCCGTGTTAATGCGAAGGGCATTCTGCAGCAGCCAGGCGAAAGTACCTCCACAAGCAACGACCTAGCAGATGACTCAGCTACGCTGTTCAGCACGACTCCTATCGACATCATTGGGCAGTCCAACGGCTACATTTTCCCGGACATCGGAGGTTGGCACAATAATAGCTTCGGTGAAAGCTTCATCAATCACTTCATGATCCGTGCAAGCGACAGACGCATCGTGGATCCAAGTCAACCCGTCCCAACACTCCAAGATATCATGGGCCCGCTCAACAAAGCCTACTCTAAGCTTTTTGCAGTCTGGCTCGGAAGGAATAAGGAACTTCTACTGGTATCCGTTGCCGAACAAGAAGATGGCAAGATGAAAGGAACACTAGTCCAGCCGGCGAAACGAATTTTCCTTTCAACGACGATGTTCATCATCTCAGAAGCAATTCTTTGCACCTACGTTCTTGTTGCTGTGTGGGTTTATGCGCATCGACCAGGACAGTACCTGCCCAGGCTACCGACATCGATCGCCGCCGTCATTGCACTTTTTGCCGCCAGCTCTGCGGTTCAAGATATGAGAGGCACTTCTCATCTCGACAAGAAAGGTCGCGCACAGCACTTGGAGCGAATCGGGGCTCGATATGGATATGGAAGCTATATCGGCGCGGACGGACGAGTGCACATTGGTCTTGAGAAGACACCGTTCGTGAAGTCTAAAATGAGGAAGACTTGGCTAGAGCGGAAATTGGCTTCGTTCCGGAAAGGATCATTGGGTGCAGCGTAATGTGTACTTAGAGAATGCAATCAAAGTTCGACTCTCCCAAGTCTACGATTACAGGGGATTGATCATCACGCTTCCCAAAGGTGGCAGCAACGGAAATCTCGAACATTGTAACACCGAAGTCTCTCAATAGCCCGCGCCTTATAGACTGTGTACAATGTATATGCTCAAAATTTCGAGTGCCCACAATTTCATGTGATCCGTCGGAAAAGATCTACTTTTGGTTCAGGCACGAGGATGTACTTCGATGTTGTCGATCTAGTTTCCAGGAGGCTTGTGGTCTCTTAATTCCAGTATCTATCTGGGAAATTATTCTGTTCTGCGCTCTCGGTATGTACCGATAGTCTTAAGATGGGGGTTTGTATGTATGTGCCATCTGAGTACTTTTTGAGCATATGCGGTACGAAGCCTGGCAGAGCAACTTCGAGGCATACAGATGGCCTGCCACCAATGGTCAATTTTTCCTTACAAATTTACATCATGTACAAATCGAGACATACCAAGACGCGTGTTGAGGCCTGAAAGAAGTTTAGATGAGTCGTCGGGAGCAAATCTTAGTGCAGTTGGCTTCTGTCACCTCAGTGGAGGATGGTGAGATGACAAACGCCTCTAGACTGTCACCAGCAGTCTCGCGGCGATAGCGTCCCGCCTTCCAGCCGGAGCTAGTTTGCACGTCACTCGGCACGTTGCCGTGAGTTCCTTCTCTCGTGAAAGTGTGACCCTTGTGCGTTATTGCGCACATACGTCCAGAAATATTGGATGGTAGATCCTGAACGAATGGAACCGAGGTTTGACAACAGACACTCCTTTCTTGAAAAATAAAAGGCACCTCTCGATGGATACGGCATTACATTGAACCACGGATATGGAAAGGTCTTGCCATGCAAGAATGTTAGATCGTGGCCGGCCTCAATGCGATCAGAGAGTTCGCAAATCAGAACATGAGCATTTCCAACTCGTCCTATGTGGTAAGCCCCATCATATACCAAATTTTGAACAGAGTGAACTAGTAGACATGATTCATAGGAATTCCGGTTTTTTAACTACGCAAGGCGTTTTGTTTTCCCGTTCAATAGCTCCTTTCTTTTGATGTGGTGCTTAGGGTTGGAGGATCGAGAACACGCATATAGGGAATGCTCTTACGTGAAAATGGTGAAAAGCAAGGAGAATAGCATTCGTCCGATTGTGGGTTGTCGACGAGTTCTCGTGGTTGCGGGCATGTAATCGGAAGCACCGAGAGCACGCCTGCGAAGCCCCACTTGATCAGCCGTGGAGAAGAAAGGTGCGTGCGCGGCGAGCAAGCTGCCTTCCTTGATCTCTCATCACCGAGCGGGCTACGACATCAATTCGGCTCATGACCTTTCTTGAAACGCACTTTCTGGTGGGGATGCGCCAATCAGTGGAGAGATCGGCCATTGCGACGAGGCGGTGTCCTCACCCCGAGCTGATCCTGCTGATGGCCCGAACGGCTAGAAGCGACCGCCACAGCACACAGCCGCTTGGTGCCTGCATTCGAGCCATGGAGCTGCGCACAACGCTGCTGCACGCAGCACAGCGTTGCATCTGCAGGCAATCTGGAGTATCATCTCAGCTTCATCTACACCAGGCACCAGAGCTCACAATTAGCAGGTGATCGCCTGCGAGTTTCATATCTTCAGGACTGAGAGATCATCACCGGGTAAAGCCATGGCGGACCAAAAATAAAAAACGTTGTGCATGAGAAAGGATAGCCATGCTTGCACGCATGAAGTTCTGCGGAGTGCCTTACATTCGAGACCCCCTGCAATATCACGGCTGCGCACACGTTGACCAAGACCAGCCACCTTCGTATAGCCCAGCACATGAGCAAGCGGTCAGCGCTTTCTGCACCAAATTCACAAACACGGAGTCCCACATGTCAGAGTAACCATCTGGAGATGCGAAGAACGCAATCTGGTTTGTTGTTGTGCGGCCAAGCGCGCGAGAGCAGTGTGCGTTGAGGTTCAAGACCTGGCGAATGGGAATGCACGCATCCACATTCGCGAAGACCATCCAACGTTTCAGGTTAAACAGAGGCGACGGCAGCTCCACTCTAGACTGGATTAAGCTTCGCTTGTCCTATCGATAGGGGTCTTTCACCCTGCAGGATCACAGACCGCCAGGTGCACATCTCAAACCTGACGTCGCCCCTAGACGAGGCCACGCTCCAATCGTAACTCATCCGAGCCATTCTCCGCTCTTTTGTTTCAAGAACAATTCCCAGCTGAATGCTTTTCAACCAATCAATGGGTGTGTGTACCTGCCGAGCAAGCTGCGGCCAGCCCACTCGCTTGCCATTACACCACACATCCCGTCCTTGCACTCTTGCCGCTATACCGTGATGGGCATCTGAGCCGGAAGGCTACCTCCAGCCGTCTCACGCTGTCGAATAGCCTGCTCGTATTGACGATCTGCTGTGGCACCTAAGCCTAGGGCCACACGTCCTCGTTTCTTGAGTAGGGAGGCGGCTGAAGTTCTATGGCCGGTATATAGTCGAAAGGTTACGCATTGTGTTTCTCCTTGCCGAAGCTCACGACAGCTTTGCAAAACTTCCTCACGTTCTTTTTCGTCGCTCTATATCTTGCCCGTGGCAGGTATCACATTCTTTTCCATCGTTGTGTTTGTTTGAAGAGCTAGACTCCTTGATACCATACGCCTCCAACGTCAATTCAAATCAGCGTCTCTGCATCACTCCAGACGATCACAATCACAACAATAGTAACGTCGACCATCGTTACCACATTCTTTACATCGCTCAGCAGGTCTAGCGATTTCCCATCATCAGAGACCACTCCAAACCCTAGCCTTCATACATCACACCACAAAAGCCAGGATGCTTTCCCAAACTACCCTCCTCTTAGGCCTTGCTGCCAGCGCTTCCGCCCACATCGTCATGACCAACATCAAACCCTACGGCAGGGCTACACTCAATAGCTCCCCCCTTGGCCCTGCCGATTTCCCATGCAAGCAACGACCCGGGGTATACAACATGGACGATGGAGTCAATCAATGGGATGCCGGAGAAACACAACAACTCACATTCAAAGGATCTGCTGTACATGGCGGTGGCTCATGCCAGTTCTCCATCACCACGGATCCTGAACCAACAAAGGATTCGCAGTGGAAGGTCATTCACAGCATCGTTGGCAACTGCCTTACTGATCAGGCGGGCAACATCGGAGACAATGCAGAAGCAATGGTGGCTTCTGTACATCCAGTCACAATGCCTTCCAACATTCCAGAAGGCCGTTACACTTTCGCATGGACTTGGCTGAACAAAGTGGGCCAACGCGAATTTTATATGAATTGCGCTCCGATCCAGGTCGGCAGTAGCTCGTCCGCTCCGTCTGCCGACAGCGCTGCTAATGCTGCTAAGGTGCTGTCTGATCTGCCCGACATGTTCGTTACCAACCTCCCATCAAGTTTCCATCTCCCCACACCACCACTTTCCGAGCAATGCGATACAACCGAGGGTGAAGACTTCGTGTACCCCGATCCTGGTCAGAGCGTTATTAAAGGCGCAGCGGCTACCACCAGCTTTGGCTCTTCAGTCAAAGGTCAGGGATGCGCCGCGCAGGCCAAAATGGGAGCGGGAGCCGGCAAGATCGGAAGTCCTTCACCAGGCACTCCATCAACCCCCTCAAATCCGTCTATCCCATCCAAGCCATCCTCGCCGTCTAAGCCAAGCATTGCGCCTTACCAGCCACAGGTCAGCGAAAAGCCTGCTCCCAGCCCTGCTGCTCCCGTTAAAGGCGAACCTCAACCATCGAAAATTCCCACGAACCCTGGCGGTGGTATCTTTGCACCTGGTGCCTCACCGGCGCCAGCTGCTTCATCCGCACCAGCCGCTGTCCCGACTCCTCAGCCCAGCGCACCTGCTGCCGCCAAACCCTCACCTCCAGCTGCGAACCCCGCCCCAGTAACCCCTCCTCAGACTGGCAGCGACAACAACACAACGCCATCCAATGGCG
>Ga0265780_10011929_pt1 | contig 10235 bp, 8 predicted proteins | sample P1T30metagenome_FD_192432 | JGI IMG/M metagenome (GOLD analysis project Ga0265780, IMG submission 192432) | Plant litter microbial communities from East Loma Ridge, Irvine, California - P1 T30 | ecosystem: Environmental > Terrestrial > Plant litter > Unclassified | place: USA: California... | reverse complement strand
CAGGCCGATCATCAGGGTCATGGTGGCGGCGAACAGCGCCATCATGAGCGGCATGCCGAAGGTGGCGAGGGCGATCGCGTCGTTCAGCACGCGCTGGCCGGCGGGATCGGGCAGCACCGCCAGCCCGCCCAGCAGCAGCAGGGTGCCCAGCGTGAGCGCGCCCATCGCGCACAGGAAGTGCGACAGGCCTTCGCCCAGTTCGGCGCGGGTCAGGTCGCGCAGCGGCGGGTCGGCGTGCAGCCGCGTATAGATGGCCAGCCAGCCGGCCACCAGCAGCAGCAGGGCGACTGTCCCGCACAGCAGTAGCGACATCCGGGCGGCGTCGACCCGCAGCAGCGCCAGGATGCCGGGGGCGAAGGCGCGGCCGGCTTCGAGCAGCACCAGCAGCACGCTGGCTGCGCCGGCGGCGCACACGGTGTAGCCGGTGCGCCGGTAGGGGCTGGAGCGGTCGTGGGCCAGGTACCAGCCGCAGGCCCAGACGATGAAGTAGACCAGGCCCGGGGCCAGCAGCCAGTACCAGCGGCCGTCGAGCTGGGTCGGGAAGAACGTGGACGGCGGTGCGCCGCCGTGGCGCCACAGTCCCAGGCTGCCGAGGAAGCCCGCCAGCAGCAGCGGCAGGTTGATGCACCATAGCACTGCGCCCTGGGACAGCGGAAAGCGGCGCATCCCGCGCGAGCTTTCGGGCTTGCTCGAGATCGACAGCGCGATGCAGAACACGGCGCACAGGAACAGCAGCACGCCGAGGATCCAGGCGATGTCGGCCAGGTGCGCCCAGGGCCCGCCTGGTGCGACCACGCGGTTCACGGCCCACACGGCAAAGCGCGGCAGCAGCAGCAGGGCGCACATCCAGGCCACCAGCATGGCCAGGTTCAGGCCCGTGTTGCGCACATAGGTGCCGACCAGGGTCCAGGTGTCGGCGCTGAACATGCCGCCCTGCGGCGACAGGTAGTTGCTGTACTGGCGCAGGAAGCGCAGCTCGGGCGCTTCGCTGCTACCGGCCTTTGGCGCCAGCATGGCCTCGACCCTGGCGATGTCGCCGCCGCTGGCATGCAGGCACTTGGAGAGCCAGCCGCCCACGAAGCCGCCGCCGGACACGGTGGACAGGTAGTCGATGTGGCGCAGCAGGCCGCAGCGGGCCAGCGCCTGCAGGGCGCCCAGGCTGAAGGTGGCGCTGCGCACGCCGCCGCCGGACAGGGCCAGGCCGGCCAGCATGCCGCCGTGGGCGCGCTGCAAGAGGCGCTCGCGGTCGGGCGGCAGGGCCGCGTCCAGGGCTGCGCCACGCAGTTCGTCGCGCGTGGCTTCCAGTTCCGGACGCAGCATGTCGAGTTCGTCGCGCAGCACCTCGCCGAACAGGTGGCCGGCGGCGGCGTCGAGGCAGCGCAGCAGCTCCGTGTCGATCTTGTCCGACGGGGGCAAGGCGTGGCGCTTGCGCAGCGCGGCAAAGGCGTCCTGCAACTCGGCGACCGTGCGCGCGCCGGGCGGCGGCTCGCAGCCGGCGGCGGCGAGCTTGCGGCGCAGGTCGTCGACCTGCGAGGACGTCAGGTGGGTCAGGTCGCTCGGCAGCATGGCTCCTCCGGCTGGACGAAGAAGCGACCCGCCCGGGCAGGCCGGGCCGCCGGGTCAGTTCAGCACGGTTTTTAAGCGAGCGCTACCGTCTGGATCAAGGTTCAAGCCTTGTCGGTCTTGCCGCGCGCACTGCGCCGGCCGGGGGCCGGATTGCCGTTGCCGTTCTGGGCGTCGGCGGGGCGGTCGATGGACTGCTTGCCCGAAGCGGCGCCGGCCGCGGGGCTGTCGCCACCGCCCGCGGGCGGCTCGGCGCCGGCTTTGTCGGGATTGGCGCTGTCCGGTGGCATGGTGCTGGCCACGGCTTGGCGGAACTGGTCTTGCAGCAGGTTCCACCAGGCGACCGCCGCCGGCATGGCGGCATCGGCGCCCTGCGGCGGCGGCGCGGTCCCGGATGCCGCCGCAGATGCTGGAGGCGGCGATGGCGGGGCGGCGTTGTCAGCGGGTTTGGCGGTAGCGGAGGAGGAGGGCGCGGCCTGCGCCGCCTGGGTGAAGAATTGTGCGAACGGCGCCATGGCGGCGTCGCTGGCGGCGCCGGTCTGGCTCATGGCCTGGGCCATGCTGTCGCCCATTGCCTTGAGCGTGGCCAGGGTGCCGCGCTGGATTTCCAGCGCCTGGATTGAGCCGCGCAGCATGCCCATATTCAGGTTGAGCCAGGACTCGACCGCCTTCAGGTCGGCGATCTTCTTGTCCAGGTCTTCCACCGACAGGCTGGGACCTGGCATCGGCATCCCGCCCATGCCGGGCATGGCGCCGGGGATATTCATGCCGCCCCACAGGTTCTTGACGAATTCGAGGGTGTCGGTCATTCCAGGCATGGGCTGATTCAGCATGAGCGGTCTCCATTGTTTGTGGGGCAAGCGTAGCAGATTACGCCCCCACAGGCCATGCAGCGGGCCGAGCGACGCAGAGTTTGCGCTGTCACCAAGGCTGGATTGCTATCAGGAATATTGTCTATTGAGCAAACTCCGTCTTTACGTTACGATGGAAAAGTTGCGCTGCACAAAATTGCATATCTGCAATCAACCTCTCGTGGTGAATCCGATGCTCATCGATGGCAGGCAGTTAGCACCAGGCACGACACTCCAGGCCGATATCTGCATCGTCGGCACCGGCATGGGAGCGATTTCCGCGGCCCATCCGCTGGTGCGCGCCGGACGCGACGTGCTGTTCATCGAAACCGGGCCAATGACGGCGTCGCTGCGCGATCCGCCTTCGGTACGCATCGAGAGCGTCGGCCGTCCCTTCGGGATCTCGACCAGCCGCGGGCTCGAGGTGGGCGGCGGCACCGCGTTCTGGCATGGCGTGTGCGCGCCGCTCGACGACGAGGATTTTCTCGAGCGGCCCTGGATTCCCCATAGCGGCTGGGCCATCACGCGCGCCGATCTCGATCCCTGGTATGCGGTGGCGCTGGACTTCCTGTGCGGCGCCCAGGCCATGCCGCAAAACCCTGCCGCCAACCACGGCGGCATGGCGCTCAGCATGGACAATATGCTCACTTCCAAGGCGTACCGCTACCGCTCGCCGCCGTTCAGGGGCAAGCCAACCTTGCGCGAATGGTGCCGCAACGGCAGGGCGCGCTGCGTGTACAACAGCACCGCGCTGCAGCTGCGGCAACGGCATGGCCGCACGCAAGCGCTGCTCGTGGGTAGCGGCCCGCACCGCTTCGAGGTCCGCGCCAACCGCTTCGTGGTCGCGGCCGGCGCCCTCGAGACGCCGCGCCTGTTGCTGAACTCACTTGCCCAGCATGGCATGGCACAGCCGCCGTCCTGGTGGCTCGGGCGCAACCTGATTGACCATCCGGCCGGCTACCTGTCGCAAGTCACGTTCCGCGAGCCGTTTGCCGGCAAGCCGAAACCACGCGCCAAAGCGCTCAGCGAAGACGTCCAGGTCTTCCCGGGTCTCATGCTCAAGAGCGAATTCCAGCAGACGCACCGCCTGCCCAACCACGCCGTGTTCATCCGCAAGGGCATCAACCGGCGCCCGGTGCCGAACAAGGCGGTGATGTCCTTCCTCGGGGTGCGCGGACCGCGCGACATCGGCCTGTCGCACGTGGCGTCGCTGGTGCGCCATCCCTACATCCTGTGGCGCATCGCGCACCAGAAGCTGCCGCTGGGCCTGCGCTCGCACCATGGCGACCTGTTCTTCATGACCGAGCAGCTGCCCAATCCGCACAGCCAGGTCAGCCTGTCCGAGCACGAGCGCGACCGCTATGGCATGCCGATCGCGCGCGTGCACTGGCAACTCTCCAGGCAGGACATCGACATGTTCACGCAGTACCACGAGCTGCTGATGACCGGCTTTCGCGCGCACGGCGACGTCAGCGGCTGCCGGGCCGACCCGATGACGGGCTGGCGCGATACCTGCGCTTCGGCCGCCCACCACCTCGGCACGGCGCGCATGGCGGCGACGCCGCAGCACGGCGTCGTCGACCGCGACCTCAAGGTGTTCGGGTTCGAGAATGTGTGGGTGAGCGACGGTTCGGTGTTCCCGACCGCAGGCAGCGTCAATCCATCGCTGACCATTTGCGCCCTGGGGCACCGTCTCGGGAACCATTTGAACGCACTGCGCTGAAGGCAATGCGCTGAAGGCCTAGCCTTCGACCAGGGCGTCCCAGCCGCGCATGGCCATGTCGGCCACGGCTTCCAGTTCAGCGCGGGTGGCGCCGTCGCGCGCGTGGAGCGACATCCCGTTCTGGACGATCTGCACGAAGCGGGCCAGTGCGTCCAGGTCGACCGAGGCCGGAATCTCGCCGTTTGCCATGCCCTGCTCGAGGCGCGTCCTGACGACCGCGCGTGGCGCCGCGCGCGCCGCGCGTGTCTGTTCGCACAGTTCCTGGTGGCCGGCGGCGCCGATCACCGACAGGGTCGCCATGCAGCCGAGCGGGACGTCGCCGACGCTGCCGCTCAGGAAGGCGGCCGAATCCATCAGCCAGGCCCGGACCGCGTCACGCGCGGTCGCGGCGTCGAGGAAGTTTTTCCAACCCCAGGCGTAGGTGGCGCCGTAGTGATTCAAGGCCTCGACATACAACGCCTCCTTGGAGCCGAAAGCCGCGTACAGGCTCGGCGAAGCGATGCCCATCGCGGCGGTGAGGTCGGCCAGCGAGGTGGCTTCGAAACCCTTTTGCCAGAACAGGCGCATGGCCTTGGATAAGGCCGCCTCGCGGTCGAAGGCGCGCGGCCGGCCGCGGGTGCGCGAAGGGGGCGCACTCGCGGCCGGGGCTGCTGATTCGGCCGCTTGGTCGCGGAGAGGGTGGTCGGGCGTTTGCATTGCGCACAGTATATGTCCGGCTGCGGGTCGGGACAACGCCGCACGCCGTTCCAGAATATATGTGCCGATCACTAAAAAATTCAATTGACAGCGTATCGTCCAGCGATCTACTATTTCTGTATCGATCAACACAGAAAAGGAATGTCATGAGTAACTTGCAAGGAAAACGCGCCATCGTGACCGGCGCCTCGCGCGGCATCGGCGCCGCGATCGCCCTCGAACTGGCGCAGCAGGGCGCCGACGTGGCGATCACCTACGAGCGTTCGGCCGAACGGGCTCAGGAAGTCGTACGCAGCATCGAAGGCCAGGGCCGCAAGGCGCTCGCGATCCAGGCCGACAGCGCCGACCCGGCGGCGATCCGGCGCGCAGTCGACGAGGCGGCGCGGGTGCTGGGCGGCCTCGATATCCTGGTCAACAACGCGGCCATCGCCCGCTATGCGCCGATCGCCGACATTGCCGTGGAAGACATCGACGCGCTGCTGGACGTGAACGTGCGCGGCCCGATCCTGGCGGCGCAGGCGGCCATCCCGCACTTGGGCCAGGGCGGCCGCATCGTCACCATCGGCTCGGCCGGGGCCGACCGCATCGTCGGCGACGGCGCTACCGTGTATTTCCTGACCAAGGCGGCGCTGAAGACCTTCACCAGCGGCCTGGCGCGCGAACTGGGCGCGCGCGACATCACTGTCAACCTCGTGCAGCCGGGCTCGACCGACACGGAAATGAACCCGGCCAACGGCGACTTCGCCGAATTCCAGAAATCCATCACGCCGCTGGGACGCTTCGGCGCGCCGCGCGACGTGGCGGCGGCGGTTGCCTTCCTGGCCAGCCCGGCGGCGCGCCAGATCACCGGCGCCGTCCTCAATGTCGACGGTGGGGCGACCACCTGACATCGCGGAAGGAAGATCCGGGCGCCGTGCAGCACCGGCCTTGCCCGCGCTACACTAGCGGATATGCCATCCGCACCGATCTTTCTTCCACGTCGCCGCCGGCTGCTGCCGGTCGCGCTGGTCGTATTGCTGCACTGGATCGTGCTGAACGTGCTGCTCGACGTCAACCTGGAGCTGCCGCGCCAGGCCCATGGCGAGGGCGGGGCGGCGACGATCCTGGCGCAGGTCTTGCCGGCCGCCGCGCCGCCGCCGCCACCACCGCCCACGCCCCTGCCGGTGCCGGATGCGGCGCCGCTGCCTTTGCCCGTGATTCCTCCCTTGCCGATCGAAACCGCCATGCCGGCGCAGGCGGGGGCCATCACGGTCGGGACGGAACCCGGCGCGGCCGATGGCGTCCCCGGGGGCACTGGCGCGGAAACCCCGCCAGTCGCTCCCGTGCCGGTGGAAGCGCCACCCGCGCCCCCGGCGCCCGAAACCCCGGCGCCCGCCGAGCCGGCCGCCCCCGCCGTTCCCGAGCTGCGCCGCTACAAGGTCGATATGCCGCCCCCGGCCACGATCACGCTCGACGTCGCGCGTACCGACAAGGACGGCACCGAATGGTCGGGCGAGGCGGCCCTGGCCTGGCAAATGAATGACGACGCCTACAAGATCCAGGTCGAGGCCGGCATCCGGGTGGTGTTTACGCGGGTCAACCTGGTGGTCTTGCACAGCGAGGGCGCCGTGGCCGCGACCGGCTTTGCGCCGATCAAGATGACGGAAAAGCGGCGCGGCCGCTCGCTCACGGCAACCCATTTCAACTGGGGCGAGAACAAACTGACCTTCTCGGCATCGCAGGCGGCCTATCCGCTGGTCCCCGGCGCCCAGGACAAGGCCAGCATCCCGCTGCAGCTGTCGGCGATCGCGCGCGGCGACGCCAAACAACTGAGCGGCGATATCGACATCTTTGTCGGCGAAGACCGCGACGCCAGCGTTTACCGGTTCAGGGTGGTGGGGCAGGAAGTGATCGACACCAGGCTCGGCAAGTTGCAAACCTGGCACCTGACGCGCCCGCCGCTGCCCGGCTCCTACAAGTCGACACTCGACATCTGGCTGGCCCCGCAACACGGCTGGTATCCAGTGCGGATTCGCAATACGGAAGCCAATGGAGCAGTAACCACGCAAACAGTGAATAATATCGTCTTGAACCATTCAGGATTTTGATATGCTTCTAGACAACATTCGAAAAGCCGGCGTGGCGTGCACGCTGGCACTCGCCCTGGGCAGTGCAAGCGCCCAGGCCGCCAATCCTGCGCATCCAGCCGTCAAGCGCGCCTTCGAATTGCCGCCATCGGCCGACCTGAGCTATGACCTGAGCGCGCGCCAGCGCGGCCTGTCGCTCAAGGGCGACGCCACCGTCACCTGGCGCGCCGGCGACGGTAAATACGACGTGCGGGTCGAATCGCGCGTGTCCATCCTCGGCACCCTGCTCGACAACCGCAGCCAGGGCACGATCGACGAGTTCGGCCTGGCGCCCGTGGAATTTTCCGAAAAGCGCATGCGCAAGGACCCCACCTCGATCACCTTCGACCGTGGCGAAAAAGTCATGAGCTTCTCGGAAGGTGACAAGACCTATCCGCTCAAGGGCGGCGAGCAGGACCGGGTATCGATCACCTGGCAACTGGCGGCAGTGGCGCGCGCCGCCGGCGACAAGTTCAAGCCGGGCACGGAATGGCCGTTCTTCGTGGCCGGCCGCAGCAGCGCCGAAGCCTGGACCTTCAAGGTGGTCAAGCGCGAGAAGGTGAAGACCGGGCTCGGCCAGGTCGACGCCGTCTTGGTCAGCCGCGACGCCCTGCCGGGCAGCCGCGACCAGAGCATCGAAGTATGGCTGGCGCCCGAGCATGAGTGGTATCCGGTCAAGATCCGCTTTACGGAAGGCGACAAGGAAACCATCGAACAGACGCTCAAGAGCATCTCAACACCCTGAGTCAGCGCCTGCACGTCATTCCCGCGCAGGCGGGAATCCAAGTTGTTTGCGTTTCGATAACGCCAGCAAACTCAGAGTCCGCCTGCGCGGGAAGTCATTCCCTCCAGTGGCAGGAATGACGTTTCGACTGTTGCCTCCGGGCCACCCGATCGGGGATTTCCAAATCTAAACTGTTATACTGACGCCCCCGCGACGCCGGTCGGGCCTGTATATGGTTGTAGAGATAATGACAATCCAGGCCCGTCTCGATCGCGCACGAGAGACTGGTAACAACGATGATCGATCCCCTTGCCGGCGCGGCCCTCGCTGCCGACTCCCCGGCGCTAGCGCCGGAACTTGATCCGCTGCAGGCACATTTCCAGGAAGGCGTCGCTCCCGACGAAATCGAGCAGGTCTTCCACCTCAAGCGTGCCCAGCCGATGCTGTCGGCCTTCACGGCCCTGTTCCACGGCACCCAGGATGGCGTGCTGGTGCGGCTGCTCGTCTTGCGCGAACTGGCTGGCGACACCGCCAGCTCGGCGTTCTCGCGCGCCGATATCAACCAGAAGCTGGCGTACCTGATTCCCGAGAGCCTGGAGACGGTGCTGAACCGCCTGCGCGGCCATGGCCTGCTGGCCTGGGACGCCCCGGCCGCGGTGTACCGCATCACGCCGCTGGCGAGGAATGTCCTGTCCGCGCTCGAGACCCTGCTGGCGCTGGGCAAGCCGGAAGACGACGACGCCGAGATGGGCTTCCTGCTGTCGCAGGTGGCCGGCGCCCAGGCGGTCGGCGGCGTCACGGTCGACCAATTGAAACACCTGCTGGGCCGCCTGATCGAATTGACCGAGGAATTCCGCGATGCGATCGCGTCGGGGTCCGAGTTTCGCCTGCGCACCTCGCAGGCCAAGTGGCATATGGCCTGCGACTGGGTCGAGAAGGGTTCCGTCATCCTGCGTGCGATCACCTCGGACGAACGCGCCGACAGCGCCACCCACCGCGCGGCCCAGGCCATCGGCCGGGCACAAAGCGCACTCCTGAACATGCAGGGCATGTTCTCGCGCGCGCTGAACCAGATCGAGCGCCAGCGCGTGCACCTCGGCCAGTCCGGCCTGTCGACCACCGACGTCAAGCGCTGGCTGCTGGCCCACGACGACCTGGCCAGCCTGGCCTCGGGCGCGATCGACCGTCCGGTGACGCCGCTGTTCGGCACCCCGGCCGAGATGATCGACGTGGCCGAGACCGAGCTGCTGGCCGAGCGCGTGACCTCGACCGGCCCCAAAGGCCTGCCGAGCGGCCAGGACGCGCCGCTGACGATCAACGACAACCCGGCCATGATGGTCGAGCTGAACGACTGGATCAACAAGCTGGCCGACTTCGCCAACCTGGGCAACTTCCCCGAGTTTTCGGAGGTCGGGCCGCGCAAGGTGCAGCTGCACGAATCGCTGCTGCCGGCCAGCTTCGCGCTGGCGTCCTACCGTGCCTCGCTGCTGCCGCTCCTGGGCGACGCCTCCGAGGCCAGCCTGCAGGGCGCGACCGCCGACCTGGCGCGCCTGCCGCTCACCTTCGAGGCCCGCGACGAAATGATCGCCCTCGACGACCCCGAAGTGGCGGCCATGTCGATCGCGACCCTCTCCATCAATCTAGATCTACCTTCTGACGGCACGCCTACATGAATGACGATGCACAAATCCTGATCGCGCGCCTGCTGACGCACCAGACCCTGCGCCGCGACGACAAGATGGTCAAGCGCGCGCTGTCGGACGATCAGTTCCGCGCCGAAGTCGACAAGCGCCTGCTCGAGTCGGGCCTCAAATTGCTCGACAACGTGTATGCCGACCATGTCACCGTGGCCCTGCACCGCAACGTCGAGCCGAAGATTTTTGGCGCCAAGGACATCTGGCAGAACAACAACTTCGGCCTGACCCGTGACGGCGTGGCCCTGCTGGTGGTGCTGTGGGCCCAGATCATCCTGCCCAAGCGCGAGCGCCAGGAAACCCACACCTCGGGGGACGACGACCAGAACGATATGTTCGAGAAGGACACGCCGATCCCGCGCGCCGAAGACGCCTCGATCGGCATTTCGTACACCGCGCTGCTGTCGGACTTCGGCGATAAGCTCGGCAAGAAGACCCGCATGGACATGAACCTGGGCGTGCTGTCGAAGCTGGGCTTCATCGAACGCCGCGGCGACGTGATCCTGGAAGGCCCGCTGCTGGACCTGATGATGGACACCGACGTGCTCAAGGAGCGCATCATCAACGGCGCGCTGTCCGAAGTCTTCAAGCGCGCCCCGCTGGCGGCCGCGCCACGCAAGGTGGCCGCCGTCGATGCGCCGGACGCCGAAGCCGCCAACGATGCAGTCGCAGTCGAGCAGCTCGAGCCGAGCGACGACGCAACCGAACCCCCGAACTGAGATAGCCGATGTTCCACATTAAATCACTCGAACTGGTCCACTGGGATTACTGGCAGCGGATCAAGAACATCCCGCTGGACGCCAAGATCATCACGATCGCCGGCCAGAACGGCTCGGGCAAGACCACGCTGCTCGACGCGATGCGCACCCTGTTCGGCCT